>Ga0307517_10000316_pt1 | contig 84002 bp, 79 predicted proteins | sample 23_EM_MG_FD_194515 | JGI IMG/M metagenome (GOLD analysis project Ga0307517, IMG submission 194515) | Populus trichocarpa ectomycorrhiza microbial communities from riparian zone in the Pacific Northwest, United States - 23_EM | ecosystem: Host-associated > Plants > Roots > Unclassified | place...
AACTATACTTTATTACTTTACCTTTATCAAACAATTACCAACGAGCCTTCCTGACTATTAATCCGTTGTCTCGAATATCCTTGGCCTAGTTAGCTCGGAATCCTACCGTGTTAACTACCCCGTAACAAAAACTGGGCTTCGGAGTCTTCAGCCCAGAAGCCTCGTGATGGTGAGGCAAGCTACGAGTCCTGTTGCAAGCAGGGCAAGGCACGCGTTGAGGCAATGCGTCCACTACCTGAGCCACTTAATACCTTGATGTGTGGAGATAATGCTCGCTCAAGGTCATTTCGCGCTATTCTGCGTCGGTAGAATGAGCTGTTTGCCTTCACCAGTATCAAGTTTAATATGGACAACAGGATAAATAAGCTTGGTACGGGCTTTCAACTTTTCCAGGTACATGGTGCGCTCTATCATTGCTAGGGACCACTGGTCCCTATCTGTGGATGGGATGCTCTCTATTCCCAGATTTACCTCTATGATCCTGCCTATGCCGCGCAGGAGAGAACAAGATGTGCCCCAGCACTTGATGCCGAGATCGTGCATTCCTTGACCTTCATGCTCCAGGAGTGCAATCCAATGATCAGGATGTACCTTACAGCCCGGGAGCAGTTAGCAGAGATTGCACTAGCCGAGGACCGCTTTCGCCTAATTCTCAACCCACGACTTCAACTTGTTGTTGAACGTGGTGCAGATTTACGATGTGAGAATGTACCTATAGCGGATGAAGTCTCCATGATTCTGCCCAAAGAGTATGGAAGTGCAGGATTCAGGGATCTTGTTTTGGCAAGAAGGATGGATGACAATGATCATGCCAACCCTTTCACATACATCAATTCCAATCATGCATCCTATCTTCCTCTTCACTCTGTTCTCCTTTTCCCATATTGGGAGCCCAGTTGGCACTAGGGAAGAACACTGGAAAATTAGAAGGGGAACCTTCAGAATAAGAAACGATCCCAGCGCACATTCTACCGGTTCCGTCTGCATACCAGGCCCAACGAGCCATCAACTCTCTTTCATGCGCAAAGGTTATTTCAACAATTGGTTGTGGATGCTTGTGCAGTTTGCCATCAGAATAAGCTAAGCTGGATACCTTCGCATCAGGCCAATATCCGTGCAGATCTCTACAGTGGTCTTGGGGATACTTTAGTAGCTGGTGATGCTGAGCTTGACCGGATTGGAAAGAGGGTTGTACTGCCGTCGAGTTATGTGGGAGGCGATAGGTTTATGCAACAGCTGTACCAGGACAGTATGCCAATCGTATGTCACTTTGGGAAACCCTCGCTTTTCATAACCTTTACCGCAAACCCAAAATGAGTGGTGATTGAAAAGGAGCTCTTGCACAATCAGAGCGCTGCCGAAAGGCCTGATCTTGTTACAAGGGTGTTCAATTTCAAGGTGCGTGATTAGACTTCGTTAGGGGGCGGACGGGGCCCCGAAAACCGCAGGCCCCCAGCCCTTTTCCCAGCCCCGCCCCACTCAACGGCCTGGGAAGGGGTGTCTTTTTCGGCATTCCCTGCCCGTGTCCCCGCTCTGGCCCCCGCCCCACCCATACCCCAGACAGGTCCCCGTTAAAAATCACTTGTAACAATTAGGGCCCGTCCTGGGAATGAGTGCGGGTGGGCCCCTGATGGGTGCAGGGTGGGGATTACCCGACATATACCCCCCCCGGCCCAGTGGAAGGGCGGGGTCTGGTGAGTGAAAACCCGCCCCGCCCCGCCCCGTAACGAACACTATGCGTGATTTGCTCGATCAGATCCGACACAAGGAAGTCTTTGGTCCATGGCTGGGTTGGGTTTGGACAATCGAGTACCAGAAGTGGGGGCTTCCACATCTACACCTCCTGGTATTCCTCAGAACTGACAATCAATTCCTGACTGCAGATAACATAGATCGCTTCATTAGTGCAGAGCTTCCAACAGCTGATAATGCAGTCAGCCAGGAACTAAGAGGTATTATTGAGACAACAATGGTACATACTCACTGCGTAGCACATAATGGAAGCGCTCTTTGTATGCAAGGACTGGACCAGTCCAGTGTACAGACCTGCCGCAAGGGTTATCCACGTCCCTTCCAGGCAGAGACTATTATCAATGAGTGTTCAAAATGTGAAAGCGGCACAATCTATTCTATGTGGATAATACTTCGCAAGTACGACGGGGTTGCGAGGCACACTTAGCGAGGAGGTGAAGAAGCGATTGGTAGGAGTTCTGGTTCTTAATTCTTCCAAGCCTGGTGGGCGGTAGCACCTTATTTATAGAAAAGTGCGCGTCCATATGCGCAAGAGAATTATAGGGAAAACAATGTAAGAAACATAAGTGCGAACATGTTTGACCCTGAAATCCAACCAAGTAAATCCCAAATAATGTGCATGAAAACAAAAGGGTGTGGAGTGATTATTAGAAATAGCATGACCAAGAATGGTGCATAAGAGATGCATAAACAACCGTAAAATCCTCAACACCTGATTGGAAAGCACATGTTAAATCCCGAGATATTATGCTGAAATAAACAATAAAACACCATAATATATATCTTAGCTGTAGTAATGTAAGCGGTGTACAGGCGGAGCCGAAACACAAACTAAGTAAAAGAATACTGAGTAGTGTGTTGAATATACATAGGAAATATACAAAGAATTTCAACAATGAGGATGGATATCGTACACATCGAAGGAGAGATAGAGGCGAGCATTATACATTGCCAGTTCGAAGGGGTGGAGAGGATATTAGTGCTATTATCGACAATTGCAGAGTGGTAACCTACAGTGCATATCTTTCTCTACGCTATAAGGCACATATAAATGTCGAGGTGTGCGGGTCCGTGAAAGCTGTCAAGTACATTCATAAGTACATTTACAAGGGAGTTGATCGCGCTACAGTCATGTTAGACTCAGAGCAGGATGAGATAAAACGATATCTTCAGAGTAGATATATTGGTCCAACCGAGGCAATCTGGAGTCAATTTGAATTCTCCAGGCATGGTGAGGAACCACCGGTCATGCATCTCACCTTACATCTTCCAAATGAACAGCCAATATACTTCACCGAACGGGAGGATCCAGCTATCCTGCCTCAGCGAATGGATAGCTCCCTCACCACTCTGATCGCCTACTTCAAATACAATTCCGAGAGGGCAGATGGAAGAGAGTACTTGTATCATGAATTTCCTTTACACTATGTGTATACACGCAAGGATGGATGGAAACCAAGACGGCAGCGTATGTCAATTGGTCGCATGGATGCGGCTAGCCCCATTATGGGGGAACGCTACTACTTCCCGATTCTCCTAACTGTTGTTAGGGGTGCTACTAGCTTTGAACACCTGCGCACGGTGGATAGAGTTGTCCATCAAACCTTTAAGGTAGCCGGTATCGCTCTGCGCCTCTTGGAGGATGATGGAGAGTGGGTTGCTAGGTTCAGAGATGGTCAGGAGTTTATGACAGGCCGTGCATTGCATCATCTCTTTGCAATGGCGCTGCAACATACCACTATTACCAATCCACTCCAGATCTGGCAGCAGGTTGGGAACAGCTTTTGCGATGACATATCTCACCTCATTGGTACAGGTCGGGTTGTTATTCCTGCGCATGAGGTGGATATCGATGCCGAACTTGCCTTAGACTATGGACTTTATCATATTCAGCAACATTTGAATGAGTATGGAAAATCCTTAGCCGAGTTTGGCTTGCCACATCCAGCTTTAAATTGGGGCAATATGCAAGGACCAGCAGTAGTCAATATATTGGTTAGAGAAGAGATGGGTTACGAGATGGAGCAGGAGCGGGAGTTGGCTGGTATAATGACAGAGCAGTTGAACGAGGAACAGGTTGCCAGTTTTGATGAAATTGTTGCAGCGGTGGAGAGCTATGAGCAGGATCCACACCAAGAGGGTTCGCGGACTGCATTCTTTCTACATGGGCCAGCTGGAACTGGTAAAAGCTTTCTCTACAACTGCTTGTGCAGCCACCTCCGGCCTAAAGGGACGATAGTATTATGTGTCGCATCCTCAGGGATAGCTGCCCAGCTGCTTCCAGGAGGCAGAACTGCACACTGAAGGTTTAAGCTACCTCTCTCGAACAATATCAATGCCGTTTGCAATATCACTCCGAACTCCAATCTTGGGCAGTTGATTCAGAAAACCGCGCTGATTATTTGGGACGAGGTTCCAATGCAGCATAAGACTTGCTTTCAGGCTGTAAATCCGACTCTGAATGATATTTGCAACTGTGGAGAGCAGCGAATCTTTGGTGGAATTCCACTAGTACTTGGTGGTCACTTTGCTCAGATATTACCCATGATTCGTCATGGTACCCGGCAGGCAACAGTGCTTGCATGTATTCGCCATTCCTCAATCTGGGAAAACCTACAAGCTCTCAAACTCACCAGAAGTATGCATATTATTGCCAGTAATGGCAATCAGGGCTTTCTGGCATTCCTGAAAGTGATGGTTACTAACCCACTACTTCATGGGCATCTTCAACTACCTAGCTACATTCGTCGAGTCTCTACCGTTGATCAACTGTGTCATCAGCTGGATTCCCAGCAATTATTGACTGATGCCGTCAATCGCCACGAGGCACTGATTGGAAGAGCCATCCTCACTTTCCCTAATGATACCGTTAATGATTTCAATGATGTGCTCGTGGACAGGATGCCTGGTGAGGAGTACCGCTTTCAGGCTGCCAACTATGTTGAGGTTCCAGAGGATGCTGCTGGTGCAGAACCCTTTGCAGTAGAATATTTACAGAGTATTAGTCTGCCATCTATTCAACCTTCATGTCTCATACTTAAGATCGGAGCACCAATTATCCTCCTCCGCAATCTGAGTGCGAGAGAGGGTCTCTGCAATGGCACCAGAATGAGGGTATTAGGGATTCGGCGTACCTGCCTGCAGGTTGCTATCATGGCTGGAAAGTTCAATAGCAAGATCTGCCTTCTCGCTAGAATCAAGCTTACCACAACAGATGATGATCTCCGTTTTGTCCTCCAGCGTACTCAGTTTCTGGTGCGTTTATGCTTTGCTATGACTGTTAACAAGTCTCAAGGCCAGTCCTTAGAGCAGGTTGGTGTAGATTCACGCACTTCAGTCTTCACTCATCGGCAGCTCTATGTGGCCTTATCCTGAGTCACATCACTTCACGGTCTAACCCTTCTCTCATCTGATAATACACCCAACCATACAGAGAATATTGTCTATCCTGAAGTTTTACATTAACCCACTTCCCGTAAGTTCACATCTTTTTTAATATTACCTAAATGATTTTCTTGCTGACAACTACTTGTATCTATTAGACAAACCCTCCCTCTACTCTATCCATCACTCCACTATTCTCCGTTGATGCATATCCACTCCACTCCTAATACCTCCTGGTATCTCCCTTTTCCTGCCAGAATTCTCTCTCTCTTCATTTATATTTTGCAATTTAATTACCAAGTTCTCTCGTTAAGATGATCTAATTATTGTTTTCGTAGAATACTGGGTTATTCAGAAACACAAATTTGTATTAATCAGTCGTGCATATTCCATATGCAAACCTTGATGGATCTGTATCTTTATTGGTAAGTCATATCCTTTTCTCCATTATCTTACTTTAATTACAAGGCTAATATATCTTTTCATAATTGCTTCAAACAATCAATTATTGAATTTACTATTCGACGAAGATTGTATTTGTTCTCAACGGTGATGAGTAAGCAATAAATTAAAGGATATAGGAGGTAAGTTACTCTTGCTTAATATAAAGCTCATAATTAAACCGTACCTAAGTTTTGAATAGACAAATTCATGAATGAGGCATGGGAATAATATTAGATATAGATATAAATTGTATCAAGCATAAAGTATATATAGAGAGTAATAAAATGGATTAGCATTCTGCTTGTCCTAATTAACTAATTCTCAAATTTCAAGCTATACGTAAAATTGGCATTCAATTGATCTTGTTTTATAACTGTTGTCTTATATTTTACTGCTAATAAAGCAAGTTAATTTGTCAAGCCATACGGGACATTTTAACAATACAATGGATTTTGTTTTATGACAGTTGGCTTGTACAAGGCTATAGTACAAGTTACTCTGTCGAGCCATACTGGACATTTTATCAATGCAATGGATTTTGTTTTATCACAGTTCGCTTGTACCAGGCTATAGTACAAGTTACTCTGTCGAGCCATACTGAACATTTTAACAATGCAATGGATTTTATAATAGTTCTCATACATCAGGCTATAATGTAAGATACTCTGCAGGTGTGTTTAGGATAAAAATAGAGAGGAAAGTAACAGAGTGAGAAGTGGCTGTAGAAATTAAATCATTTTGTGTATTAAATAGTTTTTACTTGGTTGATTTGTGTGTATGCCTACCAGTGTGACTGCTATATTGTTGGCTCATTAGTGACTATTTTGTGACAGTTAACCCCTCAGATCTTGGTAGGGCAGAGAATGTTATATCTGTGGAAAAACAAGTGTGACTGCTGTTTTGTCACCTGTTAGTGAAAATATTTTCATCGTACAACAACGGATAAGCATGGAATTCTACTTCAGTATATAGTTGTCCTACCAATATTTCAACAAGCAACTAATACAAATATAAATCAGATATACTATATGAGAGAGCAGACGGGCTCGAGGTCTCGAGTGAGGGGATGCTAGTAAGGATGTACGGAAAGCGGACCAACCCTGTTTAGGCTAATTGTACACCGGAGGACAAAAGTGCATGAGCTGTCGTACAACGCAACCATAGCTAAAAAATAATAATCTCCCCAACACCAGCGAGGTCAAAATCCAACATAATGCCAGCAACACAACACACCGGTACATGCCAAAGAAAGAATACTGATAAGGCTGCAGAGGCCTTGCATTACCTTGTAAAACTTAGTCTTCTAGGCCAAAAAATGGTGGAAAGAGGTGCGTGCCAAGCACCTCAAAGTGAGTCTTCTCCTAAGAGGAAGTTAAGTTACCCGGCAAATATAATCAATATGGAAGTGCTGGACCTTGGGCTCCACAATCCTAGCTCGACCCCAATTTTTGCTCGAAAAAATTGCTAGTTCTAAGAGGGGCTTGACTTAAGCATGCGGGACACTATGTAAGGGGCTCATGGAGGCATGGTGGGGGTGATCGGTGCCCTGTGTCCTTTATTCCAGATGTGAAGAGCTTTTTTTCGCTGGTTGCCATGCGGAAGAACTCATGCACTTTTGTCCTCCTGTGTAATACCGCATGAGCTAGTACCGTAAGAACTCGAATAATTGAACCTCACGCTACGACGTTGGAGTTGCCTTTGTTGGTAAGGTTTGGCTCTTTTTCTTTTTGTTTTCTGTCTTAAGCTCGGGCAGTGGGGGCTGGTTTTCGCTGTGCGCTCGTCCCCCTACCAAAGAGAGGGAATTTCAGACGCCTTAGCGCGAGGTCCAATTATTCGAGTTCTTACAGTACAGAACTGACGGATCACTTCCGGGTACTGAAAACCCCCTTTTGGTCCTGGGGTCGACCTCCGGAGAGTAGGAAACAGAAAGAACACAACCTGTTCCGAAGCGGGTCCTGTGGGAAGGAAATAGGAAGACGGAGAAAAAGAAGGGAAAAAAGCTCGTTGAGCAAAGTCTTATCAGAAAAGAAAACTTCTTCCCCAAGTTCCGTAAAATTAAAAGAAGGTAGACACTCAATTGTCCGCTCTCATGTAAAGAAAGGCTCTCCTTTCTTGTTCTCAAGAAAACACTGTTGATGTAACCATGATCGTCCGCTCTCCTGTTGAATACAGGAAGGCTTAAGGCCTTTTAAAGTTCCCGCTCCTACCTTTGCCCGGGCAACACAACTGGCGCATCAACCCGCCTCCAGCTACCTATATCTACGGTTTCTATCTATATAAAATCTAAGTAAGAGCAAAGAAACCTAGTAACTAACTTGCCCCATTGCCAGCCCCACAGTACGGGCGTTCTTTTGTGGGTGTTTGGCAGGAAGGTTTATTGATGTCACAGTAGACCGAAGATCAAATGGAAAAGAAAATAAAAAGAATCATCCGATCAAAGTCCTATTCACAGAACAATTCCGGATCTCGTCTCTTCGCTTGTGCTTGTCCCCAGAGCCGCCATTTTAACTAACAAACATGATGACTAGCCAAGACAAAACAACCGCGCAAGTTTAAGAATATCCGGGCACGCTAGGTCTTTCCCACAGGCTCCCCTGACAGTACTCGTACTCGGAGAGGGAAGTAAAAATCGAGCAAAACAGGGATAGGAACAGGGAATCTCGGGAATCTGGGGATTTGCATCGGCGAAAAAGAAGGAGCAGGAACGAAGTCAATATCCGGGAGTAGTTGCAGATTACCTCTACAGACAGCCGGAGGTACCTCAGAAGCAAAGGAGTGTAAGCTTTGATTAAGCCAAATAATACATGATTAAATGAGTAAATGAATCAGAATGAGAAAAAAACAGAAGCAGGCTGGCCAGCATAAAAGAGGGAAGACTAGGGAGGGATGGGCAAGCAGGGCACAAAGGGGTAGTCGGCTAACGGATCAAGCGACTGACCCATCAAACTGCCAACTACGAAGCAGGAAACAAAGGGAGCTAACAACCAAGTATGATAACCAAGCACACAATCAACCATAATCACAGAACCTAAGGACGAAGGAACATAGAAACCAGAAAATAAAAAAATAAAAAAATAAAAAAATAAAAAAATAAAAAAATAAAAAAATAAAAAAATAAAAAAATAAAAAAATTAGAAACCAAGAAAGAAACCAACCAATCGACAAACTAACCAATCGATAAACCAACCAATCAACAAACTAATCAAGAAACGAATTAATAAAGGAATGAATCAATCAAACAATAAAAAAATGGAAAAATGAAAAATGAAAAAAGGGAACAAGTAAAAGTAAAGAATGAAAAGGTCAAAAAGAAAAAAAGAAAAAAACCAGCGAACCAGAGAACCAGCGAACCAGAGAACAAGAGAACCAAAGAACAAGCAAACCAGAGAACCAGAGAACCAGAGAACCAGAGAACCAGAGAACCAGAGAACAAGTGAACCAGAGAACAAGCAAACCAGAGAACAAGCAAACCAGAGAACAAGCAAACCAGAGAACAAGCAAACCAGAGAACAAGCAAACCAGAGAACAAGCAAACCAGAGAACGAGAGAACAAGCGAACCAGATAACCAGATAACCAGATAACCAAAAACATAAATGAGTAAAGAACAAAAGAACAAAAGAACAAAAGAACTAGAGAACCAGAGAACTAGAGAAAAAGGAAAAATAAAAAAATAAAAAAAAGAGAGAAGAAATAAAAAAAGATCCAATAAACAACAGGATACGAGTGCAAGCAAGTAAGCAGTAAGCAAAAAGCAAATAATCAAGAAATCAAGTACTCAGAAGATTGAACCATAAATCAAGTTAAAGCAAGACAATTCCATCGTAAGTCTGCATTCTAGCAGTCAGAAGGGATTTTCTGAAATACCAGTCACTTATACAATTTTGACTAATCTTCAAATCGTTATACTAATATCACTAATATCTGTATAGGATTTAGTAAAATAAATATCAACTATTGGTTAAAGCTCGGGCAGTTTACCACTCATAAGGGGAAAAGTAGTGATTACCACTTTGTATGTCCCCCTCTTGCTGCGAGAAGATCATGAATTCTTTCTGGCACTGACTTGGTATAGTTTGCAATCACTTTGGGAGTAAGTGACTTCCATTCCTCCAAAATAGCATGGCGTAACTCAGGGACTGTAGTAGGACGAGGATTACCGATGGTAATATTTTGTTTCATTCTTTTCCAAACCTCTTCGATAGATGACATATCGGATGACGATGCTGGCCAAGGGAATATATATGATCCGATTCCTAGTCGCATAAGTTCATTCCTTGTCCTTGCTGCAGTATGGGCTGAAGCGCCATCTTGCTGAAAATATTCATAACCGGAATAACTTCCTTGCTGGCAGAGTCGCTGCCACCATGGGAATCGGACAGGGTTTATGATTCGATCAATATATGTTTGCGAGGTAATCTTGCCCTAGCTTTTGGTCTCCCAGATTATGAGTTCTGACTTCTGATTGCCACAAATAGCCCCCCATACCATAATCGTGGTGAGTTTTTTGAATTTTGGTACTAGACAATGTTCAATATATTCCTTACCAGGCTTACGGGTAGTAACACAAATAGTGCTGGACAGTTCCCCACAATTGCAAGCGGCCTCATCAGAGAAAATCACATCCGCAAAGTCGTTTTCTCCCTAATCGGCAAAGTCGGTTGCCCAAGCAAGTCGATTCTCCTTGGCTCTATTGGTAAGAAAAGGTTTCACGCGAGCGATACGCCGGTTATATCCTTCACTTTGAAAAATACGACGTAAGGATAGCTTTAATGCTTTGACGTTGGCTAACTTAGCAACCTCAGCTAATGGAAGACGGCGGTTATAGGCACTGGCGGTTGCTGTCTCGATAAGTCGGTGGCGGACTGCTGCAGTGAAGAGTGGCTTGCCTCCCCGTTGGGTTTGAACGCTTCCTTCAGGGATATTGGTATGATGGATAAGAAGGTAAATACTTCCAAGTGGGATATTGAATTGCTCATGAATTCGACGGTAGGTCTATCCACCCTGCTGCCGAAGCTGGCATATCGTATCACAAGTCGCAGGGCTTATAATACAGTATCTATTTTGAACTGCTTGCAGTTTCTGGCTTTCGGTTTCTTCTCGTTCCTCCTCTGCCTCTTCCTTATTTCGTTTCTACAAGAAATCAGCATACGCTAATATACTATAGAACCTTCTGTACTCCACTTGTTTTCTATAAAATAAGTTGAACGACACAAAACAGCAAGCCTCCAGTAAACTTGAACATTTGTGATATTGGAATAACCTACCTCTACTATGGTTAAAGTTTGAAGCTGCTCTTCGGTATTTCCCAACAGTGCTGAAGGGGCATGTTCGTTGTGCCACTGTATATAATCGTCAAATGAGACTTGTGCATCTCCTGCGACGGAGCGGCTGGCACTCGAACGATTGGTACCCATTTGAACAAGACTAAAGGAAAATTCACTAAAGTATGGATGACTGGGTTAAGGTATTTTGCATAGACAGTTAATGCTTGAATGATTCGAACGATTGATTCACATACTTCTTTCCTAGTAGGACCCCTCCATATATCTTCCTCTCATCTCACACACCCATTTTATTATTCTATCATTCTAACGTCATGTAGACATCACTACTTCACATGTTACATCTGTCCGGTTTTGGTCCGGCTCCTTACCTCCTCTCATTTGCCAATCTTTTCTCAGATTTTGGCCAGCTAACTTCTGCCTTGCAACTGCAAGGTTGCTTGCAGAACTCGATTTTTACTTCCATCTCCGAGTACAGTACTGTAGGCTAAATCTGACCCATCGGGACGAAATTCTCTGGTGTAACAGGACAACCGCGCAGCAGGAAGAGTTTCGAACAGGTTTTTTAGAAGCACCGGAGGTCTTCAGTGTAATTCCCGACCTCGGTTTTTTTGTAGTATTGCATCGGCAATCCCGTACAGTGCAGCACCGCACAGCGCCCGCATTTTCCCCCGCTTTGGTTGGGTTTGAGTACAATAGTACAAGCGTTGGTAGCTCGACAAGTCTACCGACAAAATTTCAACCTCAGGATATAACCCTAACCCATGCAGGCACATTTCGTGGCTGTTATGCCGGTGGAATATTTATCTGTGCGTGTTTAAGGGGAGTATCAGGAAGAGAGATTCCATCGTGTGAGGAGAGGTTCCTGTGGTGTAGCGGGATGCCTAGAAGCACTGTTATCTACTGTATGATACGGGATTGATAGAAGTCTGTGAGGTACGGAAATAGCATCGCTGCCACCTCCCATCCTAGGGCGATGGGCTATTATAGTCGGACATGATTGGGGTATGAGTAACTTAAAGCCTCGTACCGGTGTGATATTATCGGTATGTTCCCGGCACATAGTAAGTTGTTTCCTGATGAAACTCTAGGATCCCGAGTAGCACGGGGGATTTTTCTAAATAATAAGAGAAAGTCCCATGATGCTATCTACCGCAGTACTTTTACGAACAATTAAGCAACTAGCACTGCACTAAGCCCCGTTCTACTTGTGATAATCCAATACCATTTCCAAAAAAGGAAAATTATACTTTATATATCAAAGGTCTCCCGAAATTACTCACCTCCCCCCCCAGCAGGAAGAGGATCTCCCTTCTTTTCTCCACCTCCAGCCTCCCCGTTCCCGCCCCCACCCCCATCCGTTTTCGGGATCCCATCTGGCAACACATACCCCCTCAAAGGCCAGCTTGGGTCTCGCCCAAAATTCACCTTTACGATGCCCTCCTCCGCAAGGCCGACAACAGGGTAATACACAAGACCCGTCACGACGCTCCTAAAACCTACAATACTCGTGCAGCATGATTAACGAAAGAATCTCTTTTTCAATGAATCCGGAACAAGCCCACCTAGAAATTCCCCATTTTTCGTAAAGAATATGCGGTCGTTGACAAAGTCTACCCCGCAGCCGACGACGTCTCCAGCGGTATAGGTCGGCCCGTAGGGTGGTTCGTCCCCATCTCCGCTGCCAAATAATTTACCGTCGTCACCGTGGTAGGCGATGCTGCCTAGATCGCGCCAGCCTGGCAACTCGTCTTCTAGGGGAATTACTTCGGTGCATATCCCAATGGCGACGAAACTGGTGGTTTGGGGGTTAGCAAGTTGGGTAAATGATTGACTAACTAGTTGGCCGGCTGGTTGGTGAGCTTACGAGTAGTCACTCTCAACTCTTATAGCTTTTTGGAGCTCAACTTCGAAATAAAATGTGTATTCCCCCTTGGGTATCGGGTGGTTTGCTCGTATAGAGCCGTAATGTGTGGGCTCCGGTTCTATAGATAGTTTTGCTTGATAAGTAGGCATTTCACAGAATTAAGGGCTCATGATGATCACTTACTGAGCCAGCGAAGTTCTAACCCGTCCTCTGAAACACTAACGACGGATCCCTTATCATTCCGGTTCATTGACGTCGGGGGTTGCCCTATGACCGGCCCCCCATTTGCTTCACCTATAGGTACCCCAAAATCTTTTGCCCCTCGAGACTTAAGGACCTCGACTACGCCCCCTCTAGCTCTGCTCTTCAACGTTTGTCCAGCAATAGCTAGAGGTGACCATCCATGCTCGTCGAGTGCATTTGGGTCAACGCCCTGGTCAAGTATGTTTGTGACTACATCCACAGAGCCATAGCAGATTGCTGTACGGAATAATTTCCAATTGTCTACGGCTGTCTGGGGGTGCCTTTTAATAATAGCCAATATACAATTGTGTATTGCTTCCCGCCGGCTTTCGGAACAAACACCCCACCGGGCCACGGCAAGTTCCAAGGGCGTTTGTCCATTCCGGTTTCGTTTCGCGAGTAATTCAACAACATTTACGTCTCCCCTGAAGACCGCCGAATGTAACGGCGTTTCGGCCAGATTGCTTCCTTGCAGCTGTTTTGGGCCAATTCTTGGGTCACCGGCATCCAAAAGTTTCGTTACAATCTCGGGATACCCTTTAGCCGCGGCACAGTGGAGAGCGGTCCACCCTTGGCCATCTGCGACAACAAGGTAGGACCTTTCAGGGTCTCGGGCTGTTTGCTGATTAATGAGATAAGACACAACCTCACCCCTTCCGCTTTTAGCTGCCAAAGCCAACGCTGTTTTCCCATTGTGGTCCTTCGCATTGAGATTTGCGCCGCTCTTTACCAACAGAGTGACAACCGCGCAATGGCCGCCCGCAGCTGCGATATGCAGCGCTGTAGTTCCCGCCTCATCGTCATCATTGACATTTGCGTGATGCTTCAAGAGAATAGAAACAGCAGCGGCGCTCCCCAATTCTGCTGCCTCATATAGTGGAGCTTGACTTTGGCGATCCTGCTCGTTCACGTTAGCCCCATGTTTAATGAGCTCCTCGATCAATTCCGAGGGCGGATCAGCCCTGTGTAGGGCTTTGTGAAGTGGTGTTTCGCCGGTTTGGTCCTGCGTTTTCACATTTGCGCCTTCCTTCATCAATTGCATAAATATCTCGACATTTCCGTTCTGACAGGCGGAATGCAGTGGCGTTATGCCATCATCGTCCGATGTCTCTGCGACAGAGCCATGGTCAAGGAGCAGCTTTGAAATTTTGGGAGAGCCATTGAGCTGCGATGAAACCATTCCAAGAGGCGTTGTTTCGTTCCAGTCTTTCGCATTGACATCTGCCTTGTGTTCAAGGAGCAATTTCACAAGACCCGGGTTCTGGGAGAGCGCTGCTAGGTGCAGAGGTGTTATCTCGTCTCCGTTTACCAAATTGACATCGTGACCTTTCTTCAGTAATCTTGAAACTAGTCCCGTTAGGCCGTAGAAAGCAGCAACATGTATAGCATGACTAACGCTATCTTCATCAAAGTCATAGGGGTATTCACTCCAAAAGTTGTATTGCCAAAACTCAAATTCCGCGGGACTATCGCATAAAAAACCTTCGACCAAATCCCAAAGTCCATTCCAGTCTTCATTGCCTTCGCGCTCCTCTGGTGTCCATAGACGCTCCACTTCCTGAAGATGATACTCTTGTGAATCACCGGCACTCATTCCGTGGTCACCCGACATCGTTCCACTGGAAGATGATGGAAGGATGTAGTAGTGTCTGCCCTAGAGCGGTTAGCTACTCGGTGCAAGATACCTAAAGTGGTGCCGAAGACTCACATAGGATGGATGGAGGGTAGGAAGCCGAGGACGGAAGATTGAAATGGACAGCGATGGAAGAAAAAGGGAGATGGTATGAGGAATCGCGAAAATGGCGTGATGGTAGGAAGGAGACTCCGAGAAGAATCTCCGTCTCCTGATTTTGTATTTAAAGACTCTGTCCGCCCCTTGTTGTAGAGAAGAAGGGAATTAAGAAAAAATCACTGGTTAGTTCTTGCAATACTACAAACTAATTCCTCTTTCTGGAACTGTGCCACATCCGATTTCGAAAGATTTTATTAGGTTATGAGCCCGGTGAGCAGCCTCATTCATTGAAGAGCCTGAATAAAGCGCAGAAACAGCATCAAGATGTCAGCATCGACATCAGGCACCGGCTCAGGAGAGGGCAGCTCCACGGGAACGAACACTAGGGGTAGCAACACCCTGGCAAGTACAACCTCCCTCACGCAGTCCATAGAGAAACTTGATCGCTCTATGGCGACCGGCCAGAGCAACTATAATGCATGGCGGTTCAGGATTATTAGAATCCTGAAGGAAAAAGACCTGCTAGCGGCACTTGAGGAGAATACAGTAAGCACTGCAAAGGACGATCAGGCTTTCACAATCATCACTCTGAACATCAAAGACTCGCAAATACCCTATATCCAGGATGCAACAACGGCAAGGGATGCATGGGCGGCACTCAGGGAGGTTCACCAAGGGATAGGGATGAATGGAAGGATGGTCCTCATGCAACGCCTCTGGGCATTGAAAATGACAGAGGGCGAGGACATGGCTCAACACCTGAACCAATTTAGGGAATTGGCTAATCAGCTGCGAAGTCTATCAGTGGACGGGAAAGGAATGGATGATACTGAGCTAGTCACGATTCTTACCCTCAGCCTGCCGGAATCCTACGAACCACTGGTAATGGCACTGCAGTCCCGCAGTGAGCCAATCACATTTGATACCATGGCTGGACGACTATTGCAGGAATCCGGTCGTAGACAAATTAGCCAAGCAAGCCAGAACGGAACCAAAGACACTATGCAGACAGCATTTGCTGCCCAGAGAGGGACTTTAATAGCCAGGGGTGGAAGAGGTCGAGTCGGCTCTAACGGCCGAGGAAGGAGAGGTTTTCGGACAAGAACAGGAGAACCATTTGCCGGAAGTGCAACTGGTACCGACTCCAGGAGAAATACCGGCCAGCACCCGGCACGCAGCAATGCCCAAATGACAAAATGTCATTACTGTTGCAAGCCTGGCCATTGGAAGAAGGACTGCTATAAGCGAAAGTCAGATGAAGCATCTGCAGGAGTCCAAGGACATGTGAAGGAGTTTACCTTCTTGGCCAAAGATCGTATAGGAAATCCTGATAATGGATGGATTATAGACTCTGGTGCGAGTCAACATCTGACCCAGGATAGGACAAAGTTTGCATCCTATGAGGAGGTTAGTAAGGACAAGTGGATTACCATAGCAGATGGTACCAAGCTGCAGGCATGTGGAATAGGAGATGTGGAGATCTCGACAAAGGCTGGCGCAATTTACTTGAGGAATGTATGGTATGTTCCTACAGTTGGAACAAGTTTGATCTCAGTCCCTCGTATTGTGGATGCTGGGTTTACGGTAGAGTTCGACGAGAGTATGTGTTTCGTCAGTAAAGCAGGAGTTAGGACAGAGCTTGGAAACAGACAGGGGAGTCTGTATTACCTGAACGACACCTCGGTGTCTATGACCAGTGGTAGTAAGTCGTTGCTTAATCAAGCAAATCTAGGGCTTGCTACGAACCAATCTCCTTGCACCAGTTTGGACACCTGGCATCGGAGGTTGTGTCACCGTACGCTAGACGATAGTACGTTGAAGTATGTTGCATGCCGGGTTACTGGTTTAAATGTCAGTGGAGATGTTACTGGAAAGTCGGAGATATGTGGGATTTGCGCACTGGGTCGGCAGCATAAAGAAGCGCAAACCGGATCGCGGGAAAAGCCTGGTGAACTCCTTAGCATTGTGCATACAGATATTTGCGGACCAATGCAGACACCGACTATCAATGGGGAAAGATATTTTATTACCTTTACAGATGGGCAAAGTGGTCGGGTCAGTGTCTGCCTTCTCCATACGAAGGACGGAGCCCTTGCCGCATTTCAGGCCTATAAAGCTAGGGCAGAAAGAGCCTCCGGCAAGGAAATCAAATCACTACGGAGGGATGGTGGTGGAGAATACCTTAATACGAGGTTTAAGAAGTATCTAGCTGAGGCTGGTATTCAACACATTGTTAGTCCCCCGTACACCCCATCACAGAATGGATTAGCAGAAAGAATGAACAGAACAATCATGGATAGTGCGAGATGCATTTTAGAAGACTCAAAACTGGGTAATATCTTTTGGGGGCATGCTGTACTTACCTCAGTACATATACATAATCGGTTACCCTCCCGGAGTCATCAGGACATGTCGCCTCTGGAGCACTGGACTGGTATGGAGCCCGGCATCGGGCATCTTAGGGTATTTGGGTCAACCGCTTGGGTTCATATACCGAAGGAGAGAAGACAGAAACTAGATCCGAAGTCAGTGAGAAGTATCTTTGTTGGATACGAAGAGGATGCAGGTTCGAAGGTATATCGGCTCTTTAATCCAGTTACCAAAGGGATTATCCTATCACGAGATGTAATTTTCGATGAATCGCAGCCTGGAGTATACAGCGAACATCAGCAAACCACAGTTGGATGGACACCGCCAGAGCCGCGTCCTGTGTTGGATATTGATCCAAATCCGGACGAGGAATTCCGGTCCCTTGACCCAATCACACCTGAGCCAAATCCTACTAGTATTCGCTCAAGGACAGCCGACGAAATTCAGGATACTATAATCCTACGCCCACGGGTTGCAAGTTTGGGAAATCAGGGGACAAATAGTCAGATGCCAGGAGCATTCCAGCAGCCAAGAGAGGAAGAACAACCCAGCTCTGATGTACGAAGATCCCAGAGGAATCGGAGGCCAGCTGAGCGTATCCGCTCTGCAGCGCATTTCGCACTTGTGGCAAATACGGGAGAGCCAGAGCCAAAATCCTTGTCTGAAGCACTAAGTGGTAGTCAGCAAGCGAAATGGGAGCAAGCATGGGAGTCAGAGCTTCACTCTCTGGCACAGAACAACACATGGGTATTGGAGGCATTGCCTGAAGACAGAACAGCAATAGGCTGTCGTTGGTTATTTAAGAAGAAGGACGATGGCCGTTATAAAGCCCGTCTTGTAGCAAAAGGTTATAGCCAAAGAGCCGGGATTGACTATCAGGAAACGTATGCTCCAGTGGCTAAGTTTACTAGTATCCGACTATTGTTAGCATTATGTTGTGAGCGAGATTGGGAGGTACAAGGAATGGATGTCAAGACGGCATTCTTGAACAGCGAACTGCAAGAAACTGTGTATATGGAAATCCCAGAAGGGATCTCAGTACCTGCAGCCAGGATGGCGGACGCTTGTGGGCGACCAATAGTCTGTCGACTTCTCAAGTCGATCTATGGGCTGGAACAGTCACCACGAGCGTGGTACTGGAGAATCCATCAGTTCTTCCTTTCGAATAGCTTCATTCGATGTGAGTCTGATCATAGTTTGTTCATAAACTATGAGAAACAAGTCATTCTGCTGCTCTGTGTAGATGACCTGGTACTTGCAGCGCCAACTCGGGCTCTGGTTAATTGGATTCGAACCAAATTATCAGAGGAGTTTGATATGACTGATCTGGGGGAATTACGTACCTTCCTTGGTCTTGAGATTGAGCGGAATCGCAAGCAGCGAACACTTTTCCTCTAGCAGAAGAAATATATCGCGAAGATATTAGGGGATCATGGGATGCAGGACTGCAATCCGGTATCAACACCAGCTGACCCACATGTCCGGCTGGAAAGAACTAGTTTGAGCATTACAGCATCGGAGGAGGAGAGATGAGGGTACCAATCGGCGGTTGGATCCTTGATGTATGCAATGCTGGGTACGCGTCCGGACCTAGCATATGCCGTATCAAAGGTTAGCCAATATAGTACGAATCCAGATCCGACCCACTGGACAGCAGTAAAACGAGTGTTTAGGTACCTGGCCCGGACCCAAGATCAAGGGCTATACTATAGTGGAGGGGGCACAGGGAGTGGATTTACCGATGCAGACTGGGGATCCAGTGATGATCGACGGTCAATTGGTGGATATACCTTTCTCTTGTGTGGTGCTGCAGTTTGCTGGAACAGCAAGAAGCAGGCCACTGTTGCCCTGTCCTCAACTGAGGCAGAGTATATGGCCTTAACTCAGGCCGTGAAAGAGTCCCTGTGGCTGCAGGGAATTTTGTCTGACCTAGGAGCAGAGGGTCATCTCCCGGATGTCAAAAGCATCTATGTTGATAATCAAGGGGCTATCGCATTAGCCAGGAACCCGGAATTTCATGCACGGACGAAACATATCAATATACAGTACCATTTCATTCGGGAACACATTGAGAATCAGGAAATTCAACTTACATATTGCCCGACTAGTGAAATGACAGCGGACATATTCACTAAAGCACTTCCGGAACCTTCATTTACGAAGCACACCCTGCGCCTAGGTTTGGTTAGTCACTCTACTATCAAACAACAGAATGTACGAGTAGGTCATGGTCATACTAGCAAGGAAGGAGTCAGGATGAGTACCGGTGAGGGGAGGTCTTGTGAATCACCGGCACTCATTCCGTGGTCACCCGACATCGTTCCACTGGAAGATGATGGAAGGATGTAGTAGTGTCTGCCCTAGAGCGGTTAGCTACTCGGTGCAAGATACCTAAAGTGGTGCCGAAGACTCACATAGGATGGATGGAGGGTAGGAAGCCGAGGACGGAAGATTGAAATGGACAGCGATGGAAGAAAAAGGGAGATGGTATGAGGAATCGCGAAAATGGCGTGATGGTAGGAAGGAGACTCCGAGAAGAATCTCCGTCTCCTGATTTTGTATTTAAAGACTCTGTCCGCCCCTTGTTGTAGAGAAGAAGGGAATTAAGAAAAAATCACTGGTTAGTCCTTGCAATACTACAAACTAATTCCTCTTTCTGGAACTGTGCCACATCCGATTTCGAAAGATTTTATTAGATACATCCAATTTGCGAGTTCGTATCTGCACGGGCTCTGGGAAGCATCCCCATCATCGTTCTTCGACTCCTGAGATTCAGAGCTGGAATCAGAATCTGCCTCACTCGTCGTATCGCTGACTTCCTCATCTCCTTCTTCCTCCTCTTCGCTAGAATCCTGGTCATCTGCCTCAGGGTCTTCGGTCGCATCATTTGGTTGTAGGTAGCGACGCTTGAAGGTTTTAGAGTTTAGATGGGTGACTGCGGTCATTCTCATTGTCAGTCATACCTAGTAACTCATTCTCAATTGCTGGTATGGGTAGCTTACAAATAGTCAAGGAGAGGGTCAAGTGGCCATGCTTAGGAGTAATCGAAAGCAGGGAAATCTGTTCATTTGCATCGCTCGCACACAGAGGACAAAGCGATTCTAGGCTGATGGAGGCGTATTTAGAGCCTTCTTCGAGGACGAAATCCTTAACAGAAGTGTGTCGTAAACGCAGTGGATGGATTTTGTCGGTGGACTCAATGAATACTGAGCCTGCCTCCTGTATGTGCTTAAGTGTGTCATTTAGCATGCCGTCGGATTCATCTGTGTTCTTTTTGTTTGCTTCCTCGTTCTCTTGTGCTGCCAGATCATTATCCTTACTTTTTCTGGAATCATCAGTAGGTTCAGTTTCCAGATCTCGGCCATTTTCGTTCTCCTTCCGCATGCTGTCATCCCCTACTTTTTGGCCGCCCCCCGCTCCAGCACCACCAGTTACCACCTCTTCATTTATCTCTTCGTTGCCACGCTCTTCACCACCTCCATCGTCAGAATCGGTTCCACTGGTTCCATCATCGTCTTCATCGTTTTCACCATCGTCAAACACTCGTCGATAATCTTCGGCGACAATCAGGGGAGTAACATCTCCTTTGGCTAATATAGTCCACCTCAGTGTCATAACAAGAACCTCCTGAAGCTCAGGTTGGATTTGTTGGAAGCGCTGCCGATAGAAAGCCTCTAACCCTTTGGGGTAAGTAGCGAGATGCTTTTCAATGGGTCGACGCCATGGCTGTCGAAGCCTATCGACCGCCAAATTAGCATATCTAAACATCCCTTCCGATCTCTCAATGATCTTCTTCAACGCAGTCTTGCGCTCTTTGGGTGTACAGCTCGTGAGCTTATTCAATTCTCCAACGAGGTAGGCCTTAATATCTTTTTCCGAGTTGATCTTATTGTCTCTAAGATCAATCTTCGCAGTTTGCGCAAAATCTTGCACAAGATCGGTTTCAGGGCGACTGGCCACCAGAATCTTAATATTCGCACTTGTGTCAATCATTCCACGTAGCGAATTAGCCAATCCCTCTTTCCTGCGATCGTTACACTCATCCAAAGCGTCAAGAATGATGAAGACTGGCTTTCCATGAAGTTTAGCTAGATCTTCAAGGGCCGGCTTGAGATTCTTCACAGACTTGGCGTATTCTAAGCGACCCTTTCCGACACCACCTTTATTTTGCGCCTTGGCCAATATCTTTGTGCTTTCCTCGAGGAGTTTGGGGAAGTGATCGTGAATCTTTTCGTAAATATGAGCGATAAGATTACGGAAGATAGCACCCGCCCGCTGTGTACTATCATCGCCAGTCTTGCAAAAGAAGTCCAGCACGATATGATCATCATCTACCTTTCGGAGTTCCTCGATAACATATGACAGAAGGACAGATTTCCCAAAACCTAGGTGAAATCAGTATTACTTTCTAACATGTAATAAGAACTTTATTCAAGTTTCGAGAAGGAAGCCGTCTTCCAAGCAGCCTGGGTAGTGTGGGCCTGAGAACGGGGGGGTAGGATATTTAGGCTATCTCACCAGCGTTTCCCACAACCCATAACATGCTAGAACTCTCTGATTGATACCAATGTTTATATTTCGCGTTCCCAAATATCCAAGTACACGTATTCGGCTGTCGGAGGTCGGTGTTTGTTTTATATTCGTAGTCGGGATCCTCTAGGCGGTCGAGCCACCTGAGACTTTCCTCATATTTGGTCTCCATACTCTCTCGGTCTTTCGCTTCGGTTCTGGTCTTCTGATCCAAACGAGACTCTTGAAAAATCTTTTTGTTTTCTTCGTTTCGGTTCCGTCAGAATCAACCTATACATTATCGGGGGGGGGGGGTTGAGTGACAGGATCACAGGATACAAGTACATACCTTCCATGATGGTCCTCATAAGGTTACGTAGCTCCTCAAATCCCTCTTCCGATTGATGAGCGACCTCTTCCACCAATTAGCACCACTATCCCCAACAACCAAGAGTGGTGGCGAGCAAACCTCCGGGAGTTCTCAAAACATCCTGTTGAAATGCCAGACCCGCTAAATCATTAACCTCTGCCGAGACCTTCTTGATATCTCCCAGCAAGCCCATAAAATTTGTACCCTCCCCCGATTTCAAAAACCGAGCTTCATTAGATATGTCAAGTCAGTGTATGATACTTCTTCCTGAACGAGGTTGAATTTCGGATGTGCATCTCTTACAGAATTTCCCTCGACTAAGGTGCCTCCTTGCCTCGTACGAGAACTCCAGAACTGTGGCGTAAAGAGGTGGTATTCTTTCAACCACCTTTTCTGCTATATCGCTCTCCTCATCATGCGTCACTTGAATATATCGCCGTTCATACACTTCACACATGAATATTGTACCAGCAATATCGTCGCACGCCGATGTGAGTAATTCGCACGTTTCAAGGTCGTTGACCGCCAGCTACTGCCATTCTCAACATATCGCCCACCTTAAAAATTGAGTGCAGATATGTACATACCGACAACATCATTCTAAAAGCTGCCCATACTAACGCTGTTGTCTCCGGGTTGTGCTGGATGGCAATATCACCAAACCGCGCAAAGAATTGCATCTTCCTCAATATTCTCCCAATCCTTCCCGAATATTTTCCCTCAGCCTTCTTTTTCGTGTTTTCTCCGACTTCCAGTGCTTGCTTTATGGTTGTGGTGTCACTGAGAAATTGCTGAACCTGGGCAAGGGTCCCCCCCTCTTTGGTTTTGAGTTTCTCGTGAAAAATATATTTCCCTCTGTCCCATAACGAAGGACCCTCCATCCGGGATTTGTGCTCCGTAGTAAACGCGGGCGCAGCCATAATTCGTGATAGTCGTGAAATTAGCAATAATTAATCCCTTTATCGGAAAGAAGCTTCCAGCTAGGTTGTCCGAGTGCAGGTTTTTCCACGAAATTTAACGAGGGGACTCGTTCAGTTAAGGGTGCGATCAGGGTCATAAAAAGATGCGGCCCCCGGCTAGAATATATACTACGGTAGTTTATCGGTACGGTACGGATGAAGTTGGTCAGGGCCATTGGCTAGGCAACCGGCTGTATCACAATGAGAGCAGACCCCGACCAGAATGCCGGGAGTGCGCGGCCTGCACAAAATTAAGCGTAACCCCATGTCCATCCTCGAAGCACAATGACCACAAATGGAAAAATGTGATACTCCGCAATGGATTCTCTCGTAGCAAAATCTCAATGGTTGGTTCGCAGAGGGCGCCAGTAAACCCAACTCCCGATATCATGCTCACCTCTGAGACACACATACGGCATATTTTACAGAGCACAAGTAACGTAGGACGTAGGTAGGCCAATATGCAAGCTTATCACCACTCGATTACTAGCGCTGACCCGAGGTTGGGAAAGGGTTGAATCTCCGCGTAACCCACCCAAGGCACCCTTGCATCCTCAACGATTAGATAATAATATAACCATACCATAGAGTTACCCGGCTGGGGAAGGACCCCGGAGGCCCCAAAAAACGTCGAGCACAGTACGAGGCTGGCGACAAAAATGATGAGCAGAATGGCATGTAACAACCGGAACCATGCTACGTCACGGGTTCCATTCAACATATTCTGGGGGTGCAAAAAATTTCAAAATTTGATATCCTGGTCCAGAATTCTTTCAAATATCTCTCCAAGGAATTACAGATTATTAAAGAATTATTGGACACTTTGGCATGCAATATTGTAAAGTTGAAGTCAAAAGCAGCGCCGGGCCTTGCCATTTCCCATACAAAATTCTCAGAAATTGCGCCAAGACCAATGTACCAACTGCTGTCATACTCTCTTAACAATTCTTCAGCCAGTCTAGATACAGACTTTTAAAGGGTTGGAAAGTAAAATCTAGAGAATTATTGTGCAAATGGGCGAATATTGAGCCCAAATTGCTTCACTAAATCAGTAGCTAGAAGGTTGTGGATATGGAAATTCTCGGTGGAAAACCCTTCACGACTCATCATTTTTGTCGACAGCCTCGTAAGTGCAGTTAGAAAAGTTCGGAGACAAATTCAAAAACACACCAAAAGTCCCACTGTTCAGCACACCAGAACAGCCTCATCTCACTTAATTAGAGCCTTTAATTTTACTGACACCACACCCTGTATCTGGAGTGTCATGCCTTGTAAAAAAATTTATAATATTTTGTCTGAACCTTTAAGAGGAGGTACAAGGACCAGGCAATAAAAAGTGGTATGGTGCATGAGTAATGTCTCAGCAGAGGTGGTACACTTTGGAGGGGGGCGCTTAAGGAATTAGGATTGCCTCCCATCTTAAGCAATTGATAAAGGAAATTTTCTATCGGTGGATGGAGATGACCTCTCCTCCAACACATTTTCCATCAAAATTTAATCAAAAACTGATGGGTGCCTGCTCAGTATGGTGCCTGAGCCTTTAAACTGGTATTCTGTTTATTGCAGTCCTCATTTTGGTTGGGCTTTAAAGCCAACTGGCCTTATCCAAGAGATCAATATTCTTCATATATTGAATAGATATTTCTCTTTTCTATCACACAGTCTTCTATATTTTTATCCGTAGTGATAGCTACAGATCCTTAACATTTAGAGTTGAGGGCTGTATGATAGGGGATGTAGTTTAAGAGGTGTTTCACCATCACAATATATTCAAGTTTTTTTATTTGAGGGCAGTCCGGTTGCAGCGTTCCAGAATTATGTCCAAAATCAACCCAACCGCCCCGGCACTGTACCACTTTTTATTGCCTGTCCCTTGTATGCTGTATATTCTTGCTTGTGGTTAGAAATTAATGCCAAGACAGCTACTTTATCCTTCTCAATTCAACAAGTGTTGAGACCATTTTGCTGCTAAACAGTGCACGAGTGTCCTATTACATATTAGATCACTAAGTATCTGGAACCCAGATGTCTGGCTACCACCACTCCAAGAAGGGTCTTCAAGGCTTAGAACTATCTAGAGGCTCTTCTAGCTCAGTATATTGAATTTGAGATAGTGCCTGATTTTTTAAATTTCAGGGAATTGCAGCGCTATTAGGCATTCTTGTGTTGGGGCACCTCAAAATGTGGCATATTTAGTGTGTTTTGCCGTTTGTCCCCGGACTTTTCTAACGGCACTGGGCCGGGGGTTGTGGATAAGTCTGTCGAACCACCCTCATCAGGTTTCCGAATAGTCGGCGGACGACTGGACTGGACTAGCTAGTCCGGTCAAAAGTCAAGTCTAGTCTGATGGTGGAAATTAGACCGACTGGGCAGTCAAGATTATCGAAACCGACTTGACCAGGACTAGTCCGACCTGGCCCGGCAAGCAATAGGATATCCTATTTTTATCACAATATGTTACGTTCACATAAAGCTTTTTCGTAATAAAACTTATTGTTTCCATGGATTTTACGGTGGAGATAGTTCCTCACTTTTGATTGGGGGTGGCGAAAATAGGTTCTCAAGTACAGAAAACTATTTTTCGTGCATTAAGTGAGTGATATTACATGACAAACTGCCACAATACGGGCATTCGATGCGACTGATCCATCGGATAATTGCATTTCCACCACATGCTATCCTCTCCAGGATGTTCTATCAACCTGTATTGGGGGGCTGTTGATTTATACCGTGGCAAGCAGCTTTAAAATCCTACTATAGCTATACATCTATTCTTAGCGAGTGTTGGCCTGGGTGCCATTCTGACTCTCATGCGATCTTTTATAAAGACTGGTCGGACTATTTGGAACCCTGCCCCTCATTGGTTCCAGGCCCTCTGGGCCACTCAGCGAACGGCGTTTGCTCGAGCCTGGCGCTATGAGTTCGAAAGACTTTTTTCCTTCACCAAATTGCGAGGGAACCCACCAATTGTGTCGTCTGGCAACGGTTCATACGCATACAAAGTCGGGTTAAGTTTAGCTAGGATAAATATATGGAATTAACGGCCTATGAAATCCGGGTTCGACAGACTTTTTTCCAACCCCTAGTACAGTGTGGCACTGTCAGCTGTCAGCATTAAGTATCACGGCTTGTCCACATTCTGGCCAATTCTGGGCTTTTTTTCTTTTCATTTTTTTGCCCTAGAAAGACGCTTTACCGATACTGTACATGCACTTTAGTAGGGTATGGTAGAAAAGGGCGGAAAAACAGATTAGCAAGATCATGGGTTGTAGTGACGAGATAGGTTGTATAAGTGGAAAAATTATTGTCTTCGAGGACATCAGAAACCCAGATTGAATGGTTGGGTATCATTTTCCCTAAATGATATGGTCGAGAAGGCGGCATTGCACATCGACAGGCAGATTGCTAAAGGGGCCGGGGAGGTAGGTACGGCACATTTTTTACTATTGTGTATTCCAAGGGGAAATAATCTGGAAAAAGAAAACGAAGAAAATAGTAGAAAGAGATAAAGGGTCTTGTGCGGTACAGGTGGGAGAGTAGGACCGGAGATAGATAACTGGCCAGAAATAAAAGGAGCATGGACAGAAGGTAGAGATTATGCGGCATATTCTACCAGAGGACACCTTAGGGTAATTTCCGGTTCGGGCTGGCGCATGAGCTGGTGTATATGTATCGAACCAGGAACAGTAACCTCTTTGTCCACATCCACTCCGGTGAATGGTAGTGCCACCATCCCACGATCTAGTGTCGACCGAAAATAGCGGTAATAATTAATGGGGAAGTTAATGCGAGAGCAACCAGGCCAATCCCAAGAATCGCCCAGATGAAAATGCATAGAACACTTGTGCCAGCCGGCAGCTGAAGGGAGCCTGGATGTGGCTCCGACGGCTCAGGGGGTTTCAGTTGGGAGAGCATTTGCACAATCCCTGAGTGTTTCAGGGCTGCGGATACCTCGAGGGCAGTTAGGCCGGTTGGGCCTGGTATCTCAGGATCCAGATCCCCGTGTTCCAATAGCAACTTTACCACTCCCTCGTGCCCGCACTCTGCCGCCCACAAGAGTGGCGTTAGGCGATATTTGGTGTCTGGAGTGTTGGGATTGATATCGTCTCGGCCCAACAGCAGTTTTACTACCCCCTCGAGCCCTTGCTCTGCAGCCCACAAGAGTGGTGTTCGGCCGCATGTGGTTTCTACGGTGTTGGGATCGATATCGCTTCGTCCCAATAGCAGCTTTACGATTCCCTCATGGCCTTTCTCCGCAGCCCGCCAGAGTGGTGTTAGATTATATTGGCTATCGGGAGTGTCGGGACCAGTGTTCCCAACGGGCCAGGCCGATGGTAGGCCGGCCTATAGGCCGTAGGCCGGGCTAAGGCAGGCCGCTCCGGAAGACAGCCTAGGCCCATATAGGCCGAATTCGATCGGCCTACGAAAGCCTATCAGGCCTGATAGGCGCCTATAGGCCCGGAGATTAGCGTTGAGAACAGATTGCGTTAAGGGTATTCAACCCCCCTACCCCCCCACCCCTCCTCCGAGTTTATCGCCTGTGATTTTTTTTCCTCCTTTACCTTCGGCTATTATGATACTTCTTAATTAATCACAAAACGAGTTAATTAATTCACTACCTCTAGTATTCTTTTGTATTTTTTTGCTAATAAGCGAAACCGTTACTTTATTTTTTATCATATTCCGTAATTGGGAAACATTTACCGTGAATTTTGCTGTTGACACAGACCAGCCGCTCACTATGAGTGGGCCGGCCTAGGCTATATAGGCCAGGCCGGCCTATCAGGCAGCCGGGAAAAAGCCTATATGGCCTATAGGCGGGCCCGGCCAGGCCAGGCTCAGGCTTAACCAGGCCTGCAGGCTCGGGCCAGGCTAGATCCGAGAGAATTTCGACAGGCCGGGCCCGGCTTTACCGAAGCCTGGCCGGCCTGGCCCGTTGGGAACACTGGTCGGGACTGATACCGTCCCGTTCCAATAGCAATTTTACCACACTCTCATGGCCCAGCTGTGCTGCCCAATAGAGTGGTGTTCCTCCGCATTTGGAGTCAGCAGTGTTGGGATCGATATCGTCTCGGTCCAATAGTAACTTTACTACTCCCTCATGCCCCTGCTGGGCTGCCCAATGGAGTGGTTGTAGCCCATGTTTTGTGTCGGCTATGTCGGGCTTGATGTCCTCATGATGTAATAACAACTCTACTACTCTCTCATGCCCAGCCCACGCCGCCCACGTGAGTGGTGTCCAGTTAGATTTAACACCCGGAGTGTTGAGATTGATATCCTTTCGTCCCAACAGCAGCCTCACTATGCCGTCGTGCCCCTGGCGTGCCGCCCGCTCCAGTGGTGTTTGGCCGTATTTGGTGTCCGAAGTGTTGGGATCGATATCATCTCGCTGCAATAGCAACTTTACTACCCCTTCGTTCCCCTGCTCTATAGCCCAGAAGAGTGCAGTTCGACCGTATTTAGTGTCTGTAGCATTGGGATCGATATCCTGTCGTTCCAATAGTAACTTTACAGCTCCCTCATCTCCGTGCTCCGCGGCACGTAAGAGCTGTGCTGGGCCGAATTCGGTTTCCGGATATGGTGGGAGTTCCATGATCAGTCTTAAGAGTGTTGAATGTATATATGCTATGCGGTGACTGTGGGAGCTATATTGGTGGTTTTATGGAAGGCTTGCTGCTAGAATTACTACACAGGCGGTTCCCACTGAGTAAGCGCTAGCACATCAATGACGAGACATGAGATCTCTTTATGAGGCAAAATACCGACGCTAATACTAGAGCGGAGCAGGTATCCATATATCCAGTGCTCTAGAATACATGATTTAAGTGAGATGATGACTTCTTCAGCATCATACCGCATTATCTGGCGATACTGGAAATGGCGCTAAGGCTTAGTGTTGCCATGTGGCCTGAGTGTGATAGGGCGGAGAGCTTAGCGAATATAAAAAGGAAAGTGAGTGACAATTTATGGTGGCGGGATTTGTTTTCTCACAATACAAGACTCACTCTTTCATCACCGGAGTGAAAACATAGATCCTACACTAGCCCGGTTGTGTTCTCATTATTTGGGTCGTCATAAAAGTGCTTTTAGTGCCTACACTATCACTGAATACATGAAGTGCAGCCGTGGTGCAGCTCGCCTCTTTACCCCCTTCGGTGATAGCACCATTTCCAGTATCGCCAGATAATGCGGGATGTTGGTTGACTTAGTGGATTGGGAGCATAATATTTGGGGCGACCGGAAATGAGACTAATGACTTACGGTGATTACTAATGTTATAAGCACTCGATCGGAGGAAGACTGATGGAAGAAGGACAAAGTAGCTTTTCACTGGGCAAAGGATATCAAGGACGGGCTTGTATTGTTATGACCTGCCGAGTTACAATTGAGGTCGTTGTCGACCCTTTAAATACATGAATCTTTTCCTGCTCTTCCGGAAGTCTCTAAAACCAAGTCGCCCTATTTTCCCACTTTATCACCCAATTGCTTTACCCCGCTTGGGTACCCCTCTTACCCCTCTTACCCCTCTTACCCCTCTTTTCCTACCCCGCTTTCCCCTCACTTCGCATCCTTCACCGAATACCTGAGTCCGGTGAATCTTCCGGTGTTGTTCTCGCATCTTCTAAGACTGTAAGGATCGTGTAAGCAGGGCGCCGGTGATTAATAACAATTACTAGGCGAGTTTGTAACATGATTGATGTCACTGGGGGGGGGGGGAAGCTAGGATTAGCACCAGGGAGGGTTAGGGCGCTCTGGGTATGTTAGTACAAGTCCCTGGCATAAAGAACCCGAACACAGGGGGGATCCTGGAGTCTGAATTTTGTACGTGACTTAGATAAGCACGAGTGATTCACCATACAAAATTCGGGCTCTAGGATCACCCCTGTGTTCGGGTTCTTCATGCCAGGAACGTGTACTAGTATTGCTAGTGGCAGCAACCGAGCGGGCGCTCCGCTTAGCATCCCCTCTCCTCGTCACATCTCCCCCCTCTTCCTTTCCCTTTAATCATCAACGCTCCCCTCAATCCCCTCGTTCTTCCTACCTCCCCCGCTCGGTCATCCCAATGTTTTCCCGATTCCAAACGAAACAAACAAAGCAAAACAAATGCCTTGGTCTTTGTTGACCCACCCCAATATTCACTACAAACCTAGTGTCTAACTTGGGGGGGGGGGGTTTTTTATAGCAAAACCCATAGAAAAACACGGATGGGTTGAGGGCATCTGTACCCCGGTTGCGGGGTTCAGTGCTGCACTAACTACCATTGGCTATGAGAGAGGGAGCCATGAGCCAACCAAAGTTATCATCGGAGCCATTTCCAGAATTGCAACCGTCGGCCTCGTTTCGACCACCCCTACTACCGCTACCAGTCTTCCCCTCCCCTCACCCCCCACTCCCCTCGATATTACTACTCTCGTCCTTTCAACGACTGTCTATCTTACATCAACCACCTCCCTTACGCCCAGCGTCGCCCCCACCATCACCGCGGTTCCGAATTCAACCGTCACACCCACCTCCGACACCATTCACTCGGAGGCAGTGTTCCCAAGCGTCCAGTCCGCCCGTCTTCGCGTCCGGACAGGACAGACGGCAATTCCTCAGTGCGCGCCCGGGGCGGGCTGGCGGGGACTGCGGGTGTTTCAGGTGGCGCAATTTTCCGTGTAGCTCCTGATGACGGTCGAGCTCTGTAGGTGACTGGTGGACCCCACAGGTAATTGGCAATGACTGAAGAAGACGGGTGAGGATTGCAGGTACGATTTGGGAGTTACCGATCAGTCGTGGACTGTTGGGCCTTACAGTCACCCTCTTAGACTGTAGTCTTTCCCAAAGGACGGACGCTCTTGCCCTACAGCTTGAGACAGACGCCCGGGACGCCCGGGAGTGCAGTCCATGCGGTGCCTACAGGGCGGACTTGACGCTTGGGAATGCTGCACCAAGGCTATTCACGCCCTCGCCCCCCCTCCACGTTCCTGCCGCCCCCAAACCGCCAACCACTATCTACACCACAACCGTCACCAAGACATATACAGCTCACGATACCATTGCCTTCACTCACTCACTTTTAGGGGCTCCTGCCTCCGACGCTGGCCCTACGAAAACGATAACCATTGACCCTGGAATGTGGGGCGACGGTTGGTGAATGGGTGACTAGAGAACTCGAAGCGCAACACAATGTACTTGCGGAATGCGGTGAGCGTCTCTGGTCGATGATTGTGATGGACGGCATTGACGACCCATCAGCGAAGGTTATGTTGCGAGTGTGTGCGAGGCCCACGTCTGCGAATTTTTATCCCTCTCGTACCGCCTTGAAATCCAAAGGCAGCTGGAGGACGGTTTTCCGATTACAAAGGACCACCAGTGAGGTTGCTATAGCATAGTGCTCAGAGAGAGGCGAGGAAACCTTAAGTGTGATAAGCATGGGAAAAGGGGGTTTCTTTTTGTATCTATCATACCCTCCTATGCTGATAGTAATTGAATCGCCACTCTTATTTCTGCAACCTAGTTCATGGCTGTCAAAGGGAAAAAGCACACTGGTGGTTGCTATGTATAGCCTGTGAATTGTCTCTGCTCCTCTGGATAACCCCACAGCTCCACCGACTCGCCAGGCCCCTGGGCCCGTAAGATCTGCTAGCCGGCTCGCTAGACCTCCGGTTTAACAAAATGTTGTCAATACTCAACCGCAACCCACGCAGGCTATGAAGCCGTTTTGGGACATGCTTTTGGAACCCCCATAGAATCAGTTAGGGGAATTATCAAACTTTGGTGATGGTACTACGAATTTTGGAAACCCCATGCATGAATACCGACCCCCAGCTTTCCAGCATCCCCTTGTAGCGCCCCAACAAATTTATCCACACTCGATTCCTCCCATTAAGAATGGGAACGGGAACTGTAATCGGAACAGTAGTGGCAACGGCAACCGCAGAGGGAAAGCGTTCATGGCTGGGACTAATGTTATAGATATTACGGGGGACAACGAAGGTGTCAGAATAGTATCCAACAAAGTTGTTACCAGATATGTTGAGACTGCTCATCTCAATATTTAGGAAGTGTGCTTTGGATTGATGGAAAAAATGTATGTCACGGATCATTCTCTTCCCGCACCAGTCCCCTTGAACGACCAGTTTACCACCCATTGGCCGAGAATACCGGTCCCGTTGAAGTACCACGGCGGCGCTTGGTCGTTGAGGGCGGGAGCGATGGACCCCTTCGGAAAGGAATTCGGTTCTCTCCATAGCAATAGTTCAAGAGTTTTGGTTCCGTTGCTAGAGAGTAACTTGGAACGGCTTCAGGCAAGTGTCTTTCAGAGAAAGAAGCAACCAGGTCACCTCCCTGGGCCCGAATGCCACAGTAAATGTAAACTCCGCCCGAAATGCTGGCAATTGTGTATGTACCCGTGATGAATGTGGGTGCGAGAGCAAAGGTTTTGGTAGACAAGAATGGACGACTAAAGAGGCTCTCTCAAACAAGCCTTCCAATGGTGCAGCCTCACCTAGCCCAAGCCCAACAAATATTGAGCCCGACCCAAGGACGGAAAGCCCGGGCTACAGTGGGCTGGCGGATAAAGGAAAAGGAATTAAATGTATGTTTCCATATATGTGAAATTATTAGAATACAAAATTGGAAATGGAAGTAGTTGGTAGACGAGGCAAAAGTGATTCGTGAATAGCAGAAAGGGGGGGAAGAGGCTGTCGGGCGGGCGTGCTTGGCTTTGTTACAGGAGTGGCCTGGTTGGGAATACGGTAGCTTATCATAGCCTAATTTAGTCCCGAATGAAGAAACAGAGAAATAGTTGAAAAGGAACTGGGGAAGGGATGATGGGCGGGGTTAGTATTTTTCATGGAGCTGGTGTTTGGTTTTTGCTTGCCTGGGTATGGTAGAATTGCTATGGGAGTTGGGTTTCTTGGAAAGGAGAAGGCAGGGGAAGAGCGTATTGTACACGGTTGGGAATAGGCCTCGGGGAATTACGGGAAAGGATTCACGCTGGTAAATATGATATCATTCTCTTCTTTGCTTTTATTTCACAGTGTCATGCGCGGTTGTGCTTAGCAGGTAGCTTTACTCTACCGTGCTAGGGAGTCCTTTATTTCCCAACCATTAGTCACTCAAGCCCCCTTCTCACCTCCCCTTCTGGATCAAACCTGTTGAGTGTGTATCGGAAGAAGCAATCATTTACCCCGTTCCCGGACGATGGCCCCCTCCGCGCGCACCTTCTGAAGAGAATTCCTGACCCTTTTCCCAGCCGAAACTCCCAAGTAGTTGGAGAGCTGGACGTTTGGGGATGGTGCTGTGATTGAGGGATGAAATGGGGGAGCGAGGTGGGGGGTTTGCCGATTGTAGTGGTTTTTAGATTCATGACTAGGTAGAGGGATGCGAGATGGGCCTATCCATGGTACGGTTTCACTCTTATGGATGGCGCTGGTGGTATAGTACTTCACAGGCTCTGTGAGATAGGCAAGTTGAGTTAGCTTATTTCGGGGTAAAATAAGAATAATAATGCGCTTGGGTTGCACATATGTGTGAATATGTGGCGGCTCGCGCATTTAGTATTATCCTAAAGACAGAATTGAACCCTATCACTTAGGCAAGGTTCCGAATAGTCAGACCGGTCAAGTCTTCGAGCCAGGACCACTTGGTCAGTCTAAGTTGATGTCCTTCCTCTGTTATCAGGAAAGTGTACAGAACAAAATCATGCAAAGAAATTGAGAGATAAGTGTGGTGATTAATGGAAGGATTAGGACCTGCTATTTATTTATACACCTGTCACTACGGTTCATTTTGTTTTGAGATAGCTAGGAACAAGAGAGTGAGCGAAGTGCCTAAGTTCCGTGGGAATTCTCTTTCTATCGCCTACCCCTGTGCCATCCATAACCTTCCAGCATTTTCAAATAGAAGTTGTATTCGTTTGTCCTGCCGCACTTGCCTTGTTTGATTATCCAATCATCAATTATAACTAGCTATATATATACAAACTTCGTAGTCCGGCGCAGCCCCGCCAACTTTCTAAGTTAAATATCTAGTGGGCTCATGTAGCGATTTCCACTGATGATCCCCTACTGGTAGCGAACCCTGAGAAATTGTTAGGTACCGGATCCTACTGTAGCAATACGAAAACACTCTCTGCGCTATACCTTTGTAATCAAATCACCCCTCCGCCACCGCATTTCTTCGCCACTTATTATACCGACTTATTGCCAGCACTGTACCGTAAGAACTCAAATAATTGGGAATCTCGCTTGGACGTTGGAGTTGCCTCTCCTAGTAAGGTCTGTGTCTCAAGTGAGGGCTGAAGGAGAGTCGTCTCACTGTGTTTTCACCCCCTAATCCGAAGGGGGAAATTCCAAACGTCTTAGCGTCATTCCCAATTATTTCAGTTCCTACGGTACCCGATGGCCCCCGCCCTGCGCCTCACTACCATGCCGGTACCTTGCTAAGGCCCAGTTTCGCCACAACAAAGAATCTTCGCTAACTTGGGGTCAATTGGAAAAGCTAATTGTGATGTTTGAAGTACAAGCCTATTCTTATAGGAGGGGGAAGATATTTCTAAGGATTTCCGGACTGGATTGCTTTTGTCGGTGGGTTTGTTGAATGATGTTGGGGTGGGGTCAACGGTTTATCTGCACCTACTACGGGGCTCTGTATATCCATGCAGTGAGTGGGTATGCTCGTGACGCTGGGGGTACTGTATCGGTAAGTCTAGAGTGAACTTGGCATAAGAGCCGTGTATGCGATTAAATAATTAAAAGAAAGAATGCTATTATTACAATCCTCCAGCAATGTTATTCTTGCTATTACTCTCCTACCACCAAAAACTCAACCCGTGTAAGTGATACTAACATTAACCCGAAAACCCTAGCTATACTCCGCAAGGTCCACTAGTAAATCGCATTTCTCGTTCGCCAAAGGATCCCTCACAACTTCAATTTCCGAGACGTTCATCGAGAGAGCATTCGCGCCGCTTCCATAACTAGGGAAGCAGACACCCTTCTCGCAGCCGGGCTCCCCATTGGTGACGTAGTTGGTAATGAATTTCTGGTGGATGATAGCAGTTGTCCCATTCGCAACTTCAGGGTCGGGACCAGTAAAGAAGGTATAGTAAACATCATCACCGTGATGTGCCGGTGGAAGATTGAAGACGTATCTGTAGGAATTTTGTACCGATTTTGCCAACCATAGCTGGTTGCAGTTGAAGACTGCATCGCCGTAGAAGGCACCGACTCGCAGCCATTCAGGAATTCCGGGACCTTGATACGGGTACAGGGCAAGTAGCTGTTTTTTTAGAGATTCTGGAGCTAGTGAGTATAAACCGTTGAGGAGGCTGTCAAACGTGCCGTTGGTTACAGTTTCTGGGGTACGGAATTGGAATGAGGCCTGGAGAAGGTGTTAGCTCCGCTGTTGTGGCAGGCTTGGGGGGGGGGGCGACATACCTCGAAGCCGACGCTACTCGAGATCAAGCTTTTGAGCTCATGGTTGTACTTCCCTTGAGCCAGGAGTCTGATAGGAACATCCGGGACATAATCCCCATCAACTGCTGGTCCGAGGGCTCCAATTAATTCTTTTGCAATGATAACGTCACGGTTTGCTTTCCGGAGCACCTCGGTGGGTGCATCGCGAAGGCATTCCAGGGTGGTGCAGTTTGCGTATTTCTTGAATTCGTCGTATTGGGCATTCCGATCAGCGTACTGTGTTCTTTTGGGGCCGAATGCCGCAGATTGGACGATTGCCTATTATAGGATAGGGACATGGTAATGTTAGCTAAATCTCACCAATTACGCATTGAAACATAAGCGGGATAGATATACCTGTTGAAAAGGAAGCTTCTTGCCTTTCCCTCCGTAACTTGTAATAGTATGCGTGAGAACTCCGCCCCCAGCACTCTGACCCATCACGGTAACCTTGCTCTTGTTGCCCCCAAACTTGGAGATGTGCTTTTCGACCCATTCCATGGCAGCACGGCTGTCATGGAGACCGATATTTGCATCAATGTCTGTCACATTCGGAGACAGCCATCCAAAGGCCCCAAGCCTTTATTGAATCATGAATTAGCACTCGTGATATGGAATTTTGGTGCTGCCGGGGTTGAGCAATGGCTGACCTGTAATTGAAGGATACGAATATCATCGGCTCATCGGAAGATTGGATCAAACGGGCCGGATCTGTCCCCATCTCTTTAGAGCCGAAAATATAGGCACCACCGTAAATCCAGATAAGGACTGGCACATCATCGCCTGCTCTGACGGACGCTGGGACGTAGACATCTAAGTACTAACGGCCCCCCTGTTAACTAAAAGGGAGAGAAATTTTCGGCAATGTATCTCTTCGGCAATAAACTTACCAGACAATCTTCAACACCGAAATTATCTCCAAACTGAATCGTGCCCAGGGACGGTGGCCAGGTTTGGTGACAGGTACTCTCCAAAAAGGAGAGGTTTCCATTTTGTATTCCAGCCTGAGGGAGTGGTGGTTGGGGTTTGCGGAATCTCAGATCACCGAGGGGTGGTGCGGCATATCTTATGTTGCGGAAATGGTAGAAATCATAGGTTTGATTATACTCGGTGGCTTGTTGTTTGACGTATCCAAGGTCGATAATCGGCAGAGACGAATTATGAGACGGATTACATAAGGCAGCGCAACTCCCGCCTCCAATGAGGAGGAAGGAGAGAAGCGCTTTCTTCAAACCAATTCGAATCATGTTGTCGTGAAATGTGCTTGGTCAAAGTAAGACTAGAGGACGGTGTTGGTGAATCTGTTGTGAGGGGCCCGAACCGGATCCTTTATAGGATTTATCTTGGGAAGCAGGCTGATACTCTATGGCGTCTATTCGAAATTAGCTCCTATTCAGAGCTTAGTCTTGAATCAGGTGGCTGCAAATTTTGTCGCCGATTCAGGGCGGTTCTCATGTTATGCTTAGTAACCGGAAAGCGGTGGCACCATCAAACACCCTGTACTCGAGTATATGCCAACCCTGTCACTGCCAAGCTTCAGTCAGACCTAAGCCGCATAACTCTATTTCCCACGTTCCGACTACTTTAAAAGTCGCCGAGCAGAGTATGCAGCTGTGGATAGTACCCTGCCTCCAGCATGTAGTACTAACGGAGGTCGTTTAGCATTCTCAAGAGGCTAAAACATACTAAAATTGCAGGGTTTTGAGACATTATATCGCCACCGTGACAAATATCTTGAAACTCAGCTTCGGAAATTTTTTGGGCATTGAATATCTAAACTATGATATTATAATATATATTTATTTCAGGTTTTTGTCTGTAGTTTGTACAGTACAGAGCTGTGGGTACATAGACCGTGTCTGGTGTGTCCTAATGTATCTTTTCCGATATAAAAACACTGATCTTGGCTGGTATTGTGCGTGGACAAAATTAACCGATCACCGGGCAGAGCGTGTCAACGCATCCGGGCCCACACAAAAATCATTACCACTTAACAGGCACCCCATTGTTCCTTATGTTTTTTTTATTAAGGTTGACGGATAGTACACTAAGTACTGATTACTGCCATGTATTTAAATTATTTTTACTTGTTTTTCTTGGTTGGGTTGGGGTGACTGTATCGAGGAGGTTAGAATATCACGTCGAAAATAATGAGCGTTACTTGATCGGTTAATTTTGTCCACGCACAACCAATACCTGTAGGGAGGTTCCACTCCTCACCACTCCAGGGGGATTGAAGGGGAAAGTCCCACATTCCATGCGTGTTTCCGCCTCTGGTGGTTGGGTAATGATAGCTCGAAAACCTGCAATTTGGTGTGTTTTTGCCTCTGTACGGCTACTAAACGACCTCGATTGGTACAAGTGAAGGGTACCGTAAAAACTCAAATAATAGAACCGTGTGCTACGCAGTCGAGAATTACGTATGATACTTGGGAAAAGGGGCGAAAAACACAGCAGGGAGAGGGCTGCTCAGGCCGCCTGAGCGTCACGAAAAAATCAAAAAAATCCCGACATTACCATTGGAGGGAACTCCAACGACGTAGCACACGGTTCTATTATTTGAGTTCTTGCGGCATGAACTAGAGTCTGAATCGAGCGAGTCCCCATTGATTCCTACCGAGGGTGGGGATGCAGATAAGTGCTTATTACTATTTAGAGTTGAACGATTCTCTTTGCGGCCTCGGGATGCATCTTCCTCACGGATACTTTTGGTGTAAGGGGGGCATCAGACGGATAGTTTTGGTTTAAAGGGGAGCATCAGACGGAGACTTTATAGTGTAAGGGCGGGTATCAGACGGAATGTTTTGTCCTATTACAACACTGCACGTTGCATCCTGCGGATATATTCCGCTTACACGAGGACGGTCGCTAGATCCGGTTCGCCCTTAACTGCCGGTACTCATGTTATTTAGAGTCCCTTACGGCCCCGTTTCGGTGGAACGGGGCGAAAATAACCCGTGCTAATTCGCTTAACACGGGAAAAAACAGGGTGGCTAAGCGAAATAACAAACGCACTCTAAAATTATTCTCCGAACCAAGCTCCTGATTAAGTCTCCGAACTCACGTTCGGTATCCTTCATTTTGTTCCTCCGCCTCAGCTCGGGCAACCAACATCGCATGGTCTCTTGTACCGTATACAATACTGATACTATACCATCTTCCCTTTTCATCAGTGAAGCTAAGCTCCGTTCCACTTATTGACAACCTACCTCTTGTCCGAATAAGCAGCACAGGATGAAATTCCGCCTGAATTTTAACTCCGGAGTCTGCCAGACAGCTCGGCTTGGTAGGATAGGGTTGGGTGAGGACAATTGCGGGCAAATTTCAAGCTTCGACTATCATACCGTAAGTTGCCATGTGCCCTGCCCTGCAGGTACGATATACCGGCAACCCCTTAAGTCAGGGCCGTATTTTTTTATACTCAATAGTCTATAATAGGCATGGATACTAGAAGTACCGTATACCATCAAGGGAATCATAGCTAATATTATTATCAGGAAGCCTCAGTGTCTTGCTTGGGACCTGGGTATAATAATTATTATCTCCCTTCACCTCATCAAAAGCTCCACTTGTACTCGTACACGTACTCGAGCGCATTTCCGTAAGTAGCATACCGGTAGTCGGCCCTACCTCCAGCGTGAGCAGCAATGCCGCTCAATTCTTCATAATTATTTTTGAGCGTAGCAAAGGCCCGGACTAGTCCTAGTACTCGAGTACTATACCGACCTCATCCAAGTTCCCCTTCACTTCGCAGCCAGGTCTAGCGTAGCGAGACTCATGCGCTCTAATTAGGTACTGACTAAGCCGGCGGAGAAGAAATCCTCTCATCTGCTACCGAGACAACGTCACCCACTAGGCACAAGAACGCATGGAAACTGGCAGTAGAGAGTAATTGGGGAAAATAAAATACGGTACCGAATGGCAACGGGGGTGGATAGCGAGCAACTTGGTCTATTTTTCTTACTTACTAAACTGGCTATAAAGACTGGAGTATTTATGAAAAAAACATAACCCTATCCCCAGCTTTCCGGCGATCACCACTCATGTCCACTGTCTTCCGCACATGCCTCTCCGTCACTTTGTCCATCGCCCATAGGAGACAAAAGAAAGGAACATTCTGCGTTGTCCCATACCTAACAAAATAATTCATCACAAAGACTTCCTCGTTCCTCCGGCTTTTCATCCCAATGTCCCACTATTGCTCTGCTATTGCTTTCGTAGCCTCCATGCTTCTTTTGGCTGTCCGTACTCCTATCCGTCTATCAATAAGCATCTATCCGAACCTCCACACTTTCATGAGGCAAAAGAAACTATAGTGATTGACTATTCCGGGTATAGCGTAAACTCTCGTTAAATCCACCATCGGCCATCAGCCCCGCATCCCTCCAATCAGAGACGAAACCCCCGAGAAGGAATAGTGTTTTCTAGACGCGGCATATTCGCAATTCTGTTAACATGTCGTTCTAAGCATATTGCGGTTTAGACTGTTGAGATCGATGGTGGATAGCGAGAGTCTACGGTAGTACGTACTGTGGGGTATGGAAAGTGGTTTTATTAGATAGCACTTTTCTTGATTGCTAGTTCTTTCATGAAGTACGTAGATAGGTAGTTAGCGTGGGAGACCGATTTGGCTAGCTTAGATTACATAGTTCAAGGGCCTTTAGCGGTTTAGAAGTCACTGTAGGTAGAGAGAGAAGGAAAAAACAACGAACAACCTCAGCGTGAGGATGATTTCTTAACGCTGCTGTGATTTTCTTTTCTTTTATCATCGGATCATTGAGAATCATCTAGGGATTTCAGTTACTTCGGGTTGTGAGAGCGGTGATTGCCCCCCCCAGAAGTATTATCGGTCATTTGGTTCTTTCTTTCGTGTTTGTTCGGTCACTTCCGTTCCCGGAGTTGATTTTACTACTATCTGCTCTTACCGTCAGCAGGACCGGAAATCCTCCTCTCAGTACCTTTTCCCACACTGTGGCCAAAATGTGGGTCCACCAAGAAAACGTCAACCCCCACCACATAACCACCAACTCCTGCACAGGTCGCTACACAACCCACAACCCACCCCGCGCACTTTCGCTCACATGGATCAAATACAAGTGCTTGATAGCTCAGTCATGATGGCTGAAGGTATTTTTCATGAGCGTTTTCAAGCAATCGGGACCAGTCATCTCGACCTCTTTGTCCATGATCAACTCGATCAAAAAGGCTTTGAGCACATCCTCGAATGCTTTCGCACTCGCTTGAGACATGTCACTTCCGGCAGGCTAATACTTTCACCTGTTTTTTCTTATTTTTTAACAAACTAACCCGCATAGCATCCATTGGTTTTCCACCGAGAATAGATAGAAGGTTGTCACGCCTACATTGATGTACGAGTGTGTTGGAGCCTGGATTTTTAAGGTAATCGTACATGCTTGTAGGTGTGGGCTCTTGCCCAGAGCCTGGAATGATACAATGGATATGATGGGTGCTCCCGGTGGGTTGCTAATTAGCTCCTCCACTCCGATCAAGTCTATCCAATCCAGTTTCCCAAGATATATGATAATTTCATCAAACAATATGAAGGCTCATTCAAACAGCCAGATAGTGCTTTTATACCCCGTACTGGCCCTGATAGGAAAAGAACTGCCCCATTCCCCTCAGTTGTTGTGGAGTCTGGCTGGCGAGAGTCCCCTACACGGCATTTAGAAGACGCAAGGCTTTGGCTAGAAGGTTCTCAAAATGCGGTTGTGGTCGTTCTGCAGGCCAAGCTTCATAGCATAGATGAAAGTGACCGTATCCGCCTCGTCTTGTCTATCTCGCGTGCTTACCCCGATGCACTTGGACTCACCATTTCCCCGACCTATTATCCAAGTTTCTCTCACCTACCCCAAGCAATGCCTCCAGTTTTTATTGCCAACCCGCAAATCCTGAATGTAGAACATCTTTCCAATCCTGCAGCTTCCCCTACAAAACCCTAGCATCTCGCTGGATAAATTCTACACCGGAGATTGCCCCCCTACAATGGACCCAGAGACCAAAGTTCCACTCGACCCCGCAGCCCTCCGTGAGGTAGCCGAAGTCTACATAAGAGGGCGAGGCTATATACCTGTCTAGGGGTATTTAACTGGGGTCTGGGGATTTGTCTGATAGTTTTTCAATGATTTTTCAATAAAGTTTGCAGTGAATGAGACTGAGAAGCCCTATTTTCGACATTTCTCTCAAGCCTTCCAATGGGTTGGGCCTTCGTTGGGTTAACCCGGGTCTTTCGTTGGGCTGGGCCGGGTTCATTGGGCCGGGCTCACTCAATAGCTTCCCTGGGCCGGGCCGGGCCTGAGGGGGCCCGGCCCGGGTCACCCAACGAACCCAATGAATCTTTCACCTCGATTTTTAGCTTTTGATCGTCCACATCTGTTCGTATCACCGGGGAAACGATAGTCCGAGCACCTTGCTCACTAGAACTACATTACCGGATGAAGTAAGGTCAAAGGCAAATGCTCTCCAAATGAAGATAGTGTGGAAAACAGCCTATGACTTAAGGTTATTTGAGTGCTCTTGAGCTCTCTCGGTATGTTAGTTTTACGGTCGGAAGTTTAGAATATATTTTGGGCGCCCCTTTCAAACACAGAATCTTTCTTCCAACCCTCAACATTCTCCTTTTTTTCTCGGTTTACTTACTCCATTACTTTTACTCTCCTGTGCGGATTCACATTCAAGAAAGATGAGTTTCTCTTCTAATACTGAGAGTTACCTCTCTAGTCCTCCAGCTATACTGCGAACACCAAGTCCATTGCGTGAATTCCTTCGCTCAGAAACCATAGAGTCTGAGCCTGGTACTGCCGATTACTCAGAGATTGTTGAGTTAGACAATGATCGCCTATGCACACCAAATCCCCAACCTGCTGCGCATCAGGCACGACAAAAAAGCAAAAGCCCCCGTCCGGCTTCCTGGGTTTGGGGACCTCCGGAGTCTCCAAACGGAAGGTTGCTTATTGCAGACAATATCGAGTAAGTCATCCACACACCCAACATATACAAGATCCGGGAGTGAGGACTAAATATTTATTTTTTGTGTAATAGATATTGGCAATGTATACTAGTATATTGTTCCCAGAGGTATCAAAAGTCTCATGGAACGAGCAATCCCGGAGGACAATTTCAGACTCCCGCCACTCTCTCAATCCAGAGACAATCCAGTCAACTGAGTGTCCCCGTAGTTGGCAATCCTCCTTAACATTTACCTTGATGTTGAAGAAAGCACCCCCTTCCCATACCATATACTTTTCTACCCACAATTTCAGTCATTCTCATTTCTCATTTTTCATTCCGTATCGCAATTGGTTTGTATTAATATATTCAGATTGATTCTGGTTACTGCACTTCTCCGGTGTTCAGCCCAATGGGTTCGTTGGGTTGGTTGGGTCAACCCGGGCTTTCCTTTGTTGGGTTGGGCCGGGTTGGGCTCAACATTCGCTGGGCTTGGGCCGGGTCGGGTCGGCCTTTTTTGAGCCCGGGTTAACCCATTGGAAGGCTTGATTTCTCTTGATATAACATTTCTTTGAATTGGTCCCAGTCCCAAACCCCATATGCGGGGCCCATATCATACCTTTCTCCTCCCTCTTCGCGATCCCCACAACTCCTTTGCTGCCCAACACTCTTCTCCCCTCTTCCTCCTTAGTTTGTGCTGCCCGGACAGCATTAGATAATTTAATTGCCCCCATTTGCACTATCTCTCCAACTTCTTGCTCACCTCCACACGCGGTACTCTCCGAGCCTTCACCTCGATCTTGCTCTCGTCACTCTCCACAACAGAGGCTCTGCCAGGACGAGAATGTCGTCCCGACTGTCATGTCCAAGTGCGAGCACCGGATTTTCGGCATTGTGGTTGAGAAGACTTCGGGATCGTTGCATTTATACCTTTTGGTAGGGCGCCGGGTTGAGAGGTTGTCATGGGAGAGGTTGCCATCGGAGCAGGAATCCTCTTTGGAATTTATGCACTGGTGGAGGAGGATAGGGGGTACTTGTCGGCCCCCGGGTCTGATACTTCTGAGGGTTCCTTTGGGATCCAGCCCTCCATCACCGGTGGCGCATTCGCAGAAGGATTATGACAGCGACGATGGTGCGCTAGTGCCGGGAGAGTTGTGCCTCTCGGCAGGGGCGTCTTTTTTCTCTCATCTACGATGGCGCCAGACTTGTGCTTTTTAGTGAAGTGCAACGGCAACGCGCTTTGTTGCTTTATTGGTTGATGGGTTTGCTCAGTTCGTTTGATCATCCTGACTCGATTCTGTACGATATTGATAGCCATGTATAAAAATAATATTAAGTTAGCATCTTTTCTCCCTCTGCTTAATTTCGCATCAAATGGCCAGGGGTATTAGGGTCGTAGAGCCTCATGTTGGAATCTAATACTGGAGTCAATAGGCTACGAGGATCCCGTAAAAATATCTTAACCCCCCCTCCAGCACTCATTCCCATTATGAAGACTTCATTGACTAGGAAATTAGACCTCCAAGAGCTGCTTATTCGCCCCGCAAAAACAAGCAGCCAATACTGCCACGGCCAGCTGCAGCAGAAGCATGAGAAGCAAGGAATGCACTTCCGATACAAGAGAAAAGTCGTATTCTGTGACTAAGCCTATATTTTACGTCACCCCACCACATATTCCCCCTTCGTTATAACGATTTTATGGGGTCTGCTGGATAAGGCAATATGCCAGATCCGCCGATCGGGCATTTAGACACCACGATACTAGCCTGTATTTCGAAACGCTTGCAACTTCCTGGTTCCAGGACAATTAAAAAAAGTAGCCGAACCCGGAATCTAACGGTGGAAACCAACAACGTAGGTCCGAATCTCAAAGATCTGAAGCCATTGTGAGAATGGTTGCAAGGGCGCTGATTGGGTGATCCCCCCTGCCACCCCGAAACTGACTCGTCACAGGAGATTAGGAGTCAGATAACAGGAGAGGGATGTTAAAAATATGTTGTTGGTTGTGTTGGAGGCTGCTAGCTACGGTTTATCTTACATAGAGAAAATTCTGCATGCGTAACCCGAGACATCCGTTCATGCCCTAGAACGTTCACCGTCCCCACTTCACTGTTCCTCCATCATGGATGTGCACTTCCTATTGTCGAAGTAGGAAATGAGGTTCGCACAGAAGTAGCCAATAGATTGTGAGATTTCAACTGAAACATAGGCACGTTGGAGGAAGGATATGGAACGTAAGTTTCACCGCGTGTATACTTGGTTCATTCGCTCGCTCTCTCAACTTCGCTCAACTAAACTAAAATGAAACTAAAGGTAAGGACATGTGTATAAGTATAACATAATATCACATCCTGATCCTCCTCTGGATCACCAGACCTATCTCTGTGTTTGCCGCATATCCTGATTCCTCAGGACACCCCCTTGATAACAAAGAAAACACATTGCTGATAGGATCCTTTATCCAACAATCTCCCATATCGGTTCCGTCTGCATATCTCCTGGGCTATCCTTCCCAGTCTGGCAACGGGGCCGGGCGCGTCGGTCCAACATCTGTTACCTGAGCTCCTCTCTGCTCCTAATACAATGTGCTACTACTGGGATTATTATACCATCACTGCATACCTAATCCGAAGGAAATAAGTAAGGATAGAGGTGCTTGTGTTCGCTTAGCATTATGTAAATACCCTCATTACGATTCACATCATTAATATCTGCCACACAAATATTCACGAGTGATGCATTATGACCGCTACTCCACGACATTTCCCGTCCTACCCACAATCGACTCAGCGAAAACACACATAGTACCAAAGGGAAATTCTATTCCGCTCAAGTTTCACGAAAAAAGGAAGCGCAAACGGACAAACGTAAATGCCAAAATTTCAGGCCCCCCATCGGGTAAGGAAGGAGAAAGGATGGAACTTGACAAACCTACCTCTGCCTCTCCCAGCTCCTCCATATCTTCCATATACAGAATACAATAGGGGTAGAGTTCCTTTCTGTTGAATTTCACCGGCGATCACTGCGCACCCATGTATACTTTGTTGTTATACCTTTCCTATCTTTCTTACTCTTATCTATTAGTTCCTTTGTCAGTCATTATCAATCACGGAGGAGGGGCGAGTATACCTGGTTTGTATACTAGTTGGAGGATTCGCTGATATCACCGGAAATGCTCGGGGAGCATGGCGATGAATTGGTCGGAAGGCAGTGCGTGTTAGGAACGGAGAATGTCTCCGCAAGAACCACCGCGTAGTAAAGTTCTCTGTATTTAAACAGTCTGTTTGGCCGTCGGTAAGTAGACAGGCAAGCACGAACGAATCCGCAGAATAGACAAACCTCTCCTCCATCGCTTCTTTGTACTTCTTCATCTGCCTCACCAATCTTTCTCCTATCAGGATCTCATAACAATACTTTCCGTATAGGAGGACCCGCGGAGTCCTGGTGCCGGCAGGTTAAAAAAATATAGGACAGAGAACAAGCAGTGTTCTCAACGGTCCGGGGCCCCCGCGGGGGGGTTGCCAAGAGCCCTGGACGGGACGGGACAGCAAAATGCGGTCCACACCCGTCCTGGAAACCTCAGGACGGCCGTCATTGTGGAGGACGGCGGGCCCTGCAAGGTAAGACAAATTAACGTTGGGGATTGCAGGGGACTAGGGGGACTTTGCATGAATCCTATCGACCGCGTTTCCTTGCACCCTCCCCGAGCAGATACAGAAATTTATCGAATGATATCTAAAGAAAGCGAATGCCATCTGGTAGAGGTAAATTGGCATAGAACCTTTCCCAAGATAGATAGCAAGGGAAGGACATCAGCAGAACCCTTGATATTGTCTATGGTGGGATTAACTCTGAAGTGAATCGGATGGAAAGCACCTTGAAGGAACTGGAGTTCTATTCACTTGGTCTTCGTTCTTCCTCTGTTGTCTGAAATTGATGTCTACTTTTATTCTTTCGTTTACGCTCATTTTCTGCTCTGTTTTAGCGGTCAACCTTATAAAGCTACGAGTTTCATCCGTTAAAACATGCCTGTGAGACACATAATCGCATGCCCATCTTGCAGTCTCAATATTGCTAGACTTTCGGGGTGTTGGGGAATATGGGATGGAGGAAGGCATCCGCCAGGGATTGCTGACTAATTGGGGTTGGTTCCCCAGCGGTGATGAAACATTTCCCAGCCAAACATGAAACATTCTTCACGGGGGACGGCGGGGGTATAGTCCTTTGCGCCGGGGCGCCGGGCAAGTTTCGAAAAAGACGGGACGGGACCGCTTAACGCCGTCCACCGCCGCCCGCCTTCAGGACTGACGGACTGCCCCGTTGAGAACACTGAGAACAAGCAAAATATGGAATAACAGAAAAGGGGAAATGGAAGTAGGTAAAAGAGAAACTTTCCCTCTACAAAAAAAGAGAGGTAGTCAAAGCTAAACAAGAAAACAGAAAGGCAGTCGATCACCATTAACCATAAGAGACGAGAAACACATCCCCTCGGCTCGGTGCTACCAGTAGTAATTCTAACAGAACGAACGGGGTCGCATCTGCTCTACAAGCACAAGGTCATCCTCTCCTGCCGCTACAGCGACTGGTACCGCGCTCCCACCTAACCGGCCCGTAACCGCGAGCACGCTAGTACCCCCCTCGCCCGCGCTCACTGCCTGGGTCCCAATCGGATCTACCGCAAAAACCGGCACGACCACGTCCCTGGGCGCCGAACCTGCCCACTCTACGGAAACCACCTCCTCTGCGGAAGGTGAAGGACTTGCACTCGGAACTGCCGCTACCATCCTCGCCATCATCATCGTTTCTGGAACGGTAGGGCTCATCACTGCCTCCTTATAATGGCTAATGGAACTCATCCTCTCAATACCAGATCACGACTTGAATGGAGGGGGCTAATCTCGGAAACGAGATTATACGGGAACCTCGGTAACAAGCACCGAGGCGCCAATGCAAATATGATAGTTCTGGCAATTAGGTGGAATCCAAGTAGACTACGGCGATGCAGAACATCACCGGGTCCATGAACATCCAGGGATTCAAGGACTCGAGTGGGCCAACTTCAGATCTGAGATCGTTTCCTGTGGGGACAAATATCTTGTCGTAGTTTAGGGCGAGCACGGTAGTGAAGAAACCTTTGTAGAACTTTGATAGAACAGGCTCTGCATCCTCGAAGGTCGGTGCTGGGGTTAAAGGGTCTGAACGTGTTTTGTTGATCAGGTGCTCGCCAATGAACTCTGAGAAGCTATTGGATGAGTTGTCATTGTGCATTATGCCAAAATCGAATCTTTTCCTTAAGGGAGCACGGAGGAGCATTGCCAGCTGTGCTGTGAAGTTCCCAACTGAGGTGGAGCAGTTGAATATGCTAGGATCACCGCATATAAGCTATCCAGTGAGCTTGGATATTTTCGTGCCACCAATAGCTATCTACTGTCACCCGGAACTCACCAGTGGAGATTTGCTCGCTGCGGATGATTCTAGTGTTAGACTCCTTAGTTGTGGAAGTTTTTGTGAAGGAGGTAGTGCTGTCGACTACATTCGCTTCGCCATGGCCCTAGCCAGCGAGGATCAGGCTACCACAGGCTCGCACGGCTTTTTTGGTCACTGCTATCACAGGCTTTGACGCCCCAGACCAACTCAAAGGCGAAGGGGTGGATTCCTGGTTTCATAGACACGACATCCATGGTTTGATTATTCCCACAATGCACGGAGTCTCTATCGGATATTGGAATACAGACGTTGATTCCCAATGTCGGCGCGTAACCTACCTCGTAATCCATCTTGCTCATCTGTTGGAAACTATTACCAGCAAGTAACCGGCCATCTACGCTCCCACCTTACCCTTGTGTTATCCAAGTCACTGTTGCAGAATTCTGATTTTAGGGTGCTTACCACATGCATACTTTTGTTCCTGCATAAGGCAAAACTCGTTTACGCTATTGTGAACAAGATGGCTGCTTCGACAGCGTTCCACTACTGTTAGCTTCTTACAATCCAATGTCCCCATCCTGCATGATTGATGCAACACGATCAAACACCAATCGCTGGACGATGAAATACGAACAATAGTCAATAGCCCAATGTCTACTATACCCGCAGCCATTAACTCAATCCAAGGCATCCGTCATGACTAGACCCTCGGCCAAGCAGCTCTTACATTGGAAATCTCTTCGCGAAGTGAAACAGAAGGACCACTGAGAGATGGAAAGTGAAAGAATCCCGCATGCACAGAAAGTATGTTGGGGAAGAAGATTCTCTGTTGATTAGGATATAAGGCAGCCTGTTCTTCCCTTTGTTTATTTTTGTAGTTCATCTCATATTCATTGCATCTTTCTCTCATGGTTCTACGGTCTTCACTTGTCTTGTCAAAGTCATTCCTTCTTGCATACGATCTCTTTCTTCTTTATTGTTTTCTAATATCTTTTGTCTATTATCGAGGTTGATATCAATATAAGTTTTGTGCCGTTCAGTAACCTGGGACTTTATTGACTCCGCCTAACCACACAATAATTGTTCAAAAGTCACCAAGGTAGCCACTGTATCAGTCCCCTAACTGAATTGGAGGAAGAAGAATTCATCCGTAGTTCATGTCAGCATATTGATGGTTTCATCAACACTGCTGTTGATTGCCAGCCGAGATTACTCTGTATCTTTCGCGAATGTCTCCACTGCAGCCCCATCCATTAAAATCACATTAGGGATATCTGTGTTGATGCTGATGGCGAACGGGTAGCTTATCATAATATCAGATTGCAAACTCTGGCTGATGAGACAACCTAACGCAATGGCAAGGATGTTTGCCGTGATGACCATCAAGGAACCTAAGTAGAGGAAAATATGACCTGGCAATGCTCAGGTGGGGAGATGAGCACACGGGGAAAATTTGTGTATTTAAGGCCTAGAGAGGAAGCTAATGATGTATTTCTTCTGCATAGCTTGCAGTATGAGTGATACAGGGGGAGGTAATGACCAACTAAAACCCACAACAACTCGAGAAGTGTAGCGATAGCTGTCGGCATGGAAGAAAAGACGATCTGGTTTATGAGCTGTGCGTCGGGAACAGTTGGCAGACCTGAGGAGCATGTTAGGAATGTTGCGTAATCTTGGATGAGTTTGATCGGGTTCTACCATTTCACAGCAATGTGAACTTATATGGGACAATGAGCAGTGTCAATAAAGCAATGTTCACAACCGTTGCAGCAAGCCCAGTCCAGATTCTTAGTGCAACAGGGCCAACCAATTTGTCATAATGAGGGACAGCGCAAGATGCATGTGGGTTTTGAACCAGTGGATTATCCCCACACCCTACAACATCCAGTCGGTATCCAGCTCAACCTCCCAAGATCACGAGTTCATATTTCCTAGGCTCAATACACAAATGAGGAACCGGGTACTAATCTCTGCTGTTAAAATCCCTCAGAAGCGTCTTGCCATGGGCAACCAAGGCCATGTTCGTTCCTAGGGTATCTGGGTGACTGGCTAGATTATTCTGTCGATTGTAGGAGACGAGGAACACTCCATCCAGACAAACAACAACCAACCCCGGAAAGGCGGCCAGAATGTGAGCAATTGAAGAGATGACAACAATCCCCATACTTGTAACAACCCTTTTTCGCACAATCTCCTTTCCACCAGAATCATCTACATGTAGTGTTCCTAAAGCGTTATTAAAAAGGAACTTGTGCATCCTGTCCAACGCCGTCCAGAATGTTATAGGATCTCTAAAGTAGCCGAACCTCTTGCCTAGGGACAATCGAATAATATAGGTGATTCCAGTTGGGATACGGAGGGAATCCCCAAACCTCGACATAGAGTCTGGCACTTCAGATAGGAAATACTAGGAATTTATTCCTGCCGCCGCAGTGGTAGCTGCACCTATATTTCCCTCAAATCTAATGATGTCAATAATTTTGTCTACCTGTGTGAAATTTGTTCGCTTGACAACAGGTTCAGTTTTCAGGATGAAGCTCCCTGTTGAGTTTACCGTAACTTCATGTTTTTGGTAGTGGTAAGATAGTTTGCAGTAGTGGGCATTTACATCGAGCTCATTGCTTGGGTTATCGGGATTGTGTAGTTTGGCCCAGATAGGAAGGAACAAGTTTGGGTCCTTGCACTCGGTTTTCATCAGATGGTAATGCAGGTCGCCATTGTCGCTGGTAATAGTGACACTCTCATGGCAGCTCACTCAGGACTCAATGATGACTGGGGTAGCGTAGGTCACGGCGTGAAGTCCAGGAGAAGAGCACCTAAGTGGTCGTTGTGGTATGTGTGATGTTCGATGTACAATACAGGAACCTGTCTACTGGTATGATAGCTTAGACTAGGTACAGCAAGAGAGTGCTCAAATGCACTAAACAGGAGGGACCCACAACAGAAAAAACCCACAAGCGGCGGCCATGAGCCTACACCGGTCGTACACCAAACTAACTATCATACACTAATGACTATGGCATTCCAGGTGTCACTCCACTGAATCTCATGTATCATGGTGGACATGTACATGCTATGATAATGCTAAACAGCATGTCACAAATCATGACAAAGCCAAGCAGATTTCACCAGACTAATTATTAGTTATAAGATATGTTAGTGTTTTATGCAAAGGTGTCAGTTGGCTCATAGTAGTATCTCACATGGGCATGGGTATGCAATAGCGAGCCTGAGTGATTGTTATGTCATGATTGGTGGATTGTTTTGATAACTCACAATGATGAGTCATATTTGATAATAACTTTCGCACATGACTCATATTACAAGTCATTGGTTTCACCCATGTGACTCATTTGAGTAGATGAATTAGTACATGCGTTTTCAAGTGGAGCGGATGAAGGAATGTTGTGCAGTGACTCATACATGTCATTCTAAGTATTTCACACTATGACTCATTATGAGTCGTAGAAGTGATGTAACACGAGGTGATCAGTCATCAGGGGTAGGGGTATGAAGAGGCCTATATAAGACTGGTTTTTGGACCTGAGAGATAGGATCTTCACGGAATCATCTAAGTACACTTCTATACTAACCTGTTGCAATACAATTCTCATTATCTATACAGTATTGCATTCTACACAATCTCCACCAACAAGCACACCTGCCTGGTAACTGTTATATCAGTCAAGCATCAGGTAAACCATATAGAACAATTGTGATAGTTCTATAATACAAAAAGACTGTCCTATACTATCCGATGAGCTTGTAGATTCTGCAAAGAGGAATCAACACGTCAGTTCTGTACTATCTGACAAAGAAGATGGGCATAAGCTCGTTGCCTGTTCCATTATAACACGAGCACTATAGAAATATTACAAAACCTCCATATATTATCACAATGGGCAACTACAAAACAAAGCCTCTCTGAAAAACATATCTGATAATCCTTTAATTTCAATAATAATTGACAATAGATCGAGAACTATCAGACAAGCCCTCCTCACCGTCACTGACAATCATGGCAACCACTTCCTGGAAATGGCCTTCCATCTCTTATCAACCAGATACCTAGCTGAGGTTGGCAGCCCAGCTCCTTCAACAAATAGAAAACTCCAACATATACATGGAATCTGGAGTAGAATACTCCAAACAATGAAAGCTGCACTTGAAGATTTTCCCACTTTGGAGTGTTCTCCACTATCATCTCCAGCTTCCCTCATCCCATCTGCCCCACTCGGGCTCACTCTGCCAACTTGTGCTCCTCCCTGTCCCCTGCTCAAATGTGATGGTTGTCTCTGGAACTGACCTGTTTTGCCTCATTCCACCTTAATGAGTGGGCATTGGACCTGCTGCTATCTTAGCCAGGATTCCAAAACCTACATAGTTGCCGGTCACAATGCAGAGCGTCAATTTCCGCTGTAAGTACCCCTCATTCTGGTATTCCAATATCTTAAAAGTGCCAAATTCCATAAACTATACTCCTGGTGCATGTTGAAGCTGTTTATTGAAAAGGAATCCATTAACAGTCTCTTTACTACATGTTATACAGCCATCAATTATCCAAGTAATGTCCTCTCCCTTGATGCCAGAATCTATGCCATCTATCATAATGGCATCATTTTACTTATTCCATTTACAAAGGAAAAGTGTGAAATCCGAGTTCTTGGAGTGAAACTGAGTTATCACATGTTGGAAATCTTGTATGCTTTGGGAAAGGTTACTATTCCCCAGCTAATTACATCCGCCCAAGTCCTCGGGCCCCTAACAACGTTTACTATTATTCCTGTCCTTTCTGGTTCTCTTGTACAATTCCCCATCCCCTACCTCCCTCAACTTGAATCTATCTATTGCCTTCTCCCTCTTACATCTTCTCTGTAAGTTTCTAATCTTGCTACAGCTTATCTGTAGTGAAAAACACAATATTCTATAATGTCTATAAATTATTATAAAAACAAATCATGTAATTTATAGGATAGCTCTTTTTTTTTTGCTCTTCTCAATACTTGATCTTACTATATTTTTATTTCTTTTTCTCTCTTTATTTTGCTATCTGTCCTTATTCATTATTGTATTAATTTCTCTTTTGTAATAAGTTAGCTGTTATTAGTATCTTTGTACTTTAACTTCTCTGTTTGTCACCTAAACATGCTCTCATTTTCTCTTCCATTATTTTAGCTTGCTAGCTAGCTAGTCAGTTAATATCTCCTAACCAAGCTTCAGGCATTTAACAGATCATACGCTAGCGTTAAGTTTGTTTTAGTTACAAGTTATCTTGTATCCATTGTGAGAGAGATAGAAATAATTATCACACGAAGAATGCCTTGCAATCCTACACTTGACGATAATTATTGTTCTTATTGATCACAGCTATTCACCAGAGAGTCTTGATAGGCGGTACTCATAGACTCCCAAGTGTTAGTAATTCTCTAAACACAATATACCTCCAAGACCAAACCACAAACATTGGTCTTTGAAGTAACACCAGAGTAATTGAATATCTTTAGCCTATGCCGAGTCCAGTGATCACCAAGTGACAAGGGCGGATGGGACCTATCATTGACCTCAGCTCTGCGTTAGCTTTCATGTATTTCATGAGATACCAGTCTTGTATTAGGAATAGATATTTTTGCGGATTTTGTTGATACTGTTTATACTATTTACAATTTCTGCCCTACTTGCCTTGTGCAGATGCTTCATGCGGGTCTTTAGTAGAAATAGTAGTGGGCTACAAGATGTCTATTTACTAGTAAGATGTAAGTCACCTATGTCTATTGAAAACGAGGTTGACGGGATCTTGGTATGGGAGTGGGTGCTATCCTCGAGGTATTGTCCCAGGGTTACATATATTTTCCACCATAGATGTTCCAATTGAGTTATAGACAATCTTCTTGTACTCATGTTTGTCACAGATTCTGTCTGTTAGGTCATGGAGAACAATTTTGGTCTTAAGCACATCCATGGTTAATAGTTTTCGCTCCTATAAATCTAACGATGTGTTTGGTACACCATAATTCTGATTGCTAATCACAATTTGATTTGAAATCAGGTGATATTTGACATATCCATTATGAAGCCCAATTGGACACCCGACCCCGATCCGAAACTCCCGTACCTAATTTGGGCTTATTTTATATCATAATATCTTGAGAACTAAATTAGTGTAAAATGTGATATATTTAATAATTAGAATAAGGTTTTTTTTCTTAACATAGTGTTAATCAGCATTACTAAGGGCAATTGACCTTTTGGAAGACATGAAACTCCAGCAAAAGGGTTTGTTTTATATATTGTAAATACAGTGAGTTTAATAGCTTATCCTTATATTGTTGAGAAGGGCTGAAGCTAATTCCATAGGACAATCTCTCCTTATCAGCCACCATCAATTGTTTGACAACTCTAAATATAGCAAGTGGTGATCCAGTCAAGGCTTAGGATATCATTCCAGGCCCAATAGCTCAGGTGGTGACAGTGAGTTCTCCATTGGACCTTCTGTTAAAATAGTACTACTAGTCCTTATCTAAATTGGCAGCCCGAAGTTATTCCATTAAATTATTCTATCTTTCAATACGTACAAAGAATGAATAATACCAAATACCTACAATCTTTGAAACATCTTCCAAGTTTTAAAACATTGCATAGTGTGATAGTACTAGATTAGAGAGGTTACAAGAGGGTTAAGAATGATATTTAATATTGTTACTTATATTATAAAAGGTATAATAGATAGAAATAATTTGTATATAAAGTCCCTTGGCAAAAGTGTTCATGATTTTACTTAGTCAGATGTCTCACATTTTCACGAACACTTTTGCCAAAGGACCGTAGGTAGGAACTGATAAGTATCAATATTTAAGAGAATCTACAATTATCTTTACTATACAGCTCTAATTATATCTTTTACAGATTGTATTCCATTTGTTAAATACATTGGTAAAACTTATTTGGTATTAGCTTATAAAACTAAAGAAATACTAGTAGAAACCAGAATCAAATCACAGAGTGTTTGGTGCAACTCAATCTCAAATCAGGATTTCAGGTTAGTCTGATTTAGGTTCAGGGAATCTGATGTGAAAATGTGTAACAACCCTATAGATAGGTAGCTACAGTGGACTAAACTCAAGCCCATATGGTGTGCCAAGAGGTAACCAGATTGAGGATAGACCAGTATCCCTGGTATACGAGCGGTTATTACCCTAGTGGGAATAGCTTACCTAATAATTAAGAGCGAGGTATATGGCTCAATAGGATGACGATATATCAGAACCTACTAGGCGGCGGTAGTTATGAGCTTCCTAGAGGCATCGGGAAGATAATTCGGACAAATGAATGAGAGCACGTTTCAAGATATGTTTAGCTGATTGGAACCATGTTGGGAGAACACTACTCCTCTTCCTCTAGTCGCATATGCATATTGCTGCATAATGCTTGGATCGGAACTGATCACTCCATATTCTACATTACTATTGGTATGTAGGCATTTGGACCGAATATTCATATATAGTGAATCATGACAAAGAGATTGAAGACTGTCTACTGATGGAGTGGGGACACCCTCAGGAGAAATAGCAGTTCGGGAGATTCTCTGAGTCGATCTGGGCAAGTTTTCAGGGTCAAACGGTGTTTGCACTTTGTTCTGACGAACTGAATTGTTAAGAAGTCGAAGTAGCATGAACATTAGTATACATAGTAGGCCTCTCCCCCGGTGGTTGAAGAATCATCAAGCAAGGGAGAAGAGACCTTAACAATATAACAAGTTAGCGAGTTATATTGAACTCTTTGATATTTGACTACTCTTTATTACTTTACATTTACAAAACGATTATCAACGAGCGTTCCTGACTATTAATCCGGTGTTGCAAACATTCTTGGCCTAGTTGGCCCGGCATTCTACTGTGTTTGTTACCCCGTAACAGTGGTAGACAGGAGTTGGTACAAGTGACATCGGGTTAGAAAGGGCAACCTGCGGAGAACATGTTGGTGTAAGGTTAGGGAAACATAGTAAACATTGCACATGTCTCCGGGGCAACCTTATATGTCATTGCACGGGCTCCCGAAGGGAATAAAGGCATAAAAGTGTGAAGTTACCCTACCTTGGAACCCTGATTACCCTACCTTGGGGACCCAGTTACCCTACTGAGGTACCCCAGTTAGCTTTCCTTCATCGACAGGGTCGTCTGCAGACTTAGGGCCCGTTTATCTATAGACGGCCGTCTAGCAACAAGAGGCCGTGCCCACCGTCAAAGAAAGTCAGTTATGTAAACGGGCTTTCAGTTATATACTACACTGTATATCAGCTGGGGGTGCGACAATTCTATTTTCTTTACATACCTTCAACTATCTGTCTCCTACTAAAAATTAAATTTGTAATAATTGTTGTATTCGACGGTAGCGTCTCAAGCGGTATCTGGCAAAGGGCGCGAAAGTGTTTGACAAAGATTCCATGGTCCTAGATTCTTGTAGCTAAACCGTCAAATGGTTCTGTTGCCTACTCTAGCTAAACGCCATCTACTTTGCCACACACTCCCCCACTGTCAAGCCCCGCTTAACGGTCAGAATCGTTTCAGCCTTTTAGACAGACGCCTATAGGTAAACAGACCCTTAGGGGAAAGTTATCCCACTATAGTTGAGCTCTAGGATGTTTATAGTGTCGCTTTGTATGGCACGAAACGTACCACTGACGGACCAGTAGTTGTCCGCACCTCCTGTAACTTCCAGGGGATGTTCATAACACCCACCGGCGGCCTCAGCGTTGGTACGGCGTGATTGCACATTCCGGGTGTGTAGTTGTGTACTTTCTAGTAAAGTGAGATCCATAGGAACGCTCCCAGAACACAGGATGAGTTGTTGCCGTCCAACCCACAAGAAGCTGTTCGCAGGACATATAAGGGGTGTGAGGGTGACCGCCTCCTGGGGCACCACCTGGATAATACCTGGGAACCACCTACGGGCATACTTTGACCTCTGGGTAGTTGTATGGTTAACAGTAAAGGGCTTATGGCTGACCGGGGAAGCTGCAAGGCTTCCAGGACAAACACTCCAAAGGCAGTCCCAGGCTACCCCTTGAACTGTAGCATTACCATGGGTTATTAGTGGACTCTAGAGGTGTGAGTATTGTCACGATTTAAGGGGGTCCCGTATGGTTGACCGTGGGTAACGTCCATGCAGTCAAGCAGCAGGACATTTCTTATCGGGAGAGCATACAGTCAGGTTTAGAAGCTTAGTATAGCTAAGTAGATTGGCTGATGAACTGCGTAGCTTGTATAGACGAAACCGCCGCTGGGCCAGTGAGCCCAAATGGATATTATCTCTATGTTGCGCATGTTGGTCAGCCACCGATATGCTAGCGATAGGAAAGAGCTTTCGCTCATTCAGATGTAGTTGGAGAGATATCACCAGGAGCACTTCCTATTTGTGGAGATAGTTAATATCTGAGCAGTCCGACTGCCTCCGAGTGTTAGCTCACTCTAGGCAGGTGAGTTGGACAGCTCTAAGCTAAGCAGGGTGCTTGCCAAAGGTCAACATGGTTGACTGGTGTCCCCTGTCTTTACATTATTCTACTTGACTACAGTGAGAAACACCCTATTCTCATAGCCAACGATCCTGGAGAGAACTTGTTCCGTGAAGCTTTCAGGCTTAACGATAGTAAGTTTTACCGCTTGATTCTACTTAGAATTATCTTAATCTTTTTGATCCTTACTTCTACTTTGAGTCTTCGGTTTGGTCGCAATCTTAGGATCCGTCTTCCTACAAAGTGCTACCGTTACAAAATGCCAAGACAAGATCTCAAATCAGAATCAGGAACGTGCCAAACACCTCCCTAACATGTTTCTCAGAGTAAGACTATCGCTTCTCTATCAAGACCCTTCTCTGTATTGCTAGAAGTTATATTCTTTAAACCTAGTTAGTGAGATAGGGCTGCAAATGTATTTAGGAATGTACTACAATCATCTCACAGTAGGTAAAAATTCTTTTGAAGTTCACTGACTGAACCCATTACTCCATATTGATGAGATTCAAAGTATTGCTCCTGGACTATCACTCAATAACTGGCTCACCCAATATCACGACAGTGTAATAATTCAAGGGATAAGATGTCTTCTGGAGATTTAGTTAGATAACACATCCTACCCTATGTCTCAGGCTTCATAGCAATAGTATTAACAAGTTGTTTCCATGTTGAGATATTCTGACAGAGAAATTCTGCTAGGGTTACTCCAAAGGAGGAGGTAGTTGTGTTTAAATAATTTCATTCATCACCAAAAATCGATCCTCTGTCTGATCTGTCGGTATTGCGTCCTAATGCCAGAAAGGTATTTCCTGATTTCTCTTCTTCTATTGTGTCCTGACTTGGATTGCAACGTTCCTTGCATCCTGACCCAATGGCACATTCTCCCAATGTCTAGACTGCCTCAGACTTTCAATAACCCTGGCTCTTTCTCTGGATCCTGCTACCTCCTCCTGACCTCTTCTCCGTATTCTGAGGTATCCCGCCCCTCATTCCCCGTTCAGTAATTGCAAGGTTGCTTAATTCGCTATTTCCTTTAACGTCGGCCGCTGTCTGGGGTGGCAAATCAACTCGCCGCTTAAAAAGTTGATCAATACAACTTCATTATCTTCCTGTTCCTTGCGTTTCTTGTAGTGAATTTTGTATATCTTTATAATTCTGACTGATATCTTATGGGCAATTAAATGCTTTGCAAAAGTCCAGCACACATTATGAAGTACATGAACCATAATTCCTCATACATAATATGATAGTTTTAGTTAAATACCAGAAAGTTAGTTAATAATTAAGATTATTAAATTAAACTAAACTCATATTAGAGTGCTGTTAATTTTAAATAACATTGGTTGCAAAGCTAGATTTTTATTGTATTTCAAATTGCCAATCATTTAACTTAAATAGCAGATATTTTTACTTCATAGTTCATTCTCTTAAGTAGATTGAAAATACAAGTTGAAACAACTTACATTCAACTAAATAATATACTAATTATTATTAATAAGTATATTGTTCCCTAAAAATAGTTAAAAATGTATTTCGTTAAGAATTTTCAAGGAAAGGGCAATTGCTATTAAAATTGCAGGTAATATAAGTTCTTTCTGAAATAATAGGAGACTACTTTTTTATTGTAAGTTCAGCATATTAAAATATAAATCATATCTTATAATATAATACCTAGCTCTAGACTAAATTTATGGAATAAAAATTTATAAACCCAGTAAAAATATATCATAAAATATATGTACATGCCGAACACACCCCTAACGTCAATCACGTAGTAGTAACACAATACCAGGGTGAGACATGGTCTCAAATCAGGCAATTGCTGAAGTGCCCATGCTGAATTTCTAGAAGAAATCAATGAAATTGTGAACTACAAAAGTCAAGTAAAATGCCAGGAGAGACTAGAGGAAGCACAATTGATGCTATAATAGTGAAGTAGATGCTACCTTGGTTAAAAGATGTGATATAGGTAGGAGGGGGTAGCATACAAGAGTTGGAAGGAGGCCAGGGGCTATTGAGGCTGGGGAGGGCGGAACCGAAGAGACATATAAAAAGGAAGATCGGGAATAAGCTGTGAGTGATCATTTGGCTTGAGTCGGGAAAGGGGTATTTTCTTTGGGTTGGCGGGGTATTTTGAGGGTGGTGGTAAACCTTATTTTGTATCGCTAATATAGTCAACTTCACTACCATGGTGGGAATTTCCTATGATGTCCTTAGAAGTAGTTTTTGAGGCTTCCAGACCGGTTGTGTTCTGGGAGGTGGTTTCTTTCTCACAACTCGATGTGAGGTTGGTGGTTTGGGTGCCCTGGCATCAAGAGATTTCTTTCTGGCAATTGGGGAAAGCCCAGAAGTACTCTTCCTAGCCAAGCTCACAGCTGCCTTTTTCGCATCCTGTTCCACCAGGCATCTCGTAGTTTAATAAGTGCTGCCTCATCCAGCACTTGAGCTTCACTAAGCTTTCCCTTGTTAGTAGTGGTCGTTACGGGACCTCCAGGGCCCTAAAGGCTGCAGCGCCCCGCCCCGGTCAATGGCTCTGAGTTGGGGTTCGTTTTTTCACCTCCTGCCTGTGCCCCCGTCCAGGCCCCCACCCTGTTCAATGCCCCGCACAGCCCCCCATCAATAAACCTTCCCTGCCTGGGGCCCCGCCTTTTGGTATATACGCCTCTCGAACCTTCCTACTTTGATACACGAATGAGTAATTGTATGAGTATCTATCAAAAACTAGATACCTCAAATTCTCTACGGGTATTTATTTGTATGGAATGATTCATACCATATGAACGGGAATAATTCACAACACCGATTGGACATCCCAGTTGCCTAAACTAGTAATGTATCTTGTCTCAGCAGGCCATACACCTAATTCATACGCCCAATTCATATACGCTATTCACAGGTTCAAATCATATGCCCTATTCATAAGCCTTATTCATCCGCTGGTGCCATAGACGCAAATGATACGCCCAAGCCAGACACCAAAATCATACGCCCAAATCATACGCCCAAATCATACACCCAAGCCATACACCCAAATCATAACCACACTTGTGCTATGGTGTTACTGTGTTCAGAGTTCACATAGCGAAATGGTGAGGTTAAAGAAAGAGTGTATTTATAACAATAAGTGTTCTATAAAAGGTAATTATACTAAGTTAGATGTGACTCGGAGGTTTGAGTTAGTCGTATGATTTGTATAATAGTGAGAAAAGACTGCCCTGTTCCCGCCACCACATGGGGACAACACCTTGGCGTAATAGAAAACAAGAACAATGAAAGTCATAAAAGTTGAAAAAAGAGGTGAATTAAGAGACAGAAAAAGACAATTCCCGAATATGCTTAGGTAGTAGCACTCCCACCAGCACCAGCTCCTGGCCTCCAACCACCACCCCCAGAGCCAGTCAGCATCCTACCCCCACCTGCACTGCAACCACCCCCACCAGGGCCCGTAGAGCTCCTACGAGCCGCTCTCCAACCAATCCAACCCCAACCTCCAGTCGGCTGAACTGGGGTACGCAGGGTACGACTAGTAACCGAAGCCCCACACGGCCCAGTTCCGGCGGGGTGTGCAGAGGTGCCTCCGATGGCCCCGGTTACCACCCTACTACTGCTGCCCCCACCCCCCCAGTACTCATATGCCCGCTATCATTGTCTCCCAAAGCACCCCTCACATCTCGTTCCTCACTAGCACTTCGATCTCCCATACCAGAATGTACACCCCTACGAGGAGGAGGAGTAGGAGGTGCACCCCCTAGACCACCACGGTCCTGATTTAGATGATGTCACATCTCTTCCCAAGTGGCACCATCTTGCTGGCCATCCATAAGGTTCATGACATCCTCAACTAATCTCACGTCCTGGACAATGAGGGTAACGCGACCAGCATGTGCCGCACCCAGGGCTCCAGCTATGACAAAAGATTACTAAATCATATAATTATACTAGCAGAGGAACTCAACTTACCGGTCATTGTCATTACTAGGAGCTCTTCCGCTGCCACCTGGAGGCATTCAACAACTGATCTCTGCAAACGGAATTGTTGCTCGAGTGCCAAATCTGACAGGCTCTCCTGGCAAAGACCATAGAAAGGGGCCTTGGGAATTAGGTGCCCGCGATCGCGGTGATACTTAATAATCTTTGCGATTGCCACCCTCCCAGTTGGATACCGACCCGGCCGCTGGACCCTAGCAACAACCTTCGCAGCTCTTTTCTAAACAAGATGCCGAGTTGGGGGCCTTCATTTTCCACCAGCCTTGCAGCTTAAGATAATATCATTTGCCCGACATTTGGGGGACATTGAGCAGGAGTTACGTTTTTAGTGTTTGCTTGCTTGTTGTGTTGAAGGACAGGTACGTGAGGAAGAAGGTTCACAGGAAAAGAGAGAAGGGTTTTTGCTGAGAAGTTAGACGCAAAATGATCTTTGGTGTATAGGTGACTGGAGTCTGCTTCCTTGGACATATCTGTATTTGCGCGTATGTGTATTTGTGCGTATGTGTATTTGTGTGTATGTGTATTTGTGCGTATGTGTATGGACCCGATACCTTCCCTGATAGCAGAGTCGGATATTAGGGCTTGCCAAGAAGAAGAAGCCTGTGGGAGGAGTGGTGGGTAAAGAGTTATTTTATACCAACGAAATAAAAATTGCCCCTTTCATCAGGAGTGCCTTTCAACTCCCCACAGAATATCTTTCCGGGAGTCTCCTGGAGGATAGGTGTATATTGATTCATGATCTGTAGATGAGTAAACAACAATTAAGGTTGAGAGGGAATAGGTATTTACATACCCTTGAATTGTATGATGGTTAGAGTCGTATAAGACTGCAACTCCCAGTCTACCATAACACGCAATGTACAATCCCTTCCATGTAGAAATGGCTTGAAAATGTTGTACTAGGCATTGTATTTGTTCCAAGATGTTATATCTTCCCGGTTTATGTATCAAGTGTACAATTGTAGTCCGAAAATGAACCTGGAGAGTACTGCCCTTCCATGTTCGCACTGAACTCAAACACTCAGCTCTTGTTGCTATAATTTCCGTTCTCTGATCGTATGATGAAAGTAATTAGCAGAAGGCTTGAATCTGGGGGGTCATTCATATCATACTTTGAAGTTGGTGAGTATGGCATTCGGTTAGGCCACCGCGGTAGAGGGCAGGGCTCGACGCGTGACTGAAGGTAGGCCATGACGATGTTTTCAAGAGGTGAACCAACTTTTTCTTTTCTTTTTAAGAGAGGTCAAATTAACTTGTTTTCTTTCTCACCACACTCTTCCCTTCTCCATCCAGGCTCTGGCCTTCCACACAATCCTCAAGTCGCTCTGCCCTCTGCGGTCCAAAATCGTGCTTCTCTTTTTCATATATCATAGAGGTAGACTCAGCAGGTAAAACAAAAAATAAGAAAAAAAGACAACAAAAGAAACACCCGTGACTCTTGCCCCACGAACCTGGATACGCTCCTCCACTGGTACCACCCTCTCTACTACCCTTACTTTCTCCACTATATCGGAGGACACGCCGGCAAACGGTTGCTGCAGAGATTACTTATTGCCTGATCCCAAATAGTAAGTTAGTCACCATCTTCACACTGGTCTTTTCTCCTTCCCTCCTTTATCACCCGTCAAATGAAACGCTGAGTTCATAGGAACAAATCATACACACAAAGTCATACGCACAGAGAAATCAGATGCACAAAATGATAAGCACAAATGATATGTGATAACATTGATGAATAGAATACCTTTTTCCACAAGGAATGCCATCTGCTTATGAGTGGAAGCTGCATCCGGCAGGAGCTTTGGGGCACTCAGTAAATCCTTAGACAATCGGCCGGAATAAACATTGGATGAGCCTGACCCCCTTGAAAACCGCTTTCAAAAGTGCAAGGGCAAACCGTGGCAAAAGCCTAAAACAACGCCGTCATGTTGTGCAAACATATGATGAGTACCAGGAGCTTGACGACTAGACCAAAGCTCTTGTGCATCAGGAGATTATCATGAAGGAGAACAAGGTCTTGTAGCAGGGACCTTTGGGAATCCTGGCGGATTGGCGGCAATAGTATCCAAACCAGTTTCACGACAATAGTTTGCCACTTGTGAACCCCTCAACCCCTATCAAAGTGGCTTCGGCACCGAATGGGCCATCATCGCTGGTATTTCCGTCAAAAAAGATAAGGGCCGCAGCGCGACTGAGGCGTCTGCTCGAGCGTGTGGTAAAGCGACCCAGAAGCTCGTCAACTGGGTCTGCGCTATTACCGCGTCCAGGGGCCTTCTGTATCTCTGGAGGCTCCTCCCTGGCGCACCCACCAGCTAGCGATTCGGGAGCGCAGTTATTCACTGACAATGCGTCGGACCCCGGCATCCCCGACAGATTCCGCTGTTGGATGCCCTTTGGCGGCTTTGGCGAGGGCAGCTACATTCAATACAGGGAGCTCAAGGGAGCCTGTCGCACATCGCACCAGTTTTAGGATACGACTAGGTACCCTGAGGCGAACCTCCAGGGCTAATAACCCACAGTCAAGTAAGTAATTTTAAACTTTGCCTAATTAACTAAGAGATGTGCTTACTAATATTCAGTGTTGTTTGGCTCGGACAGGCTCCTTGATGCCTATCGGCGGAGGTGAAGGTACAACTGAGTACAGATTGACTGGGGAGAATATAAAAGAAAGTGTAAACATGACGGTTCAGGAGGATGAGCGGACAAGAAGGGTACACCTTTGATTTACTGGGTGAAGCATGTTGAGTCGCTTTTGCCAAATGCGGAGGTCTAGGATGAGTGGGAGCAGGATGAAGAGGATGAAGATGTCAATTTTATCGACCTATATGAATCTGGTGATGAGGGTGGCAATGGCTCAGAGGATTCCGATGAGGTCTATAGGGAAGAGAAGATTAACCAGAAGGAGGATAAGGATGTGGAGTGCGAGCAGGAGGAGGTGCCGGGCGAGCAGGAGGACGGGAAGGGCTGGGAGGAGGGTGATGATGATGTTTAGATGACTGACGTGGAGGAAACCTCCGGCTCAGGTTTGGGAAGTAGGATGCGAGACTTAGGTCGCCCTGACTCCCCATCTTCCTCTGGCGGTCTGTACGGCTATGTAGCAGAACACCGTTCCCGTGCTAGCACTCAAGACATAGGAGAGCGGCTGCTTGGGTGGGCTATGACACCCAAGGCTTTCTGCACAAGCCCGGAAGACCAACAGGACAGCATCGACAATATTGTCACCAAGAGAAAGCGCTTTCTTGCCTGCAATGCCCGTCTTATCATTGATCTCGAGGCAGCCGATAGGGAAGATGCAGAAGAACAAGGAATTGACATTGAGGAGATGCATAGAATTGACCACAAGATGGATCGGCAGGCCCTCTTCAATATGGCTAGCTAGCACATCCCTCACCACATGAAACAGGAGCCGGAGGATTAACGATTTCTACTTCCCTTTATTTCCTTTTCTTGTTATCTCCTAGTTCCTTTCCCCACCCCTCATGCTGGTTCTGCCTTCCTTACTTTCCTTAATACTGTTCCCCTTACCTGGCCTTACCTGCACCCCTACTTCTGTATTTATCCACCACAATATCTCCCCTTAGGTTGCATCCTTAGCGTGTAGTCTTTCACCCATATCATAAGTCCAGGGGCTGTTTTCTTTGGCTCAGATTCTGACGTTGCATGCTACCTCGTTTCTTGTTCTCTTCGCACTCTGAACTTCCAGAGACTAACGCTCCTTGAGAGTATAATTACTTTTGTAAGCATACCTGGCGCATATACGGAGTCCGCTCTTTTGTTATATATCATGATTCAGTGGTTGACCTTACTCTTTGCAGTATAATGTAATACGATAGCAGTTTAGAAGTTAGAAACAATCACACATAATGATAAGCTTGAGCACAGATTGAGATTGTCTATTTAGTACTTTGCTTCTGGTTTCTTCAGCAAAATCCATACGCCCAAAGACATAAACCCAAAACCAGGTACCAAAAGTGATACGCCCTAAGGCATACGCTTTAAAGTCATAAACTCAAAGCATACACGCAAAGCTTAAGCCCAATGCATAAGCCCAAAGTATACTCCCAAAACATCCGCCTAAAGTATACGCCCAAAGCATATGCCTAAAACATACAGCCAAAACATCTGCCCCAAACAGACACCAAAAGCATACACCCAAAGCACGCGGCCAAAACACACTCTCAAAACATACGCTCAAACACACCGCCAAAGCATTAGCCCAAAGCATAGGCCCAAAACACATGGTCCAAGTATACGCCGAAAGCTTACGCCCAAAATACCTGCCCAAACCTGTTGATCTAAAGACGCTCTCTGCGAATGTTTAATTATAATTTAAGTTCAAATATGTGAGGAAATAGCCCCACATATTCCTCTAGGGTAGTTAAGCTCCGCAGGTTTCAGAATAGGCTACTATCTTAGAATCTGAATCAGAATCCACAATAGTAAAATGAACAAGACCAATGACAACTGTGCTACTTGTACTTCCACTAGACATCATTTCCATTGAATGCAGAGTTGCACAGATATAAATTCCTGCTCCTAGAGTATCAAGGATCCGGCTGTACTCTGTATTGTCATAGTCTAAGAACCCCGACACCATCTCCTTCCGCTGTAGCTCCACATTCTCATATTTGTCTTCATTTACCGTGGTTGCCAACCAATATATGTGGCCCATGACAAGGGTGCGCATCCCACTCTTTGGAAAATCCATCTTGTGTACCATATCATAGTGTAAGCTAGGTTCCTGGCATTGATATTGAATATTTGACTTATAGAAAACCCGTGTGACTTTATGACCCCAGGAAAGCGAATAGAGATAAGAATGTGAAATCAAGGTTGGTTCCAGGTCACCGGAGTTGTCTGGAGAGCTGTGAGGGAAGCCGTTCACTTCAAAGAAGCTCTGGTCGACACGAGCATGGGCCATAGCGCAAAGCCGAGGAAGTGGAATGATACCGGGCTTAGTATTACACAGTGCAGGCGATGCAATCACAATACCTTTCCTGATTGTGCTCATGATACTAATGAAGGATGGATATGCAGAGATGTAGAAAGATCGTGCTTTTATAGTAAGACAAAAAGGTTATGAAAGAGGGAAAAACTATATAATCATTTTATCAAGACCAGCTACTTATACATTAAGTCATCTTGAGCAATGCGTGATAGAATATAATTAACGAGTTATAAATTATGGAAATTTAGAAGTCAGAATGAAGTTATTGTTAACTGTCTGAGTCTGGAACTAAGCCTGACATTATTTTGCCTTTTACCTCACGCCTGGCTGAGTCACACTGCGGAAATATTTCTAAGCTCGAGACCCGACCCTTAATCTCATACCCTAACGCAAGCGCCTGTATGATAGCCCAGGATTCCCTTGTTCTAAGTTCCAACATCCCCCCAATCCATCCACCTTGGACCAATTTGACTGCTATCCCCCAACCATTTGCCCACTCTAATGCACACATCTCCAATTGGTACGGTTGTCCTATCCGTGGTGACCGGCCATTGGCCCAAGCTTTGTCGATCGCTCACTATCAGCTTTCATAGATCTAGTTGGCTGCACACTTGCTGCAGGTGGGATCCAGAAACAGCTTACAGAAACTAAAGTCCACCTGCATTCTTGGGAAGGAAATGGGAAAAAGGTTGATTATTTCATCAGGGCCAAATGTCAAGCTATAAAACTCAGCCATTGGAGATTCCGCGATTGGGGCCGTTGTCATCGCCTTAGGTGTAAATAAAGGAAAGGCGGCAAAGGTAGACGTAGTAGCAACAAGATAGTTATGAAATTATATTCTTGTAACTATCTAAGTGGAGGATAATTACATAGCATGATTACCAACCTATATATAAGGGTTATAATCAGGAATCACCTTTAATCACTTGGAAAGGCACTTAGTCCCTTTCTCACTGCATGGTATTCAAGTATTAGATCATCACCTTGGGTTTGGTTTCAATAGTTGCCACAGCTGCGAGAGATCCCGTACTTGAAGGTTTGATTCAAAATTTGGTTGCCATCGAGGAGGGAAGGCGCTGTATGAGAGTGTTCAATTGGAACTAGTCAACTCGCGTAAATAATAAAATTTGGTTACCTCCAACTATGATTGAACAGGGTATATCAACCCCTACTGGATTTGGACTAATGCTATGCCCAAAGCACAGCGGGGAATACCAATTCATGTAGCTGCTACCAAGCCTAATCCTAGAGTGCGGCTATTTTCAAAATGTAATTCACATGCAACCATACACCACCCTACTCACACAGTTCATACGCACAAAAATTCATATGCAAAATGGTTCCTATGCATGCATGTGCGTATACTCAATTCATAGACATAACAATTATGCGAGCAATGAAATGAATCACAGAATGGAAGCAAGCTTGGGTACTTACCTTAGCTGGGCCAACTTATAACCTTCATTCATATGCCTACCACAGCTGTACTTTTATATAAATATCATTCGGGATTCAAGAGGATCAGTTACTGTATATGGATAGCTAGAACTACTATCTCAACTTAATGTCTTCTCAAAAAGAATCTTCCACAATGGGTAGCCAATAGGGGCTCTACACCTCAGGGGCAAGAAGCAGTACCTCGTTTTTACGGTTCCACACATGCCGTGCATGCGAATACTCTTCATCTTTTTCCCAATTCAGTGTAGAATCCAGCCCATATGGAAGCGACGGCCCAGTGACACCAACCCTAAGACCTCTGACCAGTGGAGCCCGCACACTGCTTTCATGTTCCACAAGACCCTTGCACTCCGATTCGGTAGCGCTGGCCCATGGAAAGCCAGATCACGCCCGCAATCTGACTCATGGGCTAGCCTTGATTTTGTCAACAAGCCACCCTGTTACATTTGTGATATTTGGAAACCTTTATCTGTATACGGAGGAATATCATGAGAGTTGGATGGAGTGGTGGCAAGGCACACCAGGGGACATAGCCTGTACTAGAGATCGTTACGGGGCGGACAGGCCCCTAAAAACGCGGGCACCCGGCCCTTTTCCCCGCCCCGCCCCACTCAACGGCCTGGGGCGGGGTGTCTTTTTTGCCATTCCCTGCCCCTGTCCCTGCTCAGGCCCCCTCCTCACCCATATCCCAGACGGGTCCCCGTTAAAAATAGGTGGTAACAAATGGGGCGCCGTCCAGGGAATGAGTGCTGGTGGGCCCCGGACGGGGGCGGGGCGGGGATTACCCAAAACATACCCTCCTGGCGCCATGTAAGGGCAGGGTCTGGCGAGTGAAAACCTGCCCCGCCCCGCCCCGTAACGAACACTAGCCTGTACTGCAAAATATCGTGACAAGAAAAAGATAAGCTGTAATTTGGATCTTTGAGGCACAGAGGTGTGGAAATATTTTCAAAAATGTGCTGACCGTTGAGATAGTGCTATTGGCACTCCACGAGTAATGTCCATAATATGCAGGAAGGTTCTAAGTCACCCAAGTGCCACTGGGACTAGCTCAATTCATGACCATAACAGGTCCTCTGCATGTCTGAAATTGAGAAATATTAATGGATATGATGGGCGGGCCGGGAGCCCGCTTGGTATAGACGTTCTTACGCTATTGCAAAAAGGGACTAAAACTGGAAATACGCGTAAGATTATGAATCTGGCCACAGCAGCTGGATTCAATCAACATGATTTCAAAGAATACTTTCTAAAAGCGTTTTTAGCAACCAATCTCACCTTTAAGTGCTCAAACAACCTTGCCTTTGGTCGTGGCTTCATGTTCATTTATCCATAAGTTGAAATCCCCAGCCCCACGACATTAACGCTGTATTTGAAACCGCTGAGCAAGTCTACGGTGAATGATACATGTCTACCTGCTGCCGGAAAGATGTCTCTGGCTGCCGAATCATGAACTTCACTGAACAGACTTCCCCTTTTAGCAATTATGGCTTATTGGATCTCGAATAGCTGGCAGATACAGGAGGTGCTGATTGGGTTCAAGGAAATCTGGGGTTCGCATATGGGGGCTAATATGGCAGGCATAATTAATGACGTTCTAGGCAGATATGGGCTTCAGGATAGAATTCTGGGTTTCAGCGCCGATAGTGCGAGCAGTAACCGAACGCTCATTGAAGCCTTACACAATGCTTGCAGTTTACTATCAGTTGAATGGTGTCAATTGGAAAATCATATTCCATGTATGCCCCATGTTGTTCAGATTAGCCTCGCTGCATTTATGAGTGCGATGAAGGTAAAATCGCAGGATGGTCATATGGTGTCAGGCCTTAAGGCGGGCTATATCGAGAAGGTTATGAGATTGGATAATGGCTTTCGCACAACAGTAGAAAAGGTAATGTTTCTAAGATCTCATATCCTATCACCTAAATTACAAATGCATACGCACAAATTGATACGCGGAAATTCCTACACTCAAATTGATACGGACAAATTCAAAAGACACAAGGGTATATGCACAAATTCATTATTCTAAATTGAATGCGCGCCAATGTGAAAGTAGAACCATGCGTTTTCCCCAGTGTTCCCACCTATGATACCTTTAGTCAGAGATAATGCTGATAATGGTTTAAAGCAGCGTAAAATGCGTATTGTAGTTGGTGCTTCACCTCAACAGTGTCAACACTAGATCGAGACACAGAATGACAGGATTAAGATCTCTACTAGACTACTTTATGATGTCATAACAGGTTGGAACTCAACGCGAAATATGTTGGAGAGATCTGTACGGTTACGGGAATTCACCAAGGACTGGTTACCAACCAATGCCGAGTTTACGCCTCTCTGGTCAACCCCGGAAGAGTAGAGGCAGATTGAATACATCTTGGAGTTACTTCAACCGATCCGTTTTTGGACTTTGTGGATGTCAAAAACACGTGGAGTCACAATTCATCGAGTTTTTCAAGTGTATCAAGATATCTTTGATCATTTGGCAATGCAAATTGCGAGCTTAAAATGGAAGCAGATGCAATTAAAGGTTAATATTCGTGAGAGTCTAGTGAAAGCTTAATCGAAGGCAGCCTCTTATGATGGTAAAAGGGAATGTCCAAGAGGTCTTCTGTTCTGCATTGGAACTTGCCTAAATCCCTATTGCAAACTCAACCTTTTTCGAGAACCGGATCTTGATGCCAGTGGGAAGGCTGAGTATGAGAAGTCATATAAAAAGGAGTTCATAGCGTATTATGATCTGTACTATGCACCAATAAATAATCAGGCACCTGACCTGTCAATTCCACAGAGTGGTCTGAACAGTCGATCCAACGACCTTTAGCCTTGCAGACACAGAGCAGTTATCTTGTGTAAGGCACTAGAGTAGCTCGAAACCGATTCCGAGATTGCGATGGCCGCGCCAGACCCTGAGATTGAGCCACCAGTGCCAGACCCTGAGATTGAGCCGCCAGCACCAGATGCTGAGGTTACGGATCCCATGCGTGAGGCCTACCCAGCAGGGATGTTTTATGAGGCAAATATACTGGAGTGGTGGAAGGTTAATGCGGGAAGATTTCCCAATTTGGCACCAATGGGTAGGGATATTCTCGCTGGACACGGGAGTAGGGTTGGAGTAGAGCGGGTGTGTAGCATGGCAAGAGATGTGATTCCCTATCGGCGCTCACAACTCAAAAGCAGTACAATTAAAGCTTCAATCCTGGTAAAATCCTACAAGGATGCTGAATTACAAAGAGAGCTAGTAGGTCACAATAGTGAACAGGAGGCAGAAAGACTCGAAGAAAAGGCTGCTGCGGAGGCTTGTCATGTTTGAGCTGATAGGAAGAAAGAAAGTATAGAGAGCCATAGTGACTGTATCTTCGATGATGACGAATGACACCGGAAGGACACCGAATAGTCTTTCATTGATCAGGATGGCAGGCGAGCATTGCGAGGATTGCCAAAGGCTATACTACCTGAGCGTGAACTGGTTGAATCTCAATATGCACGGCCTGGACCACCTCGAAACCAACATGTAGATCACTTGGCAGGCTCCCAGGAATCAGATCCTGAAGAAAGAATCTAGGATAGTACAGTCAACATGTATGTGGCATATGGCACTGATGAGGCGGAAGGATCACAAGAAGGTGAGGTGGAGATTCTAGGTGAAGGACTGTGCGATCTTGAAAGTATCGACCAACAGGGGGACGAAGGTTCCGGCTCCATAGCAGGCGCAATGTGCCTCATGGAAGGGGATTGTGCCGAGCAGAAGGCTCTATGGGGAACAACTGATTCACTACCGGTTATCCGTTTAACCCGCGGAAGAAACTGGACACCAACTAATACCAGGATTGGAGTTCTACCCAGGAAGCGTGTCGGATCTGTGGGAAGGAAAGCAAGGGATCCCGTTTCCACTATGTTGATTTCGTGTAAAATAATTATAAACTCATAGAATTTGACTGACTAATTGAGAAGGCATTTTTACTATCCCCTAAGTCATCCTAGTGGCCAAGACATGCCGAGATGGTGTCAAGTCAACTATGTATACCGTAGTAAATCACAAGCCGCCATGGATTGAATGGAAAATGCCCCATATGATCGGAGGAGTACATGTGGAATCGGGCGGACTGGGCCTTTTTTCTGCACCTCGTCGGCCCGATAACATGTGCACACTCCCAAGTGAATGTAAGAGTGAGTAGAAGGATTCTATGTTTTCAGAGGCTGTAACGACCCTATAGATAGGCAGCTACAGTGGACTAAACTCAAGCCCATATGGTATACCAAGAGGTAACCAGATTGAGGATAGACCAGTATACTTAGTATACTAACGGTAGACATCAGTTGGTACAAGTGGCTACAAAGTGACTTGGTTACATCCCGTTAGACAGGGTAACCTTCGGAGGACATGTTCGCGTAAAGTTAAGGAAACATAGTAAACATTACACGGGTCTCCGGGGTAATATTATATGTGGTTGCGCGGACTCCTGAAGGGAATAAAGGCATAACAGGGTGAAGTTACCCTACCTTGGAAACCAGATTACCATACCTTGGGAACCCAGCTACCCTACTGAGGTACGCCAGTTACCCTACCTTCACCGACAAAGTCATCTGTGGACTTAGGGGGAAGTTATCCCACTATAGTGCGGCTCTTAGATGTTAATAGGGCCGCTTCGTAGCCCACGAAATGGGCTACTGACGGAGCAGGAGTTGTCCGAACCTGCTGAAACCTTCAGGGGATATTCCTAACACCCCCCTGCGGCCCCAGCGTTGGTACGGCGCGACAGCACTGTACGGCTGTGTAGTTGTGTGCTTCCTAGTAAAGTGAGATCTATAGGAACACTCCCACAACACAGTATGAGTTGTGGCCGTCTAACCAACCAGAAGCTGTTCGCAGGATATATAAGGGGTGTGAGGGTGACCCCCTCCTGGGACGCCACCTGGATAACACCTGGGAACCACCTACGGGCATACTTTGACCTCTGGGTAGTTGTATGGTTAACAGTAGAGGGCTTGGGGCTGACCGGGGAAGCTGCAAGGCTTCCACGACAACCACCCCAAAGCCAGTCCCAGGCTACCCTGTGAACTGTAGCATTACCATGGGTTATTAGTAGACTCTAGAGGTCTGAGTCTTGTCACGATTTAAGAGGGTCCCGCATGATTGACTGTGGGTAGCGCCCATGCAGTCAGGCAGCTGGAGATTTCTTATCGGGGGAGCATGCAGCCAGGTTTCGAAGGTTAGTATAGCTAAGTAGATTGGCTGATGAACTGGGTAGCTTGTATAGCCGAAACCACCGCTGGGCCAGTAAGTCCCAATGGATATTATCTCTACGGTGGGCATGTCGGTCGGCCACAGAGATGGTACCGATAGGAAAGAGTTTTCGCTCATGCAGATGTAGTTGGAGAGACATCACCGGAAGCGCTTCCTATTTGTGGAGATAGTTAATATCCGAGCGGTCCGACTGCCTCCCCGTGTTAGCTCATTTTGGCACGTGAGTTGGACAGCCCCGAGCTCAGCAGGGTGCTCGGGAAAGGTCAGAATGGTTGACGGGTGTCCTCTGGCTTTAGATTATTCTACTTAACTAAAGCAAGAGACACCCTATTCTGATAACCAACGATCCTCGAAGAGAACTTATTCAGTGAAGCTTCCAGGCTTAACGATATTAAGTTTTACTGCTTGATTCTACTTTGAATTATTTTTATCTTTATTTTGATCCTTACTTCTACTTTGAGTCTTCGGTGCGGTCACAATCTTAGAATCCGTCTTCCTACCAAGTGCCCCCGTTACAGAGGCGGGAATACAAGAAGTCTGAAGACATTGCCCATTTATTCAAGTTCTTACAATAAGCCACCGGAACAGGAGCATCGTCATGCAAATCATACGCACAGCAAAATCAGACGCAGACAAATCATCCACACCAAAAAATCATACGCACACAAATCATATGCTCAGAAAAAATCATACTCCCAGAAAGATCATACGCACACAAATCATACACACACAAATCATGCACACACAAAATCATACACTCACAAAAATCATAGGCCTCAAATAATACACTGGTAATGGTCCTGCAGATAATACGCACTCGTGCAAAGGCTAGTTGCATTGGCTCTAGTTAGTGATGTTTGTCAGGTCATATCGTGATTTGTCTTTCCCTATATTCTTTCTGTTTCCCCTTTTCTCCCATGGATACAGAAACAATTGGCTCTGCCACCCTCTGAATCTAGGTCCTGCGCTGCGCCCTCTTGAACCGAAGTTCCTCCTTGCCTGAATACCTCCCCACCCAAGTCTCTCCTTACCCGCCATCCACGCAAGCACATTTTGATACATTTATCGTCGGTGTATACCAGCCGCAGTTTCTTCTATCCTCCTGAGAGCGCGAGGGAAGCTTGCTTTGAGCCAGTTTGTGTGGCCGCCGAAGACTACGAGAGGGCTATCAAAAATGAATAAGAGGGATGCGGAGAAGCGCAAGCGGCAGCGTGAACAAACAAAAGGTCCCAATCACGTCCACAACTCTGAACATGGGCATGAAGAGATTGCAAATTCTACCAGGGATGGTAAAGGTCTGTTATTCTTTGCTATCCAACCGATCTCTCAGCATGGGCTTGAAATTAGCACTTGTTGGATTCAGCATTACACTCAGTCGCCAATCGATATTCAGGGCATATTCAAATCTCTTCGTCACTGGTATTAAATTCGGGGGAACCATGTCTACGGCTGGATATGGATAAGGTTTATTCAATGAAATGGAATATTTCCCACATGTTGAAAACCCCTAATTATCGATGCGTCAGATACCACCAATGTGGTGTTTTTGACTTTCAAGACTCAATCCTTGTGCGACCTAAACACCAGCCGGATAGCAAGTTTTAGGAGCGTTTCGAGGCAGAAAATGAGCCCCAATTACACCGGATCACCAGCGACATTGTTATAACAAAGGACAAGTAAGTAATTCATCCTTTGGGCTAAGTCTAGGCTTATATACCCAACTATCTTTAGGCAAGGCGTCCCATGTGTAATCAAAGCTGGGAATCGCAAGGCATATTTGCTATTACAGCAAGTTGAACTGGCCGTACACAAATATGTTGTGTCACAGAATATAGCGGCAGATCATACCCGACATGATGCAGGTGGTACCCGGAAGCGCTATAGGCCAAGCCTGATGGAAGGCCCTCAAACCCCTCATCACGCTGCGAGTGATAGTATGAAGGATGCTACTACCCTGAGTTCTCCTGCAGGAAACGGTCGAAGGGATCATAACCTTAATGGTACTTTGAGAACCAAAGGCAGTGTCATTAGGCACCGTGCCTTTGTTCCACGAATGAGATCACAAATACCAAATATTGAACTTGGACCCGGGCCAGTCCAGTCATATAACCTAAAATCAGCAAGTCACGCACTTAAAGAATTCGGCCAACAGCTTTTACCCTTGACCCCAACTATTTAGGCCCTATTTCAGACTTTCCTCCCTAAGCAGTATTCCTAATACATATTAGTCTAAGAGACCATTTACGATGGGAAAGCTGACAATATTGACGAGGCATTTGGAATATGAACCACCTGCTCACTGCTGATGAACGCGAATACCAATAACCATACGGATCTGCAGGATGTCTGCCATGGCTGATGTGCGATAGTATTATTGGGAGGCTTGGTGAGCGGCAATGCCTGCTTTCCTGAGCTTGGAGTCAAGATTGATTGTACCCCTGGTATGTAGAGACTCCTGCCCATCTTATCCAATTCCAATAAGTGACTAAGATATATTCTCCAGGTTCCATTATTTTCATGCCTTCCTGTGCAGTGGAACCTTAAATTGGCTCTTTTGTGTGAAATCGGTCTAGTGTTGTCCACTTTACACATCACGCAGGGCACGATGCATATGTGGAGAAGATGGGGAAGCCATTGTAGGAGTTCAATAAGATGCCTAAATGGTGGGAGAAGTTGCGCATGCATCTGCATGTATAATAATGTTCGTAATCACTGATTTTTCTAATTAGTATGGGCATACACTTTTGAGCTGAGCCTGCCCTCCTTTGCAAGACTGTGCCCCCAAAATCATAGCTCCAAACTATACGCCCAAAACCATAGGCCCAAAACCATCCACCCAAAACCTTACACCCAAAACACTAGGCCCAAACCCATACGCCCAAACCCATGCGCTAAAAACCAAATGCCCAAAGCCATACGCCAAAGAGAGTCACCTAAAACCATAGCCTCTTATACACCATTGTGAGCGCCCAGTTTAACCAACAATCTGCAAGTTTAGAGTAAGTGATTGCCCGAACCTCAGACCAGATTTAAATAGTGGCTAGATTTGGGTGGATGGCTTGCAAGGCATGTGAGACATGACGCCTAAACCAATAGTCGTAGAATGAAAAGCCCAAAGCTGAATGCCCAAAGCCATAAGCACAAAGCTGAATGCCTAAGCCATAAGCCTAAAGCCATACACCCTTAATGAGATCAAGAAATGATAAGCCAGACGATACTGGCATATCTTCAGGAAGACAGGAATCGTGTATGCATAACTATACAATTAGACACCTAAAGCTGTGTCCCCGGAATCATAATATGCTTAGCAGTGCTTGGAAACACACCTAGAGTATATGCTTACAATCATATACTGAGAGCGATTTCCAAACATTATTTATATCAAACTAGAAGCCCAAATCAAGATGATAATGGGAGCACTATATTCAAATCCTATCTTTTGAGATAGTTGCCGGATTGCTATATGGAATATCCTAATACTGGAGTCATAATACTTGACTTCCAAAATAATTAGAGAGTGTTTGAGCAGCCAATTGTGATCTCAAATTGTGATTTCGGATCAGAATTGACAGGCCAAACCTGCCTCAGATTTCAACCTGCCATTTGTTTAGTCGCAGCATATCACCTTTAGAAATAAGTGGGGCTCAGCAAAGGGGCAAGAGTAAGAGATGAGAAGACGGGAGCCCATCCAGGCAATCAGCTGGGAAAGTAAAATGTGCACCCGGGGCCATAGCACGGCCAGGGCCCCGTGTCATACAGGGCGGGGAGGAATGGCCAAGAGTGGACTCGGGGCCGGAGTAACGGTGGCGTCACAAAGTGAAATCACCCCCCTTCCTGCCCCTTCCCGCCCCGTAATGAACACTGATTATTATTGTAATTTGTGCTTTGGGTTTGAGATAAAGAGTGCTTGCAAATCGCTCTCGGTATATGATTGTCAGCATATAATCTGCATTGGTTGCCAAGTACTTCTAAGCATATGATTCCGGGTACATAACTCTAAGCGGATAGTTCTATAGTTATGCATGCACAATTCCTAGCGTTCTGTGGATCTGGTCCCCAGCTTATCATTTGTGATCTGATTCAGGGTGTATGGCTTTGGGCTTATGGCTTTAGGCGTTCAGCTTTGGGCTTTTAATTCTAAGACTATTGGTTTACGCGTCATGTCTCACATGCCTTGCAAGCCATCAACCCAAATACTAGCCACTATTTAAATCTGGTCTGAGGGTCAGGCAATCAGTTACCCTAAACTTGCAGAATGTTGGTTAAACTGGGCACTCACTATGGTGTACAAAAAGCTATGGTTTTTGGTAAATCTCTTTGGCGTATGGTTTTGGGCCTATGGTTTTGGGCCTATGGTTTTGGGCTTATCGTTTGGATCTATGATTTTGGGGGCACAGTCTTGCAAAGGAGGGCAGGCTAAGCTCAAAAGAATATACCCATACTAAATAGAAAAATCAATGATTACGAACATTATTATACATTCAGATGCATGCGCAACTTCTGCCACCATTTAGGCATCTTATTGAACTCCCACAATGGCTTCCCCGTCTTCTCCCCATATGCATCGTGCCCTGCATGATGTGTAAAGTGGACAACACTACACTGACTTCCCACAAAAGAGCTAATTTAAGGTTCCACTGCACAGGAAGGCATGAAAATAATGGAACCTGGAGAATATATCTTAGTCACTTATTGGAATTGGATAAGATGGGCGGGAGTCTCTACATACCAGGGGTAAAATCAATCTTGACTCCAAGTTCAGGAAAGCAGGCATGGCTGCCGGTAAAGTCTCCAAATTCTACTATCACACACCACCCATAGCATACGTACTTAACATCCTGATGGTTATTTGAATTCGCGTTGATGAGAAGTGAGCGGGAGGTCCCTATTCCAAATACCTCGTCAACACAGTCAGCTTTCCCATCATAAATGGTCAGATAGACTGCAATGTATTTGGAATGCTCATCGCAGAGGAAGGTCTTAAATATGGCCTGAACGGTTGGAGTCAATGGTAAAAGTTATTGTCCGAATTCTTTCAGTGCGTGAATTGCTGATTTGGTGTTATATTACTGGGCTGGCCCAGGTCCAAGTTCAATATTCTGCGTTCGTGATCTCATTTGTGGAACGAAGGCACTGTACCCAATGACACAATCTTGAGTTCTCCAAGTACCTTCCGGGCTATGTTCGGTACTCCCGTTTCCTTCACGAGAACACAGGGTTGTCATATCCTTCATACTATCACTCGCAGCCTTATGAGTTGTTCCAGCGTGTTCCATCTGGCTTGGCCTATAGCGCTTCCAAGTACCGCGTGGACCATGTTGGGTATGATCTGCCGCTATATTCTGTGACGCAACATATTTGTGTACCGCTGGTTCAACTTGCAGTAACAGCCAACATGCCTTGCTATTCCCAGCTGTGATTCCATATGGGACGCCTTGCCTAAACATAGTTTAGTATATAACCCTCGTCTTAGCCCAAAGGATGAATTACTTACATGTCCCGTATTATAAAAATGTCACCGGTGATCCAGTATAATTCGGACTCATTTTTCTCCTCGAAATGCTCCTTCAAGTTGCCCTCCGGCTACCAATTAGGTCGCGAAACGATTGAGTCCAGAAGGTCACAATCGCCCCATTGGTGCTCTATGACGTGTGGACGATTGGGGCTTTTCAACATGTGGGAAATATTCCTTTTCATCGAATCAACCTTATCCATATCCAGCCGGTGATATGGTTTCCCGAATCTAATACAAGGGACGTGGAGATGAGTATATGCCCTGAATACACATATTCGATCTTGTTGAAAGCTTTGTACAACAATTGCTAATTTCAAGCCCATCCAGAGAGATCAGTTAAATAGCTGAGAACAACACACCTTTGGCATTCATGGTAGAATTTGCAATATCTTCCCTCCCGTGTTCAGACTTGTGGAGGTGATTGGCAGCTTTTCTTCGTTCGCGCTGCTGCTTGCACTTCGCAGCATCCCTCTTCTTCATTTTTGATACCCCTCTCGTGCTTTTCGGCCGCCACACAAACTCGCTGAATGCAAGCTTCCCTCCCGCTAAAAGTAGGATACAACCAAGCGCCGTTGGTATAGACTGATGACCAAGGGATCCAAATGACCTTGAGTGAAGGGTGGATAAGGAGGGACTTGGGGGGAGAGGAACTCGGGTAAGGGGAAACTTGGGTTCAACTACGCCCATGGCGGGGCATAGATTGAGAGGGCGGGGGGGCGAATGGTTTCTGCGTATATGGGAGAAAAGGGGCAATATAAAGAATATAGGGGAAGACAAATCATGCTATGCAAACTCAACTAACTAGAGCCAATACAACTAGAGTTTGCACTAGTGCGTATAATTTATGACACCATTGCCAGTGGATCATTTTCGGCTCATGATATTTCTTAGCATATAATTCTGTGTGAGTATGATTTGCCTCTGTAAGATCTTTCTGGGGGTATGATTTTTGCCGAGCGTAACATTTGGGTACGTATGATTTTTCTGTGCTTATAATTTTCATGACAATCCTCCTGTTGTTGTAGCTTATGGTAGGAACTCGAATAAATGGACAATGTATTCAGACGACTTGAATTTCCGCCTCTGAAAATATAGAATTCTCCTACTCACTCGTACATTTACTTGGGGGTGTGCACATGTGATCGGATGGACGAAGGGCAGAAAATAGACCAGTCCGCCCAATCCCACCTGCACTCCACCCATTTTATGGGGCATTTTCCAATCAATCCATGGCTGCTCATCATTCACTCCAGTATACATTTTTGCCTTGACACCTTCTCGGCATGTCTTGGCCACTAGGATAACTTAGGAATAGTGACAATGCCTTCTCAATTGCGCAGTCAAATTCTATGAGTTTATAATTATCTTACACGAAATTAACTTAGTGGCAACAGGATCTTTTCCTTTCTGTCCCCCTCATTCCAGCACGATTCCTGGGTAGAACTCGAATCGTGGTATTAGTTCCTGTCTGGTCTCTTCCGCGGGTTACACGTATAACCTGTAGTGAATCTGTGGTTTCCGATAGAGCCTCCTCCTCCGAACAATCCTCCTCTGCGTGGCTTCTTGAGGCTGCTCTACAGCCATAATATTTGTCACACTGTCGGTCGATACGTTCATGATCACTCAGTCCTTCACTTGGAATATCCGCCTCACCCTCTTGTGATCCTTCCTCCTCATCAGTGTCAGATACTACATACATGTTGACCATACTATCCCACATTCTTCGTTCAGGATCTGATTCCTCAGAGCCTTCCATTTGAACTACACATTGATTTCAAGGTGGTCCAGGCCGTGCATATTTCGATTCAACCAGTCCACTGTCAGGTACTATAGCCTCTGGCTTTCTTCCAAATGCTCACCTGCCATCCTGATCAATGAAAGACCATTGGGTATCCTTCTTGGGTGATTCTTCATCATGGAAGATACATCCATTATGGTTCTCTATACTTTCTTCCTTCCTATCAGTACAATAATGATAATCTCCGGCAGCGGCCATTTCTTCAAGTTTTTCTGCCTCTAGTTCACTATCATGCCCTGGTAGCTCTGTTCATAATTGGGCATTCTTGTAGGATTTCACCAGGCTTGAAGATCATATTGTAATGCTTTTGAGCTATGAGCGCCGATAGGGAATCACATCTCTTGCAATGCTAAACACCCGCTCTACCCCAACACCACCCCTTTCAAGAGCGAGAATATCCCTAGCTATCCGAGACAAATTGGGGAATCTTCACGCATTAACCTTCCACCACTCCAGTAAATTTGCCTGGTAAAAGATCTCAGCCGGGCAGGCCTTACATATGGGATTCGTAACCTCAGCATCTAGCTCGGGCGGCTCAATCTCAGAATTGGTTTCAAGGTAAGCTAGTGCCTGACGCAGGGTAACTGCTTGGTATCTCGGCGAATAAAGGTGTTTGGATTACCTGTTCAGACGGTTCCGTGGAATTGACATGTCAGGTACCGGATCATTTATTGGTGCCTAGTACCGATCATAATACGCTATGAAATCTGTTTTATACGACTTCTTATACTAAGTCTCCCCACAGGCATCAAGATCCCATTCTCGAAAAAGGTTGAGTTTGGAATAGGGATTTAGGCAAGTTCCAATGCCAAATAGAAGACCTGTTGGACTTTCCGTTTTACCATACAAGAGGCAGTCTTTAATTTACCTTTCACTAGCGCCTCACGAAGATTAACCTTCCATTGCATCTGCTTCCGTTCTAACCTGGAAATTTGCATTTCCAAATGATCAAAGATCTCTTGATACACTTGAAACACGGAATGAAGTCTGACGCCACGTGTTTTTGACATCCACAAAGTCCAAAATCGTATCGGTTAAACTACGTCCAACATGTATTCAATCTGCCTCCACTCTTCCGGTGTTGACTAGAGAGGTGTAAACTCGCCATAGGTTTGTAACCAGTCCTTGGTGAATTCCCATAGCCGTACAGATCCCTCCCACAGATTTATGGTTGAGTTCCACCATCTTTTGACATCATAAAGTAGTGTATCATAGTAGGGATCTTAGTCCGCATATTCTGTAACACGATGTAGTGTTGACGCCATTGAGGTGAAGCACCAACTACAATACTTATATCACGATGCTATAAACGATTATTAGAATTATCTCTGACTAAAGGTATCTTAGGTGGGAACAATGGGGAAAACACATGGTTCTACTTTCACATTGGCACGCATTCAATTTGAAGCAATGAATATGTACATATACTGTTGTGCACATGAATTTGTGCGTATGCATTTGTGCGTATGCATTTGTAATATAGGTACTAGGGCATGAGATGTTAGACACTTTACCTTTGCTAATGTTTTCTGAAAGCCATTATCCAATCTCATAACCTTCTGGATATAGCCCGCCTTAAAGCCTGACGGCATATGACCATCCCGCGACATTACCTTGATCGAACTCATAAATGTAGCGAGGATAAGCTGAACAACATGGGCCCTAGATGCAATATGATTTTCCAATTGACGCCATTCAACTGATAGTAAACTCCAACCATTGTTTAAGGCTTGAATAAGCGTTCGGTTATTGCTGGCATTACCGGTAGTGAAAGTCTGAATTCTATCGTGAATCACGTATCTGGTTAGCATGTCATTAATTATCCCTGCCAGATTACCCCCTGTATGATGACCCCAGATTTCCGGCAATGCAAGCACCAGCTCCTCCTTCTGCCAGCTATTCGAGATCGAATAAGCAACAATTGCCTTAGAAGCAAGTTTGTTAGGTGAAGTCCATCTATCGGGAGCGAGAGGAATCTTTGCTGCCCCCGGTAGACATGTTTGAATCACATCCACCATAGACTTTCCCGGCCGTATCAAATGCTGTGGTAATGTTGTTGGGCTGGCGATCTCGATTGCCGGACGAATGTACCAGAAGACACAACAAAAGCCGTTGTTGTTTGCTGACTTAAAGGAGAGATTAGTTATTACAAAAGCTTTTAGAAACTATTCTTCGAAATCAGGCGGATTGAATCCTCCCAGTGTGGCCAGATCGATAATCCTACACCTATTTGCAGTTTTAGTTCCTTTTTGCAATACTGTAAGAATGTCTATTCCTAGCAGGCCTCCGGCCTACCTATCATATCCGTTAATCTCTCTTGATTTCTGACAAGCAGTGAACATGTTATGGTCATCCACCGAGCTAGTCTCGGTTCCACCTGGGTGTGCTAGAACCTTTCTTCACATAATGCACATTACTCGTAACATGCTAATTGCACTACCTAAACGGTCAGCACATTGTTGAAAGTATTTCCACACCTCAGTGCATTGAAGATCCAAGTTCCACCTCATCTTTTTCTTGCCAGCATATTTCGCAGTATAGGCTATATACCCTAGTGTGCCTTGCCACCACTCCATCCCACTCCCATGATATTTCTCCTTATAGAGATAAAAGTTTCCAAATATCTCAAATGTACCTGTGTCGCTTGTTGAAAAGGTTACGCCTAGCGAATGAAGCAGATTCCAGGTGTTATCTTGATTTCCAGGGGGCATCGCGACCCAATCGGAGTGCAAGGCTGTTGTGGAACTTGAAAGAGGCACGTGGGCCACACCAGTCAGAGGTCTTGGGGTTGGTGTTACCGGACCTTCCCTCCCATATGGGCTAGATTCAACTGAGAATTGCCATAAAGATCGACAGTATTCATGTACAGGGCTTTCGTGGAACTGTAAAAAAGAGGTACTGCTTCTTGCCCGGGGGTGTAGAGACTCCGTTGGCTGCCGATCGTGGAAGATTCTGATTGGGAAGACATTAAGGTAACATGGTTCTAGCTATCTGTCTACTGTAACAGTTTGCCTTGGATCCCGAATGATATTTATATAAACATACAGCTGTGGTGGGTATATGAATGATGGTTATAAGTTGTTCCAGGTTAGCTAAGTACCCAAGCTGGCTTCCATTCTATTATCCATTTCATTGCTCGCATAATTTTTAAGTCTATCAATTGAGTATACGAACATGCATGCCCAGAAACCTTTGTGTGTATGAATTTTTATGCCTATGAATTTTGTACGTATGGTGGTGTATGGTTGCATCTGAATTACGTTTGAAAATAGCCCCACTCTATGATTAGACTCGCTAATAGCTACATGAATTGGTATCAACCGCTGTGCTTTGGGCATAGCATTAGTCCAAATCCAGTTGGGGTTGATATACCCTGTTCAATAATAATCCGAGGTGACCCGATTTGATCTTTTACGCAAGTTGACTAGTCCCAATTGCACACCCTCATACAGCGCATTCGCTCCTACATGGCAACCAAATCTTGAATCAAACCTGCAAGTACTGAGTCTCTAGAAGCGGTTGAAACTATTCAAAGCAAACTGTAACAGGTTTATTCCTGTCTAACGAAAATACAATAGGACCGGCGATAGACCTGCTAGCGCTGGTGCTAAGGGAGGCTTCAAGGGACCGGTAGCTAGAAGGATAATAGTTGAAGGACAAATTGGGCTAAGGGACTCAGGGATTGCCGTTCAACCAAGTGTATTCTTAGACTGAAGGTCTGTCGAAGTCTGCTGTCTCCTGCTAGCCAGGAGACTGGTTTAAATACAAAACCCAAGAGCGATAGCCTT
>Ga0307517_10000317_pt1 | contig 83931 bp, 67 predicted proteins | sample 23_EM_MG_FD_194515 | JGI IMG/M metagenome (GOLD analysis project Ga0307517, IMG submission 194515) | Populus trichocarpa ectomycorrhiza microbial communities from riparian zone in the Pacific Northwest, United States - 23_EM | ecosystem: Host-associated > Plants > Roots > Unclassified | place...
CTGGTGTGTCTGGGATGAATGTACCGGGTAGTGATTGTTCTCTATGCTCTCTAGAGGGCGCTCTAGTTGGTGTCTGACTTCCAAAGACTCCTAGAATGCTGGGTGCTCGCCACCTGCTTGTTGTGGGACGTTCTGGTGGGCGTTCAGTTTCCGAAGTTTGCTGTGCTGCTGCTCTTGCTGCTGATCTTTCCTCAAGCCGCCGGGCTTCTCTTTGAATGAGTTGCTCAGCTGTGAGGTTGTGGTCTTCGTCTGAATCTGTATCTAGATCTCCTGGAAGGAGGTGACTGGTTCTTGCTGGTGTATCTGCTGAGCCTGGCGTGGGCCCAGGGGTTGGTTCCTGTGTGGTTGGTTCTGGAGTATCGTCTGTGGGTTCTGCTGAAGGACTATTGTAGGCCCTACCGGACCTGGTAACGCTTCTGCTCCTGCGTTCTGCTATTGTGAATGTAGCACCTGAGCCGGGAGTTCCTTTCCCTGCCGCTCCTGCTTCTAACTAGTTATCAAGATACTGGAAGGGTGATCAATCCTACCAGGCTGTTCCCAATCCTGAGAACAAGGGGTTTCACCTGCTGTAGGCAAAAAAATGTAACAGGTTGATTCCTGTCTAACGAAAATACAATAGGACCGGCGATAGACCTGCTAGCACTGGTGCTAAGGGAGGCTTCAAGGGACCGGAGGTAGGAGATAATAGTTTGAAGGACAAATAGAACTCAGGGATTGCCGTTCAACCAAGTGTATTCTTAGACTGAAGGTCTGTCGAAGTCTGCTGTCTCCTGCTAGCCAGGAGACTGGTTTAAATACAAAAACCCAAGAGCGATAGCCTTCCTGCAATCACGATCATTACCAGTAGCTGCGCACATACCGGAATCCTGTAATCCTGCAAGACCAAAGAAAGAAACAAACAATGCTCAGCCTTCGCCAGTGTTACATGACCATTCCATACCCGGAATCCTAAATATAAACTTCCAACAAAGCAAACTAAACATAACAATACGATAGCATAGCCTATCTGACTCAGAGGCAGTGGCGGAGCTGAAATCAAATCAAATAAACCAAATATAAATCAACTAAACATAAAAGATCCTGCACTGCCCGCTCCTGTGTACCGTTACCAGAACATGTACACATGTTACAAAAATGGAGCGGGGTAATTGGAGATTCTTGGGTTAAAAATCTATGAGAAAAGAAGGAACAAGGTGAACAAATACATTCACGAACACCGAGAGAGTCCCTCAATGGCGCCAAAGGTTCGAGCAGGATTAACTCCTGCTCAGAAATACGAGCTTTGTGTTTAGCGATCAAAGCATTGTAATTTAAGGTTGTCCGACTTTGCTGAGCTCCCCGAATGTCCCAGGAGACAAGATGGCAGAACCCTCCCACTCTCGAGTCTAGTGAACATATAAAAAACTGGAAGAAAAAAATCTTGGAGAGTCAACCTTTAGGTATGTGGTCGCTCGAGAGTGAAGGAAGCCTCTGGTGGCAGCGCTTGAATGGGTTCTCTAACATGATGGCAGGCCCAGAAGCAGTGAGGCGAAAGGCTCGAAAGGCTCAATTCCCAATTTTCGAATTTTTGCTCGCAAAGTGGGTTGATGCTGCAGAGTACGCGAGAGTACCAGTTACAGATGATGTTCTGAGAGCTCAGTCATTGGTTGTTCAAGACCATTTGACTAAAATTGGATGCGAAGAAATTTATTCTGAGTTCACCATGTCAAATGGCTGGCTTCAGAAGTTTAAGGAGAGGCACTTGATTGGTCGATTGAAGCGTCATGGTGAAGCTGGAAGTGTTGACCTCAAGGCCTTACCTTCTCAGCGGGCAGAAATTCGCCATCAGCTCAGGTCCTTTGCCCTTCAAGATATCTGGAACTGTGATGAAAGTGGTTTACAGTACAACAAGCAGCCTGCGTACTCTAATGTTCGAAAAGAAGCTGGCAAGGTGCTGCCGGGTGTGAAGCTTGATAAAACATGGGTAACTACCTTTCATGTTACGAATGTGGATGGAAGTGAGAAGCGAAAGTTACTGGTAATTGGGAGGACACAAACACCTCAGGCCTTTCCTCAAAACAAAATCAATATCAGCAACCTACCTGTTACGTACCGGTTCAACAAAAAGGCTTGGATGTTGAGTAGTCTTTGGTTTGAGTTTCTTCGTATATTGAATGAAGAAATGAGAATACAAGGGCGAAATATTGCTCTCCTGAGTGATAACTGTCCAAGTCACTCTCATCCAAATTCACCGCCTGAGAACTATGAGGGCCCAATTCCACCTTCCCTCACGAATATCACTCTCATTTATCTTCCTCCGAATACAACTTCCCACTTACAGCCTCTTGATCCAGGAATTATTGCTTCCTTTAAGTCAGCATATCGCAGACAGTATGCAAATTATATGGTAAGCTACTTTAATGCTAACCATCAGGCTCCACCAAAGCTCAACATACTTTCAGCGATTGGGTTAATGGCTGAAGCCTGGGAGGCCATCCCGGCAGCAACAATTCAAAATTGTTGGAAGCATTCGGGCCTTATTGGGGCTGTAAATGATCCAGTCCATTCCTCTACTCAGTCCTATACCGCCGAACCCTTCATCCAGCAAGCAGAAAGTGAGACTCGAGTTTCATTAAGAAGCCTAAATCCTGACCTCAACCCAAATACCTTCCACGATGACTTTTACAATTTTTTCTACTTTAATGATGTCGAGGAATCTGAGGAGAGCAAGACTTCAACTACCCCAAATGCAATTTCCCTCGTGGAGGAATATGTCAAATTGGGTTTGCTTACACTTGGACCGGAGAAAATGAATCTCACTGATCTGGATGCGCCCGGCGATGATATCGAAGCTAGTCAGCTCTTTCAGTCTCCTCCAATTACCACCGCACAGGCTGTAAACTCCCTACACTCTATCACCCGCTACTTGCAATCACTCCCTGTCAGCACTCTCAGTACTCCAGCTGGGCGCTTAATCTCTATTCCCACAGTTGTTCAGACAACCACCTCTCTAGTCTCTGCACTCTCCCTGTATGCTCACCTCTCCCTCTGCTTCCCCTATTACTTAACAAGAATCCTATTTACAATATGAGCTAATATAAAAACTTAGTTACTGAGAAACAAAAAAAAAACAAGCCAAAATCGACACATTCTTTACCCGAATTCCCTCAAGTTCTGCTGAAGGCTCCCATTCAAAGAGTCAAGACAAACTTGCAGTCCATGCACGCCTCGATATAGGACAAAAGGAGGGCTGGAACGGCAGAATATCAAAGGGAAAGAGGAAGGAAACAGAAGAGAGTGAAGGTAACAGACTCAGAACAGGTGGAGGTGAAAGAGAAGGAAGCGAAACGGCAGACTAGGAGGAGGAAGCAAATGTGCAGGGTCTCAAGAATTTCTCTGGAAGGGGTTGTGAACTTCAAGTTCACTCATATGATTCGCAGGATTTGAACTTGTATCCTGCAACTTTTCAGGATTTTTCTCAAACATATGCCAATCTCCTTCATTAATTGATTGTTTGAATGTTTTTTATTCTCATTTTTTTGCTATAGCAAGGGTGTTTTGTATGGGGACGGGGGGTTGATCTCAGAAAACTTCATTCAGATTCAGTACCAGTACCTTTTCATTACATTGAGGTTTTTTGTATGGCAGAGTTGAGTTCCCACTGAGTCCGTTCATTATAGCAAGGTATTCAGTACAACGCGGTTCATTATAGCGAGGTGCGACTGTATTATTATGAGGATCTTGTGTGACAATATGCACCCCCTTGCACCACCATGCAAGCCAGGTTCATTTCACAAACGTCATGACACGACAAGTACCTAGAGCTCATCACTACATATTCCACTGCTGGCAGTCCATTCAGTGTGATGGCGTTTGTCGAGATTGCTTGTGATCCTGCGATAAAGCAAATGTTACCGTGCTCATTTTTGTTCTTGTCTTGCTTCTTGTGTGGGCCATAGGGGACTAATGCTAGGTCAGTATCGAACAAATGGTGCAATTGAGCGAAAAGGGGAAATTTGTGGTGGATTATTGTTCCAGGGATATCTTGGGGAAGTGGTCTACGGTGATATTCAAGTAGGGTAAGGATAGGTCAGGCAGGGATATTTTGTTCATTCTTCACGTTTTTATTATAATTTAGTTCTAAATATCTAATGCAGGGTAGCCCATACCTCCACGGTGGACGATTTGTCCTTCAGGATGACTGGACAAAGTCAGACCTGGAAAGTTTCTTCAAAGAAACGGCTTGTGGCTAGGTTCGTCAATATCGAAAAAATCAAGTATGAGCTCATTTCCGCAATTAAAACATCACGATAATCACTAATACCCACGGCAGAGAACACACCAAATCCTTTGTCCTCTGTGCAAACAGCACAGACCCAGACAGCGTAGTATCTTCTTCAGAAGCGAAATATATAACCAGTAACGGGACCCGCGCGTGCAGTCTCTATCGGTACTATATCACTCCCACTTTCTTTTATCACTTTTTTTCCCCATCAACTGACCGAGCCCCATTATCATAGTCTTACTAGCAAGGGTAAGCTCAAGGACCTCATTGAAGTGGAAAAACTCTAGAAACCCGAATACAACATCACGGCACGAGACATGGTCCAGTCCAGCGTGGAGGAATACTTAGCCCATTGCGTGAACCGCACCGCCGAAGAAATGACGTCTGGGTTAGAGGTCTCACCAACACTCCCATCTGACCAGCAATGGTTCGCACAGGGTGCGGCAGGAGAGGGTGCGTTCACGATTCCAGTTTGTGATTTTGGAAATAACACTGAGTGGATGGGTAGTGGGATGCCCTACTGCTGTGGTAAGTTCTCTCTCTTTTCTTCCTTCTTTCCTCGGTTAGGAATGCAAGTGCTGATTGGAGTTTGATCCTAGGCGTGTTACGCAGATTAAGCAGATGCAGGAACGGTAATAATTAATTATTGTCTTTATAGTCCTTGCAGTCATAGTGATAGTAATAACAAGAAACAGAGAACAAACAAACGGTCCTGCTCATAATATGGGTCCTAAAGACCCCACAGAATAATCTCCCCTTATCACAATCAAATCAGCCAATGACACCGCTGAACAGTACCCACTCGCCACTGGCCAACACTGTCAAATCCGAAACAATTCCTCGCCATCCTTCTTGTCACACGCAGTCTCGGCCTCTCGAATGCCCCCTCCGGCTGTGCCATTCGGCATGGGCTCTCCCCTTTAATAGAAGGGTTCTGATAGCTCTGGGCAATCTCCTTCCGCTCCGACAATCAAGACCGTCCAGGATGCAATCTAAAACGTCCCGCTCGTTCTCAGCTAATCCCTTAAAATTTTGCCCTTCTCGTACCATTCAGTGTTCCCAAGCGTCCCGTCCGCCCTGGAGGCACCGCCAGGACTGCAGTCCCGGGCGTCCCGGGCGTCTGTCTAGCTGTAGGGCAAGAGCGTCCATCCTTTGGGAAAGACTATCGTCTAAGAGGGTGACTGTAGGGCCCTACAGTCCTCGACGTATTGGAAACTCCCGAATTGTACCTGCAGTCCTCAGCCGTCTTCTGTAGTCCTTGCCCGTCTTCTGCAGTCCTCGCCGGTCATCTGCAGTCCTCGCCGGTCATCTGCAGTCCTCGCCAATTACCTGTACTCGCAATGTCGAAGCGTTTTTAAAAAAGACTGATATTGCATACCGCCCAAATCCCAGCAAAAAAGCCAAATTTTGGTGGTATGCAATATCAATCTTTTTTTAAAACGCTTCGACATTGCGAGTAGGGCCCGCCCGTCATCCGGAGTTACCCGGAAAATTGCGCCACCTGAGACACCTGCAGTCCCCGCCAGTCCGTCCCGGGCTGTCGTCTAGACGGACGCCAAGATACCCTTCCGTCCCGGGCGCCCTTTCAGGCACTGCTGTCCGTCCCGTCGGGACCCAAAGACCGACGGACTGGACGCTTGGGAGCACTGGTACCATTGCTTCTACCGCGTACTGGAGACCGTCGAAATCTCTGTCTTCTTACCTGTCGCAGGCAATACCCTTGCTAAGGGCGAGGTCTGTTAGCATTGCTACCGGTACATCGTCGTCTAGGCAATATCCGTTTGGTTGGTGGAGGCATCCGCCTCCTATCTGCATAAAGTCCACGCCAACGTTAAAGCCAAAAGAGGTGGTGTACTCCCCACCGCACGGGTATTCAGTAAACCGGGGATCCATTCGCGCAACCCTCTCAAAAGCATCTAGTGACTCCCCCGTGATCCCAATATCGACATCACTCGTTTGGATAGTTGCACCGTGCAGGAGCAAGACCCCCCCCAGCCACAGCGAATTTCCCAACATAAGCTCTACCAATTAAACCCCACACTGCCCTTGCTGCCTCAATAACCCCTAGATCTCCGTCGCGTAGGCCCTGTGCGTTGCCGTCCGTTTCCCCCTGAGCTCCACCAGTAATGATTCCGCTGGCACCAGACATGATAGGGGAAAGCTTTGGTCGATCGGTGGTCTGGTGTAAAAGGAGGTGGGGGGCAAGATTGAGGGATTGCTATTTTGTGGGGGGGTGCTTTGGTTGAGTGGCGGTGGTGGGTGGAAGGAGGTGTGAAGCGGGGGGGTAGGTTTGCTATTTGGTAAGGAGGTGCTTTGATGGCGTGGCTGTGGGGATAAAAGGCGGTGTGAAGCGAGATGGTTGGTTTGTTATCCTGTGGGGGACAATAATTGTCTCACGTACGTTAAGGAGGGAGAGAGGGGAGGTAGAGGGGAGGTAGCGGGCTCTGTTATATGACAAACTCACAAGCGTCGTATACATGGAACTAGAGTACTCAATTGCGCACAGCGAAAACTGACCCACTCAGCCCGAGCTTCAGACAAAAGAAAAGAAAAAAGAGCCTGAAATTATCAGCAAGGGCAACTCTAACGTGCTAGCGTGAGGTCTAATTATTTGAGTTCTTACGGTAACTCATTCATGTCTTGCTATGTGCGATCATGATCACTCGATGTAATGTGCCCTCACAAAATTAACCTCACATGCGCATGCATTCTACCTTACGGCTTAATTAAACCAAATTCTACGATTGAAATAGCGGTTAACTTGAACGACACTAATAAAGTGGAACACAGCACATGAGATGAACCTCATGACGGCCCCGATGTCAGGAATCAATCTTATTCCTCCATTCCTGCATGAACTGACTTGCCGCTTCTTTCTTACTGTACATAGGAGGGTTAGCTGGAAGGGCACTACTGCTGCTGCCCGATTTTCTTTTTTCACTTCTGGACCTTCTTTCCTGATGGGCTATCGTAATCTATTCATTTTATTTTATTTCTTTTGTACTTGGATATGGGACCGAGGGCGTAGCTGTGACGCTGGCTCGTGTCCTTATCATAGATATGTCTATCCATCTAAGCCAGAGAAATATAGTGGACTTGACAAATGGGAGACGATATAAAAAAAGGAATAATAAGGGTAAATACGGAGTGGGGGGATAAGAATAAACTAAGTCCTGTAAATAAGAAACAGCCCAGTGAAGAAGGGTAGATGAGAATAAAAAGAGATGAAAACCCCCCTATGGTGTTAAGAAATACTATAAATTCCCGGTAACCCCGCCAAAAAAACAAATGAAACAACGGAAAAAAACACCAGGTAGAAACTTGAAATAAGGCCATGACCCAGCCACTATGTAACAGGAAATTATCATTTTTGTTGTCTTAATTCTCGAATTCTATGAAGGGACGAAAGAAACAAAGAAAGAGGGGGGATGGATGGAAGGATAAATAAAATAAAAGGAGGAAATCATCAATCAAGTAAGAAATTAGAAATCCCAATTGCAAAAAACATCCCTGCGAGCGTTCCCCAGGAAGGTTCCAATGGAGAAGCGTCATTGCCGTAATCCACCGCCGCGCATGCATGACAAATCTTCTTGCACTCCTTCTTGGTAGGATTAAAGCTACCCATGTTAGCGCCTTCCATAATGGATTTTGTGTCCTTACATCCGAACATAAATGCATAAGACTTGAGCAGATTTAATGCAGGGAGTAATCTGAAGCGTAAGAATGTGCTGTGCAGCCACCTCCGTGAGTTCCATTCTGAGCATCTCGGGCGTGTGTCTCAAGCGGCAAGGCAAGAGCCTCTGTCCCTTAGAAGAGACCACTAGTTAACGGCCGACTTATTTAATAAAATGTAACTTCCTTCTGCGTGATGGAAAGTGGATTCCCATTCCCCACTTCCCTCTGCCATTCTAACTCGAGTTCCGCATTTTGTCAAACTATTTTTTCAGGTGTCTAATGCAGTACATATTTTATACGAAGCACTGCCGATGGATAAAACAGTCACGTGGATCCGATAAGGCACAATACCGGTATAATACCGCTAGAGCTTTCACCAAATTTCTCTTATCAAACTCACAAGAGGCTTGGCCGCTGTCGAGTATAAGAGGTAGGAATTTCCCAATACTCTAGGAGAAGTAACGACCACAAGGTTACCGATTGGCTGCCACAACAGTTCACAACGCATGTTACATAATCTCAGCAGGAACCTTGGTACTGTTAGAACGGTCTACCCTTCCACCCACAACGACACCGCCATTGCCACCACCCTCACCACCACCACCACCACTACTAACGCAAACCCGCTAGATCAACCGTAGGCAGTAGAATCCTAATCCTCCTCATCAACACGGATGTAGCTCGATGGCTAGCGCGTTGTCACCAAGTCCTGCTTCCTTGGACTCCGTTTTTTCCGTTCTCAGTGCCTGTGACCACCCCTTCATCATGGTTGGAAAATATGCATTGAACTGGATGGGTGTTCCGGTATCCACATCACATGTATGCTTGACTTACCTTCCTTGATAATACCCCAGTTCGCATAGCTAACGTGGCTGAGTTAGACCGTGGATATCCTAGTGCGGAACTCGCAGGCGGCATCCATCTACCAAGCCTTTGTTGCGACTGGTGAGTGGCTCGGGGTCGACGAATCTAGCATGCCCACCTTCATTATGGGAGGTGATCTGCCGGAATACCGCTCTGTCCAGCGATTGAAGGGGTACGATGATAAGTGGTACATTCGCCTCTGCACCGAGGACTCCTACCGCATTTCTGTCGATACCAAGAAGATCCAAGTCCCGCATGTCCTTGCTTTTAACAGCGTATTGGTCGAATCCGAATTCCATCACAACACCTTAGACCGGAGGCCTTATCTCCTTACCGACGAAAAAATAAAATTCACAAAGGATCCGCCGATCACATTTCCCGTCTTCATACCAACCATCCCGGAGTATATAGACTCGTGTCTTGATATTATCCAAGATATGGACGGCATCGGACACAAACTGCCACGAATGGATATGAGCTATTTGGATCGGTATCTGGGTTTCGGCTCGCCTCACCAGCAGGATAAACTTCTGGCCAAAGTGAAGAATCGCAAACAATTGGCCGAATATTTTGCTGAGGGGGAGCGCCGCCAAGTGGAAAGGATGAAAAGAATAATGGAGAGACGGGTGAAATATGCCGGTGGTTCAGGCCCCCTGATGGAGATTCCCGAAATTGGACCAGATAACTACGAGTATCGGTTGATAATATAATACCCGAGGATTCCAGCCTTTCCATGATCATTGTCGTTATATCTATATGTTTCAGGAGGCTATTGAAGGGTTCTTTGCTACTGCTTCCGTGATGTTCTGGAAATGTTTTCAATAAAGCAAAAAAAATCACGAGGGCAAAGCTTTCCCTAATTCTTTTTTGTCTATTCTTCAAAAGTTACTAATAAGTGATTAATATTGTTACTAAACTATGTCGAATGCGGCCTCATCTAGTCCCTCCATTTCTCCAGGAACCGCATCAGAGTTATATTCCCACCCTCCCTTATCTCTTTGCCATTCTCCTTTTCTCTCACTCAGCGATTTACTTTCTCCGAGAGTCCTCTCTAGCATCAAAAGGGGTGCAACCGCACACCTGCCTTCTTGAGAGCTGGTAAGCTAGTTCTGTATTCACCTACTTTTTCTACAGCCCTCCGCATGCATTTTATCTTACGGCTTGAATTGAACTCTACGATTGGAATAGTAGTTAACTTGAACGAGACTAATAAAGTGGAACACAGCACATGAGATGAAACTCACTACAGCCCCCATGTCAGGAATCAATCTTATTCCTCTATTCCTGCATGAACTGACTTCCCACTTCCTTCTCACATAGGAAGGTTGGTTGGAAGGGCGCCACTATTGCTGCCCGACTTTCTTTTTTCACTTCTAGACCTTCATTCCTGATGTGCCGCTGCAATTTATTCATTTCTTTATTTTATTTCTTTCGTCCTTAGATATGAGACCGAGTGCGTAGCTATAACTCTAGCTCGTGCCCTTATCATAAGTATATGTATATTCATCTAAGTCAGAGAAATCTAATGGACTTAATAAATAGACGATGATATAAAGAGGAATAAGAAATTGGTAAATACGGAGCGGGGGGACAGGAATAAACTAAGTCTTGTAAAGAAGAAACAGCCTTGTGAGGAAGCGGAGGCGATGAAAATAAAAAAATATGAAAATCCTGCGTATTGTGTTAAGGAGTGCTGTAGATTACTTACTGGTAGCCCCCCAGCAAAAACGAAGGAAAAGAGGAAAAAAACTCCAAGTAAAAGACAGAAGCGAGAGCCGATGACACAACTACTATGTACAGGAAATTATTCTTGCTGTCTTGTTTTTTCGAATTCGACCAAGTGGCGAAAGAAAGAGGGCATGAATGGAAGGGTTCATGAAGTAAAAAGAGAGGAAATCATCAATCAAGAAAAAGAATTAGCAACCACAATTGCGAAAAACACCCCAGCGAGCACCCACCAGGAGGGCTCCCACAAAAGAGAAGTATCATTGCCGTAATCTACCGTCGCGCACACAGGACACCGCACTTTTTCTCCACGGTATCAAAGCTACCTATTTTAGCGCTTTCCATAAAGGGTTTTGTATCCTTGCATCCGATGCCTAGCACCAAACTCTCATCAGTACTTACCTTCTTATCCGAGGAAGGAAGGAAGAAAGAAAAGAGAAGGAACTTACCATAGCAGCAAGGCATCCCCCTACCCATCCATTCAGTGTTTTTTCCGACATCACAAACCGCACCCTGCGCGAACCATTGTTGGTCAGAAAGGAGTGTTGCTAAGATCTGTAACTTAGACATCATGTCTTCGGCCGTATGGTCCAAGCATTTGGATAGGTATGCCTCCACGGTAGACTGGATATCTCGTGCCGTGATATTGTATTGGGGTTGCTTGAGTTTTTCGGCCGCAGTGAGGTCTTTGAGCTCGCCTTTGTCATTAAGACTGTGATTGTGGGGCTCGGTCCGTGGATGGGGAAAAAATGTGATAAAAATGAAAGTGGTGCGAGATGGTACCCATAGAGACTGCACACACGAGTTCCGTTGCTGGTTATGTATTGCGCTCCCGAGGAAGATACTACGCTGTCTGGGTCTGTGCTGTTTTCACAGAGGACAAAGGTTTTGGTGTGTTCTCTGTCGTGGGTGTTAGTTATTATCGTGATATTTGGATTGGAGAAGTGAGCTTATACCTGATTTCGCTATTAACAAACTAAGCCACAAGCCGTTTCTTAAAGAACCTTTCCAGGTCTGACCTCGTTCATTCGCCCTGTAGGACAAATAATCTGCCGCAGAGGTAGACACTGCTCCACGTTAGAGATTTGTTGAGGACTAGACCACAACGAAAGCTTGAAGAACGGACAGAATATTCCTGCCGGACCTATCCTTACCCCCCTTGGATATCACCGTAGACCGCCTACCAGTATACCAACAATTGACGATTTCCATGGGACGGGATCATAAACTCCAGGAAAGCAAACAAGGTCCCAATTACCAGATGCGTCGAGGATATCGGGCATGTAGCAGCTCCACGACTCTATGGTACCCATTCTCGGCAGCACACGAGAGCGGTGTCTGGCCGTGTTTACTTAAGCTATCAGGGTTGACATCTCTCCGCCCTAACAGTAGCTTCACTACTCCTTCACGCCCGTTTCCAGCGGCCCACGAGAGTGGTGTCCGGCCATGCGTCGTGTCAGGGATGTCAGGGATAATATCCCTCCGTTGCAATAGTGGCCTCACTACCCTCTCGTGGCCGTTCCCGGCAGCCCACGAGAGCGGCGTCCTGCCAGATTTACTTGAGCTATTGGGGTTGACATCTCTCCGCCACAGCAGCAGCTTCACTACTCCTTCACGACCATTCCCGGCAGCCCACGAGAGTGGTGTCCGGCCATACTCCGTGTCTGGGATGTCGGGGGTGACATCTGCCCGCTCCAACAGTAGCTTCACTATCCCCTCATGGCCATTCCCAGCAGCCCGTGAGAGCGGTGTTCGGCCAGATTTAATTGAATTATCGGGGTTGACATCTCCCCGCCGCAATAGTAGCCTCGCTACCCCTTCGTGGCCCTTCCCAGCAGCCCACGAGAGCGGCGTTTGGCCATATACTGCGTCTGGGGTGTCGGGGCTGACATCTCCCCGCTCTAAAAGTAGCTTCACTATTCCCTCATGGCCGTTCCTAGCAGCCCACCAGAGCGGCGTTAGTCCGGGTTCACTTGAACTATCGCGGTTGACGTCGACATCTCCGCGCCCCAATAGTAGCTTCACTACTCCTTCACGCCCATTCTCGGCAGCCCACGAGAGCGGGGTTCGGCCGGATTTACTTGGGCTATTAGGGTTGACATCTTTCCGCTCCAACAGTAGCTTCACCACTCGCTCACGCCCATCCTTGGCAGCCCAAGAGAGAGGTGTTTGACCATACTCGGTGTCTAGGGTTTCGGGGTTGACGTCTTCCCGCCCTAATAGTATCCTCACTATCCCCTCATGGCCATTCCCGGCAGCTAACGAGAGCGGTGTTCGGCCGGATTTACCTAAGCTATCGGGGTTGATGTATCTCCTGCCAAATAGTAGGCCCACTACTCGCGACCCCTTCCCCCACCGGTGACCCCCGCTCCCAGGATCGGCAAATCGTGGACCAAGAAACAACCTCACCACTCCCTCATGTCCGTTTTCGGCCGCCCACGAAAGCGCCGTCCTGCCATAATTCGTGTCCTGCTGGTCTGGTTGAGCATGTTTCTTTCGCAAGAACAACCTCACCACTTCTTCATGCCCATATCTTGCCGCCCATATGAGTGGCGTCACACCCGCACCATCCCTTTGATTCAGATCCCATCTATTTGACTTTATCAAGGTATTTGTAATTTCAGCGATTCCAAAGTATGAGGCACAGTGTAGCGCAGAAAACGGCTCGCGGTCAGGGGTCCGGCTGATAGGAAACCCCCTGCTAATTGATTTCCAAAGGAATTTGGCAGATATGTGACTATCGAATTGATCAAGAAGGTCGAGCGCGGATCTTTTTGCGCCATCCGAGAGCTCCATTCGCATGTGGGTTCCCCAATATAAAGAAGAATATTCAAGGAAGGGTGTGCCTCGGGGGTCAGGGGAGGAGCTGACTGAAAGACCCTTGACATGCGGGAAGTTGAGATACGTTAAGCAGGTTTCAGCCATGGTCGAATGAGCCCTATCAAAGAGGTCGGGATGTGTGCAAAGGTACTCTTGGAGGGTGAGATGGATCAACCTAACGGTCGAACCACCTTTATCCATGGTGACAAGTCCCTGGCAACAGCCTAGTAAGGTCGATATCGCAGGGATATCATCGCTGTTGAGATCGCTTGACCCTATCCGGATTGCTAAGGCGTGACATATTTCATCCACTTGCAAAGGCCGCCCCGAATGGGAGACCCACATGAGAACCGCCATTCCGAGTCTTGTTTTCTCTTCACCCTGAGCCTTTATCCTTCCTAACATTGCTTTGTACGTGTCCCCCAAATCTAAGCCATTCCTCATTGCGCTAAGCTTTTGTCTCCTCCGATATATAGTCGTCTCTTGTAGGATCGTCTCGATGCTTAAGAAGACAAGCAGGAATCTGGATACAATATGAGCCCACAGCTTTAGGTATTTTTATATAAGTGTCCTCGCTTCCTACTCACATTTCGGAAACTGTTTCTGGAATACTCTTCATAATTTCCTCCTCCAAACTCTCATCCATGGCGTCCGGCATCGTATCTTCCCTTAGTTTCGCTCGGAGGAATATAATGATATCATCCTTGGTCGGTGTTATCGACCTAGTCGCTGCCCTCCCGGCAAGATGCTTCTCAACCTCGCCCCGGATATGCGGCCTCCCGGTCAGAAATATCCGAGCGCCTTGGGACTCCTGAAGGATCTGGTTGAGAGAATCAAGAAGCTTCATCCGATGCCCTGCCGGACACTCGTCTAGGGCATCAATGCATATAAATGTGCATCGTGAGGATGAAATATCCTGCAAGAACTCGACAATTTCCGAGAGCGATAGTCTCTGGCCACCAATGACCTTCTCTCGGTCCCGAAAAGCTTTGACCATCCTTTCCGGAATCTCGCCCAGTGCACCAACAACCTGCTTCAGCACTGAGCCCAGAACAGCAGCTGGGGATTGCTCCTCCTGAGCGGCGAAGTCAAAGTAGAAGCACGCAACGGCAGCGCCATCCCCCGCAGCCTGCTTGCATAACGTATCTATCACTAGCGAGCTAAAAATTACAGTTTATTAGCAATCAATACCTTTCTTTCCTAGAGCACCTTCTCTCTTACCTAAGGTAGGTCTTGCCAACTCCCGGGCCTCCGTAGCAAAACAAGGCTGAGCTATCAGGTTCACACCCACTCATACCATCGAACCAATTCCGATATTCCTGAGTTTGTAGGAGCCAGCCTCCCACTTCGTCGACCCTACGGATCCGAATATCCTGGTGCCGTATCTGGGGCTCAAGTGGAGATAGCCAGGCCAAAATTTCAGACCTCTCGTCGGCCACCGTATAGTTATTCCACACATTGATACTATTAAAACTGTTGATATTATCGCTGATGTAGGGTTGAGACATTTTGTATCCTTTACTATATCGAAGGTTGCAGAGGACTGTTCTTGAGTAATTTCGTATCGCGGGTGACTTTAAAGTCCTGTGGATAAATGGGGTAGACTTCCTGTGAAGCTAACATGATTGCGCACAGCTATGTGCGTAAACGCCAAGCCGCTGAAGATAGAAAGAGGCGGCAACGAAGGCAAGTACAGTACGAGTACTCGAGTACGACAACTATACAGTAAAAACACAAATAAAAGAAAAATGTGCTAGGAAGCTGCGGCTGCCTCCCATAGCAAGGCGCTGTCATACTCTTGTTGTCTCAACTGAGGGCTGGGTTTGCGGTGTTTCCTCCTGGCGTACCGTAGCTGAGGAGGGAAATTACAACGTCCTATCATTGCATATTGTTCTTCTATTCGAGCTCCTACAGTATTGTGCTAGTATTAGCGCCGTTGTTTGGATTCCAAGGTTTGGAAACCCCTAGACAACCAGACGGGCCCTAAGTTACCATTCCACTTTTCAAGATGGGGGTCTACTTTTTCCGGCTCACTCTTCACTCGCCTGTTCTAGACCCCTCTACCTTCACCCCAAGTATCAAGACCGTGCCTGCCATTCACGAAATTCGGGATTAGGAACAAGCGAATCAATTCTAATTGAGAAATATCTAACTAAGGGAATGGCGTTTTCGTATTCATTACAGCTGTACTAAACGCATAAGGGATTTGCTACGGCGATGTTGAGTTTGTAGCCCTTCATAATACCGGTAACTTATTATGATGCTGGCAACCCCCGATTTTTTTTTGATTTTTTTCCAATACTCGAGCACCACAAGAACTCGGATAATTGAACCTCGCGCTAAGGCGTCCGAAATTCCCTCACTTGGATAGGGGGCGAGCGCATAGCGAAAACTGACCCCCTCAGCCTGAGCTTAAGACCTGGAAAAAGAAAAAAAGAGCCAGACCCCACCAGCAGGGGCAACTCCAACGTCCTGGAGTGAGGTTCAATTATTCGAATTCTTACGGCAGGTGGAAAATGTGCTAAGACGTTGAAGCTGCATCTCCGAGTAGCGCGCTGTCCATACTTTTGTTCGTCTCAAGCGAGCTGAACTTTGCGCCCCTCACCGAGCTGAGGAGGGAAATTCCAACGTCCTCGGACATTTTTCTCCTATTCGAGTGCTTACTGCACCTGGGAAACCCCACATGCGGGCGGAAGGCAAAGTTCTCCTGATATGGAAATCGGGAGTGCTCCGCATTGCGAGGTGAGGTGCCCCAACAGACCCCGGAGAAATCTACCCCGCACTTATCGGGGTTTAATCAAGCACGGCACGGTAACGCCCCGCTACCCGGATGGCCAAACTTTCATGACTCCACCCGACACAGAACAGTGCAGCGTGACATACAGAGCGGAGGACAGGGTTCATGATACCTAGAGCTCAAACCAGATTGCCTACTAATATCAGTGGCCTCTGCCAATGGCTTTTATTTTAAAGGGTCCGGTCGGGGCTCCTATGGCTTCTTTCTTCTAGACTGCACTTTCAAACTATTCGGCAAAAGGCATGAAAACGTGCACCCCCCCCCTAATGCAGCAAACCCCGTCTGCCGCCTAATTATTATTCTCGTCCCTTCCTCCTCCTCTCCTCTTTAGGAACCGTCCTTTTTACGTCTACCACAGGAATATGCAGTTGGGCGAGGTAAAACTGTACAAGAACTGGGGGTAAAGTGGAATCAAGTCCCATTCGAGTCCGAATACCCTTGGTTTCCGGTTTCATTGAGCGTTTTCTCATGATATAATACCAAGCAGTCACCAGTGTGTATTATACCACCTAGTGCTACCGACCATCCAACCGAGAGAGGATTCTACGCAATTCAATGGGCCACGCTGTTCTGGATATTTGATGCATTTGCCTACTACCCCATTCGATGTTTCCTTACACTAAAGGCAGTGGACGGTGCGAGTGTAGTTCGACAGGTAGAAAGAACAATTCATACCTGGAACCGTGCCTTTCAAGCTAGATGAGCACGATATATCTTAGTAAAAGATTTATTGAGCGCAGAGACAGAGTTTTATTGCTCTACCCCCCCAAGAACATAATTCCGGTATCATAGTTGAAAGATTTCTCAGCTTTCCTCAGAGTGATGCTTGATGTTTTCTCCAACCACCTAATATAACTATGCCCATCATACTGTGACAACGGTTTTTGCATGTAAATCCCTTTCTTTGTATCAACCCATATGTACGGGACTAATAAAGCTAGAGAAAAACGGTGCTGCGGTATCCAGACATGTAGTCTTCCCCTAGATAATGTTGGCGACACTCTGATGGCAGCTCGCTCACGACCCAATGATGACTGGGGTAGCGTAGCGTAGGTAACGGCGCGAAGTCCAGGAGAAAAGCACCTAAGTGGTGGTTGTGGTATGTGTGATGTTCGATGTACAATACAGGAAGCTCTCTACTGGTAGCTCAGACTTAAATACAGAAGAGAGCGCACAAACGCACTAAACAGGAAAAACCCACAAGTGGAAGTCACGACCCTAAACCGGTCGTACCCCAAACTAACTATCATACCCTAACGACTATGGGATTCTAGCTATCAGATAATTGGGGGGTATTGTGTATATCAACATGTCCCAACTATTGTTGTAGCTTAAGGAACCTAGATATGAAGGAGTTTCGTCTAGTTGCTGTCAATATCATACCTATAACACTTCAGAGAGTGGCCACTGGTCGCGCCACCTCAGGCTCATCATGGAGCAACCTCAGTCCTCAGAAATCCTCTCCGAAAAAACTCTTGAGCGGTTTTCTAAGCTACTTGCAGAGACTACGGTAAAAACTCGAATAATTGGTCCATGTGCTAGGACGTCGGAGTTGCCTCTCCTAATAAGGTCTGAATTATTTTTATTATTTTTTTACCAGTCTCGGGGGGGGGGATTTTTGGTGTGTTTTTCGCCCCACCCCCTCTAAGAGAAGGAAATTTCGGACTACATAGCACATAGGCCAATTCGAGTTTTTACGGTAATAGGGGGGCTGCCACAGAATTCCTACAGCTCACCGGGGTGTCCCGTCGGGTAGGATCAGGGGTTGTGGGGTGCGGCTGTAGCTGTGAAAGTCCAGCTCTAGCCTTGTGGTAAGAAAGCCTTGAAGTGATATCCCCCCTTTTCTATGAGCTCCCGGCACTCCCTCGGATCAGCATAATCGGACCTTTCACGTCAATCATCCGCCCCCTCTGAATAGCTCCCCGAACCAATAGATTACACGCCATAGGAGATGGGGATCGGTGACAACTTCGAACTACCCTCTTTTCGAATGTCTCCCCCCGAATATAGCCCATACCTGGGCTCTCTACATCCCCCCCCCCACATACATAGTTGCTCCGAAATCAGATCTTGCCAAATCCAGGGCTGGGAGATCTGGACAACCTTCCCGGCGTGATATTAATGAGTAACCCAACCACACTTACCAGACCCACGGGGGGGGGGGGGGCTGGCGAGTGACCGGCTGTGCAAACTCTGAGAGAATGACCGGGGCCCTTTCAAACGGTATTCTCGGGAGCGAGAGGACGTTGCTATGCTAGCCGTTAGACAGTACGGCTTTGAAATCACTACCGGATATCACAGCCAGAGAGAAATCTTCGGAGCAAGGCCCCTATCGAGTGTTAGGGCCTTAGGCAAGCACGAAAGAAAGAACGAACAAAAGTACAATCGCAATAGGCAGTGCGCGCAACGGAACGTGGAAGAACAGTGGACTAGTTGGATGCTCCGTTTATCTGCTAGTTAATGATAGGCTAGGAGATGCATCTCTCCTTCAAACCAACAACACCGAAAAACTATCAAAACTCAAATAACCCTAAAGAAACACACTAAGCAAACAAATCGTGATCCCCAGCGATCTCAAGCAATCTAGAGCCATCCTGATACATATCTCATATCTTCCGTGGTCCCTAAAGCCTATACCTTGCCGGTATGCCAATTCCCGTATGCCGAATAGCAGAGGGTGCTAAAAGAAACATCTTGAAACCCAATGCCCGATAGCAATAGGTATCAACAAAGTGAAAAACCAATGCCCGACATCTAGCGGCGTAGGATGTGAAAGCAAAAATCCACTGCTATAATAGGTGCCTAGCCGTCCAACACCACAAAACCACATTCCCTATCACCGGATATCTCACGACACATATCCTCATACCCGCACATCCGCCTATGCACTCGACTCCATATCCAAATAACCGGATGTCCGCATGGCCAATAACCGCACGCCCCTTAAGAAACCCAACATTGGGTACTCGTTAGGAAATTTCTTCCCTCCAACTTCTCATCAACAGTTGACTCCCCTTGCTCTATTGTGGGGGCGTGGGTCGGTTCTCTGCTTCCTCTATGGTTCTAACTACCTAAGCCCACACTAATCTATAATCTATCCCGGTCAACGGTATCTATCGATGTAACAGCCGCAACCAAGGAGACCCGTAGCCCACTGAGGGATCGCCGGTAAGGAATGCTGAAAACCATGCCGTTAGGCGCAATGCAGATGATAGGAGCCGCCACTAGCACAAGAGCTTGGCTATGTCCGGGCACTCCGCTAGACCCCCGTTTCCCAGCTACCAAGACCCATAGCTAAGCTGGAATGAATGATCTTGTGTATCCTTGTATAAAGGCTAAGGTCGAGTGATCTTCGGTGTAAAATAAGTGTTTTTGTAAGACCGGAGACTTAAGAATGTGTATGTTGCGTGCTTGGGGGATGCCCGGATAAGGGGATTCGATGCTATTTCGCACTGTTTGTAGGAATCGATTTGGATGGGATAGAGAGAAACGCAGGCCCAAGGGTGCGCCAATGGGGAGATAAGACTTGGGCTGAATATTCCAATCGGTATGCCAAGGTGCTGTTATCAAGACGTGCGACGACGTGGTGCGAGTGTTGAATTTCCGAGTGAGAATTGCCGCTATATGATATGCCTCATTAATCAATGCTTGAGCAATGCTGTTCCTCCTGTTCTGTAGCTGCACACGTGATGATATATAGACTGATTATCATCAAACCTCGTAGAATATCATTAAATTGTGAGATTCCAAAGTTAAATGAGTTATGTCTGTACACAATTTCAAAGCTAATTGCTACGCGCTAGCTTGTTTTGTCCCCTTAAACCTCCGGTTTCTGACCCCAAACGACATAGACGTCATAGAGAGGATGCATATCCCTTCTCTTGATGTCCTGGCGCACGGATGGCAGAAATGCCATCACCTCCTCTATGCTCCACCCAAGGACTCTGGTGAACAGCGCCAAACTCAATGCCTCCAGTCCCTCCAACATATTCACCAGCATAAACGCCCCAATCTCCTTGAGTTTGCTGTCCTTTGGCCAGGGAGTCATGGGCAATTTATACACCTCGCAGCAAACATTAACAAATCCAGCTTCTTCAACCATGGACTGTAGTTCCTTGCCGATGTCATTGGGGCGGCGGTTCTTTCTCGCAGCCTCGGACAAGAGTACAGACCATTTCTTGAGTGCGCTATCTGGTGGGAGGGTGTTGTCGTCCGAGTATAAAACGCAATTAATTTCTTGAACTTCAACGTACCCACCTGGTTTCAAGAACTCATAGGACTGACTGAGGAGTTTAGGCCAGTCCTGGATGCTGCCAATCATGAAGCGAGTGTGGATGTAGTCGAAGGAATCGCGTTTGTAAGCCCAGTCTGATTCTGCATCGTCGATTTCAAAGCGAAGGTTTGGAGGGACCCTTCAGAATATTGGTTAGCAATTGCCGTTGACATTAAGGGAAGAGGGTTTAGGCACCAGCTGGGTTGAATGGGGCTAAGATCGTTGCCGATTACCTGGGCCCGTGATTAGTACCGTTTGTTGTCTTGAAGGTAAATGGTAGGGATTTAAAGTTGAGGATCTAAGGGAATTTACCTCCGACGATGGGAATTTATCTGCCATTTCTACAGCCCAGATGCCTGTCCCTGTGCCGATGTCTAATATCTTCTGCGGATTCTGGAGAGGAGCTCTATGTAACCCGAATAAAAGGAATAATAGCTGGTGTTGAAGGTCCAGCCTATCGCTCTCGGCCTAGCACCATATCCTCGATTAGCGCCATCCCGGCGATCTGATGGTTCAACCCAGTTCTTACCTCATCGTTCGGAAGAACATAGGCTAGGATGGAAAAATTGTTAGCAATAATCCCTCACTATTGCAAATTCAGTCGAGCAAACATACTCCCTTCCCGAAAGCTATCACAGCAATTAAGGAATTAGCCAAACTCAAGTAGCAACCAATTCAGAAGGATAAAACCTACGCATGATAGCGCCTGCCATTCTCGTATCGATAGTTTGTTATAGAAGACGACAAAGAAGTAACATAACTCTCAGCGTCGGAACCGAATGCAGAATCTTCATCGTCTAGTGATGTCACCTATTCATTATATCAACAGGATTGGCAAACAGACAAACAAACAGACAAACAAAGGAAGCGAGCAGGTTGAAAGAAAGACAGGAGAAAGGAAAGAGGAAGGAAAAAACAAGACAATCATGCATACATCTGCTTCAATAACCACTCCATCAAGCCCCTGTTGTGGGCCTTGCGAATCCGCCGGAGAAGGAGCACTATAGGGACTCTGTGGGGACTGAGGAAAGGCACTAGTTGACGCCATTGTTGACAAGTGATTTATAGGTAGTGGTAAGGCACAGAGAGTAGGCACAAAGAAGGAGTAAGAAAGGAAGAAAGGAAGAAAGAAAGACAGCCCACAATGAGTTGGTGAAACTTTCTTTGGACCGTTTGATTCAAAGAGCAAGGAAATAATGAGGTGCGGGAACATGTACGTGTTAAATATATCACGCGGAAGCATGGAGGCAAAAAAATCCAATGCCCAAACTAGCGTGCGTGCGCACAATATACCAATATCACGGCTACTACTGCGGAGTGCTGCCATCCTGTACCGCACTTAACAGTAGACGAGTGTGAATAATGCACAAGTGGTATGATGAGGGGCGAACGGTTATAATAGTATGTTTACGGCTGTTATCTCCTGAAGCGGAAAGAGTTAAAACTTCTGTAGGAGCTGAGAAGCGCAAGAGGAGCTACCGTATTCCCTCCTTTTTCATCGCAAGATTTGACCGATCCCATTTTGCCTAATCATTCCGAAAAATCCCAGACAACTTCTGGACCCAACATGACCACCGCACCCCATCGCCCCCATCGCCTGCATTGACCATGCGTCAACCAAGGTCGATCCCACAAGACCGTAGATACTGTATTTGGAAGCAAAATACTGCAAGCATTGCTATAATATAACTGACCCTTGCTTGGTACAGTCCACCCGGCTGCAACACGCATGGGCACCACTTGACCATTTGTCGAGGATCGAACTTACTTACTCACTTGTTGCCTGTCCGACAGGCGGTGAGAGCGGCACAGTAACGGTAAGTGTACGAGTACGGTGGTTGGCTGTTCTCGTGCCGTTTTCGCATCCCGCTCCGGAGTCAGATTTAAGATACACTGTGGTATGAAGGTTAACCTCCATCTGCCTATCCAGCACGCAGCCAAGCAATCAAGCAACCAAGCGAGCAGCCGGGCAAGAAAGCAAGCAAGCCATAGGGCCAGAGAGAAAGGAAGGTAAGATTACTGGATTCAGCAGAAGATACGCTGCCTCGGCTGCCCCACTTCAGTGTGGTCTGCTCTCCGATGCAGGATGGAGAGATAGGAAGCGGAATCCCCCCAGCCTCACCTCGTTATAAGAAGCGCCAAGAGTTCCTGATTTTTCGTTCGTTATAGCGAGGCTTTCGGAGAGATTCCTTATGGGGGCCTTTGTATGGAAGAAGGGTGTAGATTCCTAGCGGGTTCATTCGTAATAGCCAGTTCCCCGCACAAAGAGTTCCATTATGATGAGGTGCGACTATATTATGCTCGATATGCGGCGTCTGCCGGTAGTATATACGGTTGATTAGTCGCGTCTGTTTCTGTGATACCCTGTACACAAGCTTAAACGAGCGCTACATCGATGGTGCCTGGTATGTATGTCTGCGAGGGCGGAGATGGCTGAGACACGGGAGCTGCGCTTCTGATGAAGGAAAGTTTGTTCTGTGCGACATCTCATCCATTGTGGCTTGTCGGCTCTTCCTAGAGATGTTCGCTGCCTGCTGCTATACAAGTAATGCTAGCACCACATGGTTCGGCGCATCTAAGCCGGATTTTGGATTGCTTCATTGGACAATATCTATTAATTGTTAAGTTCAGCTATAGTATCAAACTCTGCCATATCGCACTAGCGTCACCGTGCATCATGGTGCAAGTTTGCTCATCGACACTTGCTCCATGAACTGCTACGGCATCTCCCATTGGGGTCAAAGGGTGAGTGGGCATACGGCGCAGAAACAAACTCCTTCACCGACTCCCAGTGTCACGCGGGAGCAATACTGAGCAGCCGGTCCGATCTCGAATTCCAATATCGGGATTAAGGGTTCATGCAAAATCACTCGCGTACACGCGCGGCAGTGGTAAGTTTCCGCTACTATTGAGCTGCCCAATCGGCAAGAATTATGGGATAAACTAGAATCGTATATTATATCCCCAAAATCTCCAGAACTGGCCGCTTGACAGAACGTGGAAATCCCCATCTTTAGTACGTTATGGCAGGAATACACGCAGCCAGCCCATCGTTTCCACCCTGGTAACAAATAAAATAGCCAAAGCCACACATCTCCCCAAAAACAAGGCCCCAGAAATTACCCCGCCCTTTCCTATCCCAGACACACTATATCACCGCGAACCCCTACCCCTCCCCTACACACAGCTCTGCAACTTGGGCTTTGCAGCTCCGCATGCAGAAGCACACCTCATATTGGCATTGTTCTGGCAGAGACAGCTCCCGGGGAACGATTGCACGCATATCACATCTCCAACACAGGCATCGAATGAGCCGCCCGTGCACATGGCTGTGCCGCCGCTAGCGATCGGATAGGGTACTAGGCGAGGGGGGCTTGCTAGTGTTGTTTCAGCGGCAGCGGTGGAGGCAAGTAGGCATGTAAAAGCGGTTATCGCGCGGTAGGGGAGAAATTTCATGGTTGTAGAGTGAGTGTGAGAGGGTTGAAAGAGGGAGAATTGGTGGATGGTCGCGGTGGAGTTTTAATGTGCGGCTAGAAGTGCGCAAATTTTCGGATCACGTAATATGTAGAAGGTCTTATGCAGAGCTCGCTGTGAGTGAGCCTCTCGGGCTGATTCTTCTTAGGCCTATTCTTAGATATTTTGGTGGCTCTGCGGTTGGAAGGGTGCTCGTAAGACACCGCGATGTGGTTGAAACACAGGTACAGTGAAGTTGGAATATACCCTTTCTTGGCCTCCGAAGCAGGACATTAGAATGACGCTAACGTGGTGGCAATCGGTACTGTATTTGTATCAGTATGAGCTCGGTATCTAGTATAGTACGGTTCAGCGTCCTAGCGAATACGAGGGTCAGAGATAAAGTAATAAAATGTCATTGGCAATAGCTCCCTAAGAAGGATAACCCTGGTGGGGGCCTCTGTTTCCTCTTATCTTAGTCAGCGATGAAGAGACAAATCGACGGATAAAGGTGTCTAGCCTCCAGGCTCTTGTTAAGCGATGGAGGGTTTGCGTTTCCAGGCAAGCTGGTTATGGCTTACCACTAATTTCGACCAAAATCAAAACCAACACCCCTGCTCCGTACCACTTTTGCATGTTTGACCCCTGTACAAGTATCTACGAGTGTTACATGTATATCGGTCAAAGGATTCCGTGAATCAATCTTTCCCCACAAATGCCGACATTAAAATTTGTTCAACTGCCGCTATGGCTTATATCATGGCGTAATTTACTTCCCGAAGGTTTATCTGATCACAAGGAAGCACACCGTGTGCGTGCCTGGATATTTCTAACCCTAACCCTTTGCCAACCCGAGACTAAAAGCCGATAGATCTCGCGCGGGATGATACCGGCAGTCCATCGTCATCTGGGAGCTCATATTGATATAAAAATTACAGGTTAACTACTCGAGTATGGTGGTGCATAAACAGGATGGAAAACCCGCCTCCCCCCATTTATGTGATTCTCATCATCGTCATATTCCTCCCTGATTACCGGTGTCTCCTATGCTAAACTGTTTTGGCAATTCCGTCAAAAAATACGTTCCCACATGTGGCTTTCCCAGCTTTATCAACTGTGCGAAGTCCGGACGGTTGAAGCTCCCGGGAATGCTCGGGTTCGGAAAGCTGTGATCGAATGGCTTGCTGGAAGTACAGAAGATAAATCGGCCTGGACCCGACCCTATTGGAAGTGACGGTGGGCGGTGAGTGTTGGTGGCAGGCGTGCCAGGGGTCCACGTACGAACTCGGATGGCGCGACGGGGGTCAGGTCGGGGTTAGGAGGTGACGGATGTCGCAGCGAGTTAGTGTTTGGCGACTAATCCCATCTCGGTCAACCACGACTCCCACGTGTTTTGTGGACGGGCTCGCTGCGGTAGAGATGGCGAGAATTCACCATTTTGTGGGGGCGACAAACAACCCTAGCATCTCATTATATTGATGACCCATTAGCGTATAAGAAGGTCAAGTGTGCTAACGCTGAAGGGTTAAATGCAAGCAAGACGTCCGGCATGATCCCTGCCGTCTTAAGTAGAGCACCGACTTTGTCGAGCTCAGTGGACACTGGATCCACTGTCGTCGGGGTCCGTCATCTTTCGCAAACACCAACGGGGATGTTAAATTCCCTACAGCATCGATAGATTGCAATGGGATTCTCTGCGAAGGTGCATGATCGGTTCTGATCCTTCCGAAGTTGATTCCTGGTTGACTTGCGACAGTATCGCGAATCTTTTTGGCAACTCTATTCATGACAGCAAGGTCGCTTTGGCAGGCCAAGTGGATAATCCGGGCCCGGGACCGTTCCCCCGCAAAGAAACTCCCTGCACTACCTCTCCCTAGCTATGGGTTTACTATCAGCTAAACAGTCTGGTTCCCCATGGGGAAACAGACACTGTTTCCCAAGGCTCCGATCGGTATCACACCGCAGCTTGAGCACAGAATCGCCTACAGGGCAGGGAAGATGAGGCAAGAGTTCGATGTTGTATCTACTACCGTATCCACTATTCTCCCAATTTACCAGAGTGAACCCGAACAAGTAGGTTCACCATTCACTTGTGAAATTCGAGTCGGCACCTAAGCTAGAAATCCCTATCCTACTCGAAAACCCCTCTCTCCAATATTCCAAAAAATTCCGTTAACCAGCCCCCAAATTCCGACTACCGTGAAACGCGGAGCTGAGGCATTCTAACAAGTGCCCCGATACATAGAGTGCCAGCCGACATCACTTCCGGGATCGATAATCTGTCCAAGCAGTCAATATCAAAGATAGGCGAATAGTCAGATAAAATACACTTGCAACTCACGTTATAGAAATAATATTTTCTTGTATTGAGGCAGTAATACCTCCCGGTCCTGATGCAGCTCTTGGTGGACCAAAGAGAGATTGTATCCGGGGCTCCAGGGTAAGTGTAAGTGGAACTATACATAATCGACCTCAGGGAGGGTGTCCCTATTGTTCGTGTACTGCGCAAGTTAATACAGGCATCAACCCACAACCAACCCGGGGAAAGTATACTTCCAGAGGGCAGATGGAATATTGCAGCAATTGTATTTTTTCTACACCCACCCCCGTAAGCACTCTAAATACCCCAGAACATCCAGTAAAATATTAAATGGCTGGAACCCACAAGGCAGCAAACAAGATAGCAGGTTCCCATGAGGTTGTATCCAGCGCAGCCAATATGACAAAAGCTTTCCAAGTCGCTCTGCCTCTTATTCAGAGCCATGCGGTCGAGCACCCCTTTAGTAGATACCACTTCATACGTGGCCTCTCCAATTTCGTCGGTTTCAGCGATTCTGGGCGAGGAAGAATCGAATATGGCCATATCGATATCCCGATCTTCCTCAGATGGGAGAGCTCTCGCGAGGGCCAGCGCGGCCAGAAGAATGAGCAGGATCTTCATATCGTAGAATGAATAGTCAGTCAGTCTGGGTGAGGGGGAGGGGGGAATATTCGTGAGGACTGAGTAATGGGCAATTAGGATGAGTGGAGAGTATTTATCCCTAGCTCTCTCTCTGTCTCCCTCCTCTCCCCCAACACGAAAATTCACTTCCCCGGTGACCGGAATACGAGAAGCGCCCATACACGGCCTCCGCGAACCTTTGAGGGGAAAAAAAGGATAGCAGCATCTTGGGCAAGTGGGGCGCGGGTTGTCGTTTTTTCTCTCCTTATATCCAATAGCACTTCCTCTCTGGGGTGCAAAATCGGCGAGATTCTAGATAGACCCGCAAGGCGCTGTGAGCGTGTTTGCTTTCGGGTACACTTTTGTGTCCCTGGGTAGCTACAGGCAGAAAAGGTTAGGAAGGAAGCTCACGCGGCCTACCGTACACACTAAGTACAGTGCTCCCGCAGAGGGGTTTTCTTTTCTTTTCTTTTTTGCACAATTATTTCGTCTACGGGAGAAACGAAGCATGACTACAATTACTGCTACCAGCAGGTCATACCAAACACATCACACCAACAGATCAGTCCCGACATCTGGCTTCGTGGATTGAGATATTCACTTTTTTTTGACGGAAGGGAACCTGCCTTATCAACTTAGCGAACACCCTTCCGAGATAATGGAAAATCCAATTCTTCTGAGGCTCGACTCATCCCTCTTCTGGTTGATTGAGACAATTCGATGAACCTATGTCCCCAATCATGCGAGTGATAAAACATGAAGATGGTCAGAGCCCCACAATACTACCTTATGAGCTAATTATTAGATAAATTCTTGCCGGAGGTTTTGGTGTCGCTCTCCGGTTATAGGGAGTTTACGAAGCCTAAGGCGTTTCCTCTACTGCAAGATCGCGGATTCTCTTTCTGCCTGCCCCCAGGTGATATGGGAATTGTGTTTGTAAGTTACTAATTTACCGCAACAATGGACTTTTCGCTAGGGCTATTAGATGACACACTAGCGAAAGGTATGTGTAGCACGTAGGGAACCTCACACCGTTGCGCGAATTTTACCCGTTTCTGCAATGACAGGAGCTCAAGCAATAGCAAAGATACAACATATCGCACAGCTAGATCCTATAATCCTCCGAGAATTTACAACAGAAAACATGATCACAAATATTGACCCCCTACCCCCTGTACGGTAGTTTACGATAGACTTTTCATGCCCGTATTCGTCAATACTATGTAGAGGACTAGAGCTCCCAAATTTAGAGTTTTTAAGCCCCACCTTCTCACCTCCGTTGAGCAGTACCTACCCGCTCGTACGATTCTCATTGGACTGTGAGTTTACTAGTTAGCAGTGGTGGTGGCGGTAGACACAGATGGTGCCCATGCCCTACTCCCACTTTCCGCCTCAGACCAGCTATTCCTCCAATATGTTGTGCGACACGCTAGCTGTGGCTTGCCCCTCGCCTACAAACATGCCATGATATCACCCCCCTCCCCCCCCTGGCTGTACTAGGATATTTTAGCTAGAGCTTGAGGGAGGCTAAGTGGAGTGTGAGGGAAAGCTGCTAGGCAACATACCGGTCTGAATATTGTCCAATCTAAACGCTCAACCTCATTCTTGGGGTGAACCGTGATAGCAGGTATTCCTCTCCAAGCTGAGCGGCAGACCCATTCTAGCTGGGAAGTGAATTTTTTTTTTGGGGGGGGGATTAGAAAGAGGGATAATTAGTGCGCTATCCTGTGCCCAAGTACAGTGTGATACTAGCGGGTGGCTTGGTCTATAGGTCCGGTGTACCTACCTTTAGTCTATGAATGACTTCCCGTTGATGTTTATAATAAACTTTCTAAGCCGGATAGCTATATCTCTAAGCCGAGAGAATGCTGTGGAAAACAGCCAGAACAAATATTCCCTCCGTTGATCAAAAACTTGTATTCTAAATTGGGGAGATTCCCGCCCCCCTTGATATTGATGGTTGAAATCGTGGAAATCCATACCTGTGAGAAGTCGCCCACTTGATAGGGAGATATCAGCCAACCGATAAAGTCGGAACAGTAGAAGATAATGATACCGGTAGACGGGATTTTATTCGGATAATTGTCGAGATATTATGATCCTGTGGTCTCATAGCGGCTTTACTGCTGTATTTGTGAACCGTCTAGTAGGAGCCACCACCCGTGTAAACGCAGATCATAGCCCGAAATCTCCCTGGCACCATAGATAGAACGGAAGACTCATGCCAGATTTGATCCCGTAAAATTGTAATCTACTCGTAGATACAAAAAACTCGTACCAGGCGCCGATCAATTTAGTGGTGGGCTATTCGCAATACTGGTACAATTTACCTAGAGAAAAAGGCTTAAGAGAGAGGTGGCAACCTGTGTATGAAGTACGGGAATTAAGTAAGGCTCCGGCACATCTGGCTGGCTAGAGCCGCCTTTCGAAGAATCGTAAGTTCAATGTCTAAATTTTCGCGCGGGGGCCCGCAGGCATTATATGCGCTATTATCGTACTACCGATACAGTATCTCGAACGTTTTGGTGGCCCTAGAGAAACGAATGGCGAGTGACCAACGATGCCCAATATGAGCCCATTCCAAACCCTAGATTACCTATCCTTGCGGGCTAGGAAAATAAGCTAAGCCTTGACGTCCTTACATCATGTTCTTGTTAAGCTCTATCATCCTGACCCTCATCCTCATTCTTGATTCTCTCCTCTATCTTCCCCTCTTTCCTCCCTATTCTTTACAGGGCTCGGTCCCTCGTGCGGTGGCCTTTTTTTTTTCGACTACAAGGTTTTTCTAAGGGATTACGACTCTGAATTAGTAGACTACTTGGCAAAGCTGCTCTAAGTGCAGTAGACTGCGCCTTCGAGATGTACTACGGAATTATCTCCCGTTCCTATGGCTGGCCGTCCGACAGAATCACTTCACCAGCGGTCGAGCTCTGACGAATCCCGTGCCGCGAAAAGTCCTAAGAGGATCTAACTTTACTCGAGTACTAGTACGGTAGAGATCGCTGTTTGCGACCTTCTTGCCCAAAGGCCCAACCGAACTGGACTAGTACTTCCGGTACCGAGATGATGCGTACCTCCGAGCATGGACTGCTCCCATGCGGCTGGTTTTGATCCTGGACTAACTAACTGCGTCATCAAAACAACAATCCTCGCGTGACCATCATCACCACAAACAAGGTCCCTTCTCGCTACGACACTGCTGTGCAAGTAAACGCATTTCCTGGCAAGAATCAATGCTAGGCCAAGTTTGCTAGCAAGGCTTGGCCTTTGCTCGGGACTAACCGAAGCGCCAAGAGCCAGTGGGGTTTCCCTTGCAAGAGTCGTTGGAAGAGCTGACCTACAGTAGGCTTTGCTTGTTGAATTGGGGGAGGAATGCTCCCGCAAAACGTAGGCGAAGTTGAGAGTTTGGCAATGGAGATCATTGTCTGCGAGTATCTCAAAGAAGATGAAAGAACCGCTGATGGGGTCCGAATTGCGACATTTAGGTGCTATCGTTTGCTGCTCGAATGGGCGTTGGTCGGAGCAGCTGGGAGCGCGCGCGTGCTTTGGTTGTCTGTGACGAAAAATTCTATTGCATGTTCACAACCAACTATCCACAAAGCTGGACAGGATGAGATTTCTACCCCCCTGGAAAAGTGATGAGCGGGTAGTCTACTTCCTACTCGCTGGGAATTGCCGACTTAGAGGCCCCAATGAACTGGGCACCGTTGCAAGGAACGGGCGTCATAGCATGGTTCTGTGCTGATCGTCAATATTAGGAAAAAACTTGATTCCTTACAGCACCTACTGTTAGATACTATCGGTAACTTAGGCTTTCGGCGATTGCTATATAACGTTCAACGTGTTCCCTTCAGCTTGTATCCCGCCGGCCACAACAAGTAGAAGTACCACACCGCGGACGAAAGCGAAAGATAAAAAGCATCGAAAACTATCCTCCCGCCTTTTCCCCTCCCACCAAACGCCTCCATTCCATAATCACCCACTTCAATAGAATCTGCTCCCAAACACCGCAATCATGTGGCCCGGAACCTTTTTCACACTTCTTCGCATCTTGGAAATCCTCACCCTCATCCCCATATGGGGAATCCTAGCCTACTTCGTCAGTAAACATCCCTCGATTGAAAACACCGCCTTCTCCGACATCCTCTGCCTCTTCATCGTCGCGATCCTCGCAACAGTCTGGGCAATCGCCACAATCTCGCTCTTCTACCGCCGCCATCTCCCCATTTGGGCCGCGATTATCGATCTCTGCTTTTTCGGCGTTCTCATTGCTGGTGTCGCGCTTCTCGCGCCCTTCATCCCGAATGCGGATTGCGTCGGGATCGACTGGGGATACGGGTACACGAATGGATACTGGAGCAGGGATTGCTCTATGTATAAGGCGGCGTATGCTCTTGGCATTATGAACATCATCATGTTCTTTTTCACTGCGGTGTTAGCGGCGTGGATTTGGAGGAGGAATACTACTGTTGTGGCTTATCGCTATTAAGTCAGCAGTTTGGCGTTTGATTGTGGCTGGCTGTGGTTATGTGCGCAGTTTTCATGGCTTTATGATATGAGTGGTGTTTGCGTTTCGTTTTTAATAAGGGCTTTTGTATTTTTATGACCTAACAAATGGATGAGGGGATGGCGGGTTTGATATTTTATGAAGATTTGTTTGTGTTAGTGACGTAATCTTTTTAATGTGTAAAATCGATCGATAGGACGGGTTGTGCCGTGTTGGGGCTTTTGAGAAAAGTTAAAATTTAGAACCCACCAACGGCGCTCTCACAGGCATGTATCTGATAGGATAAAGTAGAATCACACGGAACTATCGTACCCTCTGTTACTCCATCTAACTCGGTGACCCCTACAATGCAAACTCCTTTGCGTAATGGAAACAAAAAAACCAACTCCTGCCCTGCCACAAATCCCGAGAGCCCCCAATCGCGCTACCACGACCCCCGAAGCCACAACAAAGACGACCCCCGCCCCTACAGGGCAATAACAACCGCATTCCCAAGCTAATTACTCTACCCTCGAACACAAGCCTCCCAGTTATTCTGCCATAGCCAATGGGCCTCCGACTGCACGACACCCCAGCGTCTTATTTCGTGATCATATTGGGAAAGCTACACGAGTGATCCTCCGTGTATGTAGACAATTAACGAGAAGTTAGCCTATTATATTTTCTTTGGGTTGGAGATCTAGACGATGCTCGGCGATGCCCGGAGCTTGGGGAGGCCGACCGGAGGGGGGGGGGCTGCCCCCAGGGCGGAACGGGATACCTAGATCGGGGATGTTGGAATGGTGGACGATGGTGCTGTGCCGTACTGGTACTGTACTAATATCATACCGCACCGGGTAGTACACCCTTGGCAGGACACGACGGGAGACACAGATACCATACTGGTACTGCACCGTGAAATTTCGTGAAATCCACTATCTCCGTAAGCCCTGTCATCTCCAGATTTATAGAAAGATCCTGAGAAGAATTGGTGCTTTCCAAGCACACCAAGTGTTAGGACTCCTTAGATCCCATTAACCGGTATCCGCAACCCAATCCCATTAGCTCGTCAAGCTAAGCCTATTCCGGGCTAACGGGCCGATTCCTGCCGATAATCTGATAGTGGATTTCACGAGGTAAATCAATTCTAGGATGTCGAGAGCCACCTAGCCCTCACGGGGGTGATTGTTTCTATCGGTGGCTTCTCGTTATGCGGTTGTTGCAGGATGCGCTCCCGCATCATAGGAGCTGGAATCGTGAGACCTTGCGGTAAAGTGTCTCGAATTCCTCTGTTTGGATGAACGGGGCAGGTTGTGAAAGGAAAACCGGCCTTTAGCCTTCCTCCGAGACAAAAGAAAAAAGAAGAAAGAAGTACTCGAGGGACGGTCCTTACTGAAAGAGGCAACTCCAACGTCCGGGGGCGGGGTTCAATTATTCCGGTACCCTATCTAAGCTCTGCTCAGCTTGAGCTTTCTGCCACCTGAGAGTTGCGCTTTTCCAACTTGTTAGAAGGTATAGGGAATAAGCCTAAGAGGTGAGTTGGGTTTGGGAAACAATGACTCTGGGGAGGCATATGGGGAGGAATGGAGAGGGTTTACAATATTGTGCTAGGTACGTGTCTCGGTATTTGATCGCTGCGCCACCTTAGCAATGGTTTGAGTCTCCTGATCTTTGAGTAGGGACTTTGGGGTTGGGAAACTTGCTCCGGATACGGTATGCTAAGCCGGAGATGCTACTATGCCGGTATGTCGTGGTATTGTGTGATGCACGGGAGAGACTTACAGCATATATTGAAACATGTCCAAACCCCGTTCCTGAATCCCACTCATCGTTAGCAGCATGAGGTCCAGAAGTCATTGAAGGTTGGAGGTCTCATGAACGATGATGTTTGACCGGCGAGCTGCGCCGTTCAGGTTGCTAGGCTAGGCCTTATTTGGCTCAAAGACAAATGGTGTTATATCCTGTCGACTGCTACCGTAGCTTACACTTCTTAATCTCGGGTGCTCTACTTGAAGGCCAACACTCAAGAGCTTATCTCGCTGCTGGACTGATTTGTTTGTGATACCTCGCTGCTTGATTGCGGGGGGTACTAGTAAGTCAATTCGTGCGCATTAGCTGATAGAGCAATACTGTAACAAGAGTTACGACGCAAGTAACACCAACAGCTAAAAAAATTTAACAGCATGATGCTACCGTTTTGTGCTCATTTGCCGTAACTAATGATGCTCCAGTTTCCTAATCCTGGTAGCACATGACGCCAGGACAAACCGCTCTCCCCCGAAACGAACTAACACCGAGAGGCCGCGCTTCTCCCATTTAGCCGTCTGGGGGTATCAGTCATATGCTTATCTACCGTCTCGTATCGACCAAAAACCTCGCTCGTGAAATCTTGCGCTGCCTAGAAATGTTAACCTAGGATAGAACCGAAATCCCGTTTGAGGTGTATAAAACGAGGCGCACGAATCTAACCCTATCTAAATTTGCGCCTTCCTGAGACCCTTATCACATCCGGCGATGGAGAGGCTCCGACCGTAGTGGGAGCAAGATTAGATAATACCCGAGATATGATAGCCTTAAACGGTACAAGTACGAGTAGAGAAGAGCACCGTATTGCACATGCAAACACAACACGTACCCTACCATTATCATACACCCACGCCGCATGGGGCGGGGAAACATTGTGCTGAGACCACAAAACTAACAAACCTTCACTACCGCACACGACACCCTGCTCTACTATACGGTAATATAAATCTCTCTCTCTCTCTCTCTCTCTCTCTCTCTCTCTCTCTCTCTCTCTACGCTGCTGACTCTGTCCCTCTCCTGTCAAAGCAGCCCCGTCCTAGCTCACAGTCGCCACTCCGAGTCGCAAACAGAAAAGTCAAGAGCCTACGATGCGTCAATCAAACCTACTCCTACTCCTAGCGCTCCAGACTAGCATCGTAGCTAGCACACCTCCGCCCGCCGTGGCCACAGGGGACATCTTGTCCATTACTACTACCGCATCTCCACCTCCCGATGTGGCCACCGTACAGATCAGCAAAGAACTGCGGAAGCGCAAAGGCGGGGGGAGCAAGGGGAAGAGCAGTGGGAAGAAGAAAAGCGGAGGCGGTGGCGGCGGATCTGCTGCCTCGGGGAGGGTTGGTGGGGACGTCTGTTGGGTTTTGATGTTTGTGTGCTTGCTTTCTCTAGGTGGTCTGGTGGGGTGGGATTGAGGGGGGAGGTCGGAAATGGACGAGAGGAAAGGGAGGGGTTTTTGCGCACTTTTCTTCTTCTTTTTCTAATGACTTTTATTCTTTCTTTCTTTCTTTCTTTCTTTCTCTTCTCTCTTCCTCTTTGGTAGTAGTAATGGTGAAGTTTCTACGCTAGAGGAGGGCGCGCGTTTTATTGTGAATTTGTTTGCGGGCTGCGCAGAGTGCATGTCTTGCCCAATGGTCAGTGGGCCATCTCGCTCCCGCTTCCACAGAAACAAACCAGATGGAAACCACTCTCTACCATACGCCACAATAAAGCGTTTCGCTTGTGATGCGATATCGCTATACTATTGGCTAAACCACCATGAACTAAACTCCAAACAAACAAATCTGACCCCACCTACCTGCTGTTCTACCTATCTCATCCGAGCCGGTCCCATCACGCAGTGGATGACGCGGGCCCTGAGATTTATAGTGGAAACCTTTCCCTGGTTTCCTCATAGCACTCCCTAGCTAGATGCGCCTACCCCTCACATAACACGATGCGATATGCGCAGGCAGCCCATGATGGCCCTTATCAGGTGAGATCTGATCATCTGATAGGCAATCCAATCGGGTCTCTTCCTTTAACTCCTGACCGCCCGGCAACCGTGGGCATCTCCGGAGCGGGGCAGAGAATCGGGGAGAAAAGCCAAAGTAAAATTTGAACCAACAGATAGGCACTGAAGTAACTTACGACTACCGTATACAAGTAGTATTCACGCGGCAGAGCCGAAGTCGGACACACTCCGCAGGGGAGTCGCAGCGGGGGTGCACTGTGGCAAGTATTTTTTGTTACCCTACCTTCGCGAGTGCACTCTTTTCCCCGCCAAATGCCCCTGCTCGCTAACCGCCTCGCTCGTGCCTTGTTCTCGCCGTGCCCCCGCCGAAACCTGTACGGTACCGGTACTTTATCTCTAACCCGGTCGAAGACGCAAACAACGCTTCCCGCCGGATCTGCATATTGCAGGAGCCGTGTGTTATTGGACTAATGAGCTCTGGACTAGCCACAACAGGAGGAAACAGTTTCCAACTCCCGCGGGGACCCGGGGGGTCTACAGGTGCGCTAGTCATGCCGTGTTAACGAAGAGGAGATGCAGATTCCTGATCCGCTTGTTGTGTTCTGTTTCCCGGGGATGTGGGTTTTACTACAGGTGCGGTCGTTGGTTCGTTCCATTCGGTATGGTATCCCCCGCGGTTAGTGTGCTAGGGTAACGCTAAATTCCCCCTACCGGGAGCTATGGCAATTATTTTGAGAGGTGACGTTTTTACGGCAGTGTTAGAGGGAGGCGCTATTTACTGTAGGTAGGCGAAAATGGTGGAGTTGCTATTCGGAAGTGAGGAGGGGGACTCGCTTGGATTGGGGGTAAGGTTTAATAAACGCCGCGTGGGTTAGCGTGGGTGACGGTAGCCCTGTCTTATGATAGTGATGGCGTAATCGTATATAAGTGGTGCATAGCTGCCTCCTGGCTGCTTGATGGGAGCTTGAAGGTATCGTGTTAAAGCTGTTATAGTGAGATTATCAATGGACATGTGGGATAGAAAACTTGGGGAAGGAGGGAAAAAAGCCACTTGAAGCAACGGCTTAATGCTGGTATCATTGGTATTTATCAGGTATGCCGTAAGGCGAGTCGGTACTTTTACTATTAAAGGAGACATGTTCTTGGCTCCATGCCAGTCCAGTATTGCAGGGCGCAGCACGGTGCCTTTCGTTTTAGAGTAATTAAAGATTATTACATTTCCTCACGTGATCCACTATTAGATTATCAGCGTATCTGTCCAGCGGAGTTGCGACTTTTATCGCAGCTACTATTGGGGTCCAACACTTGTACGGTACTAGCCGCCTATTCCACGTCGGGTAGGCATCGCTCCTTCTTAGGTGGGCTTGTCTCTGAGTGCGGAGATGGTTCATTACACGGGCGAATACGACCTAGGCTGAGTTTGATAGATACGGATGGAATTGCAAGCCTGGAGTTTTTAAAGTCCTTAACCTAAGCTAGTTGCCACGGTTGTGCCCAGTCCAGCGCTGAGATGGTGTCGTGGATAGCTTGAGGACCCTATCCCGGTGAAATCCGAAGTCAACCCTTATAGCGTCTTGTATTACTATCGCCAATCATAACAACACCAGCGGTTAATATATACAAGTTTCCTAGTCCAGGGCAGCCTCCAGATGTGCAGCATTTCAATATTCCATCCTCGCTCTCATGCTAGCCTACGTTCCAGAGATACCTGCCATTCTGCCATTCCAGACACGAGAGTCATTTACATCACCATTCCCATACCAATACCAACAATCACAATGTGACTTAATTCCCTTGGAAAACCGCCACTGACAACACTCCCACCCGTCCTTGCATTTGAGTATCAAATAGAAGGAAGCAAACCAAAGGAAGGACAAGAGAAAGGCCAGCCTCATTAAAAACCTGCCAGGTTGAGACGGGGAAAAAGAGTACTGCTGTACATGACTGTAAGGAAAGAACAAAAGAAAGTAAACAACCATAGTAGATCATATGTATTTCATACCCAATCCCTGAACATGCTTCCAATGTGAATCCCGTGAGAGTGCCTGGGTCACAGTGGGTGATCCACATGCCATGAATGTACTTGATTCCAAGGAAAGACTGGCGTGATACCTCCTGAGCCATATGTTCGGGGAGTTGTCCGTGATTTCCGGGATATTTGTTCAAGTCACCATCTCCCATGAGCTCTATGAAGATATAAATGTGGGAGCTCTCTTCATGGCATTCGATATAGGAAACAATAGTGGGATAGCTCAATGGATTAAAAGTAATTCTCCACCATGGTCATGATCACCATCATCATCATTGATACATAGGGTACTCACATGATTTAGTTTTTCGAGAATCTCAACTTCTTTTCGCACCCCAAGTTGTCTCTTACCGCTCTGAGCAACCGCCTTCTTTTGGATCGATTTTACAGCAAGCACGTCTCCTGTTCGTGTGTAGACGGCGCTCCTGACTGTGGCAAAGGCTCCTGTTCCAATAATGTCCTCGAACTTATGCCTTTCTCCACCATCCCATGCGTCGTTATTCATCAGGCACCCGAAAGGGGTGGAACTATTTCTGATGCGAGTCTAATACCCTCACAATCTTTGTTCGGCATTTGGCCGGGTTCATGAGAAATCACACCGCTTGTGGATAGAGAATATTGGTTGTCTGTGTTCTCTCTGCCATCCGCTCCTCGTCCGCCGAGTTTGGCATAATCGGCCCCAGTCCCACTTGTCGACATGTGGCGCAACAACACATCTTGCGGGTATACTTTGGCTGGGTTTGGGTGGTGAAGAAGGAGGCGGCACGGGAAATAGCACGAAGGGCGCAAAGGACACCCGCTAGGGAATTTCTGTGAATGGCTGAGGGTGCGACTCCATAGCCATAAGAGAGTCTTCGGGGGGGGGGACAAGGGGCTCGGAGGAACCTTTCGTTAGGCGAAGCTTGGACGATTGTCATTAGGCGAAGATTGTGAAAGCCGAGATCAAGTGACAACATTTGCCCGAATTCAGCGGGAATTATGAGGATTTGCTTCTGGCCCAAGTCGCACCGTCAGAGCCCAACTGTGACTATTACTCAGTGCGCGAGGTTGAGCTTCTGTAGCTGCCAATCTCATGGTAACATGGCATCTGGATATAGCCGTGATAATGTGTGGTCAACGGAGCTCCTCATATCCACCTAGCGTGAAATCCACCATGTCAAGTCTGTCACGTAACTTATGTGTTAGATTGATTAGAGAGGTGTGAGTATTTGCAAGGAGGGATTGTTTTTTGGAGTGTTCTTGGCACCTAAGATTAGCTGAACCAGCGAACCTGATTTGACAGACCCCCGCTTTTCTTTCCTTCACTATCCCTCTTCTCTTCCGCCCCCAGCTCCCAGGAGTATCACCAATCAAGCATACTCAGCAACTCCTCCTCTTAACAGGACCAGCGATAGAGGAGTTGGAGATGTCTCAATATACCATCAACGATAGCAGCAACTGCCTCAATATTACGAACTCTTATAATACTGTGTCGAATTACTATACTGTCGGCGATGATCTGGCTCCGCTCCTAACGTGGCTGTCACCCCTGGATCCCGGCTTACGACATTCCGACATCCAAGAGCGCCGTGTCAGCAATGTCGGGGAATGGCTCATGAGGACTGAGGAATTTAGAAGATGGTGCAGATTGGGTGGGGGAGGTGAATATGATAAGGCGGTTCTGTTTTGTTATGGAAACCCTGGGGTCGGAAAGACATTTATTAGGTAACGAGGATTTTTTCGCACGAGAGAGAAGTGAGCTGGTCCTAACAAGCTGCGATGACAGTTCGCTGGTAGTGGACAAGCTGTGCGATCAGACGGGAGAACAAAACACGCCCGTTACGTGCTTTTACTTCGACTTTGCGGCGCGAAAGGAGCAGAGTGCTACTAGTATGCTGGGTTCCATACTGAAACAGGTCATCGATGGAACGGAAAGGGTTCCGGAGGATATTTGGCGGGCCCTGCAGAAGCAGAAGAAGGCCGTTAGTGGACGCAAACCTCAACTCGGCGATATTGTGAAAATTCTGCAACTAATAACCTCCTCGCAGCCCACATTTATGGTCATAGACGCCCTTGATGAATCTACGGCCGTACAGCGATTTAGGCTTTTTGATTCGTTGAAACAAATCCTTGAGACGTCCCCGGGCGCTCGAATATTTGTGACCGGAAGGCCTCATATTTGCCCAGAGATTGAAACACGCCTCGCTGGATGGGTGACATGTGTATCGGTTGGTCCTGCCAGCGAAGATATCGTCCGGTTCCTTCGTGTTCGACTGAGCGAGGACGAAACACCTGATGCCATGGATGAAAGTCTGAAGGCAGAAATTCTGGAGAAGATTCCCGGAAGTATATCGGATATGTGAGCGGCCATGGTGCTGAGAACCCAATCCCGCATTACCGGCTAATATATATATTTAGGTTTCTGCTCGCTTCCTTGAATATCGAAGCAATCTTGCAGGAATCGACGATATATCGCAGACGAGAAAGACTCAGCAAAATGACCGACGGGTTGGGGTTAGAGGGTGTCTATGGTGCAACAATTGAGCGGATAAGGGTGCAGAGTGGGGATAAACCGAGACTTGGGATGGGGGCTTTGATGTGGATTAGTTATGCGGAACGGCCGTTGAGCCCGGATGAGCTCTGCCATGCCCTAGCAATCGAGCTGGGCTCTGCGTATCTCAATCCCGGAAACATCCCCTCGATTTCAACATTAGTGAGCTGTTGTCAAGGGCTTATTAGCGTGGATCGGTATGGATTCGGACCGAGAGTGCGACTGACTCATTTTACTCTAAAAGAGTATTTTTCCGCCCATCCCAATATTTTTAATAGACCACACTCGGCAATGGCAGAGATCTGCTTGACATATCTGAATTTCCAACAGGTCAAGGCACTTCCGGCCGATCACTATTACCACCTCCACGGCACTCCGTTTCTAGAATATTGTTCTTTATACTGGGGGGTCCACGCAGAAAGAGAACTCTCGGACCCCTCAAGATCACTCGCCCTGGAGCTGCTTCAGGAGTATGATGGCCACATATCCGCCCAAATTCTTTTAAGAACAGAAGAGTCTCCGTTGTTTCAGCATTCTGATACCTGGTCCCCGTTCAGCGGGTTGCACTGCGCCTCGTTTCTCGGAATTTTTGAGATTGTGGTCTCTTTGATCGACATAGGATGTTGTGATCCGAACGGGGAGGATTTTGTCGGATATACGCCGCTTGCATGGGCTGTCTGGAAGGGACATGAGGAAGTAGTGAAAATACTAGTCGGGCGGAAAGAGGTCAAACCCGACAGGCCAGATATTGACGGTCGAACACCGCTCTCTTATGCCGCGGGGGAAGGATATGAGGAAGTGATGAAAATACTACTCGGGCGAGAAGAGGTCAACCCCGACAAGCCAGACAATGACGGCCAAACACCGCTCTCGCATGCCGCTTGGTGTGGAAATGAGGGGGTAGTGAAAATACTACTCGGACGAGAAGAGGTCAACCCCGACAAGCCAGATAATGGCGGCCAAACACCCCTTTCGCATGCCGCCGACAGGGGACAGGAGGGAGTGGTGAAAATACTCCTTAGGCGAGAACAAGTCAACCCCGACAAGGTAGATAATGACGGTCGAACACCGCTGTCGTATGCCGCTAGGTCTGGGAAGGAGGGGGTGGTGAAAATGCTGCTCGAACGGGGAGAAGTCAACCCCGACAAGCCAGATAATTTTGGCCGAACACCACTCTCGCATGCCGCTTCGTCTGCACCTGAGGGAGTGGTGAAAATACTACTCGGGCGAGAAGAGGTCAACCCTGACAAGCCAGATATTGCCGGCCAAACACCGCTATCGTTTGCCGCTTGGTATGGACGTGACGCCGTAGTGAAAATACTACTCGAGCGGGAAGAGGTCAACCCCGATAAGCCAGATAATCATGGCCGAACACCGCTCTCGCATTCCGCTCAGTTTGGACACGGGGAAGTGGTTAGGGTCCTACTCTGTCGAGCAGAGATCAATCCCGACAGGCCAGATGATGGCGGCCGAACACCACTCTCGTATGCCGCTGGGAAAAAGTATAGCATTTATATTCCGGGTATATTTGAGGGAGTGGTGAAAATGCTACTCGAGCGGGAAGAGGTCAACCCCGACATGGCAGATAATCACGGCCGAACACCGCTCTCGCATGCCGCTGAGGGCGGATATGGGGAAGTGGTGAAAATACTACTCGAGCTGGAAGAGGTCAACCCCGATAAGCCAGATAATCATGGCCGAACACCGCTCTCGCATGCCGCTCAGTTGGGAAAAGGGGAAGTGGTTAAAATCCTACTCTGTCGAGAAGAGATCAATCCGGACAGGCCAGATGATGGCGGCCGAACACCGTTCTCGCATGCCGCTGAGAGCGGATATGGGGAAGTGATGAAAATACTGCTCGAGCGGGAAGAGGTCGACCCCAACAAGCCAGATAACGGCGGCCGAACACCGCTCTCGTTTGCCGCTGAGGGGAATTATGACGGAGTGGTGAGGGTGCAACTTGAGAATGAAGTGGACAACCCCGACAGGCCAGATAATGGCGGCGAAATACAAATATCGCATGCTGCTTCGAATGGACCAGCGGAAGTGGTGAAAATGCTGCCCGCGCGGGCAGAAGCCAACCCCGATGGGCCGCATCCTGATGACCGAACACCGCTCTCGCATTGCTCTGGGGAAGGAGCGGTGAAAATACTACTCGGACAGGAAGAGGCCAGCCCCGACCAACCAGATAATCTCGGCCAAATGCCGCTCACGTTGGCATCTAGCCGTGGCCGTGAGAGTGAGACTGCACTGCCACCGCCTCGCAAAGCGGCACCCCTAGCGCCAATTGAGGTTGAAGCGACACCAACTCGTCGAACTTGTCGCTATTTCTTCTTGTTCGCGGCCTGTTGTTCACGGAAGTCGTCATGAGACCCCTCCCCCTTTTCTCCCAGGAACTCTCATGAGATGAGAGTACAGTACACATATATGCTATCACACCCATCAGGTCAAGATTTATAGATTTCTTCACTGTCTGCAGTTCTCGGGGGGTCTGGTCGTCTGGATGAAAGAGTTCTAATGTTGTGGGAAGGCGCAATGTATCGCTTGCTGTTTTTTCCCGCTCACTTGGTATTCAATTTTCCTCTTGCTGTATATTCTCTCTTGCTCTATTTTTTTTTTGCTTCCGGTACGGATTTTTCTTCATTTCCTTTATCCCGCACCCTCTCTCCTACATCATACAGCCGCCTTCGTAAAGTTTTCGTACCCTCCCGAGTACCACGAGTAATTAGAAACGCTTTGCTACCCCTCTCCCTTGATTATTCGGTATGATAAATGGTGATAAGGGTTTACAATGCCCCTAGGGGTATATCCGAAAAATAGTTATCAGAAGGCTTCTTGTTGACCTGTTGTTGTAAATAGGTATTGTTCTTGAGGTACAAGGAGGGGTACGAGAATTTTGCGAACGTGGCCGTAGATCAACCGCATAATATTTATAGAGCTATTGATGGAGGCTCGACAAGGTGCGCAAGTGTTGACGGGAGGAAAGGTTCAGGTGTGTATGTTCTATGGAGGTTGCTAGCTAAGGATCTCTTAAGAGCCTGTTTGGTTGCGACGGAAGATTCCGTTGTGAAACGGTTTGAAATAGAGAAACGGTTGGTGTCAACTCCACACCTTTTTCTCTCAATGGTAAGCGATTTGTTGCTATGGAGAAAAGCTTTGGTTGCCTTGTGAAAATATTTTCATCAGAGTGCAGCTTTGGTTGAAAACTTCGAGCGCGATCAGATCGTTCCCAAATCCACCTCTCTCTAAGTCAGGACGTATAGGATGCATGGGACGTAGAAAATACGTCGCTTGCATCAGGACGCAACGCCGGCGTTTTTGCTGATGATAGTACATCACAGGATCCCCAGCCTGGGCTGGTCTATCTCCAGGGGCTGGATTGAAGACTGTCGAGACTGGGTTGACAGTCAGAAGAAGGGTGGAGGACATGGATCACATTGGAAATTCTTTTGAAACAAATACAATGAGTGAAGGAATTGAAAAGCCTATGTGAATGATTTTGATACGCAATAGAAGTAGAAGCCATGCGCATAGGGATCCGGGCTCATCACCTGAAATCCGTAGTCAACCCTTATATAATGTCTTGTATTACTATCGCCAATCATAACAACAACAGCGGTCAATATATACAAGTTTCCTAGTCCAGCACAGCCTCTAGATGTCCCGCCCCCCAACATTCCATACTTTCTCTCATGCCAGCCTACATTCCAGAGATACCTGCCATTCTGCCATTCCAGACATGAGAGTCATTTACACCGCCATTCTCATACCAATACTAACTATCTCAATAGTGACTCCATTCCCTTGAAAACCCACCACTGACAACCCCTGGGACTTGGTGGCGAGCGAGTGAGCGTGTGAGAATTGTCCCACATCTATAGGGTTTCATAGGTATAGTTAGTTTAGCGCTTCCCGTTTGCTCTACCTGAGCTTTTTGTTATAGTATTGAACTAATAAACCTTCATAAAGTGCCTTGCTAAGTCGCCTGCATAAGTGGTATCCTATGCCCAACGATATTGGAGTAAATGCCTGCTGAAACCTTGATATCAACCCTACCAAAAACTACCGAAAACTACCCCACGACAGGCCGGCAACTACGGAAACACAGCCGGAATGTAAGAATAATTTCCTTCCGGCTCACCTGCTAGCCACTCTAGTTCTCATCGCAGCTACAGCCACTGAATCAACACTGCTCACCTAAAAAGAGCCCACATGGGCACCATTTTTGGATCTACTGGAACTATACCTCCACCCCCACGCTAGGCAGAACCGCTGATTCAAGAGAAATTGCCTGTAGTGATCAAAGGAGTAACACCTATCCCGCCAAAGCGAATTTTTCCGCAGGGAAGGGGCCTAGGTTTTAGAAGGTGAGGCTTGAGGGGGTGATGGAAGCCTTCGTAGGTGGGTTCATTTTTTGGCTTTGGAGGGGTTATGGTGTAGAATGGAAGGAGGGGGGAAGGGTGTGGGGGAGGGTTCTAGTGACTGTTAAGATGTTTCAGATGTTTCAGATGTTTCTGTGGAGCAACCAGGGAGGCAGCTACTGGAAATTTATTTTCCTATTTCTATTTGTTTGTCAGTTTGTGTTGTGTCTGTAATAGCTTTGTAAAAAAAACATCCGTAAAAATGGCTGTGGTTTAGTGCTGTGAGGAGGGAAATGACTTGTGTACGCTAAATCAGCTAAAATCCCCGAAACATCAATTAACTCCATGGCCCCTGCAAATAACTCCCTCTTCCACCAAAGTTCTTTTGTGGCCAATGCGCATACTAGATTCCGCTTCACGGGTACGTCCTTGCTATGGCTCGAGCGATTTGCCCAAAAGTAGCTACTGGTGAGATAAGGTTAAGCTGGTAGGATTTTTCGGAAGGCAGCTGGAGGCGGGAGCTGTGATTGTGAATTTGAAGATGCATATTGTTAGGTCTTGAGAGTGGAAGGTATAAGGCTGAGGTTAAAGGGGTTATTATGTGTTCCCACCTAGTCCCTAGAGAGAGGGTGGGGTACACAGAAGGGGCAAATGTTAAAAAGCAGTAATTGAGCACAATATTCCGGCCCTTGGAAATACTCCTATGCATCATATGGCTTACCGATCAGTCCCCTCCTTCATTCTTCAAGGGTGTTGGGACGAGGCACGAGTGATGGATAATGATGGTGTTGACTTAAGCGCCTGAACATGGAAGCGAGTAACGAAAGGATGGAACGGTGGGATCTGGTGGCATAGGGTCGGTGGTTGTTTGTCAGATATGTTGCCTCTTTACTCACTAATTTAACGGTGTTGGGGATAGGCTAATATGCGGGGCTTCTGTGAGCCGAGATTTATGTTTAGGTGTTTACTTTAGCGGAAGGGAGAGGAAAAGGAGAGGGGTTTATAAAGTGCAGAAATCAGATATCGCATGCACATAAACTTGGTTGAGTTTTCCGTTGGGAAAGGGAACCAGAGATGTATTCTTGCCGTGCTCTGCCGGCTCGAGATCTGGTGGATGGGGGCGCGGATATTGTTTCTTAAGGATTAAGCAGAGGGAGGGGAGGGCTAGGATCGAGCTTTTGCTTTCTTCCTTTTGTTTTTTTCAGGGGGTTATTACATCCCATTCTAGATAAAACTGAGGTGAGGAAGACTAACGGTATTGGTCGAGGGTTAATTTTTTTTTAACACAGTAGATTTAGACGGTTGGGTGAGTTAGATTCAGCTTTTTGGGGAAGCTGTTCCTCTAGTAGTCTGAGGGACTGGCTAGGGAGCTTCTGATACCGGCTGGGTTACTCGAAGTATTGCTATCAATTATAATTCTCCGGCGCCGAAGGGGGTCTGGTCGCTCCGGGAGGTTTTTTTTGGGACTAAAGGTTATGTGAGTGATGCGGTATGATGGCCTACCAAGAGGTGTATGATACACGAACTTTGAGTGGCTGTTGCCCGCCTGTTGTCCTATCATACATTTTTTACTCTACCTCCATCCACCACATTCATCCAATGACTAGTCTGAGATCGAGAACAAGTGATAAAGAATTACTGCTAACCATACCCGGCTCAATCTGGCTCTAGCCCCGCCTATTATCTTCAAGCGACTCAAGCCTGTAGCTTTCGGAGGCCGGCCCAGCTGCGGCCTATGGTTGGGCTCTATCAGGCTGGCTTGCCAGAGGGGTTGGATGTAAACCGACTCCGGAAGCTCGACAGACTTCATTGTTTTGAGCAGCACCTCCGAATCCCACCAGCCTATATTGGCATAGTATCCAGCTTATAACTTACGGGATTACAAATCGGAAAGAAAGACCTTGTATAGTTATTGTGGTTAAAGAAAAAGTGCGAGAATTTGTTTCACACAATGCTGCATGAATCAGGACAACTGAAAGATTGTTCAAAGGTTTCGGGAATTAGAATTCTGTATACTACTAACCTTGACTTTCAATGGCGTCGTGGGAAATAAGCCACAAAGTTAAAAAGCTTTATCCTTTGAGTACCCGTTTTTTCCCGTTTGAAAGAGAAAAAGGTGTCTGCAACACGATCTCGAGTTATAGTTTCTATACTTTGACTAGGTCCCCTAGTTTTTATTTTTATTTTTAAGAAATCGGGAATCCATCTTTTTTACTCATATTGGTCCATCCGCATCTCACGAATAACCTTACTCGCTCGCGAGGCCTTACTCACAACAAAAATCCAGAGGACTTGCAAAACTCTACCTCCGCGAAACAAGCCAAAATCCCCTAGACGACAAAATGACTTCCGAAGGAGAAAGTGGCATAGTGTCACTTTCTGAATCGAGCTCGGAACAGCAGAAGATATATCAAGTAGCGGATCTATTCTCCGGAATAAACCGCTTTATCTATGGCACTGAACACACGCTCGAAGATCTCGAAAAGGTGCTGGAAGTCGCAAATGGAAGTATGGAGATTTTGAAGAAGGACATCGAGAACGCCGAACAAGCACTACTGGAAGAGAAGGGCCTTCTGCGCCGTTTGGTGATTGCGAAAATGTTAGCGATACGTCTGGCTGGGGGGGCAATCGGTGAGGGTGATTGGGGGAAAGGTGGGGAAGCAGAGCTGGCGGGGACTGGGGAAATTATCGAGGACTGTGGTCAGGCTATAGAACAGGAGTTAGAGGTCGAGACGAAGAAGGAGGAAGGAAAGTACAGGGAGAGGGAGGAAGATCTCAGGAGAGCGGAAGGGAAGATGGAGAAAAGAGAGGAAGCTCTAAAGGAAAGAGAAGAAGAGTTGAAAATATTTGCCCAAGAAGAAGAGGTGCGGAGGCAAGCCAATTCGACGGAGGAAGCGGCGAAGAAAGGAGAAGAGGAGAAGTTGAAGAAAGAAGCTGAAGAAATAATACAACAACGAGAAGCGGATGTGGAAAAACGAGAGGAAGAGATGAGCGGATTGTTGGCAGGGATCCTGAGCGAAATGGAGGAACGTAAAAAACAGGATGAAGAGATAGCCAGCCAACGAGAAGAGGAATTGGATAAACGGGAAGCGGAGCTTAACCAGCGTATCGAGGAAGAGGAGAAGAGAAGGGAGGAGCAGAGATTGGAGGATGAGGAGAGGAGCAGATCTGAAGAACAGGAGAAAAGTTTGAAGGAAGAGCTGAGGAAGCTGAAAGAACAAGAACCTAAGGGACGAGCAGGGGAGGAATCAAAGAGGGGGGAGGGTCGGGGGCGGCGTGTGGAGGACACCAAGAGAGGTGGCAGAGTGAGTGGGCCGGGTAGGAGAAGGGGTAAATGATGTATGACCACAAGCTATCACCCGAAGGCAATTCCGAGGCCTTTTTCGAACAATGTCTCGCTAATTCAACTACTTCTAATGCCAGGCTCTAAGATATTTTCTACATGATTTCAAATATGCTTTCTCTAAACTAGCTACGGTTAAGCGCAACTCCAGCATGTACAGTTAGGTGGCTAGCTAGGGGGAAAAATTACGATATGAACGATACTGGCAAAATACTCAGAAATGCAGAGGAACTGAAATTATAGTGACCGAGTTTGAACTTCAAACCTCTATTAATCACCAATCCTGACCTCCGAGTACGTTTTGATGATCCAACTAGACAAATCTTTCCATCACCATAAAGTATCGATAGTCGTGAATCAGCATTTTCACATGTGAAGGCTTCCAAAGCTACAGCATGAACTCGGGGCGTCAGAAGGCAACACCGAGCCCTAATCTCTGGAGGACGGTAGAGTGGGCGGGTCGGTGGTAAACTGGGTACCCAGGGTGATTGACAGAGGCGTGATTGGTAGAATTGCTATCAAGACCGAGCTGGGGGGCAATTTCCTGGCGGTCGCCTGAACTCAGGGCCCGAGTTACACAATCGCTTACCTTAAGTCTATCAATGGTGCGGAATAAGTAGTAATACTGTATCAAATTATGTAGTACTAGACACAAATCCCTTCTCGACCTGCTGAGAGAGTACGAAAAAGGCCACTCACTTATTTTATTTGTGCTATCACTTTTAAAAGGCCTATGCATACCACCGGAAGTAATGAGCTCGGATTGGCCCTTATCAAGATTTAGGTTCTCACTTGATGACAATCACAAGCTTCGAAATTGTGTGCTGTCGGCCCCCTCCCCACCCACAGAATTAAAGGCTCGAATCCCCACCGCCCCCATCACCTCTGCTGCATATTGTAAAATTTGCAATACGAAACTCGTGTTTCGGTCACCAGACACTTTTCCCGATATCTGTCAGCTGGCGTTTGCTGGTTGGTTGGTCCAAGATGCCACCGACACTAAATCCCATGCAGTCGCCCTCGCAAAGGCGCAAAGCACTAGGAAAACGGCACGGGTTGGTGCAGGTGAGGAATCCTTGTTTGCCTTCGCACTCTGTAATTGTCTCCTGCAGAGTTCGTTCATTTGTGACTGTAACCGCTTTATAAATTTTATGCTCAAGGCGCAGTTCGTGAGGTATACTCGACTATCAATTACTCACTACGAGCTCAGACCCCTTATCCTCGTGCTGGGGATACTTTCTGTGCATTCCGGGTCTCTCGGTGCACTATGGTATCGCGGTAGTTTAACTTGGATACCCGGATACCCTTACGTATACCGTAAAAACCTTTTCGATCCGTTGTCCCTGGCAAATCTATAACATCCCGATTCAGAGACAAAGGCTCACGTGAAGTGTTAGCGCTTTCGTGACACGGTATATCCTGAACTCTCTGCATGCAATGGATCTCGTTACCTGGCTTTTGCGATTCCGTTACCCTGCCAGACCAGGACCATCACGGGCTGATGTGGTGATTCCCACAGATATTCCGCTAGCGAATCGCAGGTATTTTTACGGTACTATGCATTGGGGTATCGGAAAACTTGAGAGCTGGCACCAACCGGCGCATCGTATCACACCGGTCGAGCAGCGGCACTGAGTGCACTACTTGTGCCCTACTCGAGTACAGTATATCACACTTAGACCTACTTGTGCCGACGGGATGGGGCCATATAAGGTTTGCCAATGCCATCATTGCCCCACCCTGTCTAGTCGCAATCCGCCGAAGCAAGGCATTAATCAACCTGGGGTTGCCCGATCCTGGTGTTGCATATTAGTAACCTACAGTAAGTGCGGAATCAATCCTTGTAAGAAATTTATGTGGTATCATACATACCCCGCACTTAGTTGGGGGGAGCTAGATAAATGAATTTTCTTTGTTATTCGGAAAAACTCAGATTGCGATCATTGGGAATCACTCGCGGTGGAAATCAGGCAGATGGGGAAAGGATAATATATGGCTAGAAAAACTCAGAGGAACTGCAGGATTGAGGGGTAGAGATAATTGTTCGAATAGAGTTATTCCTCCTTCCCCGGCGACCCCAACGGGGGTGGTTGGTTGGCAATGCACTAGAGACGGTGAAAATTGCTAGAGTTTCTGGGGGGGTCTGATGTGGGGTGGTTGATGGAAGTTCCGGGAGTGTTGCCGATCGTTTCATTTGTTCTGGAGTTGACACGACTTGCGGAGAAGGCCCCCCTCCTAGTTATGATCTCGTCTTTCGTAACGAGAGGGTGCAGAGGAAAGGGGGATCCTAGAGGCATGGAGACATGTATGGTGATCCAGAGGAGGAGGGTCAGGATCCTATTACCATGTTTGGTATAGTGCGGAGCCCTGCACTTTCTGTTGGTCTAGAGTACGAGATAAGATAAAGAAGTTTATGAGCACATCTTCCCTACACTATTTCCAGGCACTGAGTGAATCGGCTCACTATTGCGACTCGATTTTCTAGACAAACAAAGAAGCAGCGGCTTAGCCCCCGACACACCCAGCAGTAAATTTGTTAGTGAATCAAGGGTGGAGACGGCCCGGCGGGGCCGAATGCGAGGGGTTTTGTGGTAATTTTCCCTCTTCTGGTGGGAATTGGGGAGTCTGGCAATGGAGGCTTCTTGAACAAACCAGGGTTTTTTTCGTCTGAGGTTTAAAGTTACTGTAGTACTGCATAGTCCTCTCATATAAAAAGAATTTAAAGAACTAAAAATGCACTTTTCCCAATCAAACTAAGTATGAAACACGGTCGGATAGATATCCCCGGACTGCTTTGTTACACTGAAGATTTTTGATGTGCAGATACATATTTAATGATAATGGTAGGCCTTAAATGCTGCTCAGGTAACAGGCAATCCGCCACCACACCTCGCCGACAGATCGATATAGTTCTGACTGCGATTCCTTAGATTACTATACCCACAAGTCACTACCCGCTCGATTTTAGTCATCGTGGCTTTCCCACATGTGTTTGGGGTACGGCATTATGCTCTCTATCATATTAAATAGTCCATACCATTCTTACTCATTCACGAGCTGAGGATAGCTCTCAGAATAAGCTCGCATGAAATTTCGGTCTTTCGAAAGTTTCACCTTTCAGGGCGTTTGGTTGGAATGGGCTTAGGTAAGCGCCCTTTTAGACGTTTTCGGCCCAAGACAAAAATCAGCAAACGAATGAGAACTTCGCACTTCACTAACTGCACTCTATCCACGTGTGCTTTTAGTCTCTCAATTCTTCCGTACACATTCAAGGTCCAATCTATAACGGAACACCGCACCATGTATGGTCAATGTGCCAATTACCCGGGTAACTTAAGGATGGTGGAGAGGTGAGTGAGACGGGTCGATGGTAGGCGCCACTCGGAATCTCCGGCGGGGGTTTCCAGTCCCTCAACATGGAATGGAACTGTCTCGGACCGGTGTACTCGAGTATGATAACCCTGTCAAGGAGATTACGCTATGTGGCTGTGTATGCGAATGCAAGTTTCCGTGCGCAAGGTGGCGCGGAACTCTACTTTTGATTTAATGCTTAGTTGAGTTGTGGTGTCTAGGGATAGCAGAGGAAGAACGCATGCAGAGCGAATAAATCCTGGAATATCATATGATAGTGCAACGGTTCGGTCGGGATGCTTCCATGGGCTGGTAGACGTTGTATGAAATTCCTGTGCAACACAAGGGCTGCGAGGGTGCTCTAGGGTGTATGTAATATACCATTCTTTCGCAACCTGTGTTAGTGTTCTACCACTCTGAAGCATCCGTCGCATATATGTACATTGAGGACGGAGATTCTATGGTTTTGGGAGATCCTTTGTATTTGTCAGTTATCTAATTAGTTCTCAAGATAGCACAGGTGATCCCTGTACTGTTACCTATTGTGCAGGTGTTTAGTGATGGATACTTAGGATACTTGGCGCCTGAGTGCTGTATGTACCGGTAGCCCTAAAAGCTACATAGTGGGAGATTTTAGTATAGTACCGGTGCTTGAGCGTACAGATGTGGTGGCCGCTGCTCAAGTTTATTTTACGAAAAAGTTTATTAATCGCACCGTACATAGGTCAAAGTACCTTACCGCACGGCACCCCCCACTAGAATATCAACTTATTGAAGGGTACTGGGGTATGATAGTATCAATATGGAGAACCGGTACTGTGCAGTACCCTGCAATCCAGCCCTCACAAAAGCCCCACAATTTTCTCCTAGCCTCTTGTATGATATCACTCCTGTCGTGCAAATGGGGACAAAGCAAACTCAAAATCCCAGGGGTGATCTAACAACCTAGGGCTCTATCCGTCTTGCGAGAAACTATGCACTCACCCAGCTTACTCTGCATATCCCGAACCCCCCCTTTCCCCGGGAAACTGTAACACCGGCTCCCATTGTATAATAGCCCAGCCACCATGTTTACTATGCATCCAGGTCTCCTAACTTCACTAGTGAGTTCTCATATTGGCGATCGGAGGTCTATCGGAAAAGTGCCGGATAACAGTACTATGTTATTGGAGGCCTGGTTTGCAGTGGATATGACATGCAGTATGTATACTAGGTACGAAAAACTGCATACAAGGAGAGAGTAGCTTTGCTTTTACTTATCTGATTAGCAAGTACCTTCAGAGACTTACGTGGGATAGGGAATGCTGTTAAATGCTATGGTAAGTTACCTCAACTCTACGGACAATACACCTCAAGAAGGTGCTGGTACCAATATCGCTCACGGAAGGAAACACTTAGTCTTCTGTCTCACTGCTTAATTTAAGAAAAAGCTTCTCCCTAGGCTCCAGGGTGGTATGATAGACGGCCTTGCACTCCTAGCGATAAGAGTAATTTCACGCAACGCACTTGCAAGGCGCCAAAGTGACTCACCTTTCGATTTGACATGCCAACTCCTGTTCTGCCTCGTGGTTTTAAGTGCATAGTGCTGCGCTTCCTAGTTATATCCGGGTGGTATCCACCAAAACCCGGGAAGCGAAAAAACCCCATTCCTTCACCGGATCACCACCGTTGGGGGGGTTACCTAAATACTGTATTTCACACCCATGGTGCTCTTTATCGATATGGAAACGAGCACCTAGTCTCGTCCGGCATAGGGAAATACTAACCACTTGGGAAAGAGCTATATTTAGACCTTGCAGTGCTTAATTTCTAGCTAACTATCCAAGCACGGCTACTGAACAAGGGCTCCCCTCACCTTTCCCTGCACCCCGGCAAGAGTTGACTACCACAGCCTTAGTTCAGTCAGGTTTGGTCAGAGCCCTTCTTTCCACCTCCCATACCTACTAGACTGGGATATTATTGGGGGCATGATAGATAGACATACACGTACAGTACTCTACGCACAGGAGTTCAAGGCCTTTGTGTTCAGGAAAGTTTTTTGTCCCTAGCCATGATCGGTGGTTTGGGGAGCTCCTCTTGGAGGAGACTATTAATCAACCTGGATTGCCGCGCCTTGATCTTTTGCTTTTCTCATTATCTTAATTACGAGTAGCTTGCTCCACTATCCACCTTGCCTACCTAGATACCCGGCGGCGATAAGCATTCAACTTGAGGGAATTGCCCTTTTCATTTTTTCATTTTTGTTGCTCCTCCCGTGTGTGTACCCCGGCTGCGATACTAGTACTTAATATCGAATTCAGTACCACTTTTCCAGTCTACTACTGTCGATTTTGAGGCCTTGCGGACTTTTTATCTTTTTTTTCGTCCTGTTTCGAATTTGAGGGAAAAGATGGATTACGGGGATATCAGAAGTCAGACGCTGAAATCGGATGTTATTAAGGCCTTTCTTGAGCAAAATAATGTTAGGGTCTTTCAAGATCTGTGTGAGTTGAGAGCAAAGGTCAGTGCCGCTAGCCCCTCCGATACCTAACATGAGAGTCTTCATATCTGCGTAGCCCGTTTGATCTACGTACCATCATGTTCGAATTTATTGACTTCTGACTATTTAATTTCACCAGGGCTGGGAATCCAAGGAGGCAGAACGCCATTTTACCAGGCAAAGGAACACCGCTGATTCATCTGCCAATAACAAGAAAACTCAACAGGGGTTTTTCAATGGGATGTTAAAGATAGCAGAGGAGATTAACCACGCCTCGAATATATTCCCACCTCAATCTGGACAGCGAGTCCTAGATGTATGCTTGGCCCCGGGCGCGTTTACCGAGTACGCTCTGAGGAAAAACCCCCAATGCATCGTGGACGGGATAACCCTCCCGGTAGAGAGCGGCGGGCATGAACTGATCGTCCGGACCTCCGACCGGCACTTGACCATATCATTTACAGATCTGACCCTCCACACCATATACCTTCCCCCAGGTATGAGTGCGCCAGAGGATTTCCCAGACCGCCAGGCATTCGCCGAGAACCCACCGCTACCGCAGATGTCCCCTCCATATGACCTAGTAATATGCGACGGCCAACGACTGCGCACGCACCAACAGGCGGGACACCGCCCATGGGAGCCTGGGAGACTGCTATTTTCACAGTTGATCCTTGCACTCACGAATATCCGGCCCGGCGGCACTATGCTTGTTCTCCTACACAGAGTGGAGCAGTGGTATACCATGTCTCTATTATACCGCTTCAGCCAGTTCGCAGATATCAATTTATTCAAGCCTAAATCGATGCATGCTACCAGGTCATCGTTCTACTTGATTGCGACAAATGTGAGACCTGAGGAGGCTGCACCCTGGGTCAGCCATCTCCGCCACTGCTGGGCAAGGATGACATTTGGCGGTGAGGAAGGGAGGGGCATCGCGCTTGATAGCGGCGAGGATCTTGAAGTTGACGACGTATTGGGGGCGTTTGGCACTCGACTGATGAGCCTCGGACACGAAATATGGGAGACTCAGCGGGATGCATTGAGGTCTAGCAAATGGATAAGGGGAAGCGGGTCGAGAAGTTAATCTGCGGTTGCACTATCCTTTCCTTATCATATTTGCTTTCCTTTCGTGGCTGTCGTCTTCACCATCTGTTAGGAGCTTGGAGGGTTAGAGTCCCTTTTTAGGAATTTCTTTTTTATCAAAGGTGGAAGTGAATTGTTATTTCCAAACTTTCTTTTTACTTGTGTATCTTTTGCTCTCGTACAATTTAGAACCTCGAAGTTGCTACATCATGATATCATTTTCAGGGATTCGTGTTTCACCAATTTAAGGTATTATAGTTGGGCACGAAGACCAAACCCTAGCCGCCGGGCAGTATCGTAATCAACCCTTGGGTAACGTCTCCAGGGGTGTCTATAGAATCTGACCGATAAACATGAAGGTTCTCCAAACCCTTCGAGAAGAAGTCTAATAACAACTGCTGCCTTGGGTAGTGATGGCCAATCTAGAAAGGATGACATCGCCATTCAGGGTCTATTGGGTATTGTCAGGAAGTGATTTGCCGCAGCGGTTCCCGGGGGGTATTTTGCAATCAAGTTACTCGGGGCTACCGTAGATAAAATCCATCTACCCTTCCTGTTCGGCTAGATTCCTCCTAGCGTGCGAGGGTGATTGCACCCTTGGCTACCCCCCGGCACTCCAATTAGGGAAGTCACCCTCCCAACACTCAGGAAATCCCCCGAGGGCATTTCGCTCCTGGTGAGAAGGAAATCGGCCCGGTTTTACCAAAATTATGCGAAAACGCACTGCCCTGTCAAGCACTCCCTATTCTCAGTCCCGGTTAAGAATGAGCCCCCGGCATGCGCAGGCCGGTACCCCCCCGGAAGGATAGACTCATACCTCCATAAGGATAATGGGGGCATCCCGCCACTTATTCTACCAGGAAGAGGACAGAACATATCTGAAAGGAATTGGATCAAAAAATGGGGTTCGAGCTTCCAAATTATGGCTAGCTAAAATCATCATGACAAAAACCATTTTTCAGGCCCGGTGACCAGGGGGGTGGGTTAGTGCAAGCTTCTCGAGCCTTGTATGTCCCGGTGCCCTTCTAGAACGAGTGTAGTGTTTCTAATGCTTAGCGGATTAATACCAAACCTCACTGCCATAGCTAGACCATCACGAATCATACTTCGTGATTCAAGATGTGATCTTATCTAATATGGTAGTTTTGCGAACCCTCTACACGCGCTATATAAAACTAGTGATCCTTGCAGACTATCAAATAGCTAGAACATTCAAACCCCCCCATCCCCGGTTCCCCCATTTCTTCCCTCAGCTGCGCTGGCTTGAATTACTGGAGGGGGAGCGTGTGGGTGTATGTGAATGTTGTTGGATGAATTCTGTTGGGCACCAGCAGGTGGACCACCACATTTCTGGGACTGGTCCGATGGAAAGGCGATTCCTGTGTTTCAAGTCACATCCCTATGCAAATATTCTGGGCAGGGGTAGAGTGCTTAGGATGCGGGTGGATCAAGAAAACCCAGAAAGGGTATCAATTATTACAGGATATCACTTAAGCGTGCGGGATACGAATTGAGAGCTCAAGAAAGCACCCAGCTTGATTTTCATTCCCCAAATATAGTGATTAGGCTCGAGCAACAGGTGTCCAAATACTTTACCCCTCCCCCGAGTTCAATTGGCGGGATGCGAACTTAGGAGAAGGTAAACATACCTTATAAGAATGATCTGGTGCGTGTTCTATCCTCCATTTAGTACTGGTAAACCCGTATCGTTCGGGATGTGTGGTTTCATATCCTAACGTATGGCGGTAATGAGATCACAAAGCAAGACTTTTGTTTGAAATTATAGAGAATCTCATACTCTAAGGGATAAAAACACCTCGCTTGAAATCTGCTAACTTAAGAGGTACGCCCCTCTTCCCGTTAAATACAGAAATCTAGCTTTCAGTGGGATAAGTGTCTGCTCTTAGGTTGATATTCTATGGAAATAATACCTAGCCAGCGCACTGGCTAACATGTCAAAAAATGATTAACCCCTGTCGCAATTAGGAGGAGCCCAGGAGTTCAATTCACGCCGCTGACAACACTCTGACAATGGGTTATCACCGAACGATCCGCCATGTATGGCAGGAGGATTGAACAATCTTGCCCTATGGGGACTATGAGGTTTGGAGAACCTAGCCCCCATCAATAAGGGTTTATCGATCCTGCTACGGGATGGTAGAAACAGACCCTATGCCCTAAGGTTGGCGATCGGCTAGGTATCAGATGATAGCAGAGAAGGAAAAAATGTTTATTTTACTTTCTTTGCCTTGTAAAAGCAGCTACGGGCCAAAGCTATAAGCGCCGTTGCTCCAGTATTTTCACTTTGGTGAGTTAACTTCTCCTAATCCATTGCCTTGTAAAATATTTTTCTTATGACGAAGCAAGGTATAACTTTAGTGCCTAGTGAAGGTATAAGATTGGGGGAGGGGGGATAGGTACAGCCAGAATAAACACATGATGTCGAAATAAACTCCTCCTAATTCCATACTAACTTGGCACCCTCGCATCTAATTGCGTCACCAAATGAGCAGATCGCACTTCCTAAATCCGTAGTGCAGTACACTAGAAAAACACCCTTATCAAGATATTTTCACATCTAAATTTATGGAGGTCTTGCCTACACCAATACCTCGCTTTGCAAGTATATACGGAACGAGAATATATCTAGTAGAAGATGGAAAGATGGAAAGGAGAAAAGTGGAAAGACAACTAAGAAAGGAGATGGAGAAAAAATGCCAATTGACGGCAAATGAGAGAACTGGTTGAATGCTAGGATGAGTTTCGGTTTCCCGTGGAGGGTTCCAGAGCATTAGGGGCTAGAGGAAGGGGTTGAGAGATCCGGGGTGGTGGGGTCGGTGGGAGGCCTCTATCAGTGGACTGGGAAACAGAAATCTTGAGTCCTAATACTCTGGTTTTCTCACAACGATCTGGCAACGGAGCACAGGTTGAGCGTTGAGGTCCCCGATGTCAGCGCCCGGGTGACCAGCGCGGAATTGCATCTCTACCACACACTAGCCCCCATGCCCAGCATGCGACGGGAGAGATATCGGGCCACTGCGACCTACTGTGTCGGAGTTGAGATTGCCCCGCCGCAAAACCCCTTTCTCTACCCCTTCATGCCCATCCTTAGCCACCTAGGGGGGTGACCGGCCATATTCGGTGTTTAAATAGCTGCGATTGACATCCTCTCGTTGCAAAAGCATTTTTACTATCCCTTTATGCCTACCCGCACATGAGAGTGGTGTCAGGGAATAAAAGGTGTCTGCCCGGTTGGGATCGACGTCCCCCCGCTCCAAAAGCATCTTTACTACCCCTTCACGCCCGTACCAAGCCGCCTTCCAGAGTGGTGTCCGGCCATATCGGGTGTCCGCTCGGTCGGGATTGACGTCTTCTCGTTCCAAAAGCATCTTTACTATTCCCTCATGCCCATACTCAGCCGCCCACGAGAGTGGTGTCCGGCCATATTCGGTGTCTGCATGGTCGGGATTGACGCCCTCTCGTTCCAAAAGCATCTTTACTACTCCCTCATGTCCTTTCTCAACCGCCCACGAGAGTGGTGTCCGGCCAGATACGGTGTCTGCCTGGTCGGGATTGACGCCCTCTCGTTCCAAAAGCATCTTTACTATTCCCTCATGTCCTTCCACAGCCGCCCACGAGAGTGGTGTCTGGCCATATTTAGTATCTGCATGGTCGAGATTGACACCCTCTCGTTCCAAAAGCATCTTTACTGTTCCTTCTTGTCCTTTCATAGCTGCCCACGAGAGTGGTGTCCGGCCATATCCGGTCTCTACTTGGTCGGGATTGACGCCTTCTCTTTCCAAAAGAATCTTTACTATTCCCTCGTGCCCATACGCAGCTGCCCACGAGAGTGGTGTCCGGCCATATTTAGTGTCTGCCTGGTCGGGATTGACGCCCTCTCGCTCCAAAAGCATCTCTACCATTCCCTCATGTCCTTCCACAGACGCCCACGAGAGTGGTGTCCGGCCATATTCGGTGTCTGCCTGGTTGGGATTGACGCCCTCTCGTTCCAAAAGCATCTCTGCTATTCCCTCATGCCCATACTCAGCCGCCCACGAGAGTGGTGTCTGGCCATATTTAGTGTCTGCCTGATCGGGATTGACGCCCTCTCGCTCCAAAAGCATCTCTACTATTCCCTCATGTCCTTCCGCAGCCGCCCACGAGAGTGGTGTCCGGCCATATTTAGTGTCTGCCTGATCGGGATTGACGTCCTCTCGCTCCAAAAGCATCTTTACTATTCCCTCATGCCCGCCCTGGGCCGCCCACGAGAGTGGCGTCCGGCCATATTCGGCGTCTGCCTGGTCGGGATTGACGTCCTCTCGTCCCAAAAACATCTTTACGACCTCCTCGTGCCCTCTTGCAGCTGCCCAGGTGAGAGCCGTCATCCCCATGCAATCGTATGCATTAACTTCCCATTCCATCATCTCCAATGCAGTAGAAACTATCCCCACGACCCCGAGAAATGCGGCTCCGTGAAGTCCTGTAAATCTCGTAGGTCCATTCTTCCCGTAATAGTACCGGCCCGGGCTTCCATACCGATTGTTGCGCAACAACAGGAGCTGAGCAGATATATGCTCATCAAAACTATCGAGAAGCCTCAATGCAAGCATTTTGATATTTTCCGTCATCCCTACTCTCGTATGTACCCCCCAGTAAAAAGAAGCATATTCTAGAAGGTGAGTTGTTGTGGGGGCCGAACGAAGAGTTGGTGAAAGATCCCTGATACATCGAAAATTGAGGTATGTCAAGCAAACCTCGGCAATTGTTGAGTGAGGACTATGAAAGAGGGTCGGATCGCTGGAGAGATACTCCTGAAGAGTAAAGTGCACTAGTCGGACTGTGGATGAAGACGCCTCGACCGTGACAAGACCCAGACAAGATGAAACCAGTGTCCGTAACGCAGGAACATCTTCCAAATCCAGATCCGCGGATCCTATCTCCACCCCTAAGGCATGACAGAGTTCCTGGGCTCGTAGCGGCCGTGCCGAATACATCACCCACATCAGGACCTTCAGCCCAAGTACCGATTTATATCCTTTCTGGGCTTTCAGTCGCGTTAGAGTTGCCATGTAGGCATCACTCAATCCATGGCCAAGTGTCATCTCTTCAAGTTTCTTTCTTCTCCGGCGAATCGTCACCTCTCCTAGAATAGCATCGATGTTGAGCGAAACGAGGAGGAATCTACACGCAATCGTTAGTAAGTATACAGCGTTGACAGAGTAGGGATCCGAAATGGTCCTGCGCACATATCAGATATCTTTTCTAGGATAACTCTCACGATATCCGCCCGCAAATCGTTGGTCATCGCCTCTGGCTCGGAATCCTTGTCTAACTTCATCTCCAGATAACCCCGGATATCATCTGTGTTAGGGCTGATGGGTATCACAACCGCCTTGGCGAAATATCTTTGAATATCTTCCCGAATATGGGGCCTCCCGGTGAGGAATATTCTCGTGCTAGGGGACTCCCGAACAATATCTCTCAGACACTCTAGAAGCTCCGGCAGGCATTTCGGCAAACATTCGTCTAAGGCATCCACACAGATGAAAACCTGGGGTAGTGCAGCAATAGCAGTTCTCAACATCCCCATCAGATCTACAAGTCGCGGCCCTCTACCACCAAGTTCCTTTTTCGCTTTTTGAAACGCCTCCCGTAGACCCTCCGCGATCTCCCCTCTACCTACTAGCTGCTTCAGAATAGCTCCGACAATGTTGTTGATTGTCTGCTCTTGCTGCGAAAGGAAGTCGCAGTAGAAGGCTGCAACCGCGATATTTTCTTCCCAGCCCTGATCGCACAGGCTGTCGATCACCAACGAACTAATATTTCTGTCTGTCAGTGGTATTCGCTTCTTGTAAAAGAAATCCTGCTTCTTACCTCAGATAAGTCTTGCCGACTCCCGGATTCCCGGAGCAAAGCAAGACAACATCATCGGTTCCACCCTCGCCACCCCTCCACTCCCGAAACTCGCTCGTTTCCAAAAACCAATCTCCTACACCGTCGAGCCGATCGGTGCGCACGCCTTGGTGTCTGTTATTCGGGTCCAGTGGCGAGAGCCAACGCATAATTTGCGCATCCCCGTCGGAGTTATAGAAAGTGTTGTTGAAACTACCTATTACGTTGCCGCAGTGGGCATTGCTGTTGCCGACGCTGACTGAATATGAAGTTTGGGCCATGGTACCTTATCCAAAATGTTGGTTGAATGCAGAAGCGGTGCAACGGTTTGTAGGGTGGCCAGGGGAGCTTATGAACACTCTGTGACAACAGAGGAGAAAGCGGGGCAAAGTGGCTTGCTAGACACAATTACTATCCAATCGCTTCCCTTTGGGTGCATGACTAATGTTAGGTATGTCCCACAAATACCTCTGCCAAGTAGCTGAAGGGACACAGGTTAAATAGTCCTTGAGATCGTCTCCATCCTCTTTCCAATCATCTCCCTCAGCACCGGAAGTGTCTCCCATACATACAGGTTCCAATGCATATTGCTGGATTAAGAACCCAGAGGAAGGTTAAACAATAGTATTGCAGTTACTCAAGGAATCCCCCATTCTCGAGGACAAATTCCCCTACCGTAGTAGGGTAATGCCGATTTAGAACATATAACCAGGCCCCGAAATATGAAGTGGAAATACTATGTAAGTGTTCATTGCTTCGCTTTTTGACAAGTAGCTATCTAGTCTCGTGTTATTTTAAGGAGGTTCTTGACACCAAGAGCATCACCAGTCTCGACAGGTAAGATATATGTGAATATATGTCTCTGGCTTCTGCTTCTAAGGGAACTGGCACTAGCTATATCTCGTTCCAACTCCGTGTAGCAACAACTAGCTAAGCACTTCTAGGGCGAATAGTCGGATATTGTAGACCCTGAACCTAGATTTAGATCTTTGTATCATAACCCGAAGAACATTCCCCAAAATGAGCATAAGAAACCGGAAACCACGAAGCAATAAAAGACCCTAAATCAAAACCACAACGATTCATAACGCATTAGGAGACCGCAAACCCTTCAGAGGGGAAGTTTAGGACATCCAAGATCCACCCCCAACCATTCCCTCATTTACGGCAGTAGAAGACTAGGAGGATAGAAGGGAATATTAGTGGAATTAGGAAAAACACCCACCCCGAGACTCCAATGTTGATGAGGGATGTGGATCTCAAACTGCGAGAGCTGCCGGTTCCTCCACCCTAGTATACATTACGCGGCAACCCAAGAAACAATAAAAGTGCACCGAGAGAAAACATTTGTTGTAGGCTAAGAGTTACCCACATGGGGGTGGGGAGAGTGCTGTACTGTACCCTGAAAACAGCTGCCAGTCCATGAGGCGTCATTCCTTCCATAGTGCTTGCAGCCTTGCTGGGATGGGATAACAATAAACACCCCTGAGAGCATACCCACCATGTTAATTGTTTGCTTTCACTTCTACTTATGCCTAGCATCCGCATATGCTATAAGCGAAGAGTATGCAAAGTTCTTATTTCATAGGTTACTATCATACCTACTCTTTTTTAGTTTTCCCATTTTTCTAGTTCCCTAGAATATTATCATATCTGTCTGAGTTACTTTATCTTCTATTATAACTTTGTTCAGCTATATTTAGTACTATATTAATCTTTAGTAGATACTGTGTGATACCCCACCAGTGAGCACTGAACGGACGAAAGGTTGCCTGAGAAAAGGCCTCAGGCGAAGGGAGAAGATTGTCTCTACTGAACGTAGTGACCGGGTTCGGGAACGAGCGAAAGAAAATGGAGGAAAAGAGATAACCGGTACGGGCAAACACCGCTCACAGTACCAGGATCTTATTTCTCCAAATAGAATCGATAGAAGTCACCGTAGAAGAAAATAAAACAAAAGGTTCACGATACCAGAAAATCTTCACTAGCTGAAGTAGTTGTCGAAGTCATCGTCTCTCTCTAGCAAACTATATGCAGGTCTTATGTACCTGTCTCTAACCGGTAGTGCTCCCGTGACAACCACCACAATCCCATCCAGCTACGCCCATGTTCCCATATCCACCTCTCCGGGCCCAACAAAACCTATATAAAATAACAAAACAATGAACCAGCTAGTAAACCATGCTTGTGCCCCACAGCACCCACTTAAGTATATTGGCTCCGGGTTGAAATATGACGTACGAGTACTTGAAACGCCTAAGGTGGGTCGGGCAGGCTTGTAGGCACCCAGTACTTCTTAGGTGCTCTTTTTGGTAGTCTCGATTCTCTTAATTTATGGGCATCGTATGTTCAAGACAGATCTTGTTTGGTGACTTGCATGTTAATTTAACAAAAATCGTGACTCCTCCCGAAAATCACGCACTCGCTAAGAAGAAAATAAGCTGGGAACTTTTTAGGAGAAGTTGAGTTTTATTGGAGAGAAAGGGCCCAGGGGGTGACTACTGACTAATGTATAGTTATAATGTTGATAAAAGCTAAGTCCCCGGCAGTTCTGGTTGGTCATGGATTTACATGTCTAAATCTAAAGTATCTCAAAAGAATAGTATCCTATATTATATAAATCCCCTGGAGAAAAAAAAGGCTATAAAGCGAGAAAAGTAGTGCTTCCTGTGGTGTGCTTAAGAAGACCCTAGATGCCCCATTAACTGACAGCGGTACGAGGAATGAACTAATTGTGCAAAGCACATATTACTATTGAAATAGCATCCGGTGGAGTACACAACTTGATTAAGATCAGATTAAAAGCTAAGGTCTGCCTGTCAACAGATAATATGCTCACATCCAGCCATCCTAGACAGCCAAAAGGGGAAGAACCTATGCTGCAACGGGAGTGATCACTGAAATATCATGTTCCGGGACAAAGTAACTCACAACTCAGGGAGGTTTGTCCGGGACACTGAGATATCCAGATTGTCAAGATCAAGGATGGCAGGGTATAACTGTTTAACCTCCCAAGATCCAATTACTAATCCCAGGCTAGGGCTTTCTAAAAGTTATAACAATGCCAGTATAAAAAGAGCAAAATAAGGAAGCAGACAGCAGAATAGGGTTAGGTGTATCAGATTATTAGCCAGCATGCGTAACTGTCATCAATGGTATTATATTATAGCGTTTCTAGGGAGGTACAGCGTGTAAGTTTTGTAGGTTCCACAAAATAAAGACTGCCACCCTCACCCCCTGTGTAACCTACAAAACACACGCTGTGCCTACGTAGTGGCCCAGTCGGCTCATATCTGCTCTAGGCGAACAACTATCAACCAGCCTAAACTCATCCCAAGTACATCCGACAAACAAACAAGCCTATTCCCTATGCAGATCAATATGTGAGTTTTACTGTGCTCCCATGATGTGAGGAGCACAACTTGAACCCTACGCTCTATTCTAGAATCCTAGCGTGGAATGCCCCATAGCCCATGACCTAAGGAAACCAGTTATATACCTTTCTTCTTCCAGATTTCTTGCTATGATATACATATCATACCAATTTCCACAGAAGTAACTCTCCTTCTTGCATTCTTGAGATCTCTAATATTCCACAAGCCCCAGTCGTTCCTACTCCCTTCTCCTATTCAGCGCGAGAATGCACCACAATAGAGAAAGTTATTCTACGGTTAGAGATCAAGCCAAGCTCCCATATGAGGAACGAAACGGGGTATCATACTTGCAGAACTGTCGTGAGCCTCTCAGACAGGTGAAAACATAGTGAGTTGGCCTGGGTGTTCATACAAATGCCCCCTCTAGGAGAACTGAAACCACGACCCAGAAATTCCGAACTATCAGTATTCCAGAATAAAACCCCAAAAAAAAACCATCCCCCTGGGGACTCCCCAAAAAATCCCTTTAAAAGGCCCCCTAGTGACATTTTTCTTATACTTTGTTTTATTAATGTGTTCAGAGTAAGAGACTAGAATCACATTGTAATGTGCTATGTGACAAAGATCCACAAAATCTTTAATTCCCACTCCAACCACAAAAACGAGCTCCTGTATGACCCCAAGTGAAAATAATAATCATAGACTGGTTCTAATACATTATTCACTTAAGTAGTAATTTCATCTGAGGGGATGTATTACACTTTCTTAAAGAGGGGGTATTCCCAATCTAGAAGTTTTCTACGGGGATGGCCGCAAGCGCACGTGTTGATCGTCCGGAACCACACCCCCACCCTACAGATCACTTTGCTCCCAGAACCATCAAAAGTGGGTGTCATTAAATCTCACCCGCCAACGTTGTGGGGAGCACAATGGAGCTGGAGCTATTAAATTTTTACCGGCAGCTGGGTAGACCGCGGACTAGCCGAGTCAGGGTTTATTCTTCTATGATCTGGTAGAGCTAGTGGCGGATAGTTGTAGTGTCCGAAAAAACAATTTCCGGTATCATGATTATCCAACTTTGTCTTCTATCACTTTCCTTGCTCTCGCTCTGAACCCACTTATGACCTCAATTTGCTCTTCTCTCTCGCCCTAATTTTCCCAACATATATGTTCTAACTACAGTTGGTATAGCACACAATAGCGTATCCCGCTAATATACAACGAAAAAATCACAAACTTTCCATCTCGTTGGACAAAACATTTGCAAATCGCTGTAAATCGATCCAGTAGATGGTAATCAAGTCCATAACTTTCCAGTTTTAGACATTACCGCATGCCCCCACTACATTCCCGCACCCACCTTTGAATCCAAGAGAAGGCCCATTACATTGTGTCATCATTCTTTCCCATGTGAATTGCATCAGTCGTTCGACATGTGCCCCGCCCTCACTCTCCCACAACGAGATTAAAGTAGGCGGAACTTCCCGCCTTCGTATACTCGAGTACAAAGAGGTACCTCTCGTACACCACGTGGGTCCCAAGTGTTCCAACAAACGACCATTCAAGCAAGCCAATTCACAAAGATCCCCAGGCCACCTCACATCCCAAAGGTAAGAATGGTTATACCGCTTCTCTGATTGGTAAACCAGAGGAGCATTCTCGTCCGCAAGATCCTAAGGCACTGTAGGTTATGCATCAGATCGAATACGCAGGTGGAAAAGCCCAAAGGCAAGCGCAATTCAACAATTCCAAACTTGAGATCATATGAAAGCTAGGCGTTGGAAGTACAGTATGGAACCTAGTGGTCGATCACGGTATCGGAGAAGGTGCGGGGCGCGGGGGGCTAGACAGACATCTTAAGCGACCTGCCGGTATCAGAAAAATCAACAAGCAACCCGGTGCGACCATAGTACCATAGAACAAAATCCCACTCGATGTCATGCTCCTAGTAGAGAAGGTCCGAACGGTCCTACCGTATTTTATTGTCCACAATAAAGCACGTTTTAGATTCAAGCGCGAAATAAGGAACCCCACTTTACCGAGTTTCCTTAAACATCTACCTCCGCACTGTGGGAGAAAACCGCCACCATCAAATATAGGAGAGCCTATCGGTTATCAAAGCGGTTGTGTTCCGTTGCGGATGCCATGCATGGTAGCTCCAGATCCCCGAAATGATTGGGTTGCAAGGGGTGCTGAAAGTGACACAAATTAGGAAGGATCGTTAGAACTTTACGATGGCGAATGAGGATCGCCGAAAGCTTCACGGTGTCTTGTATTAGGGGAGATGATCTCCGGAAGCTGAAAATCCACCAGCCAGTGAGCCTTGCTATCAGTATGCGACTTGGCAGAGCCTCAAGTTGTTTGGATAATAGCCAATTCTACGCCCACATGGGGATCCTATATTTCAGCTACTACCATTCATTAGAATCTGTCATCAAGGGGGGAAACAACAAGTATAAAGACCTGACGTAACTCCCTGTTGAGCTCTTTCTTAATCTCTCATCCACAGTCCCAAGCTCCATATCGCTCGCGGCTTCACCAGAAAACATCAAAATGAAGCTTTCAGCAATTGCTCTTTTTATTTCGGCCGTTACGGCGGTTCCGACCGGTTCCCTTGAGAAGAGGAGCCCCCCGAACATCCCCAGCGCAGCGAGTGCAGTATCTATGCTTGCGGGTCTTGCCACAAGGACCACGGACGCCCCGGGCTACAATAGGGATTTGTTCCCCCACTGGATTACGATCAGCGGCACCTGCAAGTGAGTTTCGAACGCCCCCCCAAATTAACTCTAACTAAAAATTCCTACTCCCAGTACTCGCGAGACTGTCTTGAAGCGCGATGGAACCAACGTCGTTCAGGCGAGCGACTGCTCAGCGATAAGCGGATCTTGGTTCAGCCCTTACGACGGCGCAACTTGGACTGCTGCTTCGGATCTTGTATGTCCCAGTGGAATTATCACATCTCGTATCTTGCCTATCATTAACTAATTAAATTGTCATACAGGACATCGATCACGTCGTTCCTCTTTCTGACGCCTGGAAATCTGGTGCTGATACTTGGGTGAGGCCCGCGCCCTTTTCTACTCCAATTACCTTACCACGCTAGCTCCCACTCATTGAAGTCCCAATGCTAATCGCCTCCAAGACCACCGCCCAGCGCCAGCAATTCGCCAACGACCTAACGAATCCCCAACTCATCGCCGTGACAGACAATGTCAACCAAGCCAAGGGCGATAAATCCCCCGACGCATGGAAGCCCCCTCTAAGTAACACCCCCCCGCGCCCTTTCCTCTTCTCTCGCCATGTAACAAAGCTAATATTGCCACACCACAGCTTCGTACTACTGCATTTATGCCCGTATGTGGGTCGGGGCCAAGAGTACATGGGCACTCTCCGTCAAGTCTGCTGAGAGATCAGCTTTGACGGATATGCTGAACACTTGCTGAACACTTATCTGCTAAGCTAGGCGAGAGCGGACGGGTGCTAGATACTGGATTCTGGGGGGGTTATGTCATGTCACTAGTGCAGTAGAGCTATTGTATAATCTTTTCGAAAATGGAAGAATTAAAATTATGCGACCTACTGTTTTCACATTGGGATTAACTTAGAAAATTTCAGCCCCCTGGTTAAACCGCACTTTTCGCTGTTGAATTTTTCGATTCATCATACCAGAAGGAAGGCGGCGTTGATGCCCGTCCTGGTAGACTACCGTATGGCAATATTATTTACCCAAACAGCCAATGAGAGCTGAAGCGAAAGGTGGAACTTTCTTCCGGGTAAGGAGATCTAGGGCTGATAGTTTTTGTCTTAGAAAAGTTTCCGACAACCAAAAAAAAGAAAGAAAAAGTGGAACAAACCATACCGTAGGGCTAAACTTCTCAAGTGTGTTTGATTTCCTCAGCCTGTCACGCCTGTCTCAGATCAGCCCTGGTCGTGAGCTAGTGGTATTGCGAAAAAGCGGGTTGAGGTTTCTGCTTTCACGGCTCCTAGGAGTAAAGAGCCCGATGCTCAGCTGCAGTGGAGTACAGTAGGGTAAATTGGTGCGCTATGTGATTGTAGTTGAGTGATGATCGACACACTCGGGCAAGTATGGTTAATAGAGGGTGGGTTCCTACTTTAGGCACCATATCATACCGGACTCGAGTAGTGGAGGTTTCCACGTGTCACAACGAATCACTCGCCACCTACCAAGCGGTTCTGTCGGAGGTCGCGCAGAAGAGGCCGGAGATGCAGTGTAAAGTAATGGGACTTGACAATGAGAGAGAGAGAGAGATTGATTCTATCTTGCTTGCTTGCCTACAGACGCGCCTGAGACTGCGGTACTTTATAGCAATCCGCAGTATCAACATACATCAATATGACTTTAGTTACTTCCTCGTACCCCACATTCCAAGTAGCCTGGCCACTGGCCGAACATATCTATACCGCACATCACATTGAAGTAATACTTCCGACAGGTTCCCTGGAATTGGAGTGCTTGCCTACCCTGGCCAATGCCTCGTGTGATTGAATGGATGGCTGGGCAATGGGTGATTTGTCCAGTCTTGTTAAGTTAGCCAGATGGGGTATGGGGAATACCCGAAATGAATATTCCGGGGGGGGGGGGGAGTGGGGGGCTAAGTTGTGACAAGCAAGGCGCTCGGAGCAAAGATTTTGTTACCTAGAGTGGTACGAGTAGAATACCCGAATATAGCTGGTGAGTTAATAATTATGTGCTGTCGAAGGCGCCGTTTTGGATGCTGCGAAGTCCTGTGGTGGCCTATTGTGTGTGGGAATAAACCACCTCCAGAACCCTCCCTTTAATCCTCTCCGCCGCCAAGTAAGTCAAAGCCCGAAAGCCGCATCGACTAATAAAATCACCATCTCCCCCAGTGCATCTCGATCCTGCTTCAGCGGGGAAACACGCATCTACTTAATAAAACATTCCTCGGAGCGCGAATTCTAACATTGAGCAATAATTAATCAATTAATCAGTCAATAGTGGGGGAGTTTGATAGAGTGTTGTTTCTCTGATAGGGATGGGGAGGGGAGAAGGGGAGGTTTCCGGTCGGGGTGGGTTGGTTATATGGACTGTCTTCAGACAAAGAGGGCTTGGAGGTTTAGAGTCTGTGTTATTTGATGCATGTTGCACGCTGGAATAGTCGGGTAGTATTGGTAGCGTGCGGAAACTCTGGTCCGGTAGGAATAGCATTCTGGAGGAGTCATGGATTGTCACTCGTGTGGTTTTTAAAAAAGGCCCAAGTAGGAGTGATGATACCCGCTACATCAGACTCTCCAGGTGCCCCCACTATTGATTTGGTTGTGCCATGTCGATTTGCTATCATGAAAATTTATGCTTACAGAAAAACAGATAATAAGATGTCTTGCTTGGCCGCCTTTCTACCTCTCTCGGGCTGAACATTCCGTGAAGATTGACTGTCGTGCTCCTACTACCACTCTATGAATATGGAACTTAGTTTACAGCCCTTCCGCGATGAGAAATTCCAGTCGGGCATTTGCCTTGGAAATACACCTGCCAATGGATGCGGCCGAAGTAGGGCACAATAGGCACTTGCATTCTCCCCCCGACCCAGGCTTAGATCCCACCTTAGATCTAAAGAGAGAAGCCCCCTTCTCACTCTCTAAGGAAGGGAGAGTATGAATATGCCGTGGATAGCAGAATCGAAGAACGTATGATACTATAATAATATATGTAATATACGAAATTATGATATTTGCACGTTGCATGCCCTCCAAAACCTAGGGGGCATGGACTAAAAAACCCATAAATCCATTATCCTAGCGATTCATCCCCACTGCCCTACTTCCCACAACCTAGCTCCCTCCCATGAAAACGCCCCATCTAGCGGTATAGGCTCACACAGACAGGGGCAAAGGGAGGGCCCGATCTACACTCCTACGTCTACCTACAAAGAACTCCAATGCTACTATTAGCAAGGGGTATACTCAACAGACACAGCTTGTAATCCGACACACCCCGCCATAAAAGTGCCATAAAATCTCTTGCGATTCTCTACCCCCAGCAAGCCCCTAATCTCCTGACTCAGAGACCAAAGCTCGAGCAGAGTTAGCGCTCTCCCAGACCTGCACAGCCTAAACCCTCGGACGTATTGAATCCCTTGGCCAGTTCCGCCAACCTGTCAGACTAACCCTACCGCGGAATGCCGCGATAATCCGCTTTGCTATTTCATTCGCGCGGCGGGGTTGGGGCTGGTGGACACTGGGGCAATCCTGGATTCACTAGCCGACCATAGGCTAAAGATATTGGGGATCCTGTTGCGTGGTCCATTTCCCGCCCCCCACTTCGGGTCGGCCGCTTGAGCACGGTGCGGGTTGGTGAAGGGATACCCTGAAGGGGCACGATTCAACTTAGCGGAGCGCTTACGGTCCCGCGCCGCACCAAACCATCTCTTCCGTGCCGGTAAAGTAAACCTCACAAGTACCCCCGCCCCACAACCCCAAGCACTGCCGGTATGGTGCCGTGCCCGAGGCACAATTATCTCATTCTCCAAGTCAGAATACCTTCCAACGCCGGGTACCGTAGAGAGACTTATGCCATGGGCATGCCTTGCGATGGAATCCCGGGCATAGTATTCTTAGTACAGGCGGGCCATGGGCTGATGGGTTGGTCTACAAGTTAACTGAACTCATAAATGACATTAGGCATTCCCTCGTTTAGTCTGGACCACTGGTAAACTACTACACCTTATTTGCCCTGCTCACGAGCCAGGAGTTAGCCAGCTAATTTAACTATTCATCTTTTCCCTATTTCCCATCCCTCACCCTATACTTGCGACATGAGGCCCTGCCCATGCTCAGCGCCCATGATAACAGAAATACAGCTGGAAGAAAAAACTCAGAAAAAAGAAAGGGAGAAAAGGAAGGATATACGGGGACATCAGGACCCATCTACTACCCAATCAATCCCGCCTAGCGAGCAAGTGAAAATTCTACAATCTAACCCTCCCCCCAACAATCCCTTCCCAATCCCTCTTCCCAAAAGGAACATACTCATTATCCTTCAACCACCAAAGCACGTCCCCTACGGACCCTACCCTCTCCAGGTCTGCCCCTTCATCCCTCAATCTTCCCTTAATAAGCTTATAATTCCCCGTCTTCTCGAGTCCCCCAGGTGCCTTAACTACCCTAATGAAGATTGGCCTAGCGAATCGCGGGAGTTTAGTAACCCACTTACTTAGTTCCCGGCGAACCTCGTCGTCGCTGGTATGAGGCGATATGACGATAGCAGCGCACCCACAGCGGCCGTCGTGGTTAGGTAAGGCCACGCCGTAAACGTTAGTCTCGACGATGGCAGGGTGCAAACCAAAGACATCGGAGACTTCGGAGGCACTGACATTTTCGGACTTCCAGCGGTAACTATCGCCGATTCGGTCTATAAAGTACCAGAGTCCGTCTCGGGTGCACTTCTGGAGGTCACCTGTGCGGAAATAGGCGTCACCTTTTTGGAATACGTCACTACCTGCGATTAGCCAAAGGTCAAAAGACTGGAAGTGGGGGCTTACCGAATAACTTTCTCGCCACTGGCTTTGGGGTTCTGGAAATAACCTTGGTAGGACTTCTCGATATCGTTAGGGTCCAACTTGAACAGAACCTCGCCAGCCTCGTCGAAGTCGCATTGAACGCAGAAGCCATTCGCATTACGGAGGAGTTCTTTGTTTTCAGCATCCATTCTTGCGATTTTGACGCCACCTCCTAATAACAGTGAGATGACGGAGCCATTACGGCCTACTGCGCCGATACCCCATTCTCCTTTCTGAAGGTTCCAAGATCCAGATGTGCCCTCGGTACTGGCGTAGAACTCGGCGATAGTGGGGATACCAAAGCGCTCTTTGAAGCGAACCCACACGTCCGGTCTTAAGCCATTGCCGAAAGCAATTTTCACATTGTTATCCTTATCGTCCGGGGAAGGTGGGGCCGCAAGCAGATAACGACATGTCTCGCCTACATATTGGAGGACAGTAGCCTGGCTACTGCGAACCTCTGGCCAGAAGGTTTTGGTGGAAAACTTATGCCCTAGGACAAGAGTGGAACCGACCGTCATAGCACCAACCAAGCCAAGAAGCATGGCAGCAGTATGGTACAAGGGCATGCAGGTGTAAAACCTGTCAGATTTCTTTAATCCAACCCATGAACTGAGAAAGTGGCCAGCATAGTGTACTTTCATGAAGGATACGACGGCGGCTTTTGGCATACCAGTTGTCCCACTAGATTCCCGTCGATTAGCAACCGGATCGTGGCGATACCAAAATGAGGAAGTGGAATTCACCTGGTATATATCAGCATGGCCATATCAGGAAGCTTAAACCCATTCCTCTCCTCATCTCCCGGGCGAAAGCCTCTCCAGGTCTCCACAACCCTCTCGGTAGCCTCATCAAAGATTACGATCTCACGATTCGTCCCAGCAGTCTCCAACTTCCTCCTCGTCTCCTCCCCTTCGGCACCCTCCAGGACCTTCTTAACTTCCACGTCAATAAACAAAAGCCTAGCCGTCGATATCTTGACACAGTGCACAAGCCTATCCCCATCAAGATTATAATTTATCAACGCAGGTTTCGCACCCAGGGCCCACAATCCCAACACGATCCATACCATAGCCGGCTTGTTCATGAAGTCCAACGCGATGATCTCATTTTTCTGGACATTGAATCGTTCGCGCAACCAGGCAGCATACTTGAGCGCTAATTCGTAAGTTTCCTTGTATGAGTATTCCCGGCCTTGGTAGATTAGGTACGGACGGTCGCGATCGGCTGGCGAGAGAGCATGGTTCTCGATACAGTAGAAGGGACTTAATCGCTCGCGGCGTTCCAGGAGCACACACCGAATGCGCGCGAATAAAAACGAGGAGATCACCTTGCAATCATATGTCAACTGGTGCTTTGCGTCTAGGTATGAGAGCAGCGGCAGAGCCGCAGCCAGCAGAGCCAGTGGCGGTGCCATTGTCTGTTTTGCTTTTTTGATGCTCGTTGGTGCCAGGAGAGAGAGTACAGTAGTGAGGTAAGGTAGGATGTTCGCCCGGGTATGTGTGTCTCCGCCGCCCTATCCGTGGGGGATACGAATGGGTAAGGTCAATAGCAGGAACTGAGATGCTGAGGAGAAAAGGGATGTGGGGAAAGGAAGAAGGGGGGAGGGGGGGGAAGGAGCTCAAGTGGTGATCGGATGCAGCTTCAACTGCGTGTTGGTTTGTCTGAAGTGTCCCGTCCACTACGGCGCCGATGCCGATACAGTAAACCACCGTACCGGTGGGCGAGTCTTTTTCTCTTTCCCCCTTCTCCCTCTTCAGCTGAGCCTCGGTTGTCTTGTGTAACGTGAGCATGGGGATGGAACCAACTTGTGGTATTAGTAATACATTCACCGAGGTTCGCATGCTCAGCTCGTGACGCCTAACATGGGAGGGGTCAACGAGGCTCAACGAACAGCCCAAACAAAATCGCAGCTTACTAAGTCAGTTTTCATGGAGTGTTCGCTGAACCCTCCCCCATCTTATCGGCTTCGTATTATGAGAGATTGGTGCGGGAAGGCTGGTGAGAATTCCGGAGTAAACCATTTTTATCCATCCCAATAACTTACTGTACTCCAGTACTGGCTCTCTCTCCCAAGTGTCATAGCTACGATGCCCAAGAGTACTAGTACTTCTCCCGAGCGCGGTCGACGGATACAACTGCCACGCTAATCTAATATTACGACTGTAAAAACTTTTGATAATTTGAGCAAAGTAGAAAATAACGGTTCCTCTTGTCTTAGACGTACATCTGGCCATGTTTCGACCTGGCCCGCAAGCTCGGTGCCGTCGCGAAACATCCAAAGGTGCACCATGCCAAAATACCAGTGTGGGTACATTTCCACTACCGGTACAAATTGGTCAAATCTGAGCAACCCTACCCAGGGCCAATCAGTGGGGACCGTCTAGAGTATGTGGGTAGGCCACGTACCAGAATTAAGTTAGATATTCCGCAGTTAGTGGAGGTCTCTTGGATCTAAAATACTCGTACCAGGTCAAAACGTTTCGTTGGTGTCCCCCTTCTATCACCAAAAAGCATTCATGTTCACTACCCGCTCTCACAACACAACAGCTGTGGAATCTACCAAAAATGTAGTAGCCCATTAGTAAGCCTGTAGATGGTGTGGGCGGTATTGTAGAATTCCAAATACTATAGGGGTGGAGAAAACATTTGGGTGCAAGGTATTTGTCACCAGATTCCGGTACTTTTTTCTCTGGAGCCTGATGCAGAAATTTAGGCCACTTTCGCACAAGTGGATGCAATTGTAACCGATAGACACGACTTGGTCCCTGGCACCTCTACCCCCAGATATTCAAGTCCATAGCAATTATCTAGGTGGTGGAAAGATTTAGAGCGTTTCTAAGAGGGCAACCCCGCGAATTGTCAATTTGGAAAGGCCCACCCCTCGCTGAATCCGGTGCAAAAACCGGCGTCGGACGAAACCCTTCGTGGGGGTACGGTACTTTAGAATTATCCGTCAGACAGAGCTTTACCCCCATTGCCATGTTTTCCCTTTTCATCTGACCAATCAATGGCTACGTTTTTCTCAGGCGCTGGTGGGTACTCTTTTTCCTCCCCCTTTTTAACTTTATTCCGATGGTAGAGGTATTTAGCTTGGGGGAGGAGTCTTTTTAGAGTCGTGTCTGCCAGATTTGAATGCGAGAAAGGCCTCACGCTCGAAATCCCAGCACTAATCTCGAGGACGAATACTTCTGTATTGTTAAATAAATTTCCAACTTCAAACTCGGTATTCGCGCTCCTACCGGTATTGTACCTTGCTGCTTTAAACCACGTGACGGTTATATATACGGCTGCGCTCATAGATTGGACCCGGTGTCTGATTTGCCTGTAAAGTTAGCATTTGTGGGGAAAGAGATGTCTTGATAGCATGTGGAGCTCATTGTGGAAAGGTCTCAGAGTTCCGTCCGCGACAAGGGCTTTGTTCTTGTGGGGAGCTTGGCTCGCTCTGGAGAGTGGTGCTGGGTTTTACGGTGTGGTGGGCATACACCATCTTGAGCAACTTGGGAAATGCATCTATGGTATTTATTCATCGTGAGAGCTATATGCCAGCTAATAAACCCAATCCATGTTCTTCGAGTCCTTCCAGAACTCTTCTATATGTCCGGCTAACATTCTCCCCTTCATTCTAACGAAATCGTCTGCTCCGTCCACCACAATGCCTACAACCCTCTCCGGTTCCTTCCCCCCATGTTCTCCACCGCGTAACAACTCCAGCATCTCGGGCAGCAATGCAGGATAACTGTCCGTATCATTCCTAGCAAGCAGAATTAAAATCCTCTTCCTAGCTTCGCGCAGATATTCCCCGACAATTGCCCACTCCTCCTGTCTATCGTATATTGGTCCGTATTTGAACGAGCTGGTGTACGAATACAAAAATCCCCGGTGCTCACGACTCTGCCACTCCGCTATACTGGGAACGTCCAGAACTACAGCCCTATCCATCGGGTCGCTTGCGACGCGGCGAGAGCGATTCTGTGTTTGCTTTGCGTTCAGTTGGCGGCCTACCAGAAATGTTGCGAACGCGTTTGGGATCCACCCCGAGTGCACCATTCGTCGGAGGAGGCTTAGACGGGACTTTTTCAGAATTCCAGACGGAGCGAGGAGGATCAGTTCGTCGATCATATGGGAGTAGTGGTTTGTGAAGGAGACGCTTATTCCCCCACCGAGGGAATAACCGATCAGGGTAAAGTTGGTCCAGTGGAGGGCAGAGGAGGAGAGGGCAAAGATGATTTGTGAGGAGAAGAGTCGGTGGTCGTGTGGGGTTAGGGGGGTATCACTGTACCCTCGACCGTATAAATCTGCAATTCATTCAAGTTAGGGTTCGACGGGAAGCGAGCATGCTGGCACATTATCATATCATACCAAATGTGAGAACTCGACATCCTCTCCCAACCAAGTCCCACAACAGGTCCCTAGCAACGGGGCACGGCGTCGAAGTTCCATGCACAAAAACTACTTTTTTGCCTTTCGTGGGCCCAAACTCGTACACCCGGATCACCCCATATGGTGTATCCACCCATCGTCCGTCCAGCAGAACATCCGGTGGATACGGTAGATAATCCTTCTCCTTATCCGTCAAGTCGCCCAGTAATTCCCTGGGCGAGGGGATCACGCTGGGCGGTGGAATAGCCGGCGAACGAAGCGCGAAGAACGCCAGGATGCCCGTGGCGGTGGCAGTAGTCAGCCCGATTATTAGCGGGCTGGAGGCTGGAGGTGGACGTAGCGTGGAGAGTGCTGAGAATAGGTGGGACATTGTGAGCGATGTTCTATGTACGCTTCCTACGGAGGAGGGGTTAGGAAGAGGTGGGGCTTTTCGGCGACATTGTTTCTATTGGGAATAACAGAGGTGGAAGTGAAGAGGGTGGGTTAGGGTTCTGAGTGGTGAGTTGTTTCGTTTGGGAGTTTATGCATAGTTTGGAGGGTTGGAATAAGGGTCGGGAGGGGAGTTGTGGATTGATTGGTCGGATGTACTTCTGCGGCTGTTTTCCCTTTTTTTTGGTAAAGATGATTGGGCGAAGCCGACTTGTGATGGTGTCTTAACTTTGGTGGTGAGGTTTGCAGTCGACCGTGGGGCCAATTTTGTGGAGACGGCAAAACCTCCCACACGATTATTTTCGACCTGACAACTTGTGAAAGGGGGTTGGATGATAATCGGTGATGGGGTCTGAGTTCTGATTCTTGATGAGGAACCGCGCAAGTTTAATTTTCTCGTGTTTTCAATAAGGGCCTACTGGTATCACCTTTCCTATTACTTCTCTTATCCCTCCACCCCGGCACCTCTTTCAAATACTCGTACACATCCACTCCCGCGCTAATTTTGGCTAAATTATAGTCGGATGTAATTACCTCAAAGGGGTGGATGGTCTACTATTGGAGGCGTCTAGCTCCTCAAAGGCCTTGATCAAAGCTTCAGCGCAATACCGGTACAGGTAACAACATGAACCATTCGCTAAACTTATTTCCACCAACTCTCTCGGTGTCATGGGAATCGAGTACAATCAGAAACCAGCGCTATCGTGACTAGTGGGCACTGTACTCAAGTCGTCGGATTGAAGATGCTCCCGTTTTGGTGGTGACGCATTAAAAAAACCCATCTTCAATCCGGCGACTTGAGTATAAGTTATCCACATTACAAACCTTAAAAGAAGAGTTTGTGAAACAAGTTAGACGACTACAAATTCCTTTGGTCTGTTGTCCCGTCGGAGGCATCCATCCGTGAAATCCCAACACGGCCTCAATAACAATAAACTTTCCACCTTCCACGACCCCCGAACAAAGGAAATTGGTTCATTGTCCCTCTGCCTTACCCCACACAATCTGATAGTTCTCTTCCTTTGACTGTAATCTTACAATTAATACTGCTCCCCCTCGGGTTTTTTTTTTTTGGGTAATATCAGTGACATCAACTACTCGCATCAAATTCTCGCCAACATTGCCGTCATGGACGTACCTAGGAATAACACTTTAGAAGCGAAAGCTTTGGCCGTAAGGCAGCTATATGATGCACGTATGACAGAAATCACGCAGAACTTACAAAGGGCACCCGCCGATGTTCGTTTCTGCAAAACGTGCGTTCTCGTCAACAGATGGCCGATTCAAGTCAGTGGAATGTCTGCCCAGGTAAATAACACCTCAAGACCCTATCAGGAGATTTGGCAAGCTCACCGGATGGCAGGAATATCAAACACATGTGAGGGGCGATTTGGATGAAGCGTTAGTGCTTTTGGGGCATAATTGGGATCCACAGCATTTGGCCCCTGGTTCCCAAGGTGATTCATCCCTCTCCTTCGGCTCCATATATCAGCTAATAGGCTGTCTATAGACGCGAACACTCCCGCTGCCAGAACATGGTTTTGCAGCATCGATACAAGGACTAGATGCCATGCCTGTGGCTTGGGGTTTGACCTTGTGCACGTCGTTCGTTTCCATCCCCGAAATGAATTTGAGTTCGGGAGCTGATCTAGGGTAGTTTGATTCTTCTGGGGAAGACACCTTCCCGGAGGAACAGAGGGCAGCGGCGGATGAACATCGTACTTTTTGTCCCATCAGACAAGTCAGCGGCTGGAGCACCGATGTAACCCAACCCTACCGCGCTGAAGCACATTGGGAGCAATTTTCCCAAGCCACGAGCAGGGGAGATGATATAATGTCCCTCGTAGGCGAAGACAACTTTGATGAGTTTATTCGGCCCGAGCTACCTCTGGCGCAAATCGCCGCTGCTCAAAGATACTTTAACAGAAAGGCTCTCGCAACCCAGGTCCTATTGAAGCATTGCCCTAAATGCTTGAGAGCTAGTAGCACAAGCTTAATGGTGAGATATTCATTTCCATCCATGCCCTATGGTATTAACGGTGCCTAAATAGGGGAGGAGAATGCATGAGAGAGTTTGTCAGTTGACACGATTCGACTGGGTTACTCTGGCGGAAGTACAACCGTTCCGAACTCGGGAGGGCATTGATGGACGTGAGATGGTAATGAATCCGGATGGGTCACTTGAGGGAAGGTTCAGAATCCTTGCCCCCGGTGAGAAGGCGAGACTTGAGAGAACATACCAGCAACAACTCTACACTCGATTAAACATGGACGACCAGTCACTCACGCTATTGGGTGATGATAATGATTCTGAGGACGCTCCCTCAGACCAGGACGACGCCTCAGACCGGGACGGCCGCCGGATTCCGCGTGGGCGTGGGCCGCGCCGCCGCCGCCCTCACCGCCGCCCAATCAACAGTGATAACAGTGACGACGAAAATGACTACGGACCCGACCGCGGTGGTGGGCGTATCGCCCGCCGCCGTCCTATACCTACACTTGAGGAGTACAATAACTGGCATGCGGCGATGGCTCCAACTGTGCCGAACGATCGCAATAATACAACACAGCGGATATCGTCCAGATTTCGAATGGAGTTTCAGGAGATGCTCCAACGAAACAGCCCCATCGCTGCTGGCGTCCCAGCACCGCAGTCTGGCCCTCGGCCTACGATTCGACCTCTGCGTAATCAAAAAGCGCCTCCGTCGCCAGAAATGGCCCCCAGAACAAGAATGGCTCCAGGTACAGGCGGGGCAGCGACTAGCACACCCCAGGCTAAGGTCCCTCGGCGCACCGTACTGGGCTTTACAACGCCCGAGCCCGACGACCATACTGGGGATGGGGCCGCTCATGGTAGCGCTGGCAGCGTTGGCACTAGTCCACCTCCTGGAATTGTGGTGTCGGTTCTCGGAGAAGCTGACAGAGAGAGACCAATACTATCCAATCCCACCGCTCACCTTCAGAAGGTATTCAATGAGATGCCACAAGCTTTTGTAACCTCCGTGATGGGGACGGGGTTGCTCCAAGACGACATATCCTATTACCTGAGGGTTATGACCTTCGTGCTATTACGCCCAGCTTGGGATGCCCAAAACGATCGAACAGCTGCAGAAGCGGCCGGAAGAGGGAAAAAGGGAAAAGGGGGCGTCCCCAGGCCGGATCGTCGCAGGACAATTGAAATATATGTCGATTTTTTCACGACCGGGGGTCTCAACACCCGTGCACCTACACCTGCAAGCCTCCTGGAAGTCCTGCGCTACTCGGATGCCACGATTGAGAGCGATGATTCGTTTTTTCAATTCCTCTTTCCGATTGATTCGGTTTCAGGGTACAATCCACCGCTACCCCCGATCCCGCCTGACTTTAGCAGTACCGTAGCTAGTACCCAGGGGTTTGCGGAAAGCTTCATGCTGGGAGTGCGTAGGGTAATGAGGTTCTGGGGTTTTCAGTTTCGCGGTACAAGCTCGACCAGGAGACCGCTGTGGCGACTGACTCCTGACTTCGTTGCCGCAAATCATGGGTGGACACGGCGAGTGGATCATAACCACCAGAGGATCGGCCACGTAATTAGATCCGTACGCTTGATAGGAGCGAACCGCGTTGCGAGATCGATATATAGATGCTTGATGAGGGCCATCCAAAATAGGGGCTTTCCGGTAAGAGAGCATACCCGAAGGCTCTGGAGAAGAGCCGCGCTGGGGCCACTCGACATGGACGCACTCGCAAGCAATTTCCCACCCGATGCCGACTTTAGTACGGACTCGGACCAGGATGGAGGTGGACAGGCTGGGGGTGGACAGGCCGGAAGTGGACAGGCCGGGGGTGGACAGGCTGGAGGTGGACAGGCTGGGGGCCCCGGTCCCGGAAACCTCCGTGGGGGCGACGGCGGCCCGGCAGGGCCCTCAGGCGGAGCAAATCCACTCTTAGTCACTGACCCGGGAACCCCGACTCCCGGAAATCAGCCTGCCCCCCCGGCGACGCAGCAGACCGGGAACAAGAGGCCCGGCGGCTTCGATGACAACGGTTCGCATAAACGCCAGCGTCCGCAGCCCGCCAAGGAGGCCCCAGTGGACCTCCTGGTGAACTCCCTGGGCCCCAACTGGGACTTTCTTGAACAACTCCGCAACACCAACCGCGAGGATCGGTCAGCGGGTCGCGACAGCAGTGGTCAAGAAGACATCTACACTACCGATAATTCCTCCTCCGAGGGCTTCTTGGATCCGCATGAGCGCGACGACGACTTTCTGCCGAAGGATCCATCCTTCCCCGTTAGGCCTCACTTCCGCAAAGCCGCAGTTGAATATGTACCTTCGGTGGTCGTCCCGGCTTTGGCTCCCGTTCCCGTGACGCAGCCGCAAGAAACACAGCAGACAGTACAAAGGTATCCCTTCCTTCCTTCCTTTATTCTTGCAATACTCCCCCCGTGAAATGATACTGAGTGATAAGGCCAAGTAAACAAACTACCTTCGATTTAAGACCGGGCCCAAAGCGACAGGCCTATGTGCCACCAGCTACAGAGGCGACAGGAGCGCCAGCTGATCCCGGGCGCGTCGAGCAACAGGGAGTAATGCCAACGGGGCGGGCCAGAGCGGAGACGCTAATGGCCACGGCATCAAGGGTGCTGGGCCCCGCCACTGCAAGGGGTGTTGTTGGGACTGTGCCCTAGTGAGAGTCGCTGCCGGGGGGAGGGGGGTGGATCACAAAGGTTAAATTGGGTGGTTTACTTGACACGCTCGTTCTTGGGCCCGCTTTTCCGCTGTATATCGATTTGCTTGTTTGTTGGTTCTCGTTACCGGGCCTGACTGGATTTTATTGTGCTATTGTTTTTTGTTGACAGATGCAATTAATTTATTGTCGTATTTTACCGAGTGAGATCTTGTGAATTGGAGTGATGCTTGGGCGTAAGTTAAATACTCGAAATGTTAGTGTCAACAATCGTCCTTATTATCAATCATAGGCAAGTGAGGAGTAGTACGAGTTGGTGCTAGAAAAAATAATAAGAAAAATATCTATTCTGGAAGATAGCTTTAGGGAAAAACAAGGTGGGGAAAAAATAGGGAAAATAATTCGATGCTGTGGTTGCTGTGGCAGTAGCAAGTGAGGTTGGCAAAGTAGCGGTATGGTCGGGTGAGGAACAATCGTCGTGGCTGGTCATGGGGTGTCGTAAAGGGGAAATGATCGGATGGGGACTGTGCCACAACAAGCCACATCGCACCTCTTTTTTCAGCTCTGATTAACGGTATAGAAGGTCAATAAACTCCCCTATCCCCCCCCTAAAACTCGCTGCACCATTTCTACGTTCAACCAACATTTTGGATAAGATATCATGGCTCAAACTTCATATTCAACCAACGTCGGCGACGGTAACTTCTATTGCGGCAACATAATAGATAAAGTTAATGTCAACAACACCTATAGGTCCGACGAGGATGCGCAGATTCTGCGTTGGCTCTCTCCACTGGAGCCGAATAGCCGACACCAGAGCGTGCGCACCGAGCGGTTCGGCGGTGTAGGAGATTGGTTTTTGGAGACGGGCGAGTTTCGGGAGTGGAGGGATGGTGAGGGTGGAACCGATCAGGCTCTACTGTTTTGCTCCGGGAATCCGGGAGTTGGCAAGACGTATCTGAGGTGAGATGCGGGATTCTTTGAAAGAAGCGAATACCACTGACAGCCAGAAATATTAGTTCGTTGGTGATCGACAGCCTGTGCGATCAGGGTGGGGAGGAAGATATCGCGGTTGCCGCCTTCTACTGCGATTTCCTTTCGCAGCAAGAACAGACAACCAACAACATCGTGGGGGCCATTCTGAAGCAACTAGTGGGTAGAGCGAAGATCGCGAAGGGTCTCCGCGAGGCGTTTGAAAAAGCAAAAAAGGAAGTTGGTGGTAGAGGGCCACAACTCGCGGATCTAATGGGGATGTTGAGGACTGCTATTGCTTCACTGCCCAAAGTTTTTATCTGCGTTGACGCGTTGGACGAATGTCTGCCGAAGTGCCTGCCGGAGCTTCTCGAGTCTCTAAGGGATATTGTTCGGGAGTCCCCTAGCACGAGAATATTCCTCACCGGGAGGCCCCACGTCAAGGAAGATATTCAAAGATACTTCGCAAAGATGGTTGTGATACCCATCAGCCCTAACGCAGGTGACATCCGGAGCTATGTGGAGAGGAGGCTAGACAGGGATTCCGAACCAGAGGCGATGACCGATGATTTGCGGGCTGATATTGTGAGAGTTATCCTAGAGGAGATATCTGATATGTGCGTAGGGCCATTTCCCATTTCCACTCCATTAGTGATGCATACTTACCAACGATTTCGTGAAGATTCCTCCTTGTTTCGCTCAACATGGACGCTATTCTAGGAGAGGTGACAATTCGCCAGAGAAGAATAAAGCTTGAGGAGATGATACTTGGTAATGGATTGAGTGATGCCTACACGGCAACTCTAGCACGACTGAAAGCCCAGAAGGGATATAAATCAGTACTCGGGCTGAAGGTCCTGATGTGGGTGATGTATTCGGAACGGCCATTGCGAGCTCAGGAGCTTTGTCATGCTTTGGGGGTGGAGATAGGATCCACAGATCTGGATCCGGAAAACATTCCTGCGTTAAGGACACTGCTAGCATCTTGTCTGGGTCTTGTCACGATCGAGGCGTTTTCATCCACAGTCCGACTGGTACACTTTACTCTTCAGGAGCATCTCTCGCGCGATCCGACCTTATTCCATAGTCCGCACTCAACAATTGCCGAAGTTTGCTTGACATACCTAAATTTTGGATGTATCAAGGATCTTTCACCAACTCTTTACTCGGCCCCCGTAGAAACCCCTCTTCTAGAATATGCTTCTGTTTACTGGGGGATGCATACGAGAAGGGGGATGCCGGAAGGTGTCAAAATACTTTCACTGAGGCTTCTCGATAGGTTTGATGAGCACATATCTGCTCGACTACAATTGTTCCGGTATTATCGAAGTAACGGCGATGGCCTATACCTTGATTGGACGAAAGGGCCTACGGGATTTACAGGACTCCACGGAGCAGCATTTCTCGGGATTGCGGGGATAGTGCCTGCTGTATTGGAGATGAAGGAATGGGACGTTAATGCATACGATTGCATGGGGATGACGGCTCTCACGTGGGCAGCTGCAAGAGGGCACGAGGAGGTCGTAACGATGTTTCTAAGACGAGAGGATGTCAATCCCGACCAGGCAGACACTTTTTATGGCCAGACACCACTCTCGTGGGCGGCTAAGAAAGGGCATTTGGGAATAATAAAGATACTTTTGGAACAAGAGGGGGTCAATCCCGACAAGGCAGACACCGAATATGGCCGGACACCACTCTGGTGGGCGGCTGAGAATGGGAATGAGGGAATAGTAAAGATGCTTTTGGGACGAAAAGATGTCAATCTCAACCAGGCAGACACCGTGTATGGCCAGACACCACTCTCGCGGGCGGCTGAGAAAGGGCATGAGGGAATAGTAAAGATGCTTTTGGAACGAGAGGGTGTCAATCCCGACAAGGCAGACACCGAATATGGCCGGACACCACTCTCGCGGGCGGCTGAGAAAGGGCATGAGGGAATAGTAAAGATGCTTTTGGAACAAGAGGGGGTCAATCCCGACAAGGCAGACACCTTGTATGGCCAGACACCACTCTGGTGGGCGGCTGAGAATGGGCATTTGGGAATAGTAAAGATGCTTTTGGGACGAAAAGATGTCAATCTCAACCAGGCAGTCACCTTTTATGGCCAGACACCACTCTCGTGGGCGGCTGAGAAAGGGCATGAGGGAATAGTAAAGATGCTTTTGGAACAAGAGGGGGTCAATCCCGACAAGGCAGACACCTTGTATGGCCGGACACCACTCTCGTGGGCGGCTCGGAATGGGCATGAGGGAATAGTAAAGATGCTTTTGGAACAAGAGGGGGTCAATCCCGACAAGGCAGACACCTTGTATGGCCAGACACCACTCTGGTGGGCGGCTGAGAATGGGCATTTGGGAATAGTAAAGATGCTTTTGGGACGAAAAGATGTCAATCTCAACCAGGCAGTCACCTTTTATGGCCAGACACCACTCTCGTGGGCGGCT
>Ga0307517_10000318_pt1 | contig 83675 bp, 69 predicted proteins | sample 23_EM_MG_FD_194515 | JGI IMG/M metagenome (GOLD analysis project Ga0307517, IMG submission 194515) | Populus trichocarpa ectomycorrhiza microbial communities from riparian zone in the Pacific Northwest, United States - 23_EM | ecosystem: Host-associated > Plants > Roots > Unclassified | place...
TTATCATCGGTTACATTATCCTCTTTGTATTAAAGACATCAAATCTTCAATATTTCAAATAATTCTGACACATCTTCGGGTACTTTTATAGCAACCGTATTCCGAATACACGATGAGAAAAGAAGTACAACTACGGTAACAGTGCAAGGGCATTACCACCCACCAAAACAACTGGATACGTCGCAGCAACAACGGGAAAAACTCCCGCAGAATCTACTAGCCAAGCCAGACTATAGCTAAATTTAAGGAGTTTTATAGTGAATGGTTCTCATTGAGCCGGGAAACCCCCCCCCCGTTGCTAATTATTACCTGCGGCCGTTTGGTTGTTCCGTGCGGGTAGTTCCGGTAATATACTCATATGGTAATGACCACAGGGCCTCGGTTATGTGCTTAACCACGACGCCGTCAACCCCCTCCCCCCCCCGGGACGGCCGAGTTAGTCTACTATACTTGTACTTCCCTCCATTGGAGGGCGAACTCTTGAGCGCAGACGATGTCGGGCTCCTTCTCATTGGCTGGGGTGGACGGGCTCGTGTTTGGAAGTTGTTAGTAAGGGGTGAAAACGGACCGGACCTGGCGGGGGGGTAGTTCCCGGCGGGGTATGGGAGAGAAGCTTTTGACATTTACTTGTAGAACCTCCCCCCCCCCCTGTTCGTTTCATCACTAACTCCCACATCATACAAGTACCGGTACAGTTATCCTCGTGTTGAACAATTCGCCAAGTTAAACGATCAACAGCTTTATTTATTTATTTCTCTCGGTCTCTTTTTTTTTCAATCTTGCATACTCATATCTACGTGGTCAATTTTTCGGCTGGAACGATTGCTTGAGAATACCGGTTGGGTCGGAATGCGGACAGTAATCTCTAAAGGAAGGTGAAAAAAATCCCCCCCCCCTCTCTCTCTCCCATCTCCCAGTTCTCTCTCGGCCTCTCCGTCCGAATAATAAGCTTCCTTGCTTCCTGACTCCTACGTGGCCGTATCTTTAAAGCTGTCTGTCCTGGTGAATGGGGGGAGGGGGGAAGGAACATGTGCTGGCGGCGTGGGGTTCCTTGTTTTTTCATTCCCATCTCTACTCTAGATTGGATCCATTATTCCATCACTACGGGAAGGGAAGAGAGAGAGAAAGAAAAAAAGCTGTATGCTGCTTCCGGGACGAGTTGGCAATTCCCCAATTGACGTGGAGTGCTTGCGCTTTGGTCGTGGATTCCCCCCCCCCCCTTCCGATTGTTTGATTGCCGGTCGCTTCCAGTTCGACGTGCTCGACCTCTTTCCCGGGCTAAGTTGATTATCGATCACGGTTTCTGATGCTCGCTTGTTGGAACTTGTGGTTGTTAGCTGGCGTACATACTTCAGATTAATTGTACTTTAAATTTAGTGATTTGAAAGAAAAAGAAAAAGAAAAGAAAAGGAGATCTGGTTTTTCAATATAATTATAGTTCTTGGATGAAGGTCGTTGTTGGTGGGGTCCAGGTACCACTGAGAACACACCCAAGTGACCGAAATTCCGAGTCTCTGGGATCCTGAAATGTGCCCCCACTTCTCAATTGATTAGAATGAAAGATATATCGATGGATAGCTAAAGACCTGCAGCAGTGAACCCTGAGTTTTGTGTTACTATAGGAAATTTTATCTGTACGCAGCGCTCATCAATTTGCACAGCCCATTCTAGAATTAGAGTTAAGTGTCACAAATTTGTACAGGCATCAAGAGAAAAAGATACATGTTTTGAAAATTGCCAGTTCTGCATTGCAACGGTTCATTCTATCTTGCACTGCATGCGCTAGCGTTGAGGTATCACAACTAGAATACCTTGTACTACTATTTTACCAGGAATTGATTTTTATCTGCGTGCCAGGTGGTTGTGTTCTGATGCTTTGAACGATGTCATTTTTGGTGCAAAAGTGATCATCAACGATGACCTTTGTCAGGGTACTGTACCAACTATTACAAAGTACCATCGTATGGCTTTTGGTGTTCAGAGAACCTATCTAAGACATTAGGCTTTGTCATTCTCCCATCTATTAGGTTTCGCACGGCAATGAATGGCTAAATACCCACCGTGTGTCATCAGTCTCTGTATTCCTCAAATAGTCCCGAATAGTTTGAAAAAGCAAGGTTTTGGAAAAAGCTGAACGAACATAACTTGGGGTTTCCAGATCTTTTTCAGATCTTTTCCACAATCCCTCTAGATGCACTCGTACTGAGACCTTAGGTGCAGGTTTCCGCAACCTCCCTAGAATTCTTAGCATGATTTATCAACCGAAACACACCTCTTTTGGGTGGGGGCAGATGCGCGGGTGTTTTTTCGGGCTGGAAGGGAATTAAAAATCTAGCAGTTCATTATATTTATCTTTCCTTTTTGTCAGTTCACTTCTTTGAGTTTTTCTTCACCATTTTATGATGGGCAGAAGGTGAAGTAATTCTTTGCAGGGGGTTCGTTTTTCTGAAAGCAGGTTGAGGTATCCGGGCGGTCTGTGGCGAGGTTCATGGCGTTGAAAAGATCGACCTATGAGGGGACTGCTGGAGCAGGGCAAGGTCAATCCCGACAGTGTTGACAGTACTGCTCTGGTGGGCTGCCAGGAAATGGGTGTGAGGGAGTCGTGTGGACGCTTCTGGGACGAAATGGCATTGATTTTAAAAGAGTGGATAAGCGGAGCCGGGAACCGCTCTGGTGGGTTACCGGGAATGGGCATGTAGATATCGTGGGTCCTGTGTAAACCTGATAATGAAATGGAACCTTTGTGGAATTGAACTCAATTGAATCTAGGTAGCATCCGAGCGAACTCCCGGGGGGGGAGGGGGTCCAGAAACAGTATCGGGGACAGCAGACGCCGGAGTCAGCAACGAAATAGACGGCCTCCTAGGCCCTCTACAGTTATCCATTCCTGGGGCGTACGGGAGAGGACCTAGCCCATGACTAGTGACACTTATAGACTCAGGAATAGGTTCCTGAGAAGATAGGTGACTCGAGACCATCTCGGATTCGTACCTCTCCTCATTTTCGACTGTGCCGGCATTTTTGCCCTTGGGCTCCGGGGCCCTATCCAACCCGTCGTTGTCTATGTTGACGGATGGGGAGTCAAATCCGGGACGTCGCCCCTCTTACCTTGGCATCTGCCATATCCTTCTTCGACGACATAAATGCCCACGGGGGTATATAACAATTTGTTTGAGCTTCTCTTCACCTCCTGCACACCTGTAACTAGGCTAGCTATCTGAGTTCCCATCACCGCACCGGAGACCTCTAGCCTCCTAACACCCGCCTTTAGCTGCTCGATACCGTAAAAACTCGAATAATTGGATCATGTGCTAGGACGTTGGAGTTGCCTCTCGTGGAGACAATAAGAGAAAGAAGCAAGGGGAAATCGGCAAAGGAACTCACTTGTGAATACTGGTAGTGTAGGCTGTAGCAATTTTCTCCGAGGTCTGGTGTTTCTTCCTTTCTTATTTGTCTCGGAGAACAGGTTTTTTTTTTGGTGTGTTTGTCGACCCTTTCCCAGAGGAGGAAATTTTGGACTACCCAGAACATGGTCCGATTTTTCGAGTTCAGACGGTATCTGCCCTTATTGCTATAAAGCCCTGATAACCTGTTAGCCACATGACAAACAAAGCCTATTGACGATGTCTTACGGATTCGACCGTGGAGGGGCGTCCACCGACACCGATGTAGCATCCGGTAGTCTCGGTCGGATGGGGTGAAGTCTCACGATCGTGCTCCCCCTCGTCATGGTATTCATCATCCCCAGATAGCTAAATCTTGTAGTTAATATAAAACATGGTTAAGCAGTAGGGTTGATAGCTTGCCTGCGCACTTATGTGAGACTTGCGATTGAATGCTCTGGTAGGATCCGGAGGAAAATAGCCTGGTGGAGCATCTTTGGAATTGCCATTGTCTTTCGTTGTTGTTGTAGTCGGTTGTGGTTGAAATGTTCAGAGGATGATGGTATTGTACCCTCTCAAATCAGCTGGCCGGTAACAAACACGGATAAGCAAGAGGGGATCCTGTTACCCTATTTTTTGATGAAATGACCTCTCGGTATGCCGCATTGCCCAATAAGCGAAGTTAATAGTATGATAATTACCAAAACCTTTGGGTAGTCGCTTTAGGGACAGTATTATATGGGTTATATATAAAAAGTTCCCAGTTTATCACGCCAAAGTATGATAATATTATAATAGCTGGAAGAAATCTCACCAATTTACTATCATACTTTATAAACCCAAAAGGTTATCCCAAACCAGTTCTTCAGCTCTCAGTCATTTTTAGCAAACTAAGTTTTGTTTTATCTGACCAGCCCTCCTCACACCCCCTGTCGATTTGAATACTTCTTGAGGTTGGTGGTAGCAGTCTTGCCTAACCTCGGGGTCTAGCATCATTCCCAAGGGAGGCTAACTCTACTCTCATATTGTCTTATCTCGTTAGAAGCAATGGCACTATGGGAATACCACTGCGGTCGCTCAGGATATCCATGCACAAGGCTTCTATCATTTCCTCCACCCTTAAGTAATATCCCCCTGGGAGCTTACCCGCTTGGCTTCAGCGGACTGTAGTTACTATACAGTCAGCAGTTATACTCCCCTCCTCTATTCCTTTAAAAACTCATCAACAATCAAACAAATCTTGCGCAAGGTTACCGGAGCACCTACCTAGACAATCTGGTAGCCGTGATAACCTTCAAGCAATGGTAGAATACTAAAAGCTGAGAGGGCCTGCCATCAGCCTGCCCTTATCGGCCTTCCACCCTTTTTCTCTTCACCTTACCCCTACCTTGCTTGACGACCGCGTTTTCCGACACCCAGGACCCCCGTCATGTGTAATAACGTTCTGTACACCCAGAGTATCATACGTGTCTACCGTTCAACATCCGCATTACGCAAAACCCCTTTTTCAAGAACCCATCCATCGGATGTCTAGACCATTCGAAAACTTATTCTCCTCCGTCCGTCCGTCCGTCCGCCCACAAACCTGACTTCCGGCATCCTTTATGGTGTAAACCCCACTTTCCCTTAAGCTGATTGTGCTGGGTAAAGTATGTAGGCAGGTGGATGAGTGAGTGATGGGTGAGTGAGTGAATGAGTGGATGAGTGAATGGGTGAGTGGACGATCTCTTTTCAATGCGTCGTAGGAATGGGAACCTGGGCGGATTTGGAAGACTACGGTTCTGTACATGTCGCAAGGGATTTTGGCTTATCGCGATATTCATACTCCGAGGTTTGTAACTGACTTTTTTCCCCGGGGGTCGCGCCGGCATTGGTTTTATTCTTCGGGGTGAAAATATAGTGCATGCTATGGCACCTTAAAGCGCGGGTACTAGACAAGCGGGTGTTTGCGAGGTGGCAAACTTGGCCTGATGAGTGGGCCTATGATAGTGGTGTAGGTAGGTAGATAGGCAGATAGATAGACAGACGGACGGACTTTGTGTCTGTGGGAAATTTCCGCTGGTTTGTCGTAAGAAGAGTTCAGTGTTCCATCATGGCACTGTGCTGTACCTGTAGAGAGAGAGAGAGAGAGCAAGGCTGTTCTCGCCGACTTGACAAGTAGACAACACCTCAATCCTGCAGTAGAAAAAGTATGCTCCGATGGTGGGGGGAACTTCTCGAACCAGACCTCTCCTCCATCCACGACACGAAGAGGTGCACAAAACTGAAACCTTGAGCTGCACACATGCTTCCAGCTATTATATTTAGTATGCAATTCTGGTTCGGGACGAGATTAAATGTCCGCCTGTTCTAATACCAGCTCAACGGGGCGAGGGGCAGCTCTGGAGATGCCGGAGATGCTAATAAAAAAAAAGAAAAGAAAAGAAAGGGAGGAAGGGAAAAGAAAAGGAAAGAAAAAGAAGGAAAGAAAGAAAGAAAGTCAAAGAGGTTCCTGGTAGCGGTGGAGGAGCGGGAGGTCAATAGAAAGGTTCTCTTTTTTTTCTTCTTTGCAGTTTTTATTCGGGTGTTTGGTCTACTGTTGCTGGTCGTTGTCTGCCTGTCGGTGATCGCCGGTTCAGGAGGAGCATTTATTCTCGCGCCGAGCATCCATAAGCCAGGAATATGATGCTAAATTGTGCACCGATATATCCTCTATGCGTGAGTGATGGAGTTTGCTTAGATAGCCTAGATCATTTGAGGGGTTTTGCATTGACCGACAATCCGCGGAGTGCTTGGTATAAGGTCGAGCTTTAAGGGGTTACTTACTTACTGCACTCCAACCAGCACTCAGAGGTGCTTTATTTGAATGAGGATGTGAAGGTATCAACATTGCTAATAACTTTTTTCCTTGATTCATCTTCCTGCTGTGAGGAGAGGTACCACAATTCTTATAGCGTTCATTTGAAAGCGTACGCGATTTAGTACAGCAACTGAGACGCTACTCATGCGCTGTACTCCACCGCCCTGTAGAAGTGACATATGATGCCACACTGTTCGTTAAACCAGGACTCAAATCTGGTGGATAATCTGTCACTACAGGAAACTTGGAATTCATCAAATCTCACTCGGCGCTGTGGACCAACCGCCCGTAGCGTATGTTACTGTGCTCCACTGCACTCTGGATAGCCAGCTACCTGGTTGGCCTGGTTACCGACCGGTGAGTTCAATACAGGGCATTTGGACAAGGACCAGCCGGACACTACTCCGTGGTCGACTACCGGTAGCTAGCACAACATAATCTTGCGCCGTGCAGTACTGCGCAGTAAGTATCATAGTTGACGGAGCGCGCGATCGAATGATGACGAGGAGAAGGCCAGAAATCACCGAGGAAGGGGGAAAAAGAAAAAAAGGGGTTAAAAAAAGCTAGAAGAATAAAAAATTTCTTCAATTGGTGCTTACTTACTGCCTCTGGTTCTCATCAGCTAATCGTGAGGTTAATCTCGTTTCATCCGATAGAAGTGGTATTGATTGGGCCAAAAAAGTAAGCATGCATAATTTGCGTGTGTGGGAATTTGTTCCGGTCCTCTCTCCATCCGATCATGCTTTCCTGATCATTGATCAATGCCGTCCCGTACCCATACTGGACAGGGGGGGGGGGGGGGGGGGTAATTGGTGAGAAGGGAGGAAAGGGGGGGGAAGGGGAAAACCTTTCTCTGTTAAGGTTTTATTCGAAGGGTGTCAACTGCTTGTCTCAGGCGAAAAAGTTCCCGCGAACCCAAGCGATTAGAAGAATACGGCCAATCACCGGTGCGTATCTGTGGACCCAAGCAAAATTGAACCGTATGGTGGCTTCAATATCCGGGTACAGTATAGCATTTTTTATTTTTTTCCCCGGTACGAGTCGAACTGCGGCGCCCGTGAATGAGATGTAGTACTGGTAGTGTGCGAGAAAAAAATTGAAGTCCTTACTCAATCCTGGGGCAATCCCGCTTGGCAGGGCCCCCTGCCGTAAGCGATTGGTGGGTGTATACGATGAAGGTAGGTAGGACAAGAAGGAGGGAGGGAGGTAGGAAGGAAAGGTTCGATGACTACCGGTATTGATCTCCACCGTTAGGAGGGTAGGAAGGAGGGGTGTGTTATGCGGAGATCGGTTTATCCCATACACTTATCCACCTATTTATTTCATCCAGCCTTGCACCGGCCGCCGACTTGGGAATAGTCTTGTAGGATAGATGGTACAGTGGACCCGCTGTTTCCGCTCTCACCGCTATTCCTACTGAGTGGTGAATGGGCTCTAGCCACCTCTTTTTTCCCCTCTCTCTGTGAGAATATCTACTTGGTGGCATCCTATTCCCGATTTTGCAAGCTTATTGTAGGAGGGCCCGTGGATAACATGTACCAATACTGTATCTGAGGGTGGCTTCTGGTTACACAGGGATGTGCGGGGTTCTTGCGAAATTCCCCGCGACAAAGTTCTGCTGGCTGCATATTGTATGGTTGGGTGGGATTTGGGTTGGAGGATCCGCTCGATGCTTCTCTGTGGGGCTGTAAGGTAAGGTGGGGTGTGTGGAACTCTCTGGTTACATGGGAGCAAGTAGCCAAGATCGCAGCCGTCTTTTTTCTTCTTCAAAGGTAAGTTATTTGTGCTTCGGGTTGGAGGGCCGTGGGCTGTGCGACAACTTCTTCTGAGTGTTATATGCATGATACTTGTGCTATGCAGGTTATCAATGACGGAATTGGGATACTTTTCAGCAATCGTACTTCTACGAACGTGCTCTATCCTCGTGGCATACCTAAAGTTTAAGCAAGCCGAACCACTTTTCCCGATGGCCCACTGTTAACTTCACGCGCCCGGGGGGGAGGGGGGGGTTTCTCTTTTAACTTTTTATACTTGTCGAATTTTTTTTCTCTCAGCGGTTTTTGCGAGATACGTGTACCGTCCTTAATATCACCTGTGGCCTTGCTGCTGAGGCTCACGATTTTCCATAGACCTCATGGTTCCTATGGAATCCCACGATGCAAATTGGGGGACAGGACACTGCAATGATTGCATCGGTGAAGTTTGGCAGATAGTAGAGAGAAGGAAGGAAAAAGGAAGTGCGAGAGATTTAGAAAATGTGCGTATCGAATGAACCTCTATGGATTTCATTCCTGTTTTTAAACATATACATAAACCTCAATAGACGCGAAATAAAGTAAATGGACAGGAAGATATACGAAAATACACCGTACTAGTACTATGCCGGTGGATAGATCTCGGCAGGAGAATCGTTACATTGCTTTAACAGACTACAGCTCGCCCAGACACGACAAGCCACAGAAACTTTTCTCTATCATTTTCAAAATGAACAAAAGAAAGAGATGGGAGAAAAGAAAATCCCGGAAAACCGTTCCTCCCAATCACTTCCTCACGTAGCCCTGCCTCCCAGTTCCCTCTGCTAAAGGAGTAATCCACGATGTCACGCGTATTGTACTTTAACGGTTGAACATTGGTTGCGTTCGTATGTGACCTTGTAACCTAAGCGAAGTAACCACCTACCGATTCCAAGGGAATGTAGTCACAATGATGGGGTGGTGCAGTGTAAGGGCGTTGAGGGATCGGATTGCTGAAGGTGGGCCTCGGAGCAGCTTGGTGATCCTCAGCACTAACCCGCTCGCCTCGGTCGTCGATGGCTACGTCACCCGTCAACAAGACCCCAACAGCGCGAAAATCCTCGGACTGGAAAAGGCGGTCGGCCACCAACTTACTGTTCATGTAGGGCTCATCAACGTCTTCGCCTTCGCTGTCCTCCAGAAATCTGCTGAAATCTGTCGCGAGTCGCCAGTATCTGAGAGTGCGATTGTTCCACCGGGCTGCTCCTGGATGTCGCGAGATGAATTCATTGGCAGCTTCTCGCTCAGCTCTTGCCCAGTTCAGATACCCTTGCTATCACCACCTCCATCTGTTAGAAAAGCGGAATGCGATTGTTTATTTTATTTTCGAATCGAGAAGGGTAAACGCACGTTAAGTGGTTCCGGGAGCGTGTTCGGATTGTGCACGTAGTATACCCCGTCGACGAGCTGGAGACAACGTTAGTTAGCTCAATTTCCCCAACTTGCCGCAACGGTCAATCGAGCCCTTACTGTACGGGGATAGCTGGGCAGTGCTTGGGGCGCGTGTAGTCTTGAATCTTGGGTAGTAGATGATAAGACATAGCAGCTCTCCGGGGCGATATCGGAGCCGTCGCCTAAACTCGCGTGCTCGAGTTGCGCGCCAATGTTTGATGGCGCAATGTTTGTTTGAGCCGGTGGGGATGCTGCCGTTGAGGGGCCAGCTTCTGAAGGATTTGCCTGAGAAGGTGGGCTTTTCTTCCGGGAGTTTTTGCGCTTGCTTGGTCGCTCTTTCGACCCCTTCTTCCTGCCTTGAAGATGGTTGTGTCAGCTTTTCCTGCCCGCTCTTGCAGTGTATTTACCGTCTGGGATGCGGGGAGAGGGATTAGTGAGGGAGCTACTCGTATGACCAATTCTTGCGAACCAGCCACTCGGGGGCGGATGTCCGGAATTAGGATGGGGAGTAAATAGGGCTCCCCATGTGGAAATGGAAAGAATAGTGACAAGTGGTGAAAGAGTGCAGAATGGGGGGGGCTTGTTGGACTTTGTAAAAGGAGCGGGCAGGAATATCTCTATCGGTCGTACCGGTCATGGATTAACGCAAGCCTTCGACGAAAGCATAAGTTCTTCTGAGATCAAGCGAAGATTTCCACACACCACCACCAGCTGCAGAAAATATTGAAGGATGAAGAGCTTCTGGAGTCAATGTTTGTGCGGTAAAGTGGAATAAAGGAATTCGTACTCTTTGGAAGGCAAGGGCCGCCTTCATCCAGACACCGGCTTTAAAAAAAAAAAAACTGGGCTCGTTGACAACTTTTTTAAGGACAAAATTGGCTACCAGTCAAAAAAAGAAAAAACAGGAGAATGGCAAGCATATCACTTGCATGTCTCAGTGAGGGGTGGTCAAATGCAAGTTGACTGCAAAATGATATGACGGGGCTTGAACCTTGATTGTTGGTTGGGGTGGGAAGGCCGCCTTAACGGAGGTACTATACATGCCGATGCAAGCGAGTATTTGTGGACTAGACCATGTACCCACGGCTTGTAGGGCCGCGTGTCCGATAGGCTATGATGGGTATGACCCTCCCCCTCATTGAGCGCAAGGACATTAGAGACCTCAGGGAGAGACAAGTAGAAGGGAGTGAGGAAAAAAAAAGGAATAGAGACCCTCAGATCTTGTGTGCAAGAATTGGATCCTCTGCGATATGCATGATATGGGAGAGTCTTATTTGGATTAATATTGAGAAGCATTATAGTCTGATAATCCGTACCAAATGGCACTAGCATTTTGTGCTATAAGATTGAGATATTTCCCTCCCTTACCTCACGCCCCCATCCCGCAACCAAGTTACGATGGATAGATGGGTGTCTCTTACTCCCTACAGCCAAATCATAGGGCAGTAAGAGCTTCCTTGTCCACACCACATGGAGAAGCGTTTCCAGTAACTTGGTTGCCCATTGGACTGGAAGCCTCTCGATTGCTCGAGTACTGTACATGATACCCACTCTTGTGGGCATGGCTTGCCCCACTTTTCGAGGCCAGATCACGGTATGGATCGGCCTGGGGTGCTCGTGTGAGTTAATATATGTAGCGCATATGCAGAGTACTCGAGTACTCGGGGGGGTGGGGGGGGGAGCGGGGGAAACTTTCCTACGTGTGCGATGTGGATACTGCGCAGTGTGTGACAGGACAATCTCCCGACAGGACAATGTCGCATCTTCTCAGTAAACGAATGGTATTAGTAAGGAAATGGGGCTCACTCTTGGCGACCGCTGCTAAACTCGCCATGCATGGGATTGTCCTATCACACTCTGTAAATAGTTCCACTTGGTGGTAGTAGTGGTGGTGGAAAACCGAGCCCTATGCATTGCTACTTCCACGGATCATTGGACGCAGGGGGCGTTTTTGGGAGCTGAGCTCGCATCGCACAGTCCGGTACAATGTTCTACCGGAGCTTGACTGGGGCAAGGTGCTCCCGCCGGAGGAGCCCTCATGCACACTGTAGCGGTAGATTAAGGGACTTCGGGAGCAGGCCTGGCAAAGCAGTACTCGAAAACGTTTTCGAGGGAAAACAGGGATATTTCGGGGATATTTCGCCTTTCCTCAACGTGGCGCCTACATTACCCGTGTTCGGCGACTTCCTTCTTGCCCGGGACGAGCAGGGTAGGATCTTGTTTGATGCTGGACGTACGGTAGGGCATCCTTTACTACTGGTATACAGTATATGCCAAGCTAGGCAGGGTGGGGAAGTTGTTGATTACCCTTCCCGACGTTTCACGGAACGGAACGGTTCTCGCTTAAACCAAAATTTTGGGCCTTGTCGTGAAACAAGTGCGGTACTGTGCTGTTATGGATTAAACGGATTTGGGAACCTCTTGGAACGCCACAGCCGCACCCTTCTGCCCAATGTGATTGTGATAATATTTGGTTCGGTTTGGCCTTTCCCCTGCAAAATAAATAAATAAACAAACTACTGTAAGAGAGCGAGCTGGGTTTTGTCGTAGAATTCGAGAGTGAGTCACCTTGAATTTCATGTGATAGCAGCAAGACGGTAACCCTTCTCGACGACGACAGTGTCTTGCAGAGGGCACAAGTGCAGCTTTGCCCTACGTTGTGCTGAAGCCTCAGATCCAAGGATTATCTCTTACATAAGGCCATTTGCAGTGCCTGTACGATAAATTGTGGTAAGCTAGGCTCACCCTTGTTCTTCCTTGCTCACGTTCCTCACCGCACTCAGACCTTACACGTCCTAAGAACCAGGGTTTCGGGACTGGGAGGTAATTCGGATTGCAGATCCAAGTTATGCTGCTTGGGTTACGTTTGTTCCGATTAGGCTTCGCTAAACACGGCTTCTACCCGAGGAGGGAGGAAATGGGCGTCAGGGGAATTGAAACTTTGTGGGGTTGCCTAAGGGACCCAGAGCAGTGTCACAGTGGGGCGGTTGGTTTCACTCTTTCGGTGGGTTCTGCGGATGCTCTGGAAGGTATCACAGGGTCGTGGCCTTACTTGCATGTGCTTTTGAGTTGAAGCGGTAGCCGAGTATAGCATATACCCACCCTGCTCTGCGCTGCCGCTTGGAAATTCGTGTGGAGTTGTGTCCGGTAAGAAATGATGTCTTTTGTAAGCAACGGTGCAATCGCTCCCGCCTTCCATCACCCATATGGCCCCACCCGGTACCTGAAGAGGTGAGCAAGATCGGAACCGGGGGATCTATGCAATGTGCAGATGTTGGGTATGGTGGATTTCTTGGGTCATTCGTGTCTTCAAAGCGACCGCGCAAAAGGTTACGAGAGCCATGGAGAGAAGGGGGGATATCCCCTGCATCCCTACGTCCGGCTGTCTCACCAAGACTCCAGCTGCTAAAAGAAGAGCATTATCGAAGGTGAAGAAAACAGGGAATTGGAGGAGGGCTATGGGTATAAGATTTCCTTGACCACACGGGTCTCCAGATCTAAACCCTATTCAGAACTCCTGGACGCTCTCAGAGGAGCTCTTACTGGGAGATTCTCTAGGTTGGAAAGAGGGTCTCACAGTGACGCAGGATTATTTCGGGTAGTAAAGGAAAGGCTGGCATGTTTTCTCTGGGAGATATTGGATGGGATTGATAGGATGCTTGAAAGGATTCAGGCTGTATTGGATTCACGCCCGGGCCATACAAAGTGGTGGTAGGATGTTAACAAGGCTACAGGTACTATTTCTAGTTTTATCTATTTTTTAATACAGTTTTGATGATTTCTTTTGATCGCAAAATTTGTTGACCGCTGTGATTGTAGCTGCCGCAGAGGGGTATCGTGTCTTTCCTGACGCTACTGTACTCGAGCGCACTCAAATTGCTCTTACTGTAGGTTTCACCGGATTGATCTATGCTCGGGGGGAAGCGGGAAGAACAAAATATCTGCCGTCAAGCCTCTGATACTGCATTAGAGGGGCTGTGCGGCCTCACATACCGGTACGTGGAAGCCACTACCGGTGATTGTGTTGGGGTGATGTATACAGTTCTTCTAGCTTCAAGGCTTACTAGGGGGTGAGATTTCCACATCAAAACGGGCATCATACAGCCCCAGGCCATCAGCCATTGCGCTGAACTCTTGTCGCCTGCGATCGACTACAGTTTCTTGCATGATTGCATCGAGATTCAACGAGGTGAGTAGGAATCTAATTATGTTACTGTTAGCAGATAACTTGATGTGGCTTTCCAGGCCCCGTTCTTCCTAGGTATATTTTAAGAAACGCCCCGAGGACTTTCCCTCAGGATGTTTGCCTCCAGACTGCTGTCCATCGCATCCGGGGTTGTGTCCGAGTGGAGCTTGGTATGAAGATATCGGAAGATATCATCTCTCCGGGGGGTGATCGATATCGTCGTGGCTCTTCCAGAGAGACGCTTCCCGAGTTTAGTCCGGATGTGCCGTCTTCCAGTCAGGGATATTTGAGTGCTAGGTCATTTTTGGGGTTTGATCGAGAGAGTAAAAATGCTTGATCCGATATCCTGGGGCGTATTCATTGAGAGCATCATATGAACGTGCTCTCTTTGAAAGAGGTAGTCCCCGCCCACCCATAGCTTTTTTTTTGGCCTCGGTATGCTCGCGACATCTCCGGGATCTCCTCCGGCCTGCAGACTAACTGTTTGAGCAGGACGCCGAGCCTGCTCGTGGAGGATAGCTCCTTTTGAGTAGCGAAGACAAGATAACAACGTGCAACGATGACAGTTTTGTCATCTAGCCTGGCCGCACAAGCCGTTTATCACTGATGGCTAACACCGTGGCTTGTAACACTTGCTCTTTCCTGCCTTGCCCGAAGTTAATCCTTGCTACCCAATACAAGTTTTGCTGACCCCGGATCTCCATGACAGGGCAATACTACCTTATCTTACGAGCGTATGATACCAAATTCTAAGTTCCTCATTTCCCAAGGACAATTCTGTGCCCCGCAGTCTTGAATGTCCTGGTGCTTAAACTCGGGGTCTAGTGGGATAGCCGGGCTAGGATATTTGGTTAATCATGGGCCGTAGTACGGTTATTTATGGCAGTCCTGCTCAAAGAGTTGATATTATTACTGAGTGATTGAGGTATTTTCTGTTTTTCTGTTATTGTAGATGGTGGGTGAGGATGGGGTTGGTCGGCGGCTGGTTAATTCGGTAAATTTATCCTAGTATTACCAATATGGCACCCTCACTAGCGAAAACATGAAACGCGGATCGCTACCAGCGGGTAGAGCCCCCGGCCTCGCACCACGTGGAAATAAATCCGACTGCTGGGATACATGGGGACTGGAGAGAACGTGGCCCTTTGTGATACTTCATGGATACCCCAGGATCCCCCAGTCGATCACTCCCAAACCTGGACTGTATCCCCGGCGCCTGGAATGTGCCCACTGTATTAGCAATGGGAAACTTAGGGTGAGGACAGTGGATCTACATAGCGTACGATACGGTAAATCGCACTGTAGCACAATAACTTACAAGAGACTTGCATATGCCACGAGCCGGGCTAGTATAAAAAACGCTTTGATCTCGAAGGAGATGTAAGGGGGGGGAGGGTTTATAAATGGCTTATACCGGGAGAGAAGGATGGGGGATGTCTGATTTAGATTTTTAGGCATATGATTGACCCTGCATTGCTTGTAGCGATAGCGCGGATCGAACTTGACGACTTCCTATAGTGCGGCCCTGAATATAGCCCTCCACGTAAGCTACCAAACTTCATCTTCCAGCTCTCTTGTCTAACCATCCTCTCACCCCCGCAGTTTGGCTATCTGGAATCCGGCTGTTACGAGGAAACTTGATTTATCAGCATTTTCTGTAATATGGACAGCTGCAGCGAGAGATATCATTACCTGATAGATGTAATCCCCATCCGATAACTGTTAGGGTACGATAGTTAGTTTGGGGCACGACCGGCAGAAGGGTCGTGATTGTTTTATGGGCTTTTTCCTGTTTGTGTGTTGAGTGCGCTTTCTACCCGCATTTAGTCGCTAACTAACCGGTCGAGAGCTCCTCGTCGAACATCCCTACTCAAACACCACTATAGTACCACCACCGAAGTACCTTTTCTGTGCTACGCGCGGGTCGGCCGCGCTACCTCACTCGCCGTTGGGTTGCGAGTGAGCTGCCATCCGAGTGTTTCCATCATTACCCGGCATCAGATTTTGTGGAGCGGGGTACCGCTTTCTGGTATCGTAGCTTATAGCCGTAATTTGCGGTACTGTATCAACTATTTAAGCTACAGTGATGTATGGTATTAACCGATCACTAGGAGGTTTCATGAAGCTTTGCGAAAGAAAGGATTAAGAGAGGATAGGATGAATTGCTGGTGGAATGTCAGGAGGAAGGATAAGGTAGAAAGAAAGTAATGCCAAAAAGCACGAGCACCGGATGCTCACTGCCTTACCTCCCTCCTTCCCCTCGTCATCACGATACATCCCTTGTTGGCTCGGTATCATACCCCCATCATGCCACTATCATAATGGATCGGCCATTGACATGCACTTGCCCTACATTCCCAAGCTTGTGGATTATAAACCCTTATCTGACTGGCCTTGATTCACCTCTTTATAATAGGAACGCTTTCCCTTGGCTTCCCCGAATACGCTCACAAGGGCAGCCTTCGCCGTGAAGGCTTTCAGGCATCTGGGGCCCAATACTGGCGTAGAGGGTAGCAAATCTGTGCGCAATAAAGGTACAGATCACCACCAAGATGGGGGGAAAATATTCTTATACCTTTTCGTGTGACGGTGTTTCTAATGCCGGTGGATATCGTAGAATGTGGGAGGGTCCGGTAGGAGCTGTTCAAAGGGCATGCTAAGGGTGGATGGATCGGGGAGTATAGGCGGGTGGTTGGGGAATCATCGTCTGGCTCTGGCCCCGTTCCGGTGCACTATGCAGCTCACGGAAAGGGGAGCAAGTATCAAACCCCCGGGATAAAATTACTCTGCTTGGGCTAAGGGCGATTTGGTCCACCTCCAACAGTGGGGCTCCTTTAATCAGAGTTCGTAATGAGGTGGTTCCATCCGTCCCGTGGCTGCGCGAGGATGGACGACTTTTGTGCCCCCGTCCGGTCCGGTAGGTAGTTTGTCTCCTCGATTTAGAGCTGTGGAGGTCGAGCCCAGATGTCCCCTGCTCTAACTTTAGGAATGTCTCATTCCACCACCTCCCTCTTTCTACAGCATTCAACCTGTACTCTCTATTTGTTCCTCCTTCTTTCACAGTGCTTACTTGCGGTATGCCTTGCGCCCACAACCTATCGAGCGCCGCAGACCGGTGGGGGCGAAGAGTACCTCTAAAGATTCACCAACCTCGGACCTCGGACACTGAAGTATCCGGAATATCCCCTGCTGGCTAAGGATACGATATTTGTCATGGAATACGAGTAGATATGGGAAACGCCGCTGTTCAGCGGAACTTTGGGCCGATGCATGCTCTGAGAGTTCTAGCAATTGATAAGCAGCCAATGGCGAATCAGGCCATCGGCATTTGTTAATACTGCAGGCATGAACTTTTGAAGTAAATATAGCAGCATTTCAATATCCAACACATTGAACTACCACTGAGTTGTGGGAATAGAAAGGGAATAAGCAATGACAGTTGCACTAGGGCTCGTCAGCGGATTGCGTTATTGGGATATCTTTGGGACTTGGTGGTGTCCTCTCCATTAAACAGTTGGCAATTTATCATTGTCTATGAGCATATATCTTCCCTGCTCAGGGTGCACCTTTTTGACATTCCCACCTATCGAGTGATACAACGTTCACATATTATCATACTAGTATATGACTAGAGACCGCCTCCTAATAATGAGGTAGTAAAAAAGGGTTATAGTCCTATGGAACCCTACCATGGCCCATAATAGCCTAGCAATCCGCCCCGTCAATGGTCATCACTCATAGTCCACTTGTGGCCAAAACAATCCCCCAGAGTCCCCCATAAATTAACCCCTAATCTACACCTACTCCCCAGCAAAAATAATGTCTCTGGTTTTCTAGCCTACAGCCCTCTAGATAACGGCTGTTACTGTATTGGGGTTTTGTTAATGAGAGCAGCATGATACCGCTTTAGCCAGTAAGTCGGAACCAGGATCTGAGGGCATTGAGAACGCAGTGTATGGAGGAAGGGGGATCTCCCCCGGTATTTGTAGGGCACGCATCAAGAGGAGCAACAGGTCAATCATGACACTCCCCCCTCTTATTGTTCGTTCTTTATCCCTCCCTTGTTATAGACCAACTCAACCCACTGTTCGGGAAGCTTCTTAGCATCAACTATTCCGTACATTAATCAACTTCGTAGCCCTGTGGCCTAGAAAGCCAAATGCTATATTGTCATAATTACAATAATATCCGAGTGAACCTTTACCAACAATTTCTATTATGCCTCTCTAAAAAACTAGCTCTGGTTTACTCCTTCTCCTTCGTAAAAAACTTTTGGCACTAAATGCCGGCACCGATATTAGTTATCTCAAGGAGGGGCTGCGAGCAGCTGGGGATTGGCAATGCAACGGCATTCGCTGGCTCGTAGTTCCACTAGTGAGCGAAGAAAAGGATTTCGATTAGGTGGTGCGCCCCGGTCTGCTCTCTTTACTCCTCTCGCTCGCAAATAGGGTTCCGACAGTCGAAAAAACGGATGGGCCGTGGCCCGGGATCCCCTACATGGCAAACTTTGACAATTATCCACAGCCCTTCATCTCCCGCCCACGTCGTCCTTTATATTATGATGCTACTACGAATAGAATATACCTCTAATGGTGGCAGACTGCTTTAGTTATCCATCTCTGATAAACCCATTTAACATGCGCACCCTATATCGGTGGGTCCTTCACCATCCTAGAAATTTGGGAATATGGCTGCTGGCATGGTGATGCCGCCTTGGATTGCAGGATGCGCCTAAACTTGTTATTGATAGAGGCAGCAGATGAAATCCGAAGATCCATTATCCCCTAGCAGAAGGCATATCCACAAATCACACTCCGAGGTTCCTACCTGGTCATTCATTCCGGTTGGAAATTGTGGTCATGGTCGTGCTCTGATATTCTCTGATCCTCTTGTTACGAGTGATACCTCGTGACCGGTTGCGTCACCCCCTATCGCCATTCCTACTTCTACACCCTCTTCTTTCTTCCCTCCTTTCTTTTCTTCTTTTTCTCCTCATCTCTTAACATCCTATTGTTCTTTAAGCAATACAAGCTGCTCGCTTGCCTTGTAACCGCTCTCTTCTTGGTTACTCGTAACACCATCCAATTCGACTCATTCACTCGCTATACCACTCAACAACTCCCTTTGTTTGATCGGATTTCGGAGTAGAAATAGACCGATTCGGAGGCGAAATCACGAAACGTCACTCATCCGGCCCCTCGCCATCCTTGTTGGAAATGTCCACACTCGTAGGTAGTAATACCCGTATGCATCCGAGGACACGGAAGCGCTGAAAGTTTTTCTCCTGTAAGGTCTCCTTGCGTTTGCTTTCCTCTCTTTTTATTTTCTTTTGTTAGCCATCCGCTAACAACAACAACCATGGCTAGCACACTCCATGAGATGACCCACGGGCGGTTTGCAGAAAGGTGTTAACAACAAGGTTCTATAAATGGGGATCTATTGTCAGCTGGTAGATATAAGGGGGGCAATATTTCGGAGCCGTCTAAAGAAGAAGCAACCAGACACAGCCTTTAGGCCAGTGACTCGCAATGGTGAAGATGACTGGCCGACACTAGTGTTTGAGTACGGGGTCTCTGAGTCCCTGACAGTGTTCCCAAGCATCTAATCTGTCGGTCTTTTGCTTAGGATTGGACGCACGCCGGCTTCTAGGACTCCGTCCGGGACGGACGCCCACCGGCAGTCTATCCTAACCTCTGCCCGGGACGGGCGGCAGGGCCCTATAAGTGTCTCACTGTGAAATACCTCCAAGTGACGGCTGGGCCCTACGAATGACGGCCGGGTCCTACGAATGACGGCCGGGCCCTACGAATGATGGCCGGGCCCTACAAATGACGGCAATGACGGCCGGGTCCTACGAATGACGGCTGGGCCCTACAAATGACGGCTGGGCCCTACAAATGATGGCCGGGCCCTACAAATGACGGCTGGGCCCTATAACTGACGGCCGGGCCCTGTAACTGACGGCCGGGCCCTGTAACTGACGGCCGGGCCCTACAATGACGGCCGGGCCCTACAAATGATGGCCGGGCCCTACAAATGATGGCCGGGCCCTACAATGACGGCCGGGCCCTACAACGACGGCCGGGTCCTACAAATGACGGCCGGGCCCTACAAATGATGGCCGGCCCTGCAACGACGGCCGGGCCCTACAAATGACGGCCGGGCCCTACAACGACGGCCGGGCCCTACAAATGACGGCCGGGCCCTACAATGACGGCCGGGCCCTACAAATGACGGTCGGGCCCTACAAATGGTGGCCGGGCCCTGCAACGGCGGCCGGGCCCTACAAATGACGGTTGGGCCCTACAAATGACGGTCGGGCCCTACAAATGACGGCGGGGCCTCACAGATAATGGCCGGGCTCTACCGGAAGACCCCATTTGGGCCAAGACTGCAGGACCCGGCTGTCAATCCCTGGGACGGCCGTCTTGACGGAAGATGGACGCCGTGTCCGGCGTCCTTACCCACCCTGCCCGGGACGGTTGGGAAGGACGGTTGAGAAGACTGGTCCCTGCCACGCCCCAGGACCGACGCGAGGTGGTGGCTTTCCAACTCAGGCGGAGAAGTAAAAACAGTGGCCATAATTTCGGCCTCGCCACAGTCCTCAACCCTCCACATAGAACAATGGGAGATTGCGAACGTTCCAAATCCCCACATCACCCGGAACCGCCCTGGCACCTCCATTGACATTCCGACGAGCGTTGGGAAAATAGACACCATCGGTCCAGTCGAGTTCGAAGGAGTTAAAGATGACGGAAACCACCTGGAGTACGGCGAAATACCATCCGCCGCCTATGTGCGTACTCTAGCCGAACCTTCCAGATCTATTTTCAGGGATTGCATTAGATACTAACCCTGTGGGAAGGTGAGCGAGTCGGGAAAGGGGGGGCGGGACTGGGCTGAGACTGGAGGAGAGGGAGGGGGAAGGGAGTAGCCTGGGGGATGATCTACTTTGTATTATATATTTCATGGTGATGGAGGTGCTTCAAGAGTGTGCTCGTGTGTTGACGGGAGGAGAGGTTCTGGTGTGTATTCTCTATAGAGGTTGCTAGCTTCGGTCCACCTTAAGGGCCCGTTTACCTATAGACGTCCGTCTAACAGCCTAAAACGATGCTGACCGTTAAGGGGAACTTGACAGTGGGGAAGAGTGCGGCAAAGTAGATGGCGTTTACCTAGAGTAGATAACGTAACTTTTTGATGGTCTAGCTACAAGAATCTAGGACTGTGGAAAATTTGTCAAACACTTTCGCGCCGTTTATCAGATAACGCTTGAGAGGCCACCGTCTACCACCACTATTACAAATCTAATTTTTAGAAGGAGACAGACAGTTGAAGGTATGTAAAGAAAACAGAATTATTGCACGTTTAGCTAATATACAGTCTAGTATATAACTGAAAGCCCGTTTACCTCACTGACTTTCTTTAACGGTTGGCACTGCCTCTGGTTGCTAGACGGCCGTCTATAGGTAAACGGGCCCTTAGTAGTGAAAACTCTGCTAGTATCATACATGTGTAGCACTATGTCTCCGCATATGCCCTATACATCCGTTCATGCCCTAGAACGTTCGCTTGTCCACATTTCAGTGTTCCTCCATACTATGTGGGCTTCCCTTCCCCTGCGCTCCTCTCTGTTCCTAATACAACATTTTACTGCCGGGATTGTTATACCATCACATGGGTGATCGTTCAGGTTTATAGCACTCAAGCAAGATTGCATATTAAGAAGAGAGAATTAGCAAACATACTTAATCTACATATTACGCAAGCTCAGACCTGGGTTTTCTCAAAGGGAACACCTGCTCGGGTTCTCGGGCTCGTATGCCTGAGGGATATGGGGGCGCGGACACTGAAGCTTGCGGATGGGATGGGCTGGTAGTAGACACAAGTTAGGAAAGTTGCATCGGGATTAAAAGAGTTAGGAGTTTGAGGGAAATGGGGGATCGTGGCGGACCTCCTACATCTGTCAATACTTTTTCTTTTTCATCCCCCTTATTTCGTTTCTCTCTCTAGGCTCTGTAGATACCATGCACTATCTCCCTCTTTTCACGTCATCCAAATAGGTCATACAAGGTTCTTCTCTTGTCGGGTAATATCGATCTCTACTTCTTTTCCTTCCCGCGCCTTTTGTCGCTCATAAATAGAAGTGGACCTCCCAGCATCACCCCCGGTGCCTTAATACATCGTAGTGTGGGATAGTGTTTGTGATAGTCCAGGCCCGACCTGAGCCTGGAGTCAGCCTTTGGGGGCTCGTCTGACCCAGCCTGGCTGCACCGAGGATATTTGTAGCCTTCGGAGTGATCGAGCATGACTATTCTTATATTTGTTGGGCTTTCAGGGGGTGGTGCACAGTGACATGGATTACTAGCGTATGCGCTAATAGCCCATGCACTTGCGTGTCTGTGCTGAGGTGATATTATATATTCACCACTATGACCGTGAAGGTTCGCATACCGCTGGGTGTAGAATTTAGTATGGATTCGAAGGGTATACTCATATTCTCGTCCGAATGGTTGTGCCCAATTCTGAAAATTGGGATTGAAAAAGGGAGAAATGGTTTGTAATGTGAGATCGATAGTTCTCGGAGGGCCGTGTGGAGAACAACCATCATAGAACTAAATTAGATATAGTCTGAGGCCTGCAAACCTGTGAATTTGTATATAGGCACAAGGACTATCATATTCCAGTTAGAATCTCGCATAATCTGGTACGGCTATCAAGAATACTTTTTGAAATAGTCGCGTTTGGTGTGGGAAATGCCCATACTCTTTAGCAGCGGTGGTATGATATGATATCTGGCTGCATGATGTTTCCTTCATACCCTTTGCCCTTAGGCACACAAGAGTTGGTGCGCTGGCAAGGCATAGGTTCTAGGGATCACAGAGGATCATGCGATATCATATTAAGATGGCTCTAGATTGCTTGAGATCGCTAGGATTCAGGGCTTATCGGCCTGGCGTTAGAGCCCGTTGTGTCTCGGGAGTTCTGCGGCGCCGTTAGTTAGATGGAGGATACTATATATCTCCTGGCCTATCCTTAGCTAGCAGCGGGAGCAGCCAAATAGTCCACCGTTCTTTTATGTTCCGCTACACTTAGAGCCCGCTGCGATCGAACTTTAGTTCTTTCCTCCTTTCATGTTTACTTTAGCCCCCAAAAATTGTAGCCCTGCCAGGCAATCAAAGATTCTATCACGCCTAGTGAGGCAAGTGACAGGTTCATGTACAGGAACGGGCGGGGCCACACAACGCCAGGGTTTTCAAAGCCAAAAAAGTTGAAGCCTTTTACGGGAAAGGTTTAGATGCCCTTTATATTGCCACAAGGGTCTAGGAGTAATATACCTCACATGTGTCATCTAATATATCTTCTGCTGGTTCAGGCTTAAAAACAGGCCAAGGGGAGTCAAAAATACTCTGATATGTTCAAAAAATTGCGAGCCGAATGGATGCTGGGCGGTCTCCTATTGCTTCATAGGTTACTAAAATTTAAATAAACTACTCTCATATTGGGAGCCTTTATGTGATTAGGCTATTTTCTATCCCTCTTCAGTGTTGTTACCGACCTCAAATCCCTAAAACCTTCCCCTACAGCCTGTTCTCCACACGGCGCCCCAAGCACTCTACCCTGATGATTACGCATGGCAAGCTATTTCTCCCTCTTTCGATCCCAATTTTCAGGCCCGGCACAACCATTCAGATAAGAATACGAGTGTACTGTACCCTTCGGATCCTCACAGAATTCTGCACCCAGTATTATGCCAACCCCCACGGCCACAATCCACAGCTGCGAACATACCACACCACCCCGGCACAGACACTCAGGTGGAGGAACTATTGGCACATGCGTTAATGCTTTGTTCAATCCATGTCACTATGCACCACCTCCCGAAAGCCCTCAAATATAAGAATAATCATGCTCGATCACTTATAAGGCTACAGATATCCTAAGTGCATCCAGGCTGGGTCAGATGAGCCCCAAAAGGCCGACTTCAGGCTCAAGCCGGGCTTCCCGCTCACGAACACTATCCTATACTATGAGGCATATGGAGACGGGGTGTGATGCTAGGAGATCCACCTCTATTCCAATGCAACAATAAGAGGAGTGAGAAAGAGAAAGAGTAGGGGTTGGTATCGCCCTAGATGAGAAGAGACATATATTGCTTATACAGGCAATATAAAAAGGAGGTAGTATAGGGTGTTTATAGAGTCCGCCTAGAAGAAGTGAAAGTAGATTAAAAAGAAAAAAGTAATAACAGAATCTGATGTTAGAAATAATCTCACACGATCTCTCATGCTTCTATATTACAAACACACAACTAGGCGAAATCCTCTCACGGCAGTCTCATCCTCTCCAGATATAGCACTACAACCTCCCCGCATGCTATAAGCCCAAAATAATTCATCAGCATAGAAAACAGTAAGGAAATGTATTCTCCCAAAGCAGGAATCAGGTAGAGAACCGAGTGAGAGTAGGTGATCAACAACACTTCCTAATTCCCGTTCTATGATCATGGTCTCAAGCATTGGATTTACCCCCCTCCCCCCTGCGCCTCGTCTCATGTTTACTTAGCCAATAGGGACAAGGGTAATTCAGAATGGGAGTGCGCTGTGGCACTTGCAAGTAAACTCTCGTATGACACTCAACCTGTATAGACAACTCAGATGAGGAGAATTAGTCCCCGTATCAGTTCCACCCGCACTATGAAAAACTCTGCCCTACCCAATGCACTCATATCAGGGGTTTCATTGACAGGTTACATGACCCAAAGATAAGTCTAAAGAGACAAGAATAGAATCGAGCACACCATTTATTACTCTCTGTAAAATTGTTGAGTAGTGTTATGAGAGAAAGTAACAAGCGAGCTAATCAAGGGGAGCAAAAAAACTTAGATTGCCTGTTGAGGGATCGCAATGAGATTGAACCGAGAGACCAGGAAGGAGATGTAAAGGAGAAAGAATTGAGAGGAGAGGAAAGAGGAGACAAGAGCGGGATGTATGCACGAGTGGATTAGGCACGTAGTCACGAGGTGTCACTCGTGACTGCGAGGATATATGAGCACAAGTACTCGAGTACAATTCCCAACAAAAAACACAGTTCCGGATAACTCATAGCTTTTCCCCTCCACATATAACTTTATTCACAGATGCAGGCCAAGGAAGTAACACATCACCCGGATTTTGTTTTTTAGCTCCTTCGATGAGGAGAGCTGAATCAAAGTGGGCACTATGTGACCCGGTCCTAATTTTGGCGGACACCCTGCCCGTAAATATATCTATCAGAAGGGTTCAAAGGTGTGTGCGGCAAGTATCTTCCCAGTTACAAAGTTTTTCCCCTGAAAACATTCTAACGCCGATTGCTTCACTGATGCTCACTCGTTGCCCTTCTCGATTTCCACAGTTCCAATTCTTGGAAGTGACCTACAATCAGTGCAGATGCACTTGCTGCAGAGCTCTCCCCCGCGCCTCAATCACAAGATCTCCAGTTCCGGCTCCTTCAATCCCATACCGTCTCTGCCTGCAGGATCATGACAGGCTGAGAAAATGAGTTGGATTGGTGCGCTTGTATATGGCATGGGTAGTTCATGATTGGGGACAACCAAAACCTGCCATCGAGACCAACTTGATCCAAAATTTCTAAATTGGGAATAGCGTCTTCCTAAGAAGGGATAATACGTCTTCCTCCGGTGAAGTTATTTACAAGCACCAGGCAAGCTTTTTTCGTACAAAGGCTGCCAAGAAGGTCTTTTACTCGCGTAGTGGTGATAGAAAAATCACTGAAAAACAAGAAAAACATCTTACCGTTTTCCTCCGCCTAGAGTCATGGAAGAAATCGTTGTTGCGGTCGGAGTTGGCATCGAAGATGTTGCACATATTACAAGTACTTGTATCAAACAGCTCACTATGATATGACCCTGGTTATTGATTTCCAACCCACCAGTAAAATAAACATACCGTAAGGCAAAAGTGATTAGAGGCTTCGTAAAGGGATTGCAAACCTGTATCACCAACTGGCCAGAATGCTAGGACCACCCCGGTACCCGGTTATGGGGTTCAGGTTCAGTTCTCGGTGGAGGCGGAGTGGAACTCGTATCATACACTTCAGGTATCTACCTCGTGATGCTCCCCCCGAGTGCTCGAGGTTGATAATTACCAACGAATCTTCAGGCTTAATGCGTTCCCAATCTACCCATATTCAAGTGCTACTCCCTGGCTTATGCCAGATTAAATGTCTTCTTACCATTATTTCCCAACAAGTTATTCTGCGCGGCTGGGGATACGCGGTCAGAATGGTATGGGTTCCTCGCAAGGGAGTGAGCGGAGGAATTCGAGGTAATATTTGAGACGGAGATGGAGATTTCACTGAAGGGTGGAAGGGGTCTTGACTTGGATGAATAGCGGGGGGTGGTACAACATCTGTTCAAGCCGTATCTCATTGGCCAGGGGCAAAACTCTCGAACGCCACAAACTCACCAACATCACTCCCCCAATTCCACTTCCTTTCCACATCTTCAGCCCTTCTGATCCTGTTCCGCCCTCGACCACCCTGCCCCATTCTCCAAGATATAGAAATCGTTCTTTGACATAGTTTGGCCATGTCACTCAAGCCCTTTCCTACCATTAAATCCATCAGGAGCTATGTCACCGAGGGCGTCGGCTCTGGCGGCGATTACCACAATGTAGCCGGTGGCCACTGGTGAGTTCACACCTGCATCATCCTACTAATCTTAACACTAACATTCACAGGCTCGTCGATACTCCCATCGCGAACCCCATGTCCCGTTATGAACAGTACAAGCACTCACGGACATCGTGGGGTATCAATGTTCTGGGATCACTCTGCGTGGAGATTGAAGCAAGTGACGGTACTACCGGCTTCGCTACCGGGTTCGGCGGGCCCCCGGCTGCCTGGATTATTCGCAACCATCTCGAGAGATTTCTGATCGGCGCCGACCCACGGAACTTAAACCTCCTTTGGGATCAAATGTTCCGAGCAACCATGTTTTACGGCAGAAAAGGTTTGCCCATTGCTACTATCTCCGTCATTGATTTGGCACTCTGGGATCTGCTAGGCAAGATCCGGGGAGAACCAGTTTACAAGATGATCGGTGGGGCAACTCGGGACAGGCTTTCCTTCTACTGCACTGGCCCCGAGCCTGTTGCGGCTAAGGAAATGGGATTCTTTGGGGCAAAGGTGCCGCTACCCTACGGGCCCGACGACGGTCATGAGGGGTTGAAGAATAATATCGAATTCTTAAGGAGACATCGTGAAAGCGTTGGCCCTGATTACCCGCTTATGGTGGATTGCTACATGGCTTTGACTGTCCCCTACACCATTCAACTCGCTACCGCAACCCTTGACCTCAATATCAACTGGTGGGAGGAGGTTCTCCACCCCGATGACTTTGACGGCTTCGAGAAGTTGAAGCAGGCGTTACCCCAATCGAAGTTTACAACCGGAGAGGTTCGGACCCCCGCTCACATGCGAAACAAACGTCCTGCTGACTACCGCAAAGCACGAATACACAAGATACGGCTTCCGTAAGTTGATTGAGGGACGTAACGTTGACATTCTCCAACCGGACGTGACGTGGGTGGGAGGATTGACAGAACTTCTCAAGATCACCGCCCAGGCAGCGGCATACGACCTTCCAGTTGTCCCCCACGCTTCAGGCCCTTACTCGTACCACTACGTGGTCTCACAGTCGAATTGCCCCTTCCAGGAATATCTAGCTAATTCACCCGACGGAAAATCCGTCCACCCAGTATTCGGTGATTTGTTCATTGATGAGCCGATCCCGACGAATGGATGGATTGACGTTAGCATTCTGGACAAACCCGGGTTCGGTCTTACCCTCAACCCAAAGGCTCGGCTGATTGAGGCTTCCCGTTTATTGAATCCTACTCCGGCAAAGTCGTTAACAGCACCAGAAGTGGGGAAAGAGACACCCACCGCGGGGCCGGCGTACGGCAACCCCACCAGCCACCAGCACTAAGATGAAGCTTGGCTTTTTTTCTTTCTCTTTTCTTCTCGTGTAGTTAGTCAGGAATGCGTAGCGAAGTTGGGGAAGCCATGCGAAAGTGGGGAAGGCTTGGGTTTACCTTGGTTGTGGAATTTCTAAGAGCCAATCACGTGATTCGTTAACCAGCCCCTCCCCCGCACTAGTTCTATTACTCCACAAAGCGGTTTGCCCTCTGCCCTCGAAGGTATAGGCATTTAACGCTAGTTGCCGCAGCAATATTTATGAGGCTCCCGTCCAGGTTTATATTGTTGAGCCGATCTCATAAGATACCAACCTGACCTACCAAGCAAGCTTCAGCCAACAAATACAACATGCCAAAACTCCTCGAAGGCAAAACTATAGCAATCACTGGCGCCGCAACTGGCATCGGCCGAGCTATAGCCCTCGAGATGGCCCGTCAAGGAGCAGACATAAGCATCGGCTACCTGGGACCTACCCAAGACTCCTCAGTATCCTCCCTCCGCAAGGAAATCGAGTCAGCGCCTATCTCGGCCCAATTCTTCGCAATCCCTGGCGACATCTCGGACGCGGAGACCAGCAAGACACTAATCAAGTGTACAGTCGAAAAATTCGGAAAACTCGACGCCTTCGTCTCGAACGCCGGTGTCTGCCAATTCCACGACTTTCTCACCATGCCGATAGAACTCTACGAGAGGACGGTAGCGGTGAACCTCAATGGCGCGTTCTACGCTGTTCAGGCCGCCGCGAACCAAATGGTCTCGCAGGGCACCGGTGGCAGTATAATCGCCATATCCTCTATCAGCGCGCTGGTGGGAGGGGCCGGACAAACGCACTATACTCCGACGAAAGCTGGTGTCCTATCGCTGATGCAGAGCTGTGCTGCGGCGTTAGGGAAGCATGGGGTCCGCTGTAACGCGATTCTGCCAGGGACTATCAAGACCGCGCTAAATGAAGAGGATTTGGCGGATGAGGGAAAGAGGGAGTACATGGAGGGGCGAATTCCTCTAGGGAGGACGGGGGTGCCAGAGGATATTGCGGGTCCTGCTGTGTTTTTGGCGAGTGATTTGTCGAGATATATGGTCTGTTTTCTCCCCTTTGCTAAACAGCACCTTTGAGGGAATTCGGCTAATGACGGGGTTGAGTAGACTGGTGCGCAGTTGCTCGTTGGTAGGTTTACGGCTTCCTATGATTTTAGTGATACTAATTGCGTACAGATGGGGGGTTATTCGTTAATTTACAATAAGTCCAGCGCCAGGAATCAGGAATTCGTAGTTTATTGTTCAGAGACCGTGTTTCCACATCTCCTTTCTTTTACCCTCGGAATGCCAATTCTCGCTCTCGAGAGACCACGAATTGAATTATATTCGTATATACCCGGGAAAACGCCCAGGGGCGACCCTGTAAACTCACTCTTCTCTAGCCAGCATGCTCAACACAACACTCAAGTACAGTATCAGTAGCATTACCGGTACTTGTAGCAAATTCCGATAAGCCTTATCCAGCAGCTATAATACCAATGAGCCTCAGATTCAAGGTCGTACCAAAGTAAGAGTCTTAACCCATCCCCGGATCTTCACCCCATAACTTATCAGGTGTGAATCCAGCCCATCCCCAAAGCAATCTCACTGCGAAGGAGAGCCCACCGCTTCGGTGTAATATCTCCGAAGGCACGGCTACCCACCCGCGATTGTAAACCCTAGCCCTTCCCCTCTCGTCATCCCTGCACTTTTCGCCCTACCCCACCCGCCCTACAACATCATACTCGTTCAAAGTGATCCCCGCGCAACACGAGAGCCACAAACCAAGAAAACCAACAAACACTATGGCTTCCTCATCGCCCCCTCCAGCTGGAATCTACGTCCCAGTACCAACCTTCTTCCTCCCAGCCTCCTCCGAAGACTCCAACCCCCTCATACCGCCTCTGGATCTGGACGCCCAGGCCGGTCATGCATTGCATCTCGCCCGCTCGGGAATCACAGGATTGGTGCTTCTCGGGAGTACTGGTGAAGCGGTACACTTGACGAGCGCGGAGCGCGTTGCTCAGATCAAGCATGTGAGAGCGGTGCTTACTGCCGGGGGGTTCAAAAACTACCCGCTGATAGCGGGGACCGCAACGAATGGGATTGAAGAGACGGTGAAATTACTCAATGGGTCAGCGGCGGCGGGCGCGGGGTGGGGATTGGTGCTTGCACCGGGATACTTTGCCGGAGCGGCGAATGAGGAGGGGATAGCCGAGTGGTATAGAGGTGTTGCGGATAAGAGTCATATTCCGGTCATGATGTTTGTTACCTCTTTATTCTTCCCAGATTCAATTCAATGCTAACTAAGACACAGCTACCATTACCCCGGCGTCAGTAACAACGTCAAACTCCCTCCCAGCATCTTCCGCAGCCTAGCCTCACATCGCAACATCGTCGGCGGCAAACTCTCGCACGGTGACATCTCAATCCACGCACAGATAGCCCTAGACCCACAAATTGACCACAAAAACTTCCACCTTTTTACGGGCCTCGGCCAGCAGCTCTTCCCGGCCCTGCAAGTAGGTTGCAGCGGCGCGGTCGACGGCCTTGCTGCAATATTCCCTAAAACAGTAGTACATTTATATACCCTAGTCACGCAGGCAGACCCGCTCGATAGAGAAACGCTCGAACAGATTCGCGAGCTGCAGTACCGGATTAGCCGTGCGGAGGAGTTGATTGTGAGGTTTGGGGTCGTGGGGATTAAGGAGGCGGTTAGTCGTGTGTTGAACTTTGGAGAGCCGGATGGTGGGAGGTTGCCATTGGCGCGGGGGATGGGGTACGGGGAGTGGGAGAGGTGGAGTGAAGAGATGACGGAGATGGCGAGGACCGAAATGGAGTTGCAGACTTCGTAATGTAGAGGAGTATTATGGTTTTTCGTGGGATAGGCGAGGATAGAGCCCGGAATTAGTATTCACAGGTTGTCACTCGAATTTCGTTACCGCGAAGGCTCATGAAGGGTACATATTACTCTCCTAGCGGGTAGGGAGCTAAAGTTGCCGTATCCAATAAGTTTTGATACCATGTGAAAATCTAGTTGCGGAATAACTCCAAGAAGAGTTTAGTCTCTGTCCGGTGCTTTTCATGAATCTTTTAAAACATCTCTCTTCGATCCCCAAGCCAGCTGTAGCATAACCGGTGCCTCCACAAAGGGGGAAAAAGGCATAGGTTATCATCGCGGATCCACCGATACCTGATCTAAGCCGAACTATCACTGAACACTGAGCAAGGGGTTATGTGCACTAGCTTACGAGCCAAGTAGAAAAAGAAGAAAGGCCGAGCGTATCTAAGATCAGTAGAGGGGGTCTTTCAACCAGTGGCAGTGCGCACTAGGCTTGTCGTTCTGACATCCACCTGTTTGCGAATGGTCTCCGCCCTCCCTGAATAGGAGAGGCAGAGGTGCTGTATTATGCATAGACCAAGATATTACGTTTTCTCTTTCATTTCTAGCCACATAGCTCCTACAGAGTAGTTCAACCTCAACAGCATATCAGCGAGGCGCGGCCTGGTGGAGGAAGAGAGGCAGAGTAAACATACGTCCTCCCCTGGCAGCAAGGGCAACAGCGGTGCGTCGGTGCCAGAATATATCATTCCACAGGGAAGCACCAAGTGGCCAAAGGATATATCCCATGACAAGTATACCCAACCAAGTATTCTCAAACCAGCAGGTGAAAGAAAGAGAAAGAAAGTCATCACCTAACTCATGCTCTGGCGGACCGTATCATACAGCATCAGGGGCGGGTGCACTCCCAACAGATTAAAATGGAAATAGAAAGATGGACCCAATGGGCTCATGGATATTTGTGACTACATGTACCCACTACCAACGTCAAACTTTCACCTATTTACGAGATGCGATGGGATGGAGTAAAATGCCCTATTATCTGAACTTGCGCTCGCAGCATACACTGACGAGCGTACAATTATTCTCCACTTATTACATCACGAGCTCGCATTCATGGGAGTTTCAGTATGTAAGTTCTACTTTGTCTACCCAACAATGTGGTTAGCCACGAACAACAAACAGCTGAGGCAATAACTCGAGTGATCTCCAGTGATACACATTGCGCACTCCTTATCCCCCTCCCTGCTTTTGGCCCCCCCAGTTCCTACGCTTTCGGGTTTTCGCACATTCTGGCCTCCCAACCGAGTTCCTCAAGGATCACCAAGATCTCGAGTGTCGAACTTTTATGGACAGCGACTTATGTCACATTTTTACTCTTTTCCAGCCAGCATTTAAACGTCCGTGTGCAACTACCTTCCGGCTCCACCTTTTTTCCAAGCGTGATTCACCAATTGGATGGGACAGAATGAGGGATTTGTCCTCTTTTTTTTGCCTTGCGTCAGCGGAAGTAAGTATGCAGAGCACTCGTAGGTTCTAGATAAACTGGGCCTGCAGCTATTGCCCGTATGGTAATTGCTATCTCCGGAAAGGCGGGTCCGCCACGGGGTTAGTCCTTAAGAGGAATAGTGGCTGCCTTAAGAAGGATGGCGGCGAGTCGAGTTTACCCAGAATTTACGGCAGTGCGCCTCATAGGTTGGGTTTGGGAGAAGGGAGAAGCTCGCTGTCTGCGTGGGAGGAAGGGTCGGACGGGCGTAGGGGACTTAGAGATATACCACATACCTCATAAAGTAAGTTTTCAGGCTTTAGATCCTTGGGTTGGTTGGTTGGTTGGTTAGGAGAGAACTCACTGTTACTAATCATCGAGAAGGAAAAAAGGGAATAAGGGGTGGAAGAGAAGGAGTCATAATATGCTGCTGTCAGTGATGTGTCCGAAGAAGCCTAGTTTGTGGACTACCTTCCCCCCTCGAGCATAAGATAAGAACCCGGGTATGGTGAGAGCATCTAAGGAGATATCCAGTACCGTATAATCTGGCAAAAGTCGGACTGACGCTAGTGAGGATTTTCTTGAACCTGTCCAACCACAGCGGCCCATATGTTTAAACTGTGGCGAATTCGCCTTCTTCGAGCTCTCCTGTTGGTTCGGTTGCCTTAGTTTCGCTTTAGCTCTAATCCGACTTTTGCCAGATTATACGGTACTCTGGATGGACAACCCCTAATCAATTCGTTATCTCCAAGGCGTCGTACTTGCACCATACCATTCTGGTCCCAAGCTTAGTTACCACAACCGAGTGCGCTCAGATGATCCTCCCAGGATGCCAAACCACTGTTCTTGCAGTCTTATGATACCACCCCATCTGGACGACCGCCTTAGCCCTAACCTCCCCCGCCCTATATCATGACAAACCACCATATATCATACCCCATCACCGCTTGACAAACCCATCCACTCAGCAGCCAAAACCGTCTACAGGTATTCCTCATCCCTGCTTCTATCCCCCCCCCCCCCTGTACATTGCACGCACGTACGCAGTATATCACAACCCGCATATGACAGAACTGATCGGGAGGATTACTCATCCCCGCAGGCCAAAGCAAGCCCCATCCCAGCAAACTTTGACAAGGAGGATATTGACGTGAGTCACACGCGCGGTAGGCGCTCGTGCCGTGCGGTGAGCGGTAGTTGGCTTTGGCTGGATATGTGCGTGGAGGAGAACCGGTACTGGTACATGACAGTTCCCGGGTGGGAAAAGGGCGGGGGAGGGATTCGTGGGGATCACGTACCGCGCTCTGCACGATTGGAGATAAAATCTGGCTCGACAATCTCTAGGCAGTGCGAGTAATGGTTCATGATGCAGCTTTTTTTTTTGTGTCAAAGGGGGTGCTTGCGTAGCCTGTATGAGGAAGCGACGAGAATATGCAGCTCGTTGTTTTCGTTACAGGGGTGGTTTGTTTGCCATATTTTTCGTCCTGGCTTGTATCAGGAGGGGATTTCTTGCTTCTTTCCTGGGGAATTTGTGATCTGCCCGGAGAGAAACAGAACCGCCAGGGAGAGGACCGGAGAAGCGACAGGACCAGTTTTGGGAAAGGATTCGAGCGCAGGGGAGGATGTCCGTGCGTGGATACTGCTAGTCGGACAGCTAGGATAGGTTGGACCTTTCTTCACGCTTGGGCTTTCTTTCAGCCGTTCCTTCTTGTGGTTTCGGGCTTGGTTGGCAGCTTGGTATCTAGCTTAGAGCAAATTGAATTGATCGTTGCTTTTGGGGTTTCCTTTCATCGGAAGGTGTTTCCTACTACGTGGTTTGTCTTGTTTATGGTTCCCATGCTCCAGAAGGTAGACCCACTGGCCCGGATTTACCGTTTTCAGTATCAGGCCTAGTGCGTGAATAGTGTTGTGATTAGTAATTGAAGGGTATATTTCACGTGGGTGTCGATCCTACGTGGGAACAAGGAAGGTGAATTGAGGGTGGTTGTGGGGTTGGATGGTTAATGAAAATAAGGCAAGAAGTTATGGAACAGTTATTTAATGTTGACCGGCCAAATATATCTTGTCTATTCCAGTTAATAAGTTCTTACCCTTTCTACTCGCTCCTTTTTGAATGACAGGTTAGATCCAGAGTGGGTTTTGTAACTTTGTCTACCCGGGTAACGCATTTCTCCCATATCGAGTACTATAAGTAAACTATCGTGTGCTACCAAGACGCCGTTTGTAATGCGCAGGTTCTAAGCTAACTTTAGCTTCCTCCCTACCAGCGTAGCAGGTGCGAGCGTGGCAAAGGTGGTACGAACATGAGATCCCGGCGATGGAGTCAAACTGGGTACGATTGGGGCTCTTTATTCGAGCTAAGCGGTAACATCAGCACTGGCAGCGCATTGACTTCTCGCCATGAAAACTGGCAGGAAAGTATCGGTACTCGCATTGTATCCTACTCACATAGGGCCAATCATCGCGATCAAGGAAACAGTACAAAAGCCCATCTTTTCCTATCCTGTCCACTTCCGTTCCAAATTTATTTCCATATGCCATGGATAATTATTACCCTTTCGGGCCGATGAGTAATCACTCTATTACTTATATCGGCAGTCCGGAAGGCCCACTGCGGTTATGCCCTAACATCGCCCATGCAAAGCCTCCTCCAGTGAGGGATGAATGTGTTATGTCGTGTGACAAAGTACTTGTTACTATTATAAGTTTAAACCTCGGTAGCCAATATCGGGTCGAGCCAACCGAGATATGGGTGTTGATCACGGCTGCCGGGGCGGACCGGGGGGGCTCCACACAAGTGCTAAAAGCTCCTGTTCTAAAAGTGGTATAAGAGATTAGGGGGCATTGGTGCGATAACTGTACAACCTTAAGCCACATATTGCACGTAGAATTTATGGACCACCGCTATTGCGTATACCGGTAGGTGTTGAAAACTTGACCTAGGCTGCTTGCATAGGATTCGAGTGATACCCAGTGATATAATCACAAAACCCTGAGTGGAAGTCATGCAGCTAATCAGCGGGACAAAGGCTATCCACGATGCCCACAATTTTACAGTCCATGTGCTCCTTTTGAGATTGGCTTCTCGGGTAGGAACTATATAGTATTATACGTTCTGAAGCCGACAGAACACTTAGCCTTCCTCCTCATTCCTCCCCAAGTCATACAAAACCTAGATACCAGAGAGCGAATTCACTGCCTGGGCATTAGCAGTGCGCCCATCACCCCAAACACCCTTAGAGGAAAACAATATAAAAAAATAAACACTCACCCAACCGAGCTTTGCCGTCCCCCCAGAAATAGCAGACGATACAGCTCCGAAACCCACTGCCATGGCACCACAAACGCCGCGGAAAACGAATTGCAAACTTGGCTCGTAAGAAGAGCTTTCACAGGCGGCGGGCTCGCAGGAGGAATAACCCGCACGGTGGGTCAGCGGGCGGAGTGCAATGCTGATATGCTTGATAAAGGGCAGGTATTGGTTGAGGTGAAACATAAATTTTAAGAAGCATTCCGGACCCGGCCGTTATCTCCTGGGCTTGGGCCATTGAAACTGCGGAAATTTTTATGCCACCCCTATCAGCGTCTAGGACAGGGATCACCAAGGTGCTCTCTCAGTATTCTTCAGTGGTGATGTGCACGGGTACAATCATATTGCTAATATTAGCTATCGTCCGAAGTTTGTATACTTATGAATTTGCAGTGATTGGCAAAAATTTGCTCATTGGTCTCTGTCTCAGACACTGAGAAGGGTGACATAAAACTTTCCGCCGTTTCAACAGCCCAGGAGATAAATTTTCTGCAAAGAGAGTAACAAAACGGGGTGGTTCTAGGGTGTAGGAGGGGTGGTGGATGCCTATAATTGGGAGGCATATACTCGAGTACCATGAGTGACTGAATACGGGAGAGATGTGCTACTGGTCCCAGGAAAGAAGTATTAGAAAACGAGAGTTGAGGATTTGTATTAGCGCTCAGATACGCCCTGACCTTCTGCGATATATTTTGTGAACCCTCGTTTTCGGATACCTCTTGATTAGGGCAAGTAGGACGTTGTGATTACCGCTCGTGGTGTCATGTTGTGTATCTTCCCTTCCCCCCCCGTCTCCACTGAGAGCTAGATTTGTGATCTCTACTTCAATGACCTTGCACATTTCTCTCGTATTTGGCCAAGTATGATACATACTGTGGCCAGGGTATAGACGTCACAGGACGCCGGCAGGGGAAATGTCTCACCCACCCGCCCGGTGGTCCCGTTCCAGTGAGGATTGAGGACAACGGCGGGACACGTATGGGGGTATTGAACGACCGAGATGAGTACCGGTAGGCTTCTGAAGAGCAGAGGGAAGGGTTACCTATTGGTTTTTGCCAGGTATTAGTAGGGTACTATATGGAGTTCTCTGTGGGCTAAGTTAGGTATTTATAGGTCCTCGAGGTCCTTTTCGGAACATGAACAGGGGGCGGCTGTCGACCCCAGATTTCGACAAAATAACCTCAACTCATATGACGTCCCCCATCCCAGTATCATACAGCGCCCCCCTCCCACCGGGAAAATAAATCAAAAAAAAAAAAGTCAAAACGTTCGCAGAAACTCTTTCCCCCCGCCCCGCCCGACCAACAGGCTCCACTGCGCACCAGAAAGAAATCACCCGCGGGTCAGCCCTGGTATATGTATGCACAGGTATCACTAATCACCACCACCACCACCGAGAGGGGGTTACTAACGGAAGTCCGTGTACCCTACGGCGCTTCACCCGAGCGACGCCGGCTGTATTAGATGGGTGGGTGGGTGGGATACTCTAAGGGTAGCTAGGGATCGGGGCACGGTATTAGCAAGGAGGATAAAGTTTTGATAGCAGAGGGGGGGGAGAGGAGGTTACTAAGCTACAGGGGGTGGTATTAGGGACTCGCGGACCGTTTTAAGTACAATACGGCAATGGGCTTTGTCATAGTAGAAGGTCATAATAATATTATGATATCGGCACCTGGGCTTAGCGAAGGTCTCAGTCATTGATATCATTACCCACGACTCCACCCTGTCACCCCCACCCCCTGCTTCCATACAATAAAGCTTGGTACCGAGATCAGCTTACTCAGTCCCCTCCCCCTCCCAAATAATCTTCCACCGGCAAGCCTATTAGATGCTAAAAGTCTCCTCTGGGCGATGTTGAGTCAGCTTGCCTCGGGGTAGGAATGCCTTCAAGATCATATCCCAAGTCGGCAGTTGGTTTATTAGCTAAGAATTGAATTACCGGCACTGAACTCCTTCTCTGAACCCCGGCCCTCCGGCTCCCGCTCCCCGACCTACCATGGGTCAGGATAAGAGTCCGGGACGGTTAAGCTCTGTAGGGAGATGGGGGGGAGGGTTGTGATTGTGGGATGTCGTGTGGTCGCGGAGGCTACTTGAGCACTCTGGACTTGTATACCGTAAAAACCAGAATAAACAGACCAACTTTCAGTACTCCACAGCAATGCGAGCCCACTGTATAGCGAGAATACCCGCACAAATAATCCCTGTCCTATAAAAGTTCTGTAGGCGCTCTCGCCTCGCTGTGTTCTCGCTTCGCTCTAGGTTACTGGATGTGTTAGGTATGATAGTCCAAAATTTCCCCCTCAGGAAAGGGGAGGAAAACACATTTCCGGGACAAACAGGAAAAAAAAGGCACTATCCCTTACCAAGAGAAGCAACTCCAATGCCCTGGCACAAGGTCCGTTTATTCCAGTTCTTAAGGTATTTTAGGGAAGTGGAATCCTAAATTGGGAAGGGAGATCTATGCCCGTAAAGGGTGAGGGGAGGTAGCCTCATGCAGACCCTGAGAACACTTTTCTCCAGATCTCAGCTAGCTATCGCACAGTTATGTCTCTAAGAATACCGGTATAGCACACCCGTTAAAAGTTCCATGAGGAATTGCCCTCGTACCGCTGGGAAAGATTGAGTTAAATTAAATTTAGCAGTCAAATTCATGCAAGTAGGAAAAAAAAACCCCCACCACACTAGCTACGCCACCGACGACCCAAAGTCATCCACTGCCACATTATCTAGTAGGACGAGTCTGGTAATACCAATATACTAACCCCTTCCAACAGAATAAGGTTCGGGCGGGGGGGTTAAGGTAGGGACCATCAGGTATTTACGCTGGCGCGATATAGCCGCTCGCCCAACTTTAAGGTTCCAGGCGGGGATGAGATGGGGTGAGGGTATGATATGAATGGGCAGAGGTGACCCGGAAGAAGCTTGTTGTATGGAAAGCATCGTAACTTGGTGGAGGGTTGTAGATGTCGGTGTCATGACCGGACATTGCAAATTTATGGTGGTGTACCGGTAGTATTTTGACATCTTTTTTTGAGGAGGGGATGATTATGAAATGGCTATGAGATGGCCGTGAAATGGCTTAGACTTAACGGATAAGACAGGGGGGAAGAAGGAAGTCATTGAGGGCGTGACTTTTATCTTACGGTGCATACGAGTAGAGACACGGTCATCTCAGGGGTACACCGTACTTTACACCACAGTGACAGTTCATGATGTCTAGCCAAGCCGACAAAAGACAGAAAGATCTTATCTTATCTATCTCTATCACCCCGAATAGTGTGACTGTATCACGAATTCAAGAATTGACAGGCGTGCTTCCTCTAGCCCAAATCCCGTACGATTGCTGTGCTGTAAAATCTCTTGGAATCCACCATCTCCGTCAGCCCAGGATAGGTTTAGTTTGACTAGTTAATATAATTGCGAATACTAGTTAATGAGACCTAGCTCATCCGGCGGGCTGACCTTATACATGCCATGTCAGGAAAATGCTAATCCTTCCCGGGTGCTTTTGACTCAGAATCCGAAGGTTATAGGGCTGACAGACATGTTGGATTTCATGGCATTCTCTCCTGTTCCAACCTACAGTCTGCCCTGCCTCCTCTCCTCCTCCCCTTACAAACGAGCATCCGAAACACACCCTATCGTCTGTCTTCAGTCTCCACAAACCAGTCTACCCGGAGGATCTTAGGAAGCCACTTCTCAATCAAAACAAAAATCCCAAAATAACCCCTGTCTGCCCCCCAACGATACCCACGCTTTCTTTCCCCTAAAGCAGTAATACTCTCTGCTCTATAATCCTCCAATCGCGGCGTACGTATGAGTTAATTCGCACGCATACTTGTATATTGCACGGCCAAGGTGACATACCCGAGTACGAATACAAGTCAGCCCCAAATGGGAGTCCGAATATTCGGCAGCCGATCCTCCGGCTCGCCCAAGGCTGGGTCTGAGAACTAGCTGCCAAAGTGGGTAAATGGGTAGGAAGTGGGAAAGGGGAGGAAACACTCTGTCAGCTGGCAAGTGCCTGGTTGGGGAATTATGTTATGTTGGGTTGGTGGAAGTACCGGTATGATGGACCTATGTTCCAATGTTGGGGACTTGGCGCTGTAGGGGTCATATATGATGCGATGTAGGTTGTTCTTGTGCCGAGGGTTGTCGTTCGCGGTGGTGGAAGTGAGTAGGTGTGCTATTATGGAGCCAGAGGTAGAATTCAGCCCTAGGGATGGGGGAGATATTCTCCCCTCTCAGCACTAGTGAGACTACCGCATTCCACGCATCATATTGGGGAGATGTGCTGGTATAGTGCTGGTACCGGTACTGCACCCTGCCCCGTGCCATCGTAGGGCAGAGACACACTCTCCGAGTATTGGTACATCGTCGCCATGATACGCGGTACAATGACCAAATTTCCCATGGCGCAGGCACTGCACTCGCACTCCGACATTCCATGCAGCTCCCGGTGACTGTACAAGTTAATTGACACACCCCAAATGCTAGGGCTTTCTCCCACGGAGAACTACTCATCCCTCCCTACTGCAGACATATGGACGAGCTTTGCTGTGTCATGGCGTAAACACACTAGGATACCAGTACCGGTGCGCTCTATCGGACTCGGGCAAGAGCGTCCTTTGGCGTTTAAATTGGATTGCATTGGATTGTGTGGCACGAGTAATCGTCATGTTCCTGTTATCTGCTCCCTACAGCAAGGCGTTTCTCACTGCCGTATCTCCCTCTCCCTCTTCCTCTCCCCCTCTTCCTCTCCCCCTCTCCCCCTCTTCCCCCCTTCTCTCTCGGCAGCGTGGCAGATATTTCATTCTGGCAACGATCCCATGGATTGTGTAACGAGGCCCTGCTGACAAGCGGAAGCTTCACGTTATGATAACACCCAGGGAAGTTCTGTGGCCCCGTCACCCAGCCATCCGCCGAGAGCGTCGGATAGTGATGATGGATGGGTCCCTCCGCAAGAGTAAGCAACCCGCACCTTCCTGCCTTAAGGTATTGAATAGCACAGTGCCGGTACTCTGCTAGTCCTGTCTCGTCTGTTCCACTGAATTACATACCTTAGTCCCGTGCTGCTGCTGGCTCTAAGGATTTAAGCAAGAGGCTCTACGGGGTGGGATGTTGAGGTAGTAGTACTTTATCCGCTTGTCCTCCTTCTCTTCCTACCCCCTTCTCCTCCCTCTTCTTAATTATCCTCGTGCTTCCTCTACGACAAAGGACCCGACTTGAAAGATACGCCGCACACCGTGAGAGATTACCGGCATCGGACCAAGTGGACGGCTTAACTATATGCCAGTCGGAAGCTGAACATACCGCACCAAACAGGTTCACTTGCTTTTTCGTCCGGATTCCCCGGATCTTACCATATCACATCTCCTTAATAATCTGTCCTGCACTTCTCCCTCACCCCCGTCATCGTTCACTCATAGCGACACCGTCAAATACCCCCCGATCCCCCACACCCAGGCAGAGAAACACCAGGGGAGAATTTAATCTGCCACAACAAAAAAAATTAAATTCGCGAGACACTATTGCCTGTCCACAACCCAACCCAACCACTCTTTTTATTAGTCAATATTTGGTTTTCCCCCCTTCACACCTTACAACACCAAAAACCACCGAAACAACACACTGGCATCCAAAACGATTTCTCGGTCCCCCTCCTCCTCCCTCCTATACTCCCACCACCATTCGGGCGCCCCGACAACAAACCGGCTCCCGTCACCACTGACTCTAACCATGACCGCACCGCCTCCTCCTCCTCCGTCATCGTACCGTCCATGGGAAGACACAGCAACAACTGCTTCTCCGAAGCTTTCGTCTATGCAAACGACATCCACAACCCAAACAAGCTACCTAAATGGCCGACCACCGTTGCCGCCGCTACCGATGACGACCTCATTGGTTACGGATCGGAGACCGGTCTCCGAGGCTCCTGCGCAGGGGTACTCGGTTCAGAATTCGAGAAAGAGACGGAGGTTGTCGGATGAGAATGAGGGGTTTACGTTGCCTTCGCTAACGCCGAGTCCGCTGTTACCACAGAGGGATGCAACGGCGATGGTGGCGAGTCAGAGGAGAAGTGACGAGGGTGGGGGTGGGGGTGGGAGTTTCCGAGAAGGAAGGGTCGAGGAGAGGGGTGGTGGGAGGGAAATAGAGGCGGTGAGGGATAGGGAGAGGGAAGAGCAAGGAAGCGCTTATGCAAGTCGAAATCAGAATCAATTCCATCTACAAAGTTCGACGGGTTCCCGGCCGGGAACACCTGCGAGAGGACAGCGGCATCTACAATCGCAGGCTCTTCCAGCGCCACCACCGTCAAACACGTTATCAGTCCTGGTCTCTTCAATACACAATCTAGTCCTAGACCTGACCGCATCATCCCAGTCCCCAACCCACACTATCCCCGCACAAATAACCCCCCACCAAATCCCCACCATTGAGACTTTAACAACATGTCTAGAAACTGTCTTCTCTCTTCTCCTGCGGTTGAAATCACCCACTTCCCAGTGTCCGTCACTGCTACCACCACCGCCACCGCCACCCCAAGCCCAACATCCCCAGGCAACAGCACTCTCGCAATCCTGCCCTCCTAACCAAAACTTACCGCAAACCCTCTCAACCCTCCAACAAACACACAACACTCTCCTGAAAACCCACAAATCACTGCAAGCAGCGCACGCCCGCTCCCAAACCCGCGCTACAACCCTTGAGAAAAAACTCCTCGTGTGCACGGACGAGAATGAGAATTTGACGAACGAGCGTGAGCGACTACAGGGCGTGGTAGAAGGCCTTGAAGAGTCGCTTGCAGAAGTGCGTGAAGAGCGCGACGAGATTCGCCTAGAATTGAGAAAGTCGGGTGCGCAGTGGGGGAGAATATTAACGAATGCGGGGCGGTTGGCGGAGGGCGCTTCTAAGGTTGAGAGGGATTTGCGAGGGGAAGTAGGGAATTTGAGGGAGGAGGTGGAGTTGCTGAGGGGTAGAGGTGGTGATGGGGATTCATTGATAGGTGGGATGGAAGGTGGGGGATTTATCGGTGGAGGTGGAAGTGGAGGGGGTGGTAGGGAAGTGAGGGAATTGAAACTCAGGGTCAGGGAGCTAGAGAGGAATATCGAGGAAGCAAGACGAGATGGCAGAGGCATAATCGAAATGGCGGAAAAGTTGGCAAAGCTAGGAAGAGGGATTATAGAGCGATGACATTCATTCATTTCTTGTTCTTCTCACATTTCCCCTTTCCTCCTTTATACACCCTTTCCCCCTCATCACATCCATGATTTCTCGCATGCATAAGTTAGGGCCTGGTTCTGGTTTCGGGTTTTTTCCTTTGTTCCCTTTTTCCTCTCTTCCTCCCTTTCCCTTTCCTTTTCCCTTTATGCCTGGTCTATTTAATTCAGTACACTAGTAGAAGCATCGTTTACATTGGGGGGAAAAAGATACAGTCGGCTTGCTAGAGTATACTATGCTTGATAATCCCACCCAATCCGGGGCGCTTTATAGTGCGGTTACTTTTTTCTCCTGTTGAATCCCTCAAATATTTCAGGGCCCAGTACTGCGCAGTACAATTCCCTTATACAACCACCAAGTTAGGACACAAAACCCAAATCACATAGCAAACATGCAGTACATAGTGAGAGTCATAAGCGACCAATGGCGAGCAAGCAAATATATAACATTTTTCAGCTCCTGGAGCGGGGCAAAAAAAATTCATTTTCTTAGAACTCTCCCTCTTTGCAATGCTGTTGGCAGCAAGTATACACACGAGTGTGCCATCACAGGTATAATATTCACGAGGTGGTGACGGGTCGTGCCAGCGGGGTGGATACATAACTGGGTGCTTAGGACAGGGCAGTCACTAGCACTCACTCGCTCTAGATAACCCGGATTAGGACTTCTATCCGGAGAAGGGAGGAAGGAATGAAGGGAAACACGGAGGGTATCCATCCGGGGGGCGCCGGTGATGATGATGATGGGCTGAATACATGTACCGTGTGCCGCGGCGAGAAAGTCGGCCCGTAATGCGCCAGCTGCTGGACTGGACGCAGTCACTACATCGGGGTTGAACCACGGTGAGAGGAGGAGGGAAAGGGCAAAAACCGCGGCTGGCTGGATCGCTACAGGCGAGCAAGTTAAAGCTCAGAAGTAATAATACACTCGGCAAAAAAACCAGGCATGGTAATATTGTCCCCCCCCGCTCGGCAGTATGGCGCGTGGCGTTTTAGCATCTCGATGGGATAGGATAGGGCTGGTAAGCAGCACGCACTGTCACCGCACTGACGGCATATAATGGCACCGGTATTATCATAGCGATGGGGGGGGGGGGGTCGAGAGTTAGGTACAGTATATGCATGTCAGATATCGAGTGCTTTTCTGTGAAGGTGATATGTGTACCTATGCCTAGAAAGGGTTAGTTGATGCGGTGGGTTTGTTTGTATGATATGAGTCGAGAGCGGAGGGCCGCCACCCCGCCCCGCCCCATGTAATTGAGGCGGTAATTTCCTGCGCTGGGGACAAAGTTTCTCGTCGATTGATGGCTTGGCTTATGCAGGATTAGCTTACGGTTTTGTATATATTGCATGGTGTTGATTGATGGGTGGGGTTTCTTGCCTGCTATGTATGATACTACTGCAGCATCCGGGACGAAAATGCGGGGCGGGGGAACTTTACGCCCTTCGACTGTCTTCCTCTCTTCCTCTCTCCCTTCTTCTGCCCCATCCATCCATCCATCCATTCATCCATACTTACCCTCCACGATACCACCACCATCGCCAAACAACCCGCCAAACAAAAACTCTAACCAGTCACCATACAAGTGGACAATGAATTACAGTATAAGTTAATACCTACCAACCTACCACAATCCCAACCTCACACCCCCATTACAACCACCACCCCTCACCTACCCACAACACCACCCAAACCCCACCACAGCTCCAATCCACCTCGCCCGCCAAAATCCAGCCCAACCGCCAGGAATTATAACATGTCAACCATCACCGAATGACGACTCGTGACGGTACCTACCCAGAATGCTTTCCCCTCCGCGAACCCTACATGGTTGCCATTGGGGTAGGAACTTGATGAGGAACGCTACTGGTGAAAAGAAAGGGGGGGAAAGAAAAAAACAAGGAAAAAAAAAGTTCCGGGTGATGGGTTGTTAACACTATAGCTTTTGGTTATGGTGCTGTGAAAGACTTGAAAGGGGGTTTGGGGTCTCGATGTGTACAGTACGGTATGATACTGTGCTGGTAAAACTCCCTCATTGGACGGGTGGTGGTACTGTGACTGCTGGGGGTAATGTTATCATCGAATAATCGAGATAAAGGAGGGGAGGATGAATGGGTGGTATGCGATATGATATTGGAACATGTGGATGAATGAATGGATGGATGGATGGAAAAAAGTGAATAGAGTGAATAGAGTGAATAACTACACATGCTGTATCTACTTTGTTTTAGCCCCTCAACCTTTTTGCCTATTTGCCCGCCCGCCTACCCCGCTGGTATCCAAACGATGGTAAAGATGAAGGAGAAAATACCCGCTACCACCCCAACTACATATAAAATAAAGTAAATAAGTATATGGAAAAAAGAGAAACATAAGAAATCCCTATAAGAGAAAAGAGGAAAAGGAAAAAGGAAGAGAAAAAGGGAAAAAAAGGCAAGAAACGAACGATGATAACCCCGCCAAATGATAATGACAAAAAACAAAAGGAAATACCAATTCCAAACAAACAGAAAGAGTATACCGAAGAAGGAAAGAAGGAAAGAAATTGCTTATGATACATTCCCACCCCCAGGATCCAAAAGCTCGCTCCTCCACTGTCATCCGCTGTTCCCATTCCTCCCCCAGCCCCAACTCTTCCTCTTGGCTCCCGGCGAGCGCCCGCCCCCATCCCCGTCCACCTCGTATACTTCGTTCTCCTCCCACCTGTCCACAGGGCTAGCTCCCAATTCGACCGGCTGGTCTGATGGCGGCACAGACTGGTATAGATGCCCCTCTCCTGGCCTTCCAGGAAAATTGAATGTCTGATCACCGGGTGGCGGGGAGTGCTGCAGGGGTGGTGAATGTGCTGGTGGAATGGCCGCCAATGGATGGCGTGGGTGGTACTCACTCATTCTGGGGCCTCCTGTTATCTTGGTCGGAGCTGGGGCGGCGGTAGCAGCCGGATGTGAGCCCCTATACCGCGAAGAGTGGCTCCCGTGCTGCCCGGATAGCGTTGCTGTAGGATCGAACACATTTGTTGTCGGCACCCCGCGCGAAGCATCGGTGTTACTCCTCTTCCTGATATGCCTCCTCGTAAATATCCAAGCAAATGCAAGCGCAATAATAGCCACTACCGCGCCGCCAACAATTCCTCCAATGGCGATTTTCGACAATGGTGCGTCGCCCTTATCCCCCTGTTTCGTAGAGGTGGTTGATTGCGTCGGAGCGGATGCGGTAGCAGAGAGTTTGAGATTGTTAGCGTCGGCATCTGGGGCTTTGGTTACGGCAGCCCCGACGGCTGGAGTGCAGAATGAGAAGCCGCATTCTTGGCCCACGGCGCAGCAACCAAAGTTCATCGATGCAGCACAGAGGGTCTGGCTAGCAATTGTGCACGTTCGGCTGGGTGATGGTGTGGTTGTTCCCGCCGGGGGGATACAGCCGGTTAGGGTGCAGGTGTAGCCGTTTTTGCAGCATCCGCCTATGGAGAGGGGTTAGATATGGTAAATTAAGACGTGGAAAACGACACCTACCGCCGAGTTCAGCTCCGCAGAGTGCATACCCTGCGTTGCAGTATAGTGCACCTGAGGGGGTTGTTGATGGGGATTGAGATACGGATGATGATGATGATGTAGCTATATGTCTCTCAGTACCACAGTTCAACACTTTTTCGAGAGGGGTTTCTTACATGTAATAGTTGAAGTCTTTGCAACTAGTTGCGATGTAGATACACGCGTTACAGTTACAGGTGGCTATACGACGTCTATGATTAGCATGCTTTCTTTGGAGGGTGGTGGCTTGAAGCGCCGGAGGCACTACTTTCGTCGAACCAGGAGACACAATTGTAACATCCTGTGTAAAAAACTATAATCTCACAACCTTTAGTCCATCCGCACCCGAAAACATTGAATCCTCTGTGAGGTAGTAAATCGTACCTCCGTCACCTGATCTCCAGACTCCTGCCGCCTCTCCGGAATCATCGCCCTTGCAGCGATCTGTCTCCCGTCCACCACAGTGCGCGTTGACCCAAGGATGGCGAACAAAAGGAACAACTTCCTCTGCCGAAGGTTCATCTTCAGTGTATTTTTATCCTCCCCTTTCTCCTTCCTTTTCCGCTCTCTGCCGTATCGATTGATTGATTTCTTGCCCGGAGGTTTTCTTATTTCTGAAGGGTATCTCCGCTCCCCTTTGTGCGTTGTTATATTGGATACTTTGTTTCTTGCCTTCCGGAAAAGCAAATGGATGTAGCGGAGGGTATAATCACAGATCCCGACTCGAACGGAAAAGTGCGTCTCCGTGTTGATACGTGGGCGTCCGGGAACGATATGCTGTGCTGTGCTGTGTACTGCCTCACTGCTGTCTATCGGGTCACTCTCTGGCGGGAAGAGAGGGGAGAGTGTGTTAGATGGGCTCAGTGGCTCGATAAATAAATTCTATGAAAAAGTTCTGATGGTATCCGTCTGTCGTGAATGGTGCGTACGATAGCAAGAGGTAAGGCCGAATGCGGTGCTCTGTTTGAGGTTGTGGTTCTTGAAAGGGCCGGTCTGCAAGACCAGCGAGCGGACAACAAACGGGGTGGTGGTTGGTGGTGATGGGTCCCTTCCTCTTCTGAATCTTTACCTTTTCCGTTCTATGGATCATCACACTTTTGCAGGGCTGAGGAGACAGACAGACAACCCATATCGGATAAAAAAGACGTGAATCGATCTGAATAGGCTCCTTCTCTTTGAGGTCCCTTCCTTTCCCAACCACACCCTTCTCCTTCCCCAAGGTCAAGGAAAAGGAAAGAAGAGCGCCATAGTCAGCCCCCACTGGCTCACAATGGTGACTGATTGGCCATCCGTTGCGCTGGGCAGCCAACCCAACGCAACCAGCGACCCGGCACCTGAAACCCGTCCAGTCAAGTGTGACTCTCCAAAGTGGAATGGCTGGATGCTTCGTAGCACACCAGTTATTTCTGTGTTCTTGTGCGACTAAGCTTCCTTCAACAGTTTAGCTTAATTCGAACAAGCACAGCCTGCTTCACCCAACCGTGCTCAAACAAAACAAAACTTCTCTGAGCGCTTTCAATACCCAAGTCTGTATCATCGGCGCTTCAAAACCCAAGAGGAACCTCAAATCATGCATAAAAGCCATATCCGTAGCCAGTGATTATCTGCACTCGAGTAGCATTAACTAACCTGGCCATTGCTCTTTGGCCAAAGAAACAGGCATCCTTCCCGCTGGCCGCTCAACTTGATTTTCCCGCCCTGTCTCACATCACCACCACCACCACCATCATCCCGAAGCTCTTCGGGCCGGGTGCACGATTCTCCGCAGCATCGCTCTCAGCCGAACAGCCGGGCTATGAGCCCGACCGGTAGGAGTACCAGATCTTGGATGAAAATCATAGAAGCTGAAAAGAACGTCTGCTGATCTATATCTACCCGGCATCGAATTCTTTATGAGTCGATTCGTACACAATAATCTACCGGTACAACCTCATACCCTGTATCCCAAAAGCTTCTGTCGGTTGGGGGGGGGGGGATGGAGCGACAGACACATGCAATGATGCACTGCCCCATTGATATTAATACCGATATCATGTGTCGGGTATTTTGGTTTCGGCGACATTGGAAATATATATACTGTACAAGTTTTGCACGCGCACACGCGAGAGAATAGAAAACGGCTCGGAGCCTGGGGTTCGGCCGAGGCGAGGGATGAGTGCGGTACTGTACGGTGAGCGCGCTGAGCGTGAAATGGATGAATGAATGCCTACGCTGTAAAAGGGGATTGCGAGAGAGAGAGAGAGAGAGAGAGAGAGAGAGAGCGTGATAACATCATCTTTGGGGAATTTTGACTTTAATTGTGCTGCGGGGTTGGGTCCGTAAGCAGGGCGAATGATGGGTGTGTGGTATTTCTGAATGTTGGCTGCGTCCTTAGAGGTAGGTAAGCCGGGGTTTTCCTCGAGTGTACTATGCTCGGTGGGAATGATACCGGTATCTTGATTGGCACTATCGGTGAGCCTTCGGTAGGATCATTTGACATCAGGTAGAAGACGAGATTCATCGAGGGTCAGGAGCACTACCAAGGCCCGGGGGCACGGAGAGAAAGAGGTGAGGCTTCTCTGAAAAATGGTTGGTTGATCTTCGAACACTTTGCTGCAGAAGGGCCGCGTAATTTGTCAAGCACTGGCTCACCGTTTAAGTGCATTTCCTGGTATTGTCGCAAATACAGCGCCATGCCCACATGGAAATTGGAGCACCGAAGATTAGAGGTGCTCTGGAGGTCCGGCGGTTGACCTTAGAAATATATACACATCTAGTCTGCCAAAAGCTTAGATGACTAGGTTAGAGATCTGAAGTTGGGATTCAAGGTGGTATTTTTGCTGAATTGAACGTCATCCATTTAAATACCGGCAGCAGTAGCCCGTATTGTAGTGCTATACGAGGAAAGTGACCTTTCGAGGGCATTTGCGGGCGATGGAAACTTAAGGGCTTAGAGCCATCAAAATGTCTGCCTTTATGGTATGATATCTCGATAACATACTCCTCTATCGTGAGTTCCCTTCTCAAGCTACTAACTTCACTCAAGGTAGACAACCCCGTTTTCCCTTGAATGTTCCTTTGCCCCCGCTTAGGTCGGAGTAAGGCAGCCTTCGAGATCGTAGTGCCTAGGGAAAGGGAAGAGCCTAGTCTATTGGGAGCCTGGGACCCCGTCCAAAGTGGAAAAAAAACGAAATGAGCATTGGTATCATAGCTAAATTGCATCATAAAAACTTGAACAATTGAGAATGGCGCTAGGACGTCCAGAATTTCCCCCTTTGGATTAAGGGGAGACAGATAAATGAAAAAAAATCTAACAGACCTTACCAGGAGAGGCAACTCCAACGCCCTAGCGAAAATCTCAATTGTTCCAGTTCCCACGGTAATGTACTTGTGCTGCACTATACCATAACCAACACAAACTCTACAAACCCTTCTCAACAAACATCCTGACCCTCTCCCTAACGTTCCCCACTTCCATCCCCCTCTTGAGCACCTTCCTCTGATCACCCTCAACCCATATTACATCCCCACTGGCCCCCTCGATCTCCAGCCTAACACCATCCAAAAACATCATTCTCCATCCCTTCCCGTCCTCATCCCTACGACACCACCCCACACCCTTAACAAAATCCGTTCTTTTATCGATGCGGAATTCACCCATCTCTAACTTTTCGTCGCTCTTCTCCCCACGACCAAAGTCGTCGGAGTCTTGGAGGATTCTCTGACAAGCTTCATACATCCTTACCACTCTTCTTGGTCCTTTAACCCTGCTACCTACCACTCCACCGGCAATTTTTCCCGCAGGGTCAATAACCTCAAATTTTCCGTCACCAAACATTCTCCCGGTCCAGACACCTCCGCTGCGGACTTCAACCTTGGCGATTACCGTGCGTTTTCTCAGTGCGTCGACAAAACGCCTTGCATAGCGTACAGCGTGAAGGTGCTTCAGCGGCAAGTCTTCAATCTCAAACGTTTGCTGATTAGACGTCGTCGTGTTCCGGACCGTGATAGGTAGAGAGCTGGACGGTATTGTGTAGGAGTACTGCCCGCCACCGCGAAGCTCTTGTAAATTGCGGAGCTGCAGGTAGATGTGTGTAGGTGGGTGAACGGAGATTATTGCGGATTTGGAATGGTGGGTTAATTGCGGGAGGTGGTGTAGTGTGAAGGTGTATTTCTGGGCGAATGCTGAAGAGGTGGGTTTCGATGCGCGGGCGTAAGTTGGTGTGCCACTTGGGCGGGAGGCTTGCTTGGGAAGCGGGGTAGGAGGAGGTGGGGGTGCAGGTCTTGTAGCTTCAAATTGTGCACGCAATAACCGCATTTGTTGTAACGGTGATGGCCCAGATTCTGTCTTAAGCTTCGGCATCAGTGGCTCCGAGCCAACAGCCGGAGCAGGCGCACTCGTTTGTTGTTGCCATCGATTAAGCAGTGATAGCGGCGGCGTGGGTAATGGTATCATGTCCGGCTTCGGCCGTGAATGCGCCAGTAATAATTCGGAAATCGAAGGCTTTGAAGGGTTCCGATGAGGGACTATACTTAAGTAATAAGCATTCCCATCTTGAAAACCACTGCCGTTAGACATACCCGTCGTCGTCGTCGTCGTCTCTCCTCCCTCCTCCTCTCCCAGCCCATCTTGAATCCCACCATGGCCGACCTCGGCCCACTTCTCATTTTCAAGCCCGCCATGGAACCTAGCCAAACTCGTCGGCGATCCTCTCACTCCGCCTTTATCCCGATCAACCTCAAAATCTGACTTCCTCTTTTCCCCTTTCTTTCCTTCCCCGTCATTTTCAATCTCCGCTAAAACGCCAAGCCTCCGTCGCGCAGGTCGCGGCTGGTCTATATCCATAATATGCTGCAAGCTCTGGCGTTTCCTCGGAGTGGTGCTCGGTGGATCGAGTGTTTTGGACGGTGAACCAGTGGTCGACATTCTGTTGATTCGCTGCCCGTTTGTTTACCTGGGGCAGGAGATTCTGTTTGGCTGGTTGTCATGTGAGAGCACGCGATCGACGTGGCTATTTCGTGTTTGGCGTGATAGGATATTCGCGGGCGGATGGAGGGTTTGGCACGGGTTGGACTTGCTTTTTTCCTCCGCCCTTTGCCACGGGGTTTGGTGTTTGTTTGCGGCTGGAGGTGCTGATGATGTTTTATGGGTATCATAAATTCTGAGTTGTCCCTTGGTTTGGGTATAGGGCCGGGGGCAAGGTAGATTGTGTGGGGAATGCACGGGTGATGCGTCGACCTGCGCGGACGGTAAGAGGTGTATACAAGCACGATATTCCGTCAGTCTGTTCTCGGGACCTCAAGGATGAAATTTGTGTAAAGGGGCCTTGCCCCCTGTATGCTCATATGAATCCTCAGAATCATAAGCTAGCAATCATTCGGTTCCGAGATTATAGTCAAATACCGGTAATGCAGGGTACTTGATTAGGCACAGGCATTGACGGTGCATTCCACTAACGAGCCATCTTAATTGCCTGGGGCGGACTTCAGATATGACCAACCGTCCATCGGTCACTCGCGTGCATAGGATATCACTCGATGGAGAATGGTGCCGCTTTCCTTTTTTTTTGTAACGAGAGCCTGAGAGGATGAATCGATTGGCCTAAAATTCAACCGCACACAGATTCGAAAGCACCTAAGAACTTCATGACATTCAGCCAACTCAATAATTTAATCTCTCATTAACTTATTGGGTTGTTGGTAGATGGGTAGGAGATTTTTTTTACCTTCCCCATCCCCTCGATACTGCTCTAATACTGGCTGAAGGAAATCACGCCTGACTCATAAACTAAAGAACCACATACAGAAAATCATACGTATCAGATTGATACTTTTATCTAGCCTCAACCAATTGTCGGCAATGTTTGGGCCGCGCACTTAACCTGTTCAAGTGTGGTGGGTTTCTCTGCAGGAGCTCCCCGCTCGCCCATCCTAGGCACCGATGCCTGCTTCGATCTTGATAGAGTTCTCATGGGCATCGTGTGGATAGAGGAATGGCAGTGTGAAGCTGTTGGAAGCTATGGTTGAATGTGAACTCGTTTGCCTATTGCCGCGTCACCTTCTCCCATCATCACAACTTCCTTTTTATCGCCGATACTTGTTCCGCTTCTTTCCTTGATAGAACAACGATAGAATACAACAACGATCTCTACTTCTGACAGAAGCTATAAGCCATGGTGAGGTCGATTGCAGTTTACGGCTTATCCCCCCAGCGAGTTCCCATGGTGTCAAGGGATTTGATAGTTTTTGGACAGCCAAAGCTCAATGCTGTAGCATTGAGAGCCCTCATCATGTTGTGGCTGTGTTGCTTCCTTCATGTATTGGGCCGGGGCCCGAACTTGGTATTAGTAATTAGTACTGCTGTAAAGACGGGGGCTGATAGGTCTCGAGTGGAACATATATACGCCCGCCTAAGGTACGTGCCGTATTTACCCGTATAATCCGCTATCTCCGTATGGGAGGCTATCCCCGTCAATCCATGCCCCAGCCCACTACAGGTTTAGTTTGACATGTTAACATAATTGCGAATACCAGTTAGCGAGATCAAGCACACCCAGCACCCGGGCCTGACAGTGTGAGGAAAACACTAATCCTTCCCGGGGGTTTTGTCTCTGATCACGGAGATAGCCTTGCATATGGAGATAGTGAATTATACGAGTGAATACGGTATTTTTCTAAAACAAGAACTCTTTCGTTTTTATAGTTCTTGGACGCACCGGTGGTTCCTGGTCGAATAGTGGTTATACCCCCTAGCTATACAGCAAAACCACACCAAAACGGTGAAAAAGACTAGCTATTTTCATATGGCATTTTCCGTGTTAACCCTCTCACCAATTTTTGTACGAATGTCGATATGGTAGCTCAGATTTGGCCAATTCAGAATCTGGTATTTCCTCTGTCAAATAAGCCGAGGCTTGCTTAGTGTAGACACTTCTGTGCGGAGGAGCTCTGAATTTCAAGGCAACTACCGGAAATTGGTAAGAGCATAGAAAAGGTTACCTAGTTTAATCGTGCAATGGCTGCTATGCACATACAGTCCTGATCTGGATGAAAACATCTGAGATTTCAACGTGTTGCTAGAAATGGATGAATCTCCTTACTTGTGGGAATTTTGTAATAACTGAATATCAGGTCATGTCCTAAAGTGACAAAACAGGGCATTCTTGGGGTGAAATACACCATGTCACCTCCCAATACTATACCGGACGGATCAATGTTCCTAACCGCTACGGAACTTTGGCTACACCGGTGGAAGACTGCTTTTAAATCGACGGTGTGAATATAGGTGACTGCTCAACAGTTTAGGGTGCGTCCAGTGGTCGCCGGTTTCGAATACCGGAAGTGCGATCCCGTGGCCTAGCGAGATAGGCAGAATGGGCACTCCTGAGGTAGGGGACCCGGGCTTACTAATTATACCCTAATGAGCAACGTCTAAGGCCCTGTTCGGTTGTGATGGGACCGTTCCGTTGGGCGACCGTTTCTGCTGTGAAAATGACCTTCACTCCGTTTTGAAACGGTCATTTTGTATGGAACAACGGAACAGTCCCATCACAACCGAACAGGGCCTTACAAGCTAGTTTGGATTATCAATTGTCACTTTTTTCCCCTTGACACCGATTAGGATACACTAGGCTTAAAGAAATTGATACAAAGACTCGGTTTTGTGTTCCCATTCTGCAGGCTTTTCCTAAGTTGGCATAATTAGCTTAAATAAGAGTTACAGTTGAGTGTCTGATTGGCACACAAATAAGGATCAAAGGAATATACTTTTAAGCATATATAGTGTGTCATATAACTAGTATTTACTACTTATTTAGGGTATATACTCAAGTACAAATATGATACCAATAAATCTGCATTCACGCAAGGCAGGAATATTTTTACTGGCTAACCATTCCTGCCTTGTACAAAAACATATTTCCTGATACTAGCAACTCTGTAATATATATATTTCCACTCTGTGGCAATGCTAGACAAGCGTTCCTACTATAAAGCTATCATAAGTGTCAATAGGGGCCAGTGCATATTATTGTGGAAGTGGGAGTATTGAAGTTTTTAATAATTACTATTGGATCAGGAATTGTGTATATTATTGACACAGGCTCTTTTTGCAGTAACCTAGTTATAAACAGTATTCTGTTTAGTTAGATTAGGGTTCTTATACTAGTATCAAAGACAAACAGCTAAGTCCTAAAACATACCACTAGTAGATGTATCAGTGACAAGATATAACTAACAAAAATAGTAACGAAATTAGACAAACAAGGGATTGCTAACTGATATTCTAACCCAGTAGCACACTAGTAGGAGGTATATAAAATCCCAATTGAGTGCATGAGTACTGAGGAATGATCATAAGTGAACTAAGAGAAGTGTAACTCAATGGGGAATCATACCAATAAGAAAAAAACCATACAAGGTAAGGAATCAGGTGTCACTAAGTAGGAACCAAAATAACAAATATCCAACATCAGGTTAATATTGTAGCGAGAACAATAGGTAGATTCCGTTATAAGAATCCTAATTTGAGCAGGGAACGAATTTGAGGGCAATGTGATTTACCCTACCCAATCAACCTACCCAAGTACCCGAGTAGCTACCGAGCCACCTGCACATATTGCTCAAACTCATTCTGGCATCCAGGCCCATTTCCTATTAACCGCCACCTAGGTCCCTCTGATCTGCTACCGAATGCCAAATATTGTTATCACTAAAATCCTTTAATGAATTGTAAATAGAGAACTGTGTTGCTGCTGACTTGTTGTTCTGGGGCGATCGGATTTCTTCTAGTATGATACAGTACGAAAAGTCCTATTTTACACTTCTTCCCCTTGCGCAAACTCTCAATTCACTCTCACTCGTATCTAGCACCAGCCACAGGGCTTAGCCTAGCCGGCACCGTTGTGCCCACAGATCCGAGTTAGTGATGCTCGGCTATGACTGCGGTTCTCTTTATGGCGATTTGGTTACCCTCCCTCTTCCGTCCTGTATTTAATAAGAACACCTTTTCTTGTCGGTACTTTTCAGAACAGGAAAACACAACCTGGCCACAACACAACTTCCAGGGAGAACGGGAGAAATCATCGACACGGACGGCAGCCTTTTTGCTTTTTATCATTCTTCCTCCTGCCTCCAGCTATCTCCCTACCTTCCGCCGTATATCACGCGGCCCCTTGGAGACAAGACAAGAACTTATAATATCGTGAGTACCCGACTCCATTATCATCGCTCCCTAGCAGGGTAGGTCTGAAACAGGGCTACCCGCAAATCCCTACGGTAGCTTGTTTGTTTGTTTTTTGTTTTTTTATTACTTGGGCCATTACTCCCTGCCTAATGTGTGCGTGTAACATTGCTAAAACAGTCCCCTTAAGGCAGACAGACGAAACAGCACAACCCTTCATCGTCAGCACAGCACGTTGTTATCTGTCCTACCCAGTTCTTCATCCATCCATCTCTCCACCCACCTATCTAAGTACACACCACAAATAAACCACACAACAGAAAAATAAATAAAACCAAATAAAACCATGTCCCTCCTCGACCTTCCCAACGAAACTATCCTCCAAATCGCGCGCGAGCAGGACTTCCAGGACTTGAACGCCCTCTTGCGCACTAACCGACGCCTGGCGCACCTCCTCAAGACCGCGCTCATCGACAACGTGTGCGCGCTCCGTGCGGGGCCGATATGCAAGCGTGCGCTCTACTCCGCCGCCGATCGCGGGGACAGAGAAATAGTGCAGCGGTTGCTGGACCGTGGGGTGCTCGAGTTCGTGGGCGACGGGGCGCTGCTGAACGATGCGGTTATGTCGGTGGAGGAGATTGGTCTACGAGTGTTGCTTGAGTGCGGTATTAACCCGGAGACGCGCGACGGAGAGCACCAGACGCCGTTGTCTGTTGCCTCAAGGCATAATCGCCTCCAGGCTGTCAAGCTGCTGATGGATGACGACCGAGTTGACGTCAACTCCATTGATCGCACGGGGCGCACGGCCTTGTCGCTTGCCGCGGGGTATGGACACGTGAGTGTCGTGCGTGCTTTGTTGGACGATACGAGGGTGGATGTCAACTTGAGTTGTTAGAATCCCTCTATTTCTACCTTCTCAGATTCGGGGGCTGATAAATTGCCCATAGAGTGCTATATGCAAACAAGTGGCAGTAACCACTGGCCATTGCTAGGCTATGCTGTCACACATTATGGTACAATACCATCGTCTGAGTCTAAAAATATAAAAAAACGATAGAAAATCAAAATCACACAATAAAACGGCGGAACACCAATACACCACTCAATCTACGCTAACAACATCCTTATCCCGCAAAACCGGCACTGTCAATCTCGATATCTAGGGAGAAAATTACGATGGCATGTCGGTACGGGGGAATTATGGTGTTCAAACTCGAAGTTGAGAGAGAGTTGTCGTTTTGGCGCATTCATATAAATCCATGTACTCCTCCTTTTTTGATAGTGTCATCTAAAGTTCCTTTAGTTTTGTTTTGTTCGGTTTGAGTTCAAAGGGAAAATAGAAGTATGCTTCTTTCCGGCAAATGTAAAATAAATTACTATCGACAAAACGAAACTAGTGTTGGCAAAAGTGTTTTAGGTAGCTAAAAATGCGATCTCCATTATTCCATTATATGCGCAACACTCAAGCGAGAAATCCACAATTATCGATCCGAAGAAAAACGAGTAGCCTACCGTAGTGCAAGCCGTCAGAAACGAAAGGAAAGGAAATGATTTAACGAACCAATAAACACCCACGACAGATTATGAAATCTCCCTACTCCCAATTCCAAGGAGAGGTATGGGGAGGGGGGGACCATAAAAGAGGCAGATAAAACCAGAACAGAGCAAACCCCGAGAATACTAACGAAAAAATTCGCCACCGTTAACCAATAGCTTAAATAGCGACGGCTCACTTGACTTAATACCCACCTGTAGTACAAAAATCCCAACGGCCAAGAGAAAGCACCCAGCACCCCAACACGAACAAGAACTGACACAACCACCAGACAGAAGAGTAACAGATACGAGTACTCCCAACCCTCGGAACCACCCGCCAATCTCCGCTGCGCGGGAGCAGCCGGTCAAGGCAAATCGCCTCCCTAATTATTTCTTTCTCCTACCACACAAGCCAGAGCGCAAATTTGGCCCTAATGAAAATCCAATGAAATTCGAGAAGATAAACCCCGAGTGATACATCATGACCAACCACCCGCGACCGACCCAAGACTCTCCAAAAAAAGGCACTCGGGTAGCCCCCTCCACCCCCCCCCCCACTCATCTACCCTAAAACCTTGTTTTAGAAAGGTACGGTATTGGCACTCAACAAAGTTCAAAAACAAAGAAAGAAAGAAGGAGAAAAAAAAAACATACACACATACAGCACTAGAACAGTACCGTGCATAAAGCCGCAGGGACACACTTGGTTTCCTTCGGCATGGCCAATGGGGATATGTGTCTCACAGTCCCACTCCTCCTTTCCCCCATCTCTGTTCATCGCCTTCCCCTATTCATCCACATGCGATTTACTGTCCAATGTCCTTCCCCTTTCCCATCCCCCATTCCCCCCCCTTCCTTACCGCACATCTTCATGCCCTCCACTAGCCCCACCTTTCGCAGGAAAAGGAAGCAAAAAACAAGCCTGCATATCGCCATTCAAATAAATAAGTCCGTGCCCCCCTCTAAATTCGATAATTCTGTGAAAAATCCCGCACTGTGATTCGCAAATGGTCCGGAGGTTTGCCACCTCTCGGTGCATAATTCGCCTTCGGTTCTCCCCATCTGCGGATGCTGTGCAGGACGCTACACCTCGCGTAGGAGCTAGATGCATTGTCTAAGTGGATCACGCACACTCACTCGCCACTGCGCATCCGAGCTGCGGGAAGTCAGGATAGGATATACTAGAGCATGGCGAGCTGCTGTTGTCACTTGCAGCCGGGGTAGTGCAGTGGCTTTTGCGACATGTTGAATGCGAAACTGGGGGGTTGGTGCGTGCAGAAAGCTAGTTTAGCTTGCTATCGCGCAATATTGCGTTCCCGGCCAATTATTATTTCGGGGCTCATTGATCTGCGCGGGATAAATGGTTCGCCCCCGGCGGAGTGGGTGCTTTATTGCGTAAATCATCCATGTTTACCACAGATGGAGAAGTGGAGGGTGTACGTGCTCTTTCTGCTAGACTGGATGGCGCGCGGCACGTTTCTCTGCTTTTTGTTTTGCAACTATGTTGTGTACTTGCATTCTCCTGGCCATCTCCATCTAAGGAAACCCGAGTGTTATTAGTACAAGGAGACCTCCATATGTCTTAGGATAATGTTACCTTTGAACTAATGCCCGCATGAACTTATTTCAAATTCCCCACAGCCAATCTCGCCCCTCGCCCTATTCGAGTACATATATCACCTTGCACAGTGGCGATACCAGCCCAGTCCCAGGCTAAACACTTACGCAGAGACTCGCAATGCACTCACGCATGTGTGGAAAGCCTCTGTGAAGATGGCCCGTCCAAGCTGGCCCCGTCCAAGCTAGCCCTTCATCATAACTATTGCCGGCACCCTTCATTTACCTCAATTTCCCTCTCACAGCCCCCCCAAACATCCAGCCGTTCTTACCATACGCTCCCCTGCGATCTACGACCCATTCCCGAATATTTGAGTAGATCCACCGACCCAAGGATCACCCCAAGACACGATACCATGGAACCAACTCCCCAAGAATCGTATGACGAGAGCAGCCAATCCAATCCCAACCCTCCAGAACAACCTCAATCCAGCGAGCCCCAGCAACCACCAGCGATGGTCCCACGCCCGGAGGGCGGTGACTGGAACCGCCCCCGCAGCGTCCTGACTAGCATAGGACTGGAAGGCTTCGTCCAACAGAAGCGAGTTCAAGAACGTGCTTATCCCCCAGCCCCCCATTCTCCCCAGGCCTCCTTTTATCTAACAGCCACAGGCGCAGCAGATGTCTATATGGCAATGGGCTTTGCCGCCTTCGATAGAGGGTGGGCGGGCTTGCCCGACTCTTTGAAACGTCAGGCTTGCGAGATGCTCGAGCCGGAACTCCCGCGAGAGGTCAGTGAGCGCTGTGAAGGCGGTTGGTTGGCGGAGTACCTACTGGCGAGGAGGCATGTCGTCGAGAGACAAAAGCTTAACGCAAGAGGGAGAGGAGGGGGAGGAGGATCTAGCAGTTAGTTTGAAATTCCGCAGAAGAGGGAGATTGGATGAACTATAATCTATGTATATCCATGAGAAAAAACGAGCAAGCAATAGCAAGTCACAAGAAGTCACTCGGTATAATTCCTCCCCAAGTCCGGGGGGATTGTCAACAGTAACAGTTGGTTAGTTCCCGTTCCAACAGCCCGGTACTTACACTCCCCACCTCGGCCACAAACACAAGAAGAAAAGATGAAACCAAGAACCACTACTCGATACCCCAATCCTCACCCCCATCCATGTAATCCCCCTCCGCCCTCCAGTCCATCCTTTCTCCTTCCTCCTCCCCTAGGCCTCCGCACCCTCGCCAGTCTCGCCATTCTCGAAGAATGACCCGTGAACAATCGTGTTCCCAATCCATCCGATCCTCACCTTCCGCATCGAAATTCAGCCCAATAATTCGGCGAAAACTTCGTAGTGCCACGATCATCTTTGCTAGGTTCTCGCCGCCGCCGCAGCAGCAGTTGTAGCTATGATGGTAGTAGTAAAAGCGAGATCTAGAGCGGTGGCGACGGTGGGGTATTGGCTTGGTCATTTGACTGGTTATGTTTGGCTGGCTAGTGGTTCGGGAGGAGAAGGTATATATAGACCATGGATAGTTATCTTGAGGAAATTTGAGTAGGTGGTATCAGGGGGTGCTAGAATAAATTTTCGGCGGCACAAAGCCTGGTGCTTTCCAGAAGTTCTATAATGCATAAGAGTCTTGTATTCTTTCATGCAGAACCTAATGTGAAAGTGGACGACACCTCAGGCAAGAGCACTAGAACCATAGCGAAGGTTTAGGTTAGCCATTCTTGTTGGGTGTTTCGATGAGTGACAGTTATTTAACGCTGGGTTAGGTAGGGGTAAGGGCTGGGAGGGCTATACGGGTATCATACCTGCAGGTTTCCCAAGCTAGGACCTTCAGGCAGCGGAGCAGGTTTTGGGAACAAGTCTTTGTCCTGTAGCTGGTATATAACGCATTCTCCTAAGACTTCTTTCCGGAAGGCTTTGACGGCTAGGATTGAATCAGTGAAAGTGACATATCCTCCGCAAAGGCTCCCGAGATGTTTCCATGTGCCATCCAGGGGAGCATTTGTCGGCGAAGACAACTTAGTCATTTAAAGGGGGTTTTAAGTGAGGAGAGGTGTTTGACAAGAACATCGTCACAGCGTCTACCCCGTTTACTTATAAGCTATTCGAAAGCACTCACGCGTCCCGTATTCCGTTTGCATGTTCACTAATCACTCACCCGGCCACCGATAAAAATTACCACGCTAACCAGTATCGGACACGGCGAATCCTATGTCCGACCACTCATTATCCTCCCCTCTCCAAGGCTGATCACGAACTTAGGTGCTTCCTTCCCTTCTCGTCTTCACCTCCCCCAACCTCACTTTCCCACAGCCCCCCCCAAAAACCCCCCGAAAAGTCCACAAACCCCCCACACACACCTGCATCCACCTCCAAAGGAAAAAGGATACACCCCACCCCTCACGTTCACTCTCTCAAACAAACACCCACAAACCGATTGCGGCAGGGTTTAAACTTACAGTCTCTCGGTTGGCAGTCAACTGGCCTACCATCCATTGGGCCATGCACCCGACGACGCTCCGTTGGTAAAATATTTAATGAGCTGTGGTAGGAGAGGTCAGTAGGGAAAATGTGACGGCCGATTTCCCCCCCCAGAATATCCAGCAAGCAGGAGGCATAAAGGGAGACATGTTGATGAGTACATTACGACTTAATTAAGCCCTTACAACTTGGGTCCAAAGCTCCAGATAAAGCAACACATAATGCGAGCCTTTCTACTGTATCGTACTCCCAATCGTCTTTTTACTTGAACTTTCAAGCCCAATTCCGTTCTCATAGCCTTCTGAGGGCAGCCCTCACGGTTGGTGGGTAGAGGCTCTTATGCAGTCCCTGCATTACACAATGTAATACCCTCCAAGAAAAGTGCACCGAGAGGACTTTGGGGGTGCCAAGCGTTACCCGGGCAGGGAGGGAAGAACAGCAGATAGGTGAGGTCAACACCCCTCTTCAGGCCCAGCGCAGGCATCCCACGGCGGCTGATGCGGTGCGGTATGTGCCATAGAGATAACTAAGGCCCGATAAGCATCGCCCGTAGTTTGTACCCGTGATATCGTGAAGTTTCTAAAACAGACTACTATTGCATACAGCCAAAAATTGGGTAATGCAATAGCAGTCCGTTTCACATACCGTACGCCGGGATATTGCGAGTATGGCTGCACCGGCGAACACTTGTGGAAGGCATCTCTTGGGGCCGTCTGAAACGGTCCAAACATTTCAGCCCGGAGCGCTAAAACTAGATTTGGCAACTGTTAAGCTGAACCTGGTGTAGGAAAATATACTTTTTATTTATTCCTTTTGGTGTTTGAATGACTCAGCACTCTCGGCGGGTTCAAATATTCTCAACAAATCACAAAGCGCAAATGGTTCCGGACAGGCTGGGCGTGCCTAGCTACAAATCTGTCTGCTTCAGACCGTTCAACGGTTATATAGCAGAGACAAAGACAAAGTGAACGCCGGATAAGAAAAAATGGCCAAGACACAGGAATAGAGCACCCTCCTAAGAGAAAACCCTGCCGGAGGTCGTACAGAGACGGTTGGAGTTGAAGAGTAAAGTGATGGGACTGATCAATGAAAGAAAGAAAGAGAGAGACAATTGCTATCTTGCTTACTTGCCTACAGACGCGCTTGGCACTGCCGTACTTATAGTAGTGCGCAGTATGAATATACATCAATACGACCACTCCCATCTCCTAGATCCGCATATCCCAAGTTACCTGACAACTGGCCGAACACATTTGTACCAAATCATCACACTAATGTAATACTTCCAACAAACCCCACCGGCTCACCTCGAGTGATCATGCATGAACATTACCAACCGTAGATTATCAAGTGTGACATTATAGTCATGCATAGACGGTCGATACAGCCCATTATGGAAGAGACTACCACATAAATGGCCTAGCATTGTTATAGCTTCATCCAGATTCGCACTTTGAGCTACGTCCGTAGCTAGCCTCTACTCGAGTATGTAGAGTGCCATACTTAGGCTTAGCATGCCGGTAAGTGTCCTGAACCAGCGATCGACGGCTGTGCCGGCAACAGCGGACCAAACACCGGAATATAAAAACTGCAAAAGCCTTTCCACCGAGCACATCTGAACCTCCTCTGCCATCAGGAACTGCTTTGTCATTTTTGGTATCTTCAGAGTTGTTTTTTGTGCTGTAGAGTTGGTAATACAGTTGGAGGTTGCCACTTTCAGACATCTAATCTCGCCCCAAGTAATTCTATTATACCTATTCACTCCGAGCACAGTACAAAATCCCTCTTAGGAAAAGAACTCAGCAAAACACCCCGAAGCTCACCACCAGAAGAGAGCGTCAGTTACTTATGCCCAAAGCCGCACCGGCCCCTCTATCGCTACAAATGCCACAGTTCTCCCGTGATAACAATACTCGTATCGGTATTAGCAAAAGAATACCGCCGCATATCAACCACCTCCTCCCATCCTTCCCTGCTGCCCTCCCTTCCAAATGCAGACACCGCTATACAGTAAGCACAAGCACAACCAATCCTGCAGCGGAAATCTCCGCGGAGCCGCAACCACTTTTCCCCCTGCCTAAACAAGCCGGCAAATTTCAACTCTCAACATTTTGATTTTCTAGCGAACAGAGAAGAGTGGAGCAAGTTATATTAACAAGAATTTGTAATTAGACTATGCTATGCTATCAGCCGTGCCTTCGTCTTGTGAGGAAAGAAACATAAAAGGAAATAAGAAAAGGGAAGATGGGAACAAAAAAATAATTAATTGATTGCGAAAAAAGGAAAAAGATCAGCTTTTAGCTCCAAACTTCTTCGCTCTGGCCTCTGCCTTTGCTCTCTCAGTGGGGTCGTCCAAGACACTTTTCCTAGTGCCAGGCCCACCACCGCGAACCGCGAGTACGCCATTGTTATTTCCCTTCCTATCATTATTATTCCCTCCCTGACCTCTCCTCCCCCTCCTACGCTCCCGGGTATCATTACCCCCAGCGCTCCTCCCTGCGCCACTCTCACGAGGACGTTTCCCACCACGATCCCCACCATCAGCCCCCTCACGACCACGTTTTGGCCGCTCCTTCTTATCCGGCAGGGCAATGTCGAGGCCCTTAACAACCACATCTGCATTCTGGACAGTGCCAAACTTCTTTGCGCGCTCGAGCATCTTCTCGGATTCGGTATCTGCGACACCGAAGCGTTCCGCACGTTTCTTCTTCTTTGCGAGTTCGGCTGCTGCGTCTGAGGATTTCAGGCCTGCCGTGAAGGACTTCTCGGGCGCAACCGCGGCGGCGGTAGTAGTGGCGACGGGTGTGCCAGAGGTTGTGTTGTCATCCGTGACGGTGGAAGGGGAGGAGGGAGATGTGGTTTTTGTCGGGGCGTCGAACAAAGATGCTATCGATTTCTTCTTGGGCTTCACCGGTTGTGTGGGTGCGGAAGTAGTGGTGCCGGCGACTTCAGCCTTTAGCGCGGAGGCTATGGTTGGAGGATTTGAAGTGGTGGTAGTGGGAGTAGCGGTAGCACCTAGCGCAGCAATGGCAGCAGTAGCGGTGGTAGTTGCGGGAATAGTCTCGTCGTTGTCCTCCCAGTCAACTTCGTAGTCGTCAGCAGTAGGTAGGTGAGCAGTAGCCTTTGGTGTTTTAGCCGCTGGAGCAGGTGCAACGGCGGCATCGGATGCGACAAGACGCGCGATCAGGTCAGATTTGACACCATTGGTGGGGAGCGAGCGCTTCTGAAGGGCATCGCGAAGGTCGGGGACCTTGAGTTTTGAGTAGTCGGTCATGGCCACTATTGATGAATTCGTGTCTGTTGAAAAGAAAAGAAAATGTTATAGTGGGAGGATGGATGGTGGATGAGTCGTGGTTGATAGAAAATAAGTCTAGGAAGGAAGGTGAAGTGTGATGATGGGTTGTGAAAGGAGGCTGGCAGGGGGGAGCGTCAGGACGCGGCCAAAGTTACGGGTTTGTTTTGCTTGGACACAGTGTTTTTTGTATACTGATATATACCCCTACGCTTTGTTCTTCTGAGAACAGCACAAGTGAGTGCCCTCACATTTCATGCGGCAGTCACCACTCCTAAACCATCCCCCCGAACAAAGAAAATTAAACGCGAGTAAGGATTCCCAAAAGGCTAGAAATACCAGACCAAGAGGAGGAAAGAGAGTATGATATCACGAATCAAGCACCTCTTCTGTACTTTTTCCAACGGTCCCTAAACTACTTGGCCATTTAAAAAAGTCTTCGGACGCTGTTGTGCCAAGATGCGCATTGATAAATCAAATTCGTCCGGAGACTTCTTTTAATGGCCAAGTACGATAAGATCTCATCAGAACTCGTAAATAAGCAAACTACTTTTCACCTAAGCTAAGTCTTCCTCACTCCAAAACTATGAACTAATCAATTTAAGATCCTCTCCATTTCACTCTTTGTTAAAATAGTGTACGGTAGTCACACATTAATAAAGTACCCAAACCAACCCTGAGAAAGTCTAGTCTTAGCAAACTTCTCAATCACGACTCTTCGTTTCCACCACCCACACCAAAAAACATTCGCAAGAGGGTACTTGCGGAATGATCGCGGCAGGGATCGAACCTGTAATCTCTTGATTCGTAGTCAAGCGCCTTGCCATTGGGCCACGCGACCGACGAGGTCGTCGTCAACCTTGTGCAGATCCTTTATTCAGTCATAATATGTCACTCGATATTGGTTTTTATTATTATCTGCCGGTGGAAATGTTTACCCTTTTGGCAGAGCGAATCTGGCGTATTGGGGGTGCTCGTCTCTCGGCGGTTAATGGGGTATCAGACGTTTAATAGACGATTAACTGCCCGGATTAGGAGAGGGTATCTATCGCGTCGTATCTACTGCTCATATCGCAGCCCCTGTTTGTAGGTCCCTTGTTCTGTTGATACCACCAGTATGCAAGTATAACTCCATTATGCTGCTACTGTCATGTCCCCGAAGATTCTACCAGAATACTATCTCAACACGATAATATTTCTCTTCAGGGTGTGGTACGAACCGGAAGCAGCTGCAGCAGTGTTGGCTGTATGATGAGGCCAGATGCCCGCTACGTGACGCCACTACAGTTCAGAGATGGTTACGGAAACGTAGTAGGTTCTACCATGCCCCGTGGGCTCGCAATCTCTCTCTTTAGGCGCCAGTGCTGAAGTTGGGTACTCTCAAGTTCGGGGGTAATTATCTGATATCATTAATACCTGCCATTCTGGGGGGCAGCACAATCACACCGTAAGACCAGATTTCTCCCCTCTTATCTGAAGGCATCAGCAAACATTTCACTCGCAAGTGGAAACGGCTCTCCGGAAGAGTTGAGAGCCCCCATCATAGAGGCGATGGATGGGTCTATTAAACCACGTGACGTCACATGAGCGCTCGTGGATCCAGAACTCCAGACTTTACGCTACATCAGCAGAGAGAAGTGGGGACCTTTATTCTTTTCCACTGCGCGGCGCAGTCTTACACCTACAGTCGTGAAAGGAAAAATTCACGTGCGGCACGGTATGCTGAAGGGAGGCTTGAGGGTATGTTTGACATGACACGGGATCCGCCCTGGGGGGGGTGATACCGCTTCCGCCTCGAACTTAGTTTGGTGGTGGGTGCTAGTGGGAATAGGTGAGTGGGTGATCGCCCTAATGGCCCCTTAGAGACCTCACAGCAAAAAACCTGGGAAAATATCTATTGCCTGCTGTAAATGGGGGGTTCAGGGCCAGCGCCGCCCGTTTCTCTTCGATTTTTAAGCTTCGAAAAGTTATTGCCCCTTCGACCCCGTCCTGACTCAGAGGTATCCGGGAAATCAGTGAAGCTCATAGAGTGAAAGGGAAAAACGAGGTATTTGTCGACCAGCGCCACACGCCCGAGGTGGTTGTTGCAATATCCGACCTGTCTTGGGGTTTCGTTGGGTTCAGCCCTATTTCAGCAATCATGTCCTTTTTGAGCAGAATTCCGGAGCTATCGTACGTGACGCCAATGGTAGCGAGGCGGTTACCGTACCAATGTTTTCCTCTTTGGAGACCTCACAAGGCAGCGAGAGCTTATGAAAAAGCTCTTCTGGGACATCTTCTCATAGCCGCGCAGGATGCACGAGCCTGTAGAACGCCATTGTCTCGAATGCATGGTATGGAAGCGGCAGCACTTAGCAATCCAGGGAAAGTGCAAAACCTCGATCACGCTGTAAGGGGGATCCTCTCCGCGTACTCGCGGTGTCGAAGCGTTTTTAAAAAAGACTGCTATTGCATACGGCCGAGATCCTAGCAAAAAGGTCAAATTTTGGTGGTATGCAATAGCAGTCTTTTTTAAAAACGCTTCGACACCGCGAGTACCCAGAGATGTAGGCACGTTTTGCTGTGGTGTCCTTTACGAACTTGCTGCGGTTGAGAAAAGGGGAGGAGATTGCGGTGCTAGCGGGTTGCATCTACGCGTACCTAGAGGGAGATGCGGTTGAGTGTATGTCATAGAGTGACAATATGGTGGATCTGCTGCGTACCGGTTGTGGCCAGATCCGATAGGTTAGATTGCTTGCAGTTTTGGCGAGCGTAGCGACCGGAGGGTGCTTGCCGATGTGCTCAAATACAAGCCTAGTCCTATTGCAATATAGAACTTAAACATAGCATCTACTCGAGTAGAGATCTAGTGGAAAAAGAAACGAGGCTCTATGAGTTCCATTCAGGGGGTTTAGCTTGCTTAATGCAGTCCTAGGCAATGGGGAGGGGGAAACTGTTGAAGGAGGTATATCGGAACCTAGGGTTTTCATTGTGGTCGAAGGCGATATCAAATTCAGTGGTGCTGAGGGAAGAATGAGGAAGTGTTGAAGAGGAGTCATAGGTTGCTGTTGTGAAGTCAGATGCGGGATACAAAATGGTGGCTGTGGGTGGCGGAACGGGTGTTTGGGGAGCTTGGGACGTGTTTGAGTACGGCAGAAACGACCTGTATAGTCAGCTCATTCCTTGTACCGGTAATGTGGACAATTGACCTGTCGTAAATATGGTACTTTCTAATCACACTAAGGTTATGATTTCTGTGCTGCTCTTAAGGAAACCATTGGACTGAACCTTTCGTCACGCTGATTGCGCAGTCAAAACAGAGGGCGATACCCTATGAATAAGTAACACTTGTCTTCTTTGTCTGCTCATAAAGGATTCCTCCTGTTTATCTACTGCCGATAGAACATAGCACGGGATAGGTCTCTCTATTTCTTCCTACGGTATTTCCCGAGCTGGGGATATGTTTCCTGGTGTAATACAGGTACTCGAGTGGATACGAGCATTGAACAACCTGCCAGGCCCCCAGCGTGCCTTGATATATCTAACTTCGACTTACCAAACAGATAGCTTATCGACCACCTGGGGCTTTATCACTACCGTGCTCGGTTGTGGTACACACCGTCTCTTTTCTTCCTTGTGGGTTTCGGGCTGCCGACAAAAGCAATGGATGCCCACATATTACTAGAGTGACTATCAGCATGAATAGTTGTGGGTTTCCTAAGGAATCCTCCACAATCACCACCTAAATCATATGAAGTGCTGGGCTAAACCGGAAGCCAATCCATCAGAGCCAGCAAGGGTCACTCCCCTCAAGCTTGGGCCTGCGAGAATCGTGGCTGAACAACAACAGAGCATGTAGGATATCACGTCGAGTGATAAAATATGCACTCGGCAATGTCTGGAAGAGCAAAAGGCGCTACTCCTCCGATGGCTTGTCTTACGTCATCTCCGTAGTCGGTGAGGTCCCTGAGAAGCGAGAAAAAAGAAAAGAGGATGCCCCACATTAACTTCGGATTTAATGTAGGGTTTACCTTATTGCTTCCGGCCTCTGGGATGAACTGGGTGTGCTCTAGAACTACCGTATCGAACAAGTAGGTTTTCAGGGGGTTTGCTTCTTGAATTGAAGGCCTCCTAAATGGCCTGATGAAACGACCAATTTACAAGGCGACAGCGCTCTGCTCATCTGGGGAAGGAAGTATCGGAACGCAGGGATTAGAAAAATATAAGGCCACTCATCAGTGCATATCTGTGGGCGCAAAGAAAATTATACCGTCAAACGCGGGCACTTCTTGCCTGGGCGGAGTAGGCTCTCCAAGCCGTCCCAGCCGTTCATTCATCCAACGGATACTGGTATCCGGCGATGGTTATCCTACCACATCCGACCCCCTGCCTGGCCTTGAAACTTGAGGAGAAGTACCGCAGATGCGGGAACCCCCATCTGCCAAGGTGTGACAAGGGATACTTGTGTGCTGCATCAAGATGGTGGTGCAGTTTTGGTAGTACAGATACTGCATCGCAATACTACCAATACCGTATGGTGAGGGAACTCTGTAGCCGGAACAGGCGGACATTCATTCTCGTGTATTAATATTAGGTTAATAGGCTAACAACTAGCCCTGTCATAGGTTAATATCTTGGCAAATATCAATTAACTGTTCTCATCAAGGTAGTTAATAGTGCTTAACCTATCCTAGAATACCCCTGACATTCTTCTTTTTTCTACCAAAGTTTTAAACATTTTAAACCCCTATATCTCCATGAAAACTTGAGATATTTCTATTTTCCCTCTATTAGTGTGTAGATAATCACCCAATATATCACCTAATAGATCCATAATTCTCATTGGACTTGTGGTTGAGAATCCTTTGGCGATTGAAGTCGGACCATATTTTCTTGGCAAAGTACACCGACTACAGAGTTCCCTCACCATATCACGAGCAACAGGTAAAAAGTATCTGGACACAGGGACTAGAAAAATATATATGGCTACGGTGCTCGAGTAATTATCTGTGTGTATCTGAGCGCCCACATTAAATTGGTACTTGTACTTGAGTTTTCGGGCACTATACGAGTACTAGTGCTTACCCGTATTCATATGTTGGATAAGGCAAATTTGTCTCCGGAGGTGTAGATTTCTTACCGTATTTTGAAGCGGGCTGGAGAAAGTACCAGGAAAACAAAATAACGCGATATTTAAAGGAAACTTCGACCTCCTAGGAAGGATTTCTTTCACGGCTAAGTGGTTAGTTGCATGTACTTGTATGCATTGCATGGGGGGTTTCCCTTTTGTGTTCTCTTTTTCGTCGGAGGGAAGAAGTAGCCGGAAACAGGTGGGTATATTTCGTTCGGATGCGGACAGATATTTCTTTAATATCTGCCCCCGGGTGTTAAAACTTCTTGCTGGGGCGAGTAGAAAACGTGTGCCTGCACTAGATCTTCGCGGCTAACTCCAACCGCTGGAACACCTAACGTGGTAGAGATATTATATACCCAAATCGACAGAGTTCTAAATTTGTGCCCCCGAAGGGCAGAATTGGTGAAATGGGGGTATTGGCCATGATCCAATGGTTCATGCTGCCGGCTTGTTCCTTACATACCGTTAAATCTCGTGAAATCTACTATCTCCGTCGGGCCTGCAATCTCCGGATTCTTAGACAAAAAGCTCCTGAGAAGGATCAGCACTTGCCTGGCACAGTTTAAAATCAGGGCTCAGTGCGGGTGCTTGTTGGATCTCATTCGCTGGGATTTGCTTTGTGATAGCTTGTAAAGCGAAACTTATGCTTGGCAGAAGGGCTGATTCCGGCTGATGATCTAATAGTAGATTTTATGAGATTTTACAGTACCGGTTCTGGTACTCTGCTGCCAATAATTTTTCGGGGTGACTTAATAGCACTTATTGGTAAATTTCCTTTTTACCCCCATGACTGGAGTAGACTGAATCCGATGATGGGCTTGATTTGCTGGCACTTAGCATTGTTTTTCCAACCATTCGGTAAAACCCTCCTCCCGTGTAATTTGTTGGGTAGGCCAAGAGCTTGGCCATTGCAGACCCACAGGCGGTGGGTGCGGGTACTTATACGAGCACAGTATGATACCGGCACGGTGATCAGGGTTGATCAGCTCACACAAGAGCAAGTTCTTACAGAGCGTGCGTACCGTAGTGAAGCCTTTTATTATCCGCGCCGATGCGATATTGTGCTTGCACCCAGGGGTAACGATCCTCTTGGGGGGAAACGCTGGCATTGAGGGATTCCCTTTTTCGAGTCGTTTTTCTGCCTTGCCGGGCGGGACGGGTTTCGAGGGTGATTGAACGCATGAATATAGTTCTGTCTGGCGTCTCTCGGAGTCACTCGGCCGTTTCGCCAAGGGTTGCTAATACTATGCCGTGGTTGGGACAGCGCTGGGAGCAATCCCAGGAGATAGGCTCAATAGAGAATTACTTGATCCCAGCACGGTACACGGGGATGCCCTGATACTCGAGTAAGGTGTTGCTCTGGTAGTGCTGGACACAAAAAACGGACCCTTCTTGATGACCTTTTCCGCTTAGTAATACATACAAAAAAACCCCCCCCCCGTGTCTTGGCATAAATCTGTATGGGCTTTCACTTTTTCGAAGTCGTCTCGCCTTTCTCAATGAATACGGTACTTACTTTGTCGAAAGAGATAGAATTAGTTCTAATTAGGTCTTTGTCTCCCAAAACTTTGTTGTTGTTGGGGCCCGTCTATTGGCTGATTCAGACGCCTAGTATTATGGGTATAGTTTATTCGGTTGTATTTTTGGTTCCTTATTGCTAAAAGCTTTACGAGTGAAGTTGCTGGAATCGCCGATACCGCTGGGAGGAATTCCAGGGTATCAGTCCTAGAACATCTCACCTTTGGGGAACATCCCGGGCAATTGTGACTTGTCCCACCTGCTGGTTTTTAGCCAAGAGACGGGAAGGAAAAAGCACGAGTGCTGTACTGTGCGAGTACTGGCAGAATGCTGTACGAGTACTAGCACTGTGCATTTCCTTGTCAAAACTACCGGTACAGTACACCCTCAGCCTCCCTCGATGGGCGACCGACAGCAAGAATTTACCAAGCAAAACCAACACAGGATTGCTTGAGATACGGTAATTACCTCATGCACAACGCCGAGTTTTTCCCTCGCAAGAAGGCCGATTTCGATTGTTGATCCTGGTTAAGCGGGATGAAGAAGGTGAGGTCAGTATTTGTATGTGGTTTCCCAACCGTTTTTTTTGACGATTTGGTGGTGGCCAAACGGTTGAACCCTTTGTAACCCGTATACAGTAGTCCTGCCGCCACAGGACCAGTAGCACGATGTGGAAATGTCTTGTCGCAATTTTCCCTGAAGAACTTCTGTTAACTTACCGTATCCAATGAGCCCCGGCACAATGTGGGCCGTGACGGGGATAAAATCGCCCAGACCTTATTATTCACGAACGGAGAGACCGTGGCGATCTTGCGCCTCCGGTCATAATTGTACTCAGGGGGTCAGTAGAAATCGGAAAACTATTCCTGACGATCCCATACAAATCTCTACGGAGACAAGGGTTATATTTTTTCATGTTTAATGATCCCACCGATACTGTACGGTCCAAACTTTCAGGGTGATCTGAAGCTGGGAAAGCCCTGCGGGATACTTTCGGCTCGGCCAAGCATCCGCTCCAGGGTCTTTCGTCCTGAGAAGGCTGGACTTGGCAAAATAGGGGGGCAGCGCTGCTCCAACAATCTCTGATGTGTCCAAGCATTTGCATAGAAATAGTACCGGTATCAGAAATTGTTCTTTTTTGTCGAAAAGCGAAAGGAGAAGCGGACTCGAGTGGGTAGCCAAGGTGACTTTCTCGGGTCTCGTGCGTTGGTTCAGGATCCAGGTGGTTGCCACTGGCATAAGGTCGAGAGGGGTGGGGAAGATGGCCTTGAAAATGGCTCCCAATGGGATGTTTGGGATATAATTAGGCATATTACCGAACCAGTCGTTGTGGGAGCTCGGGTTAAGGGAGGCTGCATGGTTGTGCAAATGCAGATCACCACGGTTGGCAGATGGGGATGGGAGTGGTGTGTTTACTGTGATTTTTCGGGGCTGGGCTGTTATGTGGTACAAAAGCACTGTGCCAAGAACGATAGTGTTTGCAAGCACAACTGTCACACCAGAATAGAGTAGTATGATATTGGACCTTGCAGTTTTCGATTCCTTTTGGGTACCGTTTGGATCCCGTTGGAGATATTGTGAGACTTCGGACGAGAGGATCGAATGCCATCCAATCAGGTATCCCCAAAAGCGACAGCTACTTGTAATTGCATTGTAGCTAGGCTTGTTCCTTCCCTACCCATATTAAACCTACATCATAAGGTACCGTAAGTGATACCCTCGCTCTACAGCTGAAAGTCTAGATCTATAGGGAAGTACTATAAAACCTTAAATACAGGATCTTGCCTCCCAAGTTCTCTTCCCTTCCTTTTCATCACCATCTCACGTTTCCTTCTTCCTCTGGTGTGCCTCCTCACCTCCTGTCGTTACGATTAGTCATGAATACACGAAATCTCTTCCTCCTCGCCCTCGCTGGATTCACTAGTGGGGTCCTCTCCGAAATATTAGACGACTTCAAAAACCCCGACACCAACGCTCGGGGAAATTATCATGGCTGTGACGTGATTGAAGGGATTTCATGTACTTGGGGCGATGATGGCCTAACTATCAAATCATTAGATACCGACTTCTCCTTCTACAGTCAATTCGACAATGGTGGTTGCCAGGACGTCACATCCTGGGAGAACCAGTATATACATGTCAGGTTCTCCGGCGACCCAAATTTCTCCATTGCCATGCAGCAGAACAACCCTGGGTGTAGTACGGAGCAGGCACCCTACCCGGAGACTTGGGATATCGTGTACGCCGCGGATTACTCTGACAAGTCGGACATCTACATCCCCGTTTCTCACTTTAACATTAACAAGGGTCGGGCGGTGGGCCTTGCCTTCAAGGCCTTTAGAAATGCTGGTGCCGAGACTAAGCTTTCGCTTATTGAGACTGTAGCTGCCCTTCCCGCAGGCCGTAGCGTGCCAGAGAAGAAGCCTACTGGCCCACTGTACTTTGCTTGCACCAGACCGAACAGTATTGCTTTCGGGATCGACGATGGGGTTCAGGAGTTTGCGCAGGACATTATGAAGATTATCAAGGAAGAGGGTATCAAGGTTACCTTCTTCACCGTCGGTCAGGCTTTGGACGATCCTGCACTGAACTTCACAACGGTTTATAAAGAGGCCGTTGCTGACGGTCATCAAGTTTGTCCCCCCATGCCTCTCTTCCACCCTAGCACAAGATACTTACATCCATCGGCCATCCAGATCGCTCTGCATTCCTACACCCACCCCAAAATTGAAGGCCTTCAGGACATTAGCGCGATCGATGACGAGTTCAAACGAAGCCACGATGCTACTCTCCGTAACCTGGGTGTTAATTCAAAGTACTCCCTCCCCTCTTTCCTGACTCCCTCTGCTCCCTCCACATCACTAACCTTGCTATGGCACAACAGATACTTCCGTGCCCCTTACGGCACTGACGGGGCCCTCACCCGCCAACGTTTACAAGCCAACGTCCCAGGGGCAAAGGTCATCAACTGGTCCGTTGACATTCAAGACTGGATCTATGGCCCATCCGACACGGGCAGCCAGCAGTCCGATGCTGTTAAGAATGACCTTGCCAAGGGTGGGAACCTATACGTTGCGCACTACCTGTACCCCTCCACGGTGGCTCAGTTCAAAAATTTCATTCAACTAGCTAAGGCCACTGGGAAGCAGATCATGAGGATTGATCAATGTTTGTCCCCTTCCCCCTTTGAGCTCTCGCCACGAGGAGTGCTAATGAGTTGAATAGGTCTCGAAGATCCCGAAGCCCCCCCGCTATAAATACCTGGGAAGGCCAAAGGGCAAATAGACGAAGGGCAAGGAAAGAGAAAAAAAATCCTAGTTTAAAGTAATTAGCAAAATGACTGGTTTTGAGTTGGTTGGGTTGGGCGCGAAATGGCATTTGGCACAAGTGGGAGGATTTAATGTTAATCCGCCAACAATGGCTTTTCATTTTCCCTTGTCTATCCTTGTTTTTGTTGTTCCCGTTGGCCTATGGTTTAATGAAGGCGGTTTAATGAAGGAGGTTAAGTTAAAATGTTTCTCCGAGAAAATTCTGTTTCAGGCACGCGATATCGTAATTGGTTTTGGATGTGATTGGTTATCTAAAAAAAAAGGGAGATTGGGGTACAGCCCACCAATCAGCTGCTCCCCGATCTCTGGGATACTGTCGTGTTACAACGAAGTTGGTTGTACCTTACTGGTGCTTGGCAAGGTGTGAAGAGGGTGGTTAGCCAAACATTGGCATACCGGGAACCTATTGGTCTTCCAATTAGAGCTTCCGTGTGAAAAGCCCATTGCTCGTAAACATCGAATACCGTAGCGAATCTAGAAGTAAACAACCAAAAAACCCCCTCCCCCCCAATTTCCAACCCCATTCCCACGCTCTTCCTTTTCCCCTCGGCAATTACTCATTAGTACCCATCCCCTCACGCGTAGTAGGTGATTACCGTACTTGTAATTTCATCGCGTATTCGGAATCTGGTATTAATAAACATTTATAGCTTAGTGCTATGTCCAAATATGGCTAGGAGGAGCCACTATTACATGTAGTATTTAGTCTCGTCTGGGTCTTGGGTTGAACCTTTTATGGCAGTTGGCCTAGGACGTAGATTCTCTTCTGAGCAAGGGTCGAGGATATGAGTTTCAGATATACGGAGAACTGACAAACGAATGATATCAGAGCAGGTAGAAAGAGAAATCTTGGTGATTGCAGCAATCTCTTTCAAAAATAGTCGCTGATTTCCCTTATGGTTCGCTAGCCCCACAATTTGGCCACGCTTCGCAAGAGAAGTAGTAGGTCCACTCTGTTTCAATGCCATTTTCCAGCTTATGATGGTTCAAGTTGTAATAAAAACTCTGCAGGTTTTTGAGACTCTTTCACCCCAGCTTTATATTATGCCCAAGGTAACCTTTTAGAAATCCCAACTCGCTCCTCTCATATTATCGTCACAATTGTGGTCACCCGCACCACAATTATCGCCATTAAAAACATAAAACCGGAGTGTTTTGTCCTCTAGTCCGATCGGCTAACCTGTTATTATCGGCTGCTTTCTCCTCTTTATATTAACCCCATCACACATTCCACATTTCTCATAATACTGACATACTGGCCGGCACTTTTGTAGCAACCGGATTCCGAATACGCGATGAGAATACAAGTAAACTACTAAATAGTAGTTCTTTCACTCATTACCGTTTGGGAGGTCTCCGTAACCACACTAGCCCATTGGTTACGAAAACCTTTCAAAAGACAGTGTACTATACTTTACAAGCAATATCTCATAGGAATGGATGGATGGATGGGAGCTTAACATGCCGTACAGTCAACTCAAAACTTTGATCGGAGAACTTGATGTATATATTTAGATGCCCTGAGTGGGTTAATCCTGCACGGAGTACATACCATCACCAAGGTGGGGAGCAATGCTGGCACTTTTTCTGCTGCCTTGCCTTACCTTGGGGTGTAGCAGGATAACTTGGCGGGTGACATGGTGCCGAACAGAAGGCCTACTTCCGCAGAGGAGATTTCAAGGCCGGGGCCAAATCCCAATGCTCACATGGTTGCGTATCCTTTGGGGTGGTGTACGGTACCATCCATACTGCACTGCGGTGCACTGTGCCATGGGGTAAGGTAGCTGGAGAGAAAGAATTCTCTCACCATAATTCTTACGTTGCCGCCTGCTTTTGTTATTAGGTTATTAGCGGGTAGCGAAGTCTACATTACATGTATACACCATGATAGTATTTGAATGGATGCCATACAAGCCAAGCACCAAGCCCCTAAGTTAGTCAATAGCACCGGAAGCCGCGGTTCAGCGTGCTGCCTTGATTTCTTCATTGCTGTGCTGTACTAGTGCTGTACCAGAGGCAGGAAACTTGATGTGGTATTGCAGTGAAGTGCTACCTAACCCACAATTCCCCGAAAAGCTACTGGTATTGGGGCGGCATAGCATTACGCTAGACTGGAACCCTGGACTTCCGCTGCAAGGTTTACTTCTACAAGCACGAACAGGAACGTCCCTACTTCCTTCCTTCCTTCCTTCCACCAAATTGAGTATCGCAGCCCCTACCCTCGCCGATCTATCATACCTCGGAATCCCACCTGAAACGCTCTCAATTATCAAACTATATCGTGGCATTCTCATCCTGGCTAGCTAACTAAACTGCTCGGCACTACTCGGCGGCATACATGTGCTCATGACACAAAGGAAAGTTGAGAACGTGTCCTTCAGCTCCTTCAGCTCCTGTTCCCTCCAGTTTCAAAGGAATGTTGGGGGAAAAAGATAAAAATAAATAAAATAAAAAAAGCTAATGGAAGAGAACATAAGGGCATTAAACCATGACTCCAGAATTGCACTCGTAATAGTGACAGAAGAGGAGAGAAGTGAAGCAAGGTGAAGCAAAGTGAAGAAACAAAACCACGACTATCCCCACCATCGCAAGAATCCAGAAGAATTACTATATCTTATCTGGCCCAAACCCCGACTTCCTTAGCCCTAACTTCGCCCACCATGATATTCTCCACCCGAACTCTAAGCGTCCTCTGCTCCTTTGAGACCACCTCACATTCCATCTTCCGCATCATCTCGACTTCCTCCAGCATCCCCCCCGCAAGCAGCACATAACCTTCCGCAACCCTTTGAACAGTAGTCTTGACCGCGTCGTCATCCCCCAACGTCTTAAATAGTTCCCGAACACCCTCGATGCCCTTCACAGCAGATTGCAATTTCCTCTCGACGGTATCGCAATCGTACCGCCAATTCTCGCCAATACCGTCGACCCACTTTTCCCTGCCGGTGGCAGAAGAATTGTACCCGCTAATCCATTCGCCAAAGGTCGTGGATAGTTTGCGGAACTCGCCAGTTTTTAGCGCGTCTGTGCGCTTAATGCCCTCAGAGAATGCCTGAACGAGCTCTTCCGGTGATTTTATTGTCTGACGACGCTTCGTTGGGATGGTAGAGCCAGTGTTTACGACAAGGGCTAGAGAGTCAAGGTTTGCGCGGTTCTGTCTTTTAATGCTGGTTTCGCGAACGTCGTAGTGCCTGGCTGAGAGTTGCTCGAAGCGGGATTTTAGGGCTGTGGTTGCCGAGGCTATAAGCTCTTGATATACCTGGCCTGAGGAGGAGTGGAGGGTTAGGAGTTGGAGGAGTTGCGTTTGTTGATGGATGGTTTGGGTGTCTAGTGGGGGTGGCGGAAGGATTCTTGACCGGGGGGGTGGACCAGAGGGTGCAGGTTGGGGGTATTCCTGGTTGAAGGAGCTGAAGGGGGGGCGTTTGCTGTTACCAGCTGGAGGGGTGGTATTATTCTTTGTTGCTGTTCCGGGACGAGAGTTGCTGCTGGGTGTCACAGATGCGGTGGATACGGTAGAGGCACTCCTTCTATGAGCTTTCACTGGGGGTGCTGGTATGAAACCACTGACTGGCCTGCGAGCTACAGATGCCGTTGCAGAACTGATCGGCTCGGACCCGAGTCTGAGCAGGGAGCTCGTACTGCTACTATACGTCGAGTTCGGCCGTAGCCTCCCAGCCTTCGCGGGTCCGTTCGGGGCGGTGGTAGGAGGGTCAGCCTTCCCATTGCTTGCAATACTAGATTTGTGCGTTCTCAGACTCATAGTCCTCCCCAATAGCCCCTTTGACTCAGCCGACTTTTTCTCTTTATCCCTGTCCTTCTCTGAGTCCCCTCCCTTCGAGGACCGGAACGTCATGGACATGGCTCTACCAAGCCGGCTAGACGACTCGTCCCCCTTCTTTTTCTCTGGAGAATCGGGTTTATTGTGAGAGCGTAAGCTCAACATCTTTCCGAGCCCCTTATGCTTCTTCGGTTCATCGGATTTCTTCGACTTGCTTTTGCTCCCAGAGCTCGAGTTACTGATGTTGCTCCTCATGCTCATGGTTCTCCCACTAGGCACCGGGGGCGGAGGCATTCTTGAGCTATCCTCGGTCACTTCGGGAACGAGGCCCGCGATCCCACTCCCACTCGCGGTGATAAACATGCTCACTGGTCGTGGAGGGCTGAGCCGAGGATTCCCAGAGGCCGAGGACGGCATCATCTTCGACTTTGACGAGGAACCCGGACGAGATGTTGGCGGAGAGACTCTTCGGATGGTAGCCGTAGGGGGCGAGGAATTCCCGGGGTATCTGGGCAGCCGCGATGGTGACGGGACTGGCAGAGGCATGTTGTGAGTATTCAATGGTGTTTACCATGAAATGGAGGGGAATAAGAGAAGTGAGGGGGGGAAGGGAATAAATTATGAAGAGAAATAAAAGACCCACTTAACTGCCAGGCCACGGAAGGAAGGATGTTTGTGAAATTCAGTCGAGGAGAGCAATTATTGTTGTGCGTTCCCTGTTTGGTGGATGGGGCTCCCGCCGTTGTTCGGGCTACGGGTCTTGGCAACTGTTGCCAGCCCAACCAAAGGCAAGCATGGGTCATTGAATATCACTCGCTCACCATTATTTCTAATTGGACAACACTAATTTGTTGGAAGTCGTGGCTTCCCGGATCCGGCCTGGTGACCTCATACAATCGTAGAATCTGCCAAAATACACAGCTCGCAAGGTTGCAAGCCAATCAGTGGGGACTGTATTTGGGGGGGGGCTGTGCACATTCAGAGTTTGGAGGCCCAGGCGGGAACTTCACTGGTCTGCCCTTCTAGGGAATTAGTCTACTTGGCATTGGATGGATTAACTATTGAATTCATGTACCGGTACTATATTATATTTTTAGTCCTCCGTTCCTGCAAGAGATAGGGAAGGGCGTCATTTGGTTTTTTGAACTTTCCGATTGAGATATTTTACAACATGATTTGCTGGAACCAAAGGGGAGGGAATTCCTCGAGATAGTGGCTTCTCTGTCATATGATACGACCTGAGGGCGTGGGCAGGCGCTCTAGGATCTCCAACAGTCTTCTCTATTCATAGCTAACCATACTAGCGGGTTTGTAATGGAGGTAAAGAAATAAAAAAAAATGAGAATTCTGTATTGATATCCTTCAGGAAATTTGAATTTACAAAACAAAACATTTCCCTAGTCGGGCCCCGTTTCCCACACGGCCCCAACGAAATACCGGCCCCAACCCAACTCATAATTTCACGACCTTTGCTATTCCTGAAACAATCGCAGGGAATTATTTTTCTGACCATGTTTACTCCTCAGTAATAGGTTCCTCCGATGATGTTGGGATAAGGTTCCAGAGGATTAATCCTGCAATAAGTGACGACAGTACAAGGGGGTGGATCATAGAAATCCTGGTAATCTGTGAGAAAAGTCTACGACTGATGGAAGGGAAGAAGAGAAGGAAGGGGGGCATGCCCTTTGGATCCAGCAATGAGTCCTGCGGCGATCGGAAAGCCAGAGTTTCCCCCAGAGCCGAGCGCGGTGCCGATTCCAATGGCTGAAACGTGCAAATGGCGCGGCAAAAGTTTTGTCAACATTCTTAGGATCTAACTTTGTTAATCAATTCTTCGTGTGCTGTGATAACTAGGATTTAAGTTACCATAGGGTAAAATGGCCCAGAGAAGAAGCCTAGCAGACAAAGACTGCGTATTGTTAGTATCCCCTTCAAATAAGGCGTACAGATAGAACCTACGTAACAGAAGATCCAACAAAGGTTGGGAGGCGCCAGACCATGAACTCTAGTATTATCGATAGGACTAAGAGGAATGATATGGGGCCTTTCCCTTGCCATTTGGGAGGAAGTACTCCAATAACCCAGGTAAGGACGAAGCGACCAAAGGTGAAGGAGAACCAGTACATTGAATTGACAAGACCCGCGTGGGAGGAAGACCCGCTGCGGGCATCGGTAAGAAAAACGACCTGAATAATTAGAGGGGGATCTAACTCTTCCAAGGCTGGATACTCACCATCCAACTGCCAAGTGTCGCTTTTTATATAAGTCAGCATGAGTATATGTTTAGTTGGGTTAATGTGTGTATTCACCTTCAATACCCCAATTAACCGTGACGAGTAGCGCTAGAATCCAAGAAACCTTATTCTGTTAGGAACGATATCCTGGGGTATAGACAGGGTAAATACCTTGCTCCTCAAAATCTCCTTTGCATGGCCTACACCTCCCTTATGCGAGCTGCTGGTGTCTTGGACATACTTCTTGCCAGTCTCATCCCAAAAGGAGATTATGAATACAATACCCCCAACTATCGCGAGTGCAGACTTCTCCTAGTTAGCAATGACCCATTTTAGGATCGTGGGGACTAACAGGAACATAATAAAATCGATAGTACGGGATTCCGTGCTGAATCAGCGCATTGGCAATCAGTGGAGATATCGTACACCCGATGCCAAAGAAACCTTGCAATACCCCTAGGAGTCCGCTGGCATGGCGGAGGCTTCCGATCCAGGAGCAGGCGATTGATTCGAGTGCTGCGACACCATATGCTGCCACACATATCATGACCGGAACGGCAGGCCATGGAGGATGTAGAGTTAAAAGCAGATTTCCCAGTCCTAGAAATAGGGCCCCTATAGCACCGGCACCGCGACGCCCGAGTGACAAGTGGACAAGGTTGCCGGTAGTGGCCGCAACAGTAGAAGCAACGACATCACCTATAAATATCTGGGAAACTGTAGCATGCGATATGCGGCGATCTTTTTCATACTGTGGGTTTCTGGTTTAGCTTTGAAGAAATCATAAAGCGAACTATTTACCTGTGGGATTAGGACCTGGGGGATTGAATTAGCTTCATGCACTTGGGAAAATTGCCCAATTGATATGATTGAGAGAGAGAGAGATTAACTTACACCGTAGGAGGCAAATAATACACCCCCGGAAAGGAATAGGGCCAAACATGAGCCGAACCGGTATTTATTCACCGGCGGGTTGTTCCAACTCTCTTCGATGAAGGCGTCTTGGCCGTCGGCGGCTTTCTCGTCACAAGCACTTGAAGCCCCATCATCAAGTTTATAGGTCACTACTTCTTTGATCTCACTACCAAGGCTAGAAGAATGAGTTTTGGAAGCCATAGTTCTGTCCCCGCTTGGATGGTATCGGTGGGGGAATTGTTCGAATTTATCCTCAGGTAATTATTATAGAGCACTCCGGCACCTCCTGCTCTGGAACGTATGCTTGCGGGAAATGCTGTTCGAGATTAATTGCTAATATTTACTAAAGTTAGTTATAGTCAAGCAATTCGGGTCTCTTAGGAGTTGTGTCGTAGACATCTGTAGATTTTCGGGCAGCATCGGCGGGGAAGGGCATGTTTCCGCTTCCATTCTCTCTTCCAGGGTCGCCAATGGGGGATAAGGGCTTAAGGGATTTCGGGCAGGGTTGTCCCTGGGGGGTGTAGTCATCGAATGCCTTCATCGATCCTTCACGTCAGATTGTCGGCTTTGCTAGTGTGGGTATAGCGGGGATCTCTGTGAACTAGTTGACCTTCATTTTAGCATAGTAATAGTAGGCTATTTACTAAGAGTGCCGGTTTTACAGGTTAATTCCTAGGAAAATATTGGTTAATAGTTTTGCCAAGGAAATTAACAGTAGATAACATGTCCCAGATTTTCCCCTACCGAAATTTTGACCCACTTCTAAGCCCTATGAAAACTTTGGATATTCCTATTTTCACTCTATCAATGTGTAGAAGATTGCCCACTCTACCACATAATGGAGCCATAATTCTCATAGGAGTCGTTGAAAATCCTTTGGCGATCAAAGGTAGACAAATATTTTCTTGGAAGTACCCTGGTCCCTTGCTACAACTGGGAAGCCGCCATGCAGTTAGAGGGTGGAATCAAAGGAATCAGGGGGATTATTTTTGGTTTACTTGATTTGATATTGATGGGTTATCCAAGGCGCCGGCAGATAAGCACCATAACAGGTGGAAATCTTTTAGGGAAGGCTGTTTCGGCAAACTAAAGATTCAGAGATTATATGATGAGGGGCATCTATCTCCGGAGGAGACGGGCAGTGAGGAAGTTCTGACCAGGGCAACTGGATACCTTAGATCAGGCGATGTAGAACTACGACCTGGCACCCATCTCCGATACCGTGGTGACTTTTGTAGAGTCATTCACCAAGCTCTCTAATATCGTAGTGGAGCTTGTGACTCGGTCCATCAAGGATGCACATCAGTGCGATATAGTATGGGTAGATCGTAGCGGGAGAAGCTAAGTATAAGGTAAAGGGTATTGTTTCTCCGAGGAATTTGAGGGAGCACTGACAATCCCCCCTAGCACAGCACTTCGCAAAGGATCTTGTGTCTCCTGGGTTTCCCTTTTGTCAGTATTGATACCATTTTGTGTTTTTTATAACAAAAGTAAGTGTAGAAATCAGCTGTTGATATGGAACGCGTCACGCATAGTAATTCTAACTACCGGGTGCTTGTTTGATGATATTCTCTCTAACACCCGGTTGTTTGTCGCAGGGCCAAATATTTTGTTATGTCTTATAAGTTTCCTTAGCCCATATCGTAGTCACGTTATATCACTCGTTTTCTTTGTTTTCTTCTTCTAGTGTATACTAAAAATTCCAATTCCCTTACACAACATGTCCCCCTCTTATTCTCTACCGGTAATAGCCTCATGAGAGGGAAGGGCTATTCACGTTTTCTTTCTATTAGTTTGAAGCTAATTGGCTACTCCGCCGTCTAACCAAGCTATTTTTTTTCTTTGATAGAAGTTATTAACAAGTTTTTAGATTTTTGACTGGGATCTCCGAGCACCTCGATGAGTGCTCATGTAGAAAGTCTGGTTATTAGGCCGCTCTGCGCTCTGATGCCCGCTCCCTGCTTAGGCTTCGTACGATATAAAGACCGACCACGCCAGCTCATAATGTGTGGGTTGGATAAACTTTTTAATAAGCCTAAAGGGCTAAAGAGAATACTTCCAGGGATGCGTTCTCATCCCTGAGCAAGACTTTTTCAATACCTGTGATTCCTCTAATAGTATACATGCGGCATAATATGTACTTGTAAAAAAGATGAACGGGGAAAAATAATAATACTTCTCTGACCTAATAGGTTGTCAGTCACTTACCAAACAGGCACATTGTAGCTCAGTTGAAGGCCAAAACCCGTGGAAAAAAGCTCTTAACCGGCCTAACGCACTTAATCCGCCTCTCTGGTAGGCCTTAGAGTGAAATATTAGTGCGAGTATTGTATTTTCCTGGGTGGTTGCCTGTTGAAGGGTTTGGCAGGGTGATAAACTAGATTCCTCTCTTCGATAGTTTGCGCCTAGGAAAAAAGGAGCCGAGAATGAGACACGGAATTTCGGGGTTCTGATTGGGGAGTTTGGTGGTTCAAACCAATCGATCTCCGTGTTTCCGAGCCCCTCTCTCGGCTTCTACTTCCCCTGGGCTGCAAGTACCGGAAAATTGTGAGTGTGTATTTTAGTGTTTGCCACGAGCGGTGAAGCTCGAGGGCTCGGCTCGAGCCAGCATAAACTTGGACTCGAGCTTTTGTGATATTTGATCCTCTGAAAAGTTTTATCTCAAATCTGGCAACGGGTAGGGCGGGAGGGAACGGGACTGAAAGGGGACAGGTGAAGAGAGGGGCTGGTGAAAGCGGGAGTGGACAGGTATCGCAATATGAATCCTAGTTGAGGCCCGGAAAGAAGAA
>Ga0307517_10000319_pt1 | contig 83564 bp, 49 predicted proteins | sample 23_EM_MG_FD_194515 | JGI IMG/M metagenome (GOLD analysis project Ga0307517, IMG submission 194515) | Populus trichocarpa ectomycorrhiza microbial communities from riparian zone in the Pacific Northwest, United States - 23_EM | ecosystem: Host-associated > Plants > Roots > Unclassified | place...
CCCCGCTCCACCTCTTGATTTATAATAAGTCACAAAGGAAACTAATTACTAACAGGAAATAAAATGCGAGAGGAAGAAAGGAAAATACGTAAGTATGGAATAATCGCCGGTGTTCTTCAACACTCTCGCCCCCCAGCTTTTTTAGCTTTTGCACCCCCTTGTCGTCCGTATTCATCGAGCGTCCGGATGGCCAAGAAAAATATGGTGTGGGCTTAATATTTCTTATCCTCTACATTCTGTCTTTATAGAGCCTGCGCAGGCGGAACTAGAGGATAACCCGACGGTTCCCAAAAAACCACGGCCTACTACCGTACACTCTAGTGAAAGTCGGATTGACGCTATTAATTCAATTTCGTATAACTGCAGGAAGCATTCCTAACGCTAGTGAGGATTTTCGTAAACGTGCCCAATTGCCACTCTGCTGTTTCTTTAAACAGTGGCGGATGGTTAAAACCGTGGCGAGTCGGTGTGTTTTGTGCCCTCCTGTTGGCTCGGCTCCCTAGTTTCAATTTAGTTTTCTTGAGCTCCAATCCGAATTTCACCAGATCATACGGTAGAAGTAGACAGTCGAGTTGTGGTTCGTGGGAATAGCGCATGTGTGGAGTAGGACCAATTGGGCTATTCGTAGAAGGAGAAGTGGTTAATTACAACAAACTTGATATCTACGGTCGAACACCATTTCTTGTTCCCTCTGGGGGTGGGCATCAAGGAGTGCAAGTAATAGTTGAGGCGGAAGAGATAAATCCCAACAGGCCGGTTAAGGACAGCCGAAAACCGCTCTTGTTTGCTGTTTGATATGGATACAAGTTGTGAAAATTCCACTATGATGGGAGGGGATCTACCTCCGTGAACAAGATTATCACCGTCCAATACCACCCTTGCTTGCCGCTCGGGATGGACATGAGTGGGTGGTGAAATGCCCCCCTGAAATCAGGAGAGGTCGATACAAGTAAGCTAGATAGCTATAACCGAACACTTATTTCACTTGGTGTCAGCTGTGGGAATCCCAGGGAGGTGGATAAATAGTACATCTCAGACGGGGCGAGGTCAACCTTGACAAAGAGGGTAACTACAGCCCCCCGCCGGGCACGGAAACCCGGGGGTTGGGAAGATTCTAATAGGCCCCCACAAGTCGGATAACCAGCGCCAAACACATCTCTTGTTGGCTGCTAGGAATGGGCTTGAGGGAGTGGTAAAAAATATTACTTGAATGGGGCGATGTCAATCACAGCAAGGAAGATTGCTGCCGCTGAACACCGCTCTCGCGCGCTGCGGGAAACGCGCGTAGAGGGGAGAAGTTTTGTTGAAATCAGGAAAAGCTGTAACCCCTAGCACCACTTCGGGTCTGGCGGGCACCCCGTTGTGGAAAATAATAGCTGCCCCTACGTTCTGCACGCACTCACAGCCAGTGACACTGCTCACAGCAACTATTCTCGCATCTGCCAGCGGCCAAGTAAGGAAATTTAGGAGATGTGAGCGTACCTTTGTATCATCACACCTAGCTACTCTTCCCCAGAGATTTCTTTTATAGCCGAGCCAGCGCCCGGGCTTTGGCCTACGAAGCGCGGTCGCTTTTGGCCACCAGGGCGAGAGAGATTTGATCCTGAAGGGGGGCTAGTACAGCTTGGGGTTTTTATCCCATCATATCCAATATTTCCCAGCGTGTAAATTATTGGTTTCTCACCCTTTTCTCTCAGACATATTTCCCTTTTGGGATCTCACCCGCACCTGAATTGTTATAAACTAGATCAAATGCGTTGGATAAGGGAAAGGTGAAAGAGAAGAAGTCAGAGCGTGTTGCCGGGGAAAGGGCAAAAGTGATGGAAACGCAAGGAGAGTGTGTATGGTATCCGGCTAGAAAGGGTTTTCCGCAAGGACAATATTGTGAATATATATATAAACCTTGGTGATATAGAAAGAATTAGGATCCCGAGCGAGTCCCGATCACCGTAGGGAAATATTCAGGCTATTGAGTTAAGAGGCGCCGCTAAAGTCAAGAAATAGGTATGGCGGCAGTAAGCGGTAAAAGAGGGTAGGATTATTCACGCTCAAGCTCCAGGTTGATCATTGGTCTTTGAAAAATGACATTTTCTCCTACATCAAACAAGACTGATCTTTTCGTCGTACGAGAACCAAATCTTTTACATGGATTTAGTTAGTCTCGGATTCTGGAAGGTTCTAAAGTGTTGGCAGAGTTGCGGATCATCTAGAGTGTTTGCGGTGACAACAATCGAGGGTACGTAACATATTCAGGAAGCTTCTCCACATCCCCTTTCCATCATGGATCCTGCTCGATTCAGAACGAATGCGAAAATAAAATGGGGGCAATTATCAGAGCTCAGCTGCCGGGCTAATTGATTGTTTTTTATCCACTTCCTCTCTCATCCCGCTTTCCTTAACCTTCTTCTACTCCTTTCTCCTTTGGTCTGCGTACAAACTCACCAATTTTAACGCCGATCCCCCCCTCCTTCTCATCTGTCCCCGCTTTTCACCTTTTCCCCACTTCTCATCTTTCCCCCTCCTCACATCTTTCATCCACTCCTAATCTTTGCCTCGCTTCTCATCCTTCATCCTCCTCTCATGATTCCGCCACTGCACATTTTTCCCCCGCTTTTGATCTTCCCCACGCTCTTTATCTTTCCCTAGCTTTTCACCTTTCCTAGTGTTTCTAAGCGCCCCGTCCGCCCTGCAGGCACCTCCTGGACTGCAGCCCCGGGCGTCCCGGGTGTGTGTCTCACGCTGTAGGGCAAGAGTGTCCGTCCACTAGGGAAGACTACCGGCTAACAGGGTGATTGTAGGCCTCAACAGTCTTCGGCGGATAGGAAACCTCCTAACCGTACCTCCAGTCCTCACTGGTCATCGCCAAACCCGTCTTCTGCAGTCCTCGCCACTTACCTGTAGGGCCTGTTTATTACCTGCAGGGCACGCCCGTCACCCGTAGGGCCCTCCTGTCATCCGGAGTTACCCGCCAGATTGCCCTGCCTGAGGCCCCTATAGTCCCCGCCCGTCCGTCCCTGGCACCCTTTCCGGTAGTGCCGTCCGCTCCTTCTGCACCCGGAGAAGGGCGGAATTGACGCTAGGGAACACTGATCCCCCCGTGTCAACCCCTCATGCCATCCGTTAACCCCACACCTGCTTTGCACCCCCCCCCCCGACCCTCCCCCTCTTCCATTCTCAAGGTTAGTGCACCCATCACTCGTCGTAAGCTGTCATCTGCCTACTGCTAAGAAAGCCTAGTCACGCTTACCAATTATTTTTCTTGGCTGCCCCGACCTAGTTTCTACCTTTACATGCTGACACGGCGGTTGGGATAGGACTTTGCCGACCGGACTATGGGAGGCACGACGGGCCGGACACCTCTCTCATGGGCTGCTGGGGAAGGGTAGTATGACACTGTGGCGCTCCTCTTGCGACCCAGAAACACCTCGCCCAATAAGGCAGACAAGGATTGCCAAACACTACTCTCATCGGCTGCCGGGAATGAGCACGATAGAGCGGTAGGGCTCCTCTTGGAATTGGATTTGGCCGAAAATTGAGGCCAAACACCACTCTTTTGGGCAGCAAGGATGGGGCCTGTTGAAGTGCTGTTGCCGCAGAGGGATGTCAACCCAAACGCTCAGGATTCGCCGGACCCTGGTTTTGTTGGCCGCTGAGAGGGTATGATACAGTGGCAGAACTACTCAGTGTTCCAAACCGTCCGGTCCGTCAGTTTTCGGGGGAGGACTGGACGTACTACAGCCCAGAGACGGTCTTTTTGGGGGCGCTAGGACGGACTACGCCCGGGAAGGTGAGGACCGGACGGACTATAGCGTACTATAGTCCCAGCGCTTGGGCATCCTGTACTAGCCAAGCTGAAATTATACACCTGCAGACGAATTTTTTTCGCATGGTGAGACATCACTCGTGCCGTCCCCGGCCGTCCCCTGAAGTCACCCGCCGTCCACTCCCCTGTTTTGAACTAACATTTCTCACCCTATAGGGCCCGCCGTCCTGCCCAAACACGGCAGTCCTGCCCTTAGGCCGTCTCGGACGGACAATAGATGGCCTTCCGGAGAGGGCCCAACCCTAATACCCCAGACAATGTCCGCCAGCCACCACTCATATATGATGCTGTCCATGAGCACGATGCAATCGCGCAGTGCCTATTGGAACCAGAGCATATAATCCTCAATATGCAATGAAATGTCGGGAAAACACCACTCTGGGTAGCCACCTTTCTCAGCAGCAATCAAGTAGCACAACTACTACTGAACAGGGAAGATGTCAATCCAAATATTTGTGAAAATAGGGAACGAACACCACTCATACAAGCTGCGATATGTGGGCATGAGGAAACGGTGAGGCTACCCCTGGCGAGAAAGCATGCCAATCCAAATATAGCTGACAACGCCGGCCATACAGCAGTCGCGCATTCCTGGCAGGAAGGGAAGGCTGCAGTGTGGAGCCTCCTATCGGAACGGCAAGCCGCCAACCCCAACCTGCCATTGTAGCCACAGGAGATCTGGTGGTGGCGCCAGTGGTATTGGTGGTAGTGTCGGTGGTGTTCACGGTGGTGATGATGATGGTGATGATGGTGGTGATGATGGTGGTGATGATGGTGGTGATGATGGTGATGGTGGTGTTTGTGAAGATGTTAGTCTTATCATTTGGGGATAACTACCGATCGATAATTAAGAAGCATGGGAGACAAGATCAAAAATGTATGAGAGGAAAAAACTATTCCCTGACTTGACTTCTAAAATTGTGCCTGAATAAGACCCCTAAATACAAAAACCACAACTACTCCCCCGGGAGTGTTCCCAATATGATCACGTCATTTCGAGCACTTATCGCATCATCCTCTTAGCCCTCATTTCCGCGCCTCTCGCACCTTTCACCGGATACAAACCTCCGTGGTGAAACTCCCGGTATTCTTCTAGCATATTCTAACAGGTGATATAGGTCCCCACATGGCGGGCCAAGGTATGGTGATGGTGGTGGCAGCGGATGCGGCGCCGGTGATTAACTATAGCTAGTGCTAGTGCCGGTGGTGCCGGTGGTGTCTGTGAAGGTGTTGGTGCTGGTGTCGGTGGTGGCGTTGCTCATAGGGTCAGTTCTGGTCTGGCGGTGTCAGTGGTGGCGCTGTTATAGTGATAAGCGAAATGGCCTGCCCAACAGATGAAGCCCCAAGATATCGTTTCTATATGTCACTTCCAACCCCCCCAATCACTGAGTAAGCTTCCCTCATCTGATCAGGTTTGCACACAAACGTGGCAAAGATTTCATGCTGCCACTGGCCATATATCGATTTACCTTCGTTTTATCTTGCCCTTAAATCGGAGGAAAGGCTGCCGAATGACTTCCTAACATCAGAGGTGTCGAAGGTCGATAGGGTTTTCTGAATGTCCATCAATAGTTCAAACATTTATCCTAGGTTATCGCTGGGGACACTATAGATTTTCCCCAACTGCAAATCCCAGAAGGATTGCGATCTAAGCCATTTCTCAAAATACGTTACAGCAGGCCCCAATTTTTGTTTTATTGCTTCTTAGGCGCGTAACTGGCAGGCTGCGCATGATTACTAATGTCATAAGAGAATCCCCAAAATATCGAAAGCCTACCGGATCCGCGAACCGCATTTCAGAATCCCCTCAAGCTACCTAGATAAATGTTCGTCTGGTGCATACTCGGCTTAAGCTTTAGAAGTTACAGACGGCGCTCAACTATCGGCGCAGCTTGGCGAAGTGGTTCACTCTTCAAAAATGCGTGGCTTGTTCGGAATAAGTAGCTTGCCTCTGCATGCTGACCTTATGCACAAGGCTCTACACGCGAGGGTCATAATTATCCCAGACCTTTGGAATCCCATCGACATAAACCTCCCCACCCCGACTCATCGGTTTATGTTAGCTACCACAGTGAACCCCTTGGCCGAGTTTTGAATCCAGAAACGCCCCAATCCATCGTATGACTGCTTCCTGGGGGGTACCAAGTAATATCATTCCAATCCCACTATTCAACTCCCCAACCTAGTGGAGCAAATGAACAAAATTCTTCAGATTGGGTTGGTGGGCGCCAGGCTGAAGGAGTTTGAGTTTATTCTGGAAAGCATCAATATCATACGGAGAAGTGAAAAGCTCCGCGATAGCTTGCGACGCCTAGGCTGGTAGCCAGCGTCCCAGACCTTTCTGGAGAATAGGAGCACGAGCTGCGGGGTCCCGAAGGGATTGTCTATGCTGGCTCTGTGCTCCTTCCAACGCCGTCCAAGGATAAATGTTGCCATTAGGAACCAAAAGGAGTCGCATCAAGTGAGAGTAGACGGGGTCTCGTAATCCAAAGGCTGCTCGACCCACGACCTCATATCCTTTGTCATTAAGAACGCCCTTTCTTATGAGCATCTTATTCTGGGACCTTTGTTTGTTTGCTTTTCATTCACGTATTCCCAAACAATAGTCCCGCCCTCGCCGGAATTTGTTCAACTAAGCCCATAATGTATTGTGATACTTGGGCTACAGGAGCAGTACGGGGGGGCCTGTTTCTTGGCCATGTAGAGTAAAAACCCTTACAATCCGCTGCCTCTTGTAAGTCACTGATCTCGGCGTTCGGACAAGTATTCCTAAGAACTAAGTTAGCCGGAGCGGATCCCCCCGCCCGGCAAAAATGTGGCATCCCTAGAAAGCCGGGCGGAATGCAAGCAAAAAGCAAGAAAAAGAAGAAAAAGAACAGAAAAGAAAAAAGCCTTCACAAATCACTAGAACGAGCATAAAGCTACAGCGGGATAATACACCGGGAGCCAGTAGGGAGGCCTGAGGTCACGAGTGGGGCTTTGCTGGTCGTATGTCACGAGAGTAACAAGTGCACAAAGCACTAATTCCTCTTTAAACCACGAAGAATCTCTCATTAAACACCTAAGGCGTAAGAAACACCTCCGTTGAAATCTACCCGCAACTCGGGAAGAGAAACACTGCCCACCCACTGGCGTTAAAATCCCAAAATTGGCCTTCCAGTAGGATAAATATTAGTTCCCAGGTTTACCTTTCATGAAATACCTAGCTGGCGCAGTGGTTAACACTCCTGCGCAATTAGCGGGAGCTCAGGAGTTCAATCCATGCTGACAATCAGTTATTATTGAACGATCCGTCATGTAGGGCAGGAGAATTAAAAAATCCTGGCCTATGGGAACTGGGAGATTGAAGAACTTAGCCCTCATCAATAGGGCTGTGGGGTTTAACAATCCTGCTACGAGGTGGTAGAATCCGACTCTAGACCTTAAAGGTTGGCGATCGGCGGGTAGCAGAAGCGGACGGGAGGGGGGCTGGAAAAGAAACAAATATGAAAAAAAAAAGGAAAAGAAAAAAAACAATATCATACAAAGAAAAAAATTTGTTTCTTTTATCATACTTTTTTCTTAGTAAAGCGACGCAGTACTAGTCCTTCGCACTTCTATTGAGTTCCTATTGCGGCTTTGACCGAGGCGCTCACCACGGGCGTAGATAGCGAATCGCAAGAGTTTGTTTGTTAGAAGTACAAGTACTCGGGTAAGTTAGGGACGATTAATCGAAAACTATGCTAATGCGATACTCGACTACAACTCCCTGGGTAGACAATCTTAAAGCCCAAGTTGTCAGATCCTTTCGAGTAACAGCTATCCTAGGGTACGACGGTATGTCGGGCGCGGTATGATACCACAAAAGGTTTTTGGTTTATTCCCTATTCTAGGTTTCGCCCAACTATTTTCCTCCATAATTATTATAATATTATGATACATGCCAAACGAGCAGACTAACCGGGCCGTCTCTTGGGCCGTGTGAAACTTCGGAATTCGGGCCGCGATACGATCAGCCTTCCCCGGCACAGTTCGACCTCCGGAATTCGCTCGGTATGTCCTGACGAGCTTTGAGTGCTGAGCGATTTAAGCATCTTGGTGATCGAAAATTGGAGTTTCTGACCAAACCTGGTTGAGTGTGGCCAAATCTGGCCATTGTGTACTGTGTTCCGAATTTTGCTGTTTCAAGCAGCCCGAAAGATACGTCCAAAGCACATCAGTAGTTCTCATGATTTCACCTATAATGAGTGAATACTGTACCGGTACATGCAATCAGATCCTACATTGTAGTCCTATGCTTCCTTCGTCTCCATCTTCATGCACCTCGATGGAGTCCCCGGTACCACAAAAACTCGCCTGACTGGCTCCGCAGCCAAGGCGGTCCTGCAACGGCTGTTGTTCAATTGTTCTAGTTTTTATGGTGAGGTAACCTAGCCACCGCGGAGGCACCTGACCACAGCATAAACATACAAACAGCGACGATCGAGCGAGTACAAGAAAATCACCACTACCGGCAGTGCCAATCCGACTTTTTCCCGGGTCATAATGTAAAAATTCAGGCCGAGTTAAGGGAGTAGAATGTGTAAAGTAATCGGTGAAGAGATAGATCAGAATTGTGCAATTCATTTGGGCACTTGATAGACGTTCGAATTCGCATAAAATTTCTAGCTAGATAATCGGGTCCTTTATCATAGGATCCGGCTTCCTTAATGCCATGCCAGTGTGGGTGAAAACTCGATCACCACCCACACAGAGGAAGAAAATTTTCTCTAACTGAAACACAAAAGAAGCATTCAGATGCAAGGAGATAGTTTCGAATGAGGCGAAGGAAGGTGCAGTAGAGCTTTTCATAAAAGGACTAACAAGAAAGAATAAGGTTAAACGATATCAAGCGTACGGGGACAAAATTCCAACACATAAGGTACTGATAGCAAGGCTAGATTCGGATTGATGCACGTTACATAGTGTTGTCTAGGGACCCACAGGATCACCAGTCTTCATTGGGCAATATTTGTATTCAAGGGCTGTATTCGTGACTTAGTCCTTGCCTTACCTGTGGTTGTTGATCCGGCAATGCAGGGGTGGGATCGTAAGAGGAAAAGACCGAGGCGAATGGGGAGTGAGCGCAAATCTTGAGACCACCACAGGGGATTGGTTACCCGGAACACAAACAATTTCCGGGGCAGCTAAGCCTAGCAATAGTTTTGCATCCGACTTACCTACTCCCACCGAGTACCCGAGTACCATATCATACATACTCTGCTGGGCGAGTTCACTTCATTGGGATTGGCTTAGGTAAGGTACAGTTTCTAGAACTCATACTTTTAGGGTTTTCGGAAAGGAGTTTTCGTTCCACTCAAAGTCTTATTTTGACCTTCTTATAAGTGAGGATGATGACCGATCGTAAACGTGAATGCTAGTTTCAAAGAGAGAATTGAAGTATATCAAGATAGACTCTATTCTGTGACAATACAAAAACAACAACTCCTCTCCCAAGAGTATCCCTAACACGGTCGAGCGATTCCCACAATTGCTCATATCATTCTCTCACCCCTCGTTCACCGGCTTTTTTCTTCCCCTGCTTTCTAAGGGTTATACCCCCACTTCTCGCATCTTTCACTAGATTCCAGGCTCAACAGTCGATTGTCTGATATCCCTCTAGCATGTTCTGATTTGGGGAATTTGTACAGGTAACATGGGGTAATGTTTGGTGATGAATCGAGAACGAGCGCGAGTGGTTAGAAATGGATTCGTTATCTCAGAGCGGCGAAGGGAGGAGATATCGGGAGAGGATTCAGCTAGGCCCTACAGCATAGACCAGGCGCAAGGGTCCTTGGTTTCTCGCCCCCGGGGGCCCTTGCGCTGCCTGCCTGTCCTTGGCAAGCAGTATCCGGAAATATGAGTGGTGAATATATGATACGCACGGATCTTTCGCCAGATATTTTGCCAACCCCTTCTTCCGGATACTTCTTTCCTAGAACAAGCGCGTGCGCCTCATAAGAGTGAATAAAGGGCTCCCACTTTAGTTGACGCCCTTACTTGTCAAGCTATGGACATCATTTGGACAACCACCAAGCAGGATGAAACATCGGGAATCCCAGATATTGTTAATTAATTTGAGCAAAATTTTACACAGTTGGTATCAAGCGAACAGCATAAGGATAAATACCCCCTAACTCCTTGGAAATATTATTGGTCGAACAATGGACATTATAATTAACCCATAAGAGATCCCAAACCTCCTTAAACAGAGCGATGACCAGGGGATGGAAATCAACTAACTCCAAAGAGTTCCCGGCGGCTCTATTCCTTGTGATGCTGAACTGCCTGGCTGAAATGGGTATCTTGAGCTCTCCGCATTACTCTATCAGGTCTTGAAGTTAGGACGTGTGCCCAATTCCTTTCGAATAGCGATGCCCCCGCCTCGCAGTTTCTGGACTTCGTGATAAACCTCCCAGCCACGCCGTAGAACATCCCCAACTCTCTCCCTATGAGCCTTTAGTTGCCTCTCGATTTGCTTAACCCAAATGGTCGCACAAGGTTTGGACCTAGGCCATGCAATTCATCAATAGCATGGGTCCCTGAATACCTGTATTACTACTAGAATCGCTCATGGAGAGCCGCAATATCAAGTTTAAAACCGCCGATGAGCCATGCCTGATATTTCAGAGTAGAACCCTGAATCTTTCGTCCCACAAAGAGGGCATTATTTTGAAAACATCCGAAACACTATAGCTGTTTTCATGATCGCTGGCCTATCCGCTAACCGGGCAACGATGGAATTCGGAACGGAAGTTTGCTCATTGTATGCATTCACCGCCGCGATCCAGATCTCTATATTTTCGAGTGACACATCCAAAACGTCTACTTCCTTTAGAATAGCAGAAGTTTGGGAAACCTCCTCTACTGCGTCGACATCGCCGGTGTCATCCTACAATGCTTCCCCCTCCTTCCACCTCGGGTTGGCCCCATTCTGGTACTAGTTAAGGCCGAGACTGTTTGCAATTTTTTCTTTGCAACTTCTCATGGCTGCGGAGGCATTTGACGTAAGCTAACCTTTCCAGGGGTTTGAGGTACTGAAACGATGACTTTAGTCCAGGCAGATAGTATTCTCCGGTGAGCAATACTAACCCCAAAGCAAAGAAAAGAACCAACGGAAGTGAACGGGGAAATGATATCACTATCAGGAAACGAAACAGTACCGATGTGGGCAATCGCCGCTCGCACAGTAGGTAGAGTTAAGGAAACAATGACGATGATAAAAGAACCCGTAAAGAAAGTAGTAAACTATCGATCAAACACAAGATCGGAGTCGTCTATGAACATTTTGTTGCCTCTTCCGCGTGTCTTCGTTCCTTGTCTTGTCTGCGTTGCCTCGCCTCCTCCTTTTCAACCCACGATCCTAGCCCCGCCTTAGTAATCACTTACCCACTCCACCGCTTGAACTAACTAGCTACCTAAGCTGCCCGCTATATAAAAAGAAAAAGTACAGGAAACAATTTAGAAAGATATAAGCAGGCCCTGTTTCCGCCCCACAGTACCTGGCTGCTATGTCTGCTGGAACAAATTTCTCGGATCGTTTCTTCATCCCCTCTGTAGAAGTATTAGTAAATTATTTAGTCCTTTCTTCTAGAGGTCCCTTCCACCTCCAACATTATTATACTCTAAATTCATGAATCCCCTCCAGCAGATCAATGAGTGGATTTGGGGATCCGAATCTGCCACAATCGCCCCGGCCAGCGGAAGGCCCCACCAAATACGGGAAGGACAAATCCGTAATACTTTGTTGAAATGTGCAAAAATCCCGAAGGTCGCATCCTCAAACTTAGCGGGACTTGTTGCAAACAATAGGTGGCCAGAGGGGGTTTCACGCCCCAGTTGGCATGCTGAAAACTACACCACTTTTCAGACTGCAAGCGATTTCCTATCGCAATTACTAAAACTTTAAGTTACATTTCAATCCGGACGGATAATGAGTTTCATTATCCTGCTTGGCTCCACTCTGACACCCTCAGTACTGGGGATCAAGATGTCAAAGCTTTTTAACCTTCCCTAGAATTATATCTACCAAGTTAAATTATTTCCTACTTTAGATAGTAATGAGTCCGGAGACTTCTAGCCCCTGTCTATCCCATCACTAACCACCCTACCCGAGTCCCCACAAGGCACCCAGCAAGGCATCACAACCCGCGATAACGCGCGATGATCCCCCCCCCAAACACCAAGATTCCAACAACGTTGTCTCCAGAGCCCGAGCCGTCAGCTGTCGACTTGCGTCCAACCCGCTAGTTCTACCCTGGACTCACGGATCTTGGCGCTAGCCCATGCACCAGGTAACGCAAGGGCTTGTGCTACTCACTAGTCTTTGGTAAGAATACCCCCGTGGCCGAATATTTTGTGGGGAAATATCGGCTGGCGGAGGCATTCTTGGCAAAAACACGAGAGAGAAGTCTGCTGCGTCTTCTGGGCCACGCGGGAGTGAATATTACAAGGGGAATGCAACAAACTACAAATCATACTCCGGTGGCCCTAGAGCGACCCGGCGATTGTCCGCCCCATCTGAAAGCTCGACATTATCCTCTGCTGTTCGGACAGACTGGCCGACTGGGAGCACTGCCGGTAATGGCAATTAGCCATTGGAGGTAGGTACCCGTAACAGCGGGTGTTCACAGGACAGTATGGGTTTTTCTTTTCTTTTCTATGCGATGTGTTCGGCCCCCCTGTCTAACGTCCTGGGGGCGGGCGCACAGGCCCGGCGGGTATGGTGTGCACGAAGTAACAGCCCCCGCTCGCGGTCATAACCCTGGTAGAGATGCTCAGAGCGTAACACATGTCCCCAGCCGTCCGGGGGGGGCAGCGGGGGCAAGCAGGGGGACTTCCAAGAGCCTTAGACCGGACAGGATAGCTATCTGTAGTCTGTCCCGGGATGTCAAAGTTCAGGACGGCTCCTCGGGCCTGGCTCCAGGCCCCACAGGGTGTGACGGGGGTGTTTAGGGAAAAAAGGGGAAGGCGGTGGAAGGGAGGTGTCTGGCGGGGATGGCGGAGGACTACGGGGGACCAGACTAGAGGAAATATATTCTATGGTTCATAAAGTTTCCCTTGACTTTCCTTTATCACTTTTCTCACTCCGGGCTTTCTTTAACTTTTACTCTTCTTCCGATATCCGAGCCAATCAGGCTATCCAAGTATCGCACAAACACCGATAAGGCGCTGGCATGATCAAAGTGCATGGGGTGTGCGGGTACCGGTATGCCAGTGCGCAGGGGGGAGGAAGAACTACAGTCACCACCAGGGGCATGGAAAACTGGGCGGGCGGCGAACAGGGGTCCTTCATGGGCGCAAATGGATTTTTTAAGGTTAGGGTTACAAAAGATTCCGAGGAATTAATCCCTATTAGCCACCCGTCCAGATTCGCCATGCCCCCGGCTGTGACAGTAGTGAGGAAGCTTGGAAGGGGACTCAGGGCGAATATTGAGGAGGGAAGAAAAATTCTTCGCAGTAAGAAGTTTGTGTCATTGTGTATTCCTTGTCCTTCTCCGGCGTTGCCTCGGGCATGGCTGCCAGGGTTTTCTTGTGACTGCCAACTCCTACTTATACAAGGGTGCGCTGTCTCTTCCTTCCCAACTACCACTTCTTACAAAGAAACAGACTCATCAACACCACCTCTCTCATATTAAAACTATGGCTCTCTCAGAGCCAACTCCTACCACCCTACCCACTTCCACCCAAGAAATTATTGTCGTTTCAATCAGCGACCTACACACGATCCCGTTATCCAAAGTACACATTCCCCTCGGCGACATCCTCATCGTTGCCGGAGACCTTTCCGAAGGCCGCCCAGCACAACTCACGCAGCGCCTGTCTGAACTGCACGCCCTCCCCCACACCATCAAGATAGTAATCGGCGGTAATCATGACCGGGCGCTAGACGCCAAGTGCGATGCACGTGACGCCGCAATATATGACGACTTATACGAGCGCCAGCAATGCCGCGCAGCTTTTCGGGAAGCAAAGAAGTCTGGCATTATATATCTCGAGGATGAGAGCACGGATGTGACGATTACAGGGCGGACATTTAAGATCTTCGGGTCCCCAAAATCATTGGCGACATCGACCAATACTGCTTTTGGATACTCGGAAGAAGATAGCTTCTCATCGTGGGAGATTGTTCCTCCCGACGTTGACATTCTGGTGACACATGGGCCTCCGGCAGGGTATCTTTCTGATGACAGGAACGGGTGTGTTGAGTTGCGGAAGGCGCTATGGAGGGTTCGCCCAATGCTTCATGTATTTGGGCACGTTCATTCATCCTACGGGACTATTACTCTCAAGTATGATGATGCGCAGAAAGAGTCCGAGGCCCAGAATTTGAGAAGGATTTCAGAGGTCTGCGACCGGCAGAAACTATTGCAAGCGGCATCCGGGGGTCGATATATTCCCCCACATCTTCGCTCCAAGCAGTTGGCTGGATCGGGGGCTACAAAGTCAGAACGGGTTCCCTCAATTTTACCAGCTAGGGATCCGCTTCTTGAGACGCCCATTCTAGAACAAGGAAGAACAATACTCATTAATGCTGCGGTTCAGACTTCAGACACACCGCGGGCGGCAATTGTGGCCAAGATACCAGGATAACACCCTTTCTCCCCTCTCTCCCAAGGCAAGGGACCAGAAGGCGGGTTCGACGCGGGGTGGTTAGGGACACCGGGATAGTGGCAATCTGGGAATCCCGATTGATACGCGATGCTAGGAGCAGGTTTAGAAGGGTAGGGGTATTCTGATGGCGTATGATGTTATCTTAGCTTTTTTTTGTGCTTTTTGACTAGTCTGCTTCCCCGTCTAATTTACTCCCCGGCCAAAAACGTGATACCCAATCCCCGGCTAACGCCATACCACTGCAAGCACCCGACCCTTCTCAAATATTCCCAGTTGATGCCACCTCTTGGGATCCCACATTCCCTCATGCGATCCCTACCCCTTTTTTAGTATCCCACCATAATTAGCGAAGCGACCCTAGCCCCACTGCTAGGACGTTTTACCTCTCTTGCTTAACTTATCCAGTGTTCCCAGCCGTCCAGTAAATCTGTCTTTGGGGTAGGAAGGGACGGACTACGGCTCATGGTTCATCCTTTTGGGGGCTCTAGGATGGACTACTCCCTGGAATGTGAGCACCGGACGGACTGCAGGGGACTATAGTCCTATAGCTGGGACCTCCTGTACCACCGCAAACTGAGGTCATGCACCTCGGGACGAATCATTAAAATATCATGAGACATCACTCGTGCAGTCCCCTACTCTCCGTGTTGAGATTTTCCCCAATGTGCGGAAGCGAAATGGTAAAGACTATTTGCGCAACTTGAACTCGCTGTGATATTCTTGCTTCTTGCCATCAACCAAAACCAAAGGGTCGAAGGGCCGAATGTAAATAGAGAACTTCAGTGACCTCATCCCTTATGGGAAAGAACCTGTTTCCCATCATCGGCCCATACCGCATGATGAGTTTCAGCCGAGTATACACCTCCAAACATGGAGAGTGCAAACAACCCTAGCGGATACGAAATAGCCCCAGTATAGCCAAGAATCAACCAACCATGTCTCACCACCGCATGAGAGATAACCACACAGAAAGGAATGATATAGGGAGGAAGGGCTTGCGACAAGGCCGTTGTTTGAGAACAATAGAAGATAGAAACAAGAAATTCAACACTCCCCAACCGTCCTCCACAGACCCGTCTTTCCCACACAATCCCCGGGAGTCCCCTACGGTCCCTAAATGCCCCTATCCCACCGTGTAGGGCCCGCCGTCCAGCCCAATGAGGGCCGTCCTCCACTTTGACCTCACAGGAAAGACTGCAGATGCCGTCCCGTCTCGTCCAAGTCTGTTGGCAGTCCCCCGCCGGGCCTCTCGGACGGTTGGAACCCACATTCAATTTTCCCTACCCCTATTGACATAATTTAGCTAGTTTTGGTTAGCTTACTATAAGTTTAGTATATGTGACTGTTTTGCTGAGTCTCATAGTGACTGCTGTCCTGGCAAGCCACACAAGTGGCCCCTTCGGCACATCTTCCCATCACTGGTCGTGGTGCTTTTATACCGAGGCCTCCGGTGACAAGTGAGCTCTCCGACACAGCTGCCACATTAGTTGATTTCTTCCTCACTTCTTTTATCCTTGCCTATCGCTTCTACTACCAACGCATTGAACTGACTACCTCTGATCACAATCGAGCAAGCGCGGATTCCTTCCTCTCCCCCAAGGTGCAGATTGCCTCTCCTGCGAGCCACGGAACCTTGCTAATCCTTTTTTTACTCATTCGTAGCCGCATTTGGTCCTCTAAGTACCGTGTCCACCAGCGGAACCGGTTCACAATACCAAAGTTATGCCGGACGATTGCAGACGAACCCCACTCTCTTCGGATATCGCGGACGCGAACGATTGCGCGGCCAACCTACCACGCGGAGGGGGAAGTTTCGACCAGAGTGTGACAAACAAAGGGGATGCTAATGATGGTCGTGCTGGAGTCAAGCTTGTGTTAGGATGGAAATACCTCAAGCCGGATATGCCTGACCATAGTGGCCTAACACCCCTTTTGTGGGCGGCTAATTTTGGGTATGATGAAGTAGTGAGGGTGCTTCTAGGACGGAAAGATGTCAACGCGAATATGCCTGACAATGATGGCCGAACACCGCTCTCCTATGCTGCCGCCTGTGGGCATCTTTCAGTTGTCAAGCTGCTCCTAGAACAGCCGGATATCAATGCCAATACTATTGATAGATTTGGCCGAACACCGCTCTTGAACGCAGCCCAGCGTGGGTTTCATCTAATAGTACAGCTACTATTGGAAAGGGAAGAGGTCACCGCTGGTACTACGGACATTGATGGCGAAACACCGCTCTCCCTGGCCTCCCAGTTTGGGTGTTATAGGGTAGTGAAGCAACTGTTGAGAAGGGAAGAGGTTACCGCTAGCACGTCCAACAGATTTGGCGACACACCACTCACATATGCTGCCAAGCTTGGTGATGATCGGGTGGTTAAGCTACTGCTGGCACGGGAAGAGGTTAACCCTAATATGAGAGATAGAGATGAGCAAACAGCCCTCTTTTGTGCTGCCCAGCGTGGGTTCGGTCGAGTAGTAGAGCTACTATTGGAGCGGGAAGACATCATTCCAGATATCCCATCCTACTCTTACCAAACGCCCCTCGCCTGTGCGGCAAATCACGGGTTCCATCGAATAGTAAAGCTACTGCTAGAACGAGAGGATGTCTACCCTAATATGACCGATCTGGCTGGCCAAACACCGCTCTCGTTGGCTGCGGCAGGTGGCCATGATGGAGTATTGGAAATACTGCTAGGGCGAGAGGATGTCAACCCCAATATTCGAGACAACGATGGCCGAACACCGCTTTGGTGGGCTGATCATTCCGGATGTCAGCGAGCAGTGAAGTTACTGCAAGCCCACCAATCTGCGAACCCTAATACAGTTTAACCCTCCCACAAGGAGATCTTTGCGGTGGCTCTTGAAAACCCATATGCACTGCTCATCGAGCGTTCCCACAAACATCCCAACCAATCTATACTGCTAGCTCCTTCTTACTTCTCTGAACTGCCTTCAAATCACTCTCTGGAGCGCCCGACAAGCCATCAGAATACCTCTCGCTTCTCTTCTTTCCATCTCACTTCCTTGCAAGTTCTACTTTACATTCTCTCTTGCAAGTCATTATTGTTGAGCATCCAAACCAGTAATCTGCCATACATAAAACAGCTAAGAATTTATTGTTATCAACTATTATTTAAGTGAGGATTACGAGCTTCATCAAGGCCAGACGTGTGGGAAAATGGCTTGGGGTTATCAACGGGATTCTCCCTCCTGTGCCTTGAATTTATTTTATTAATTAACTATCCTGTAACCACCGTCTATAGGGATTTAGATGGGAATTATTTCCTTGTTTCAAGTTCTCTCTTTTTCGGTTTTTTACTGTCCTTCAACTGATACTCCCTAGCAGGGTTCCGAATAGTCCGACCGGTCAAGTCTTGGAGGCAGGACCAGACTGGCCCGCCCTGGTTGATGTCGATGACTGGACCCGACTAACTTGGGTGGTCTGGTCCGGTTTGGACTGGTCCCAGGCAAGTCTTTATAAAATATCGTATGAGAGTCAGAATAGCACCCTAACCAACACTCCACTCGCTAAGAATAGATATATAGCTATAGTAGGATTTTAAAGCCGCTTGCCATAGGATAAATCAACAGGTCTTCAATACAGGTTAATAGAACATCCTGGAGAGGGCAGCATGTGGTGGAAATGCAATTACCCGATGGATAAGTAGCATCGAATACCCTAATATTGTGGCAGTTGGTCATGTAATATCACTCACTTAATGCACGAAAAATAGTTCGATACTTGAGACCCTATTTTGGCCACCCCTAATGAAAGCGAGGCACTACCTCCACCATATAATCCATGGAACAATAAGTTTTATTAAGAAAAGCTTCATTTGAACATAATATATTGTGATAAAAATAGCATATACTATTGCTTGGCGGGCCTGGTCGGACTGGTCCCGGTCGAGTCGGTTTCAATAACGCTGACTGTCCAGTCGGTCCAACCTACACCATTAGACTAGACTTGACTTTCGACCGGACTAGCTAGTCCAGTCCAGTCTTCCGCCGACCATTCGGAACCCTGCAAGGTTTACTACCGTAAAAGCTCGGATAATTGAGCCGTGGGCTACGAAGTCAAGAATTTCCTTCTCTGAAACAAGCGCAAAAAACACAGCAAAAGCACAGCCCCTTTCCCCCTTCCACCACAGAAAAGAAAAAGAAAAATTCTTGACCCCACCGAGAGAGGAAGGTCCAACAACATAGCACACTGTTCAATTATTCAAGTTTCTACGGCAGTCATTGTAAGTAAACAAGCGAGTTATGGTCTGCGTGAACAGAGTGAATGTCCAGTCGAGCCTAGGGGGGTGTCATGGTGGGCAACGACCAGGTCTATGAGGAAACGCTCTGGATGGAAGGAGATGCCAGAGGATAGTGGGTGATGGCGGGTGACGGCAGGGGACTGTGGGCAAACACTAGTGAAAGTAATGAAAGACAGGAAACAGTGGGTGCTAGCCGGTTGGAGAGAGGGATAATGACAGCCGGATACTAATATCAACGGGACAGGTGTTTCACAGGACTGGCAAGTCCAATCACAATTGTTGACTTTACATCCTTTTGATTATCCGTATCCGATATCTCATTAGCTTATTACCCCTCTTTGTGATTCCATGGGAGCCATGAATACCGTCTGGCTAGAAAGTAGAGGACAGTACCGGATACAAACTGCACAATCCTCTTGATGCAACAATTTACCACGAAGTTTGACTTCAACTATTTTTCCTATCCAGCCTCCACATTATCCCCAACAGCCATTCGGTGTGCTAATTCCACTTGAGGATTCCACATCACAAGAACCTATTTGGAATTTTGACGTTAGCATGATTCCCGGAATTTTTTTTACACTCCCGAACTCTGCACTATTCACAGCATCGAGGAGTCCCTTGCTCAACAGTCCAAATACAAGAACTCGGAGTCGCGCCCCGAGTGATCTCGTATTCTCGCTCCATGAATTGTGGGAAGCCGATGCGAGACATTACACGGATAATATCATAGTGGGGCAACTGCGGTGTCCGACTTCCTCCACTTTGAATCCTCGCGCAATTTGATTGGAGGACGAGACGGGACGACAAAAAGGCCTCCGTCTTCCTCCGAGCTCAAGATGGATGAACTTCCCCGTCGGCAATTAGTGAAAAAATGCCTTCACATAATCCTTTATAGCCAAAGAAAGACCTATTTCTCGACACTTCTTTGCTATGTTGCATGATTTACTTCAGCCCCTATATTATTTCAACCTACCGGGCCGAGGGACGCTTCTTCCGCACAACAGTTATTATTTCGCCAGTTAACCTAAATTAACTGTGCGAAACATCCCCCTAGCACTCGTACTAGCGGAAGAAAAAAAGAATACAAATATTCTGTGTCCTTTGGCTACTCCCCCCCCCTTTTCCTTCCTCGTAATGACAAATTCACTTCTTAGAGCCCTCCCTCCCCGTCGGTTGCCACCGGACGCCCACAGCGTTGCAAGAATATCGCAGTATCGCCAGCGTAAATACTTCAGCTATAATAATTTTGTGTTTCTCAGGGTGGGAATGCGTGGTCTCTTCCGGTGTGGCATCGTGCCGGGCGGTACGTAATGTATGTAACTTCCGCAGGTATCATACTCAGGGAGACTAGGTGCGCTTACTCAGCGTATGTTCGGGTATTAAGAAAGCCGATAGTGCTATCAACCCCACATCGTTGGATCGCGGGGGAGGTATCCCCAATTCCGCTCTGAAAAAAATTCTCCAAGCGGCGGGATCGTACCTCTTCGGATAAAAACTACGAAGGAGGGGGGGATGCGCCATCGAGGTACTGCTGGGGGAGGGCTAAGTCTATATCTTTTGTTGCTTACTCGTGTTTATGTAGTACCATAGTTGCATCTGTAGCGGGTAGAGTTTGAGTAAGTAACTGTCGCGGGGAGTGTTCGTGAGTGGGAGCGCTTTCACAAGACTATTTCCCACCACCTATACGACCTTGTGGGAACCATTTTAAACACTCTACTTATACGCTCTACGCTTAAGCCCCTAACATAGCCACTTCAAAGCTCGGGTAAAATCATCAATTCATAAAAACTACCAAAGCAATCACAATCCCCAGAACGATAATCCGCAAACCCTATCCGCAAATCCACGAGCCTGGAAACTCCATGTCAGGAGCCTAAATAGTATAGACCAACTTCAACTGATTCGCCTTCCCCGCCTTAACTTCCGCGAACCCATCCTTGACGCCCTCCAGGCCTCCAGGGATCACCCTGATACCCTGCAACTTGAATTTCCCTTCCGCAAGCAACTTTTCAAAGACCGTAACGATCTTCTTAATGAGGGCTTTGGAGGAAGGGACGGCGGGGTAGTCGTTCCCCATGAAGGAGTACGCCTGATCCTGTCAGTTCCGGATCTAGATTCGAGGTTATAAAGGAGAGGGGGAAATACCTTGCCGGGGGTAGCAAAGGCATCAATACTAAGCATTTCAACGTCCTTCCTGGTCGCTTTCTCGGGTGGGACGGGGATGGTGCAGGCGACTTTTCCGCCCTTTTTTTAGATGTCAGCTCTGCTAATGAGTCGTCAGGGGAATGGATTAGGGTTACCTTGGAGCTGATGCAGCCGAGAACAATCTTGGTGGAATCACCCTCACTGATGCTATCGTGGGCGTACTAAAGATAGTTAGCGACGAGGGTTCAAGGGAGGGTGTGCTGAATTTTAACCTACCCGAAGATCATCCCCGACCACTGACTTAATATTCTTAATGCACTCGTCGGTATCCTTGTACTCAAAAACGTACTCGGCACCAAGACCCTTCACCAACTCATGATTCCTCTTGCTCGCCGTAGCAACGATCCTAAACCCAGCCAATTTCGCCAATTGAATAACAGCTTGAGAAACAGAGCTGCTTCCCCCGTAAACGAGCAACTACAAATCATCAGCATAGCTCTGAACGTACATCGGGGTTAAAGTACTCACCCAAGTCCCCTCTTCAACCTTCCCCTCTCCCGGGATGGGAAATTTCAACTCGTGGTAAAGACTCAATGAAGCGGTCAGCACCGCAGCGCCGATAGCTGAAGCCTGAATAAGGTCGATATTCTCTGGAACCTTCCACATCATGTGTTCCTCGGCCGGGATGTACTCCTGATAAGCCCCTTCAGTGGGAGTATGAGTATTGCATCCGTGAACCATGCCGGCGACTCTATCACCCGGGGAAAAACGGCCAGAAGTGCCCGGGCCGGTTCTTTCGACGGTACCGGAGAAGTCGAAGCCGACGGAGGAGCCAGGGCCACCGGCGAGTCCCTATCTTTGGTTAATGGGTTATAACCGGGAACAGAAAGAGACAGCTTACGTAGTCGATAATTGAACTGGTGTTCATCATTAGTACATGCAATTGAGCATCCCCGGAAGGAGAGCTAAGGATCACTTACTTGTCGATGGGATTATGAGCTGCTGCTACAGCCTTGACGAGATACTGGCCTTCTTTGATATCCGGAATTGGAACCTCGACGACGGAGATACTTCCCTGAGGCTGGTGCTTGACGGCTTTCATGGTAGTCATATTGATGTTTTTAATCGGATTTGGGGTTGAGTGATAGAGCTGCAAAGAACTTCAGGTGTATGAATATTCAAAGAACTAGATAAGCGGAAGCAATCGGTGGAAGACTTGGTAATGAGAGAAAACAGAGGGGATCACTTTACCTTTTATGCTCTCCGTCTCCCCCTTACTCTCCGGGAATGACGGTCCCCAAAATACACGCTGAGAGAAAAACTCGTCGTAAGCCTCGCCATTCCTCTGGACAAACTACATAACTCTTCGGTATGTATAGTGTGCAACCGAGCAAACCGTTTAGAACAACGCTAAAAGAAGCATAATCCAACGTTTCCTCTTTCACCCCATGCGCTCCCAATACGAGCCTTGGTAGGCCACATGCGAACACAGGGTTGCCTGAATACGAGGACGATTTCTTCCTTTCCTTTGTTTTTTTGTTATATTCGTCTCTTTTGCTAAATAGATTTCCTTTGGAATGGGGCAGCCAATCGGAGCGCGGGTCACACATGATTAATCAGGTCAGCGTCACCGTGACCAGTGATTGTAGAAAGAATCAATGACCTACGCGCCCATCCCCGCGCCCGCAGGAATGCCAAGCATGCCCGCCCCCTCATTAGGCACAGGACGGCCCCGCCCGCGTTAGCTTACTCATCGCGGCATAATTTTACTCCCGACGAAGAAAAAGCAGAAAAATACTTCTTCCGTCTTCCATAAATTCACTGCTTACCAATTCTCCTCGTAGGTAGACCAATCGCGGGCGGGCTGGTTCCACAACATCTTTCCCTTGGCCATCCTTGGTCCTATCCGAGTACGCAGGTCGAATCGAATGAGCTAACATGACTTCGAGGTAGCTACGATTTTGCCACTAACTTACCCCTTGGAATGTCAGGGGTAGTGAGATTAGCGAGCACTTGTTCTTTGGCGATTGATGGTTGCTACGGTGCTGAGTCACCTTGTCCTCAGAAGCCACATGCCAAGCCTGCAATAGCTACAAGTAGCCACGCTTGATTTGGACTTAGCTTGCCCGGTCGGGAATTTTATTTTCTCTCTGCGCTCAAGGGAAAAGGTGAACCCGCCACCCCATAGAGAGGCGAGGAAGAACGGCTTGGCCGAGCGTTAAGCCTTTACAAGCGCCAGTCTGCCCCGGAGATGATATATGGTATGTAGAACTCAATCAACTCAATCAGGCTTACTTGACCTCTAGAAGAAGGGAATTCACCTCAATCGCAACGCTGCCGAGAATCAGAAACCGCCTTGGCGATGATGACGCACGGCAGGAAATTCTGCTGTACTCGGGTATGCGACCGCTCGATAATGAAGCAACCGCCAATATTCGGTCTTTCTAACCATCCGACCGTAACACCTCACACAGCCCTTCGGTCGCACGTCTTTTCCTCACACCCACTATGCAGCGCACCCCCCGCAGAGCGCAGCCTTCAACAACTACCGTAAATTCTGGGTAAACTCGACCCGCCGCCATGCTTCTTAAGGCAGCCACTATTCCTCTCAAAGACTAACCCCGTGGCGAATTCGCTCTTCCGGGGATAGTAACTGCCATACCGGGAATGGTGGCGGGTCGAGTTTACCCAGAATCTACGGTACCGGTATATGCCCTGCGGATTTGGCTTACGGTACCTCCAGCATCGGGATTGTAATGCCGTTGGGTTGCATGTATGCTTGAACCGGTGGTTGCACCTGCACCCAGTTATGAAGGTGACTTTGGATTATGAAATTTAATAGGAGGGCCAGCAGCAAATACACCTAAAATCCACTATCTCCGTCAGCCCCGTAATCTCGGGGTTTAGAGACAAAAAGCTCCCGAGAAGAATTTACCTTTTCTTGATACAGCATAGGATAGGCCCACAGGAGCTTGTTTGATCTTATCAACTGGTATTTACAGGTACGGGCATTCGCGATTGGCTGATTCCCCCTGATGATCTAATACCAGCAGTGGATTTTCACCAGATTTTACGGTAGGGTAACAAAAAGCCCTCCCCCCACACCGGCTTCCATCCAGGATCCCTGTCCGTCAGCCGCCGGAATTTTTTCTTTGCCACCCCCGCCTGTCAATGACTGTTGGGTGAACCATTATGCAAGAGCTTACGTATCTCGACTCATATGTTGCGCAAAAACTCTTGTGGTCCGTTATCTACTACACGCATCTAATCACAGGGCTTCAGACAAACAAGGGGGTCTTGACGAGGGCTAGTCTGTTCCTACCACGGTATAAGATCAGCCTTCCGGACGGCTTGGATCTCATTAACCGGAATACGCAATTCGGTTAACCTCCCAAAGGGGGGCCTATCCTGGGCTAGCACACTAGCGAATCGCAAGAGTTTTACGATACCGGATATTCAACTGCAGGCGCGCGTTCGGAGGGATCTTTTCACTTGTAAAGGTAATTCGTAATTCAGGGTTGTTTTCAATCTGATCTGGATTACGTATCCCTGCCACAGTTGTCAAGCGGTGGTCTGGCTTTAGCGGCGGGCGCTCACGCCATATCACTCGGTTATTCCCCGAGCACACATGAAGCTTCTACGGTGCACCCCGGCGCTTTAAGACATTTTTTTAGTTAGAGTGCGATAAATTTTTCAAGAGGAAATTCCAACACGCTCCAATATAATACACCCCTCTAACCTTTTTCAACTTCCGCAGATATCTATAATAGCGTCTAATCTGACCTCTAGTTTTCAGAACCTAGCCCCCTAAAAAGCGGGCTTCTAACCCCGATGATTACTTGGCCAATAGAATTTCTGATTTTGAGGGTCAGTCAATCCGTACCTTTCAGTGGTGCTACCGGCACTACGATACCACTCACATCAGCACTAGCGTGAAACATTTTGATCTACTTCCAGGGGACCACCGTCAGCTCCCGCACGATTGGGATTGGCTCTAGTGAGGGGGCTTGCGCAGTTCTACCAGACCGTTTTCCCTCGCTCCTTTATAGTGTGGCAAATTCGTCATATCATCTAGCAGTCGTAGTCTTCTTGCGTCTGGTTGGATCGTTCACTTTCGCCTTCCTCAGCCATCCCCAGCTCTGGTGAGACTCATGCGGCCACTTGTTGACCTACGGGTATGGCGGATTGAGTGATTCGTTTTTTGAAACCCTAAAGACTCATCTTGAAATAAGGCACACACACTTACTCGAGGAACCTTCACACACCTATATCTTCTGGGAGAAACCAGAAAACAACAATATGAACAAGCTTTGGAAAAGAGTTGCCAGCCTTGAAATGGAGCCAGACAACCCAAAGAGACTAGATACTGATTCGGTGGAGTATTGTTACCTCTTGAGGTAATATATATTTCAAACCACGTCTCCCTGATGTTCACCAGCAGATGCCAGCTCATTACAGGTAATACGACATCTCGAATTCCCCGGCCCTGTGGGGATTTCACCCAGTCTCACCTATACATTCGGCTACGGGTGGTCTCTGAGTGTGTAAAGGCACATCTATAGTGGAGCGCGATAGGGCTTACACAATGAGCTAGAAGCGTGGTGTGGTGGGTTACTTTGGCCTCATCGGAAAGAGTTTGGGTCAAAGGTGAGTATGGCGCCTTGTTTTCAGGGGGTTGTAGACCCGTGGGTCTCAGGCGGGTCACATCAAAAGAACACTATTAATCTCTTCTGACTTCCTCACCTGAGTTGTAAAATCTGGATTGTGCTCCCAGAAACGGGCGCCTATGGTCGATTATGCAGAGAGTTTAGTGGGTCATCTGATTCTTGTTGCGCCTAGGAATTCGACACGATTCGGTTTTTGAGATAGAACCATTCCAGAGACGAAGTGTGGGGCCTCTTGACCGCCCTGGGCCCATCACACGATGCTTTCCATCAGAAATAGCAACCGGCAGTTTGTATCTCAGGTATGTATGTTTCTCAGGGGCTAGAGGAACATCAAGACCAAATTAATGAATCAACAGTTGTCAAATGGTATTATCTGTGCCCCGAGATCAGGCGGTAATGTCCTCAGTTAAGGCTAGGTTAAACCAAGGTGGCAAACTGCTCGCATATGCAACTCCCATCACCCCTAGGATAACATTCACCACACCTATCACAATCTATTCTATCTCCACGTAATCTCCCTTCCTTCTCACCCAACAACCTCGTCAGATTGGTAGTTTCACAACATGAAGACAGTCAATCGGCCAATCATTTTATATTATAGTGACAATATCTATTTATTTTTCCCCCAACACCGACCTCATATCGTTCCTAGAGGCACAGCAATACGAGCTCTGCAGTCGAGGCAAGGGCGTACAACGGACTATGAATTGCTATCAAGACTTGATCAAAGGAGCCAATTCGTATCGTGAGCCACGGTTGGCCATTCCCAGGTGACTGCGTGAAAGGACATCAACTGATATGCGCGAATTATGCCGACTTCAGGAGACATCCGTTCCAGTGATCGTGAAAAAAAATCAGAGAAAACACAACATTCATTCGGGTCTGGTCATTGGCAGTATGTCCACTGCATCATCCCTCCCTCCCACCCTGTGAGCAAATATAGCTATTTCCTGAAGCCCCACTTCCACACACTTATGGCATGATGGTAATTGGAAATCGAGGCGGGTCAAAGCTGCGAGGATTAATACAACAACGTGTGTGCTCTCACCTCTTCCCTGCCTGCATTCCCCCCAAATTTAGCTTTATAGCGAACCCCATTACTTCGATCCGCGCTCACCGCTAGCTCCGAGGAGCGAGGAATTAAACAAGCAGATAGGGTAGATTGTGATATGGCTAGGGCCACACATCACCCCTCACCGCTAGCCATGAGATTTGATTGCCAACATCCGGCACTTCTTTCTCTTCTAATTTTCTCTTCCAATGTGCTACCGGGGGACTGCGGGAGATGTAAGCTATCAGGGTTCAAGATACCATTACGCTATCTTATTTGATTTTGGCTCTTTTACCCCACCTCCCATCCGGCACTCCTCCCAAAGGCCTCTCCGACATGTGCTCAAGATAGGGATCAAAGTTTTAAGGCGCGATTGGGCTGTCACTACGAATAGCAACGAAAAGCTCTGATCAGTAATTCTCTATGAATGTGTTGAATACTCGAGTATAACCACACCTTGACGATTAATGGTTTTGATATTCGTTCTTTTCTATCTGGATTTAGCTTCGCCGGTTTTGCCCCTTCCGCAGCGGTTGTGTTGGACTGCGTTCGGTCCTGTCAACCTTCCAGCTTCGTATTTCCCCAGGACTCTTTTGCCTCTTGGTGAATTTCCCGAAACCTTGGCCTCTATTCCACTCGAGAACCGACTACTATTCTACACGCTTATCGGAAAGAAGTCCCACAGTGACAGCCCTCCCCTGCATGCTTGTAGGAGAGGCTATAGGATGGGGGGGATCTCGAAGTTTGAATTTGTGGATATCCCTTCTGTCCTGGAATCGATCATCGGGTGTTTTCTACATTAGTTCTCTCGTATAGCGGCCGCCGGCAACTTGAGTCTCCCTTCGCATTTGGTCCCTTCTCGCGATCACTCCCATCATACCCGGCCCTCCGGAGAAGGGTATACTCAAACGGTAGCTCTCTGGCTCCTCTCGTGTTTATAAGCAGAAATTCTCGACGAAAGTAGTAGCTCAAAACCTCACCCGAGACTTGACGATGATTTAAGGTTCCGCCGTGTCTACTGTGTCCGTCGTTATCCGGCATAGCAACCTTATTACCGTTGAGAATCGGCTGAAATAAGTCCCTGGTGGGGGATGTTTTCTTTGTACCTTTCGTTTCTTCTTTTTTCAGTAGTTCCCTTTGTCGCGCATCACGGGTCGAAGAGGGGGAATGGGTATGTCTGGTTTGTATGCTAGACATGAGTATTCTAATTCATGGCTGGAAATGGTCGAGTAGAGCGGAAGGGGGAGGTGCGTGCTCTGGCTAGACGGGACTAGAACTCCTGAGTCGAATTCACAGCTCCGGAAGGATTCCGGCCAGCAAGGAAGTTCGTTTTTCTAGCTGTCTAGGAGATAGGAGCGTGGAGTTAGGAGAAAATTGTTTTATGGTCTGTGTAAAGCCTCCCCTTCCTCGTAAATAAGATCAACAAGCAATCAAGATTAGGAATCCGATAATCCACAGAGGCTGCCGCCTTGTCTCCGTTTCTTTCCCTTTCCCATTGACAAGATGGAAGGAGATTTTATGGGAGAGAGACTTCCAACTCCGCCTGTCCCACGAGCGCATCCGCGGACCGCAGCAGGTGCGAGAATTTCCATTATGGCCTGTAGATAATACTCTTTCGATGAGAAGTATGTCCGGCGGGGAATAGTGGAACGCGTGTTATCGACTCGACTCTGTATATAGGCACCTCTCCTGGGGAACCCGATACTGTTTATCTACAGCGAGGGATCGCTTGGAAACCAGACAGCGGGCAAAGCACACCACATTTGCCCGCCTTTGAGCAACTATATTTCTAATAAAAATAGGTTATGTTCGGTAGAGAGTCTTGCGGTCCTTATTCTTTTATGTGCTGCCAGCAGCGTCCTATATATACACAAAACTCTCGTACAGGAAACACTCTTCTTCACCATCGTTCAAGTCCGTTCTTCCATCACTGTCTCTTGCTTTCCAAACCACACCCTCAACTTTCCTACAGACTTTGTCCTTCAATCCCTTCGCCCGTTTCAACTACTTATAGACTTTTCCCAAACACTCCTTTCCAAACTTTCCTGATATGATGCCTTCCCACGTTTCGCTATCATCAAAGTGTAACACTCGTTCGTTCCATCTTCCAGCTAACACTAGTTCCTAACGTTTAGTACCCTAGTGTGATTCGTGAATCTTCCCAAAACATCTCCGATGCACCTAACCGTTCGCCCATACACGCCGTTGCTTCAACTTCCACACTTCCCAACAATCTCCAAACGAAAACTCTCCTCATACTAACCTCCGGTGTAGTAACGGTGCCACAGATATGGAACCTTCGTGAATATTTTAACAATTTCGACCGATATCTTGAAACTCAGCTTTGGCATTTTTTGGAAAGATATATAGCATGGCTGAAGTGTAATATATATTTATCTCAGGATTCCGTCAGGATTTCGTTCAGAGCTGTGGGCACGTGAGCCGGCTAAAGTGTGTTGCAATGTGTCTTCCCGTGTGAAAGCCCCTTGCCTTCGCAGGTACAGTGCGTTAAGGGAAAGGATATTCCACTCCTCCCTTCTCTGTGAGAATTGGTGGAAAAAATCTTGTTGTGATATTATAGTAAATTCCTTTCCGAATTTTCTTCCAAGTGCTTTCTACATATTATGGTGGTTGGGTAATGGTAGGATGAGCACCTGAAATTTTCGTGTGTTGTGGCCCCGTCCCGTTACCAAATGACCTAAATTGTGAGACAAGTGAGTGATATTTCGTGATTTACCACTTCTTATATCTGCTCGGAAATCTGGTCCAATGAGTGGAATGAATGACCCAGGTAGGGGTCTCGGCTTTTACGTTGAAGACATGCCTTCTTCTCGGGAATGAAGCTTTGGGTTTAATCTGGTTCCTCTTTAACATGTTTAAGGGCATTCCACAGACAACAGGAGCATTACTGGGCTACTAACTATATTTCCAAGGGTATAGGACGGTGGAGGATTCGCAGATATGAGGTGCCCATGCTGAGTGGGTTCATGGGGGGGCGGATAAATGAAATGGTGTGCTGCTATGGGAAGTAAGTTTTTAGTCACTTAATATAGAAGAGGGCAGGGGCGGGGCATGAAGGAGAGAGGAGAATTGTCGGAGCACGCCACGTACAGTATCAGATGCCCGGGCCTACAACTCCGTGTAACCGGCTGTTAGGCATAGGGCGTGTTCTTAGCCAAAGGATAGCGGACCGGGAAATGTATCCGTCCTGTCCTACATCCAAGACTGACTGACAATACCTTGGGGAACACCCGCCAACATCTAGGAAAAGCGATGAATTTCGGCGGCACACGATAGTAGCTATGTTTGTTAAAGTTATTTCATTCGTAAATGAATGCTGTTCATGAACACAATCGGAATTGCATAACACAGAAAAGCGTAGAAAAGAAAATTACCTTTGATACAGCGGAGCTATGATAGGATCCTCGCTCACGAGCGCCGCTTACGCCCATGAGGCTGGAAATTATCTGTACAGTAGAGGCTAGGTACTATCGAGGTGTTTTGGTTGAAGTTGAAAGGTTGGAATGTTCCCATGTGAGGAGTCCCCACCAAGAGTCGCTGAATTGGGTGAGTTGGGGCAAGGGCTATCTTTTCTCAGCACCGTGGGACAGCGAGCTACTGGTATATACACCATAAAACTGTATCACCATATTCCGCTCATGTCTAGAACCGGTCTGGCTGACTAAAACTTGCCTTTCAGAGGTAAGGAAAAATCGGAAAACAAATTCCGAAGATCCAATAACTGTGCCTACTGAGACAATGACTACGTTTTCCGATCATTAGCCACCTTCGCTTCCCCTTAGTTGGAGAAAAAAAGAATGCGCCGCTCTGAACATTGTTATCGTGCCCGCGGACCTAGCTGTCCAAGGCCTCTAGGTTAACTGAAAATTTCCTGTTTTCCTAGGTTTCCTTATGCATATCATACTCTGTATTATAATAAGTTAGACTTTGTTGGGCGTTTACTAAGAGTAACCAAATCCCGGGGCCGCAGTCACAATCCCATTGACGTCACCCTACTAGAAATACTAAATTGAAAAGCTAACAGGTTGTTAGCTCTGTTATGATAGCTCTACGATATGTTGAGATATGGCTACCCACTTAGGCCCATGTTTTTGGGTTAGTCTAGGGCCTGTCTACGTTTGTGATTTGGGCAATCATTAGTTGTGCGGGAGTGGGCTTGGCACGGGCGTTTCTCCTTAAATAGTCTTCTCTCATGTATCATACTACTAGTCTATGATATAAGGAATATATCACCTCACATACGATATGCCACACACCCAACACAGGTGACGTCTTGATTCAATTCCTTAGTTCCTGTTTAGCTAAAATGGGACCGTTCGGTTGGGCGACCGTTTCTGCTACGAAAATAGCATTCTCTCCGCTACGAAACGGAATCAAAAGGGGAATTTGTAAGCGGAACGGAACGCAACCGTTGCGCCCAAACAGGCTCTTATCCACCACTATTTCCCACAACATCAAAACCAACAATCCTCAGACTTTGATCCCAACACCACTAGGTGATATTACCCTCACCAACAACCATCACCAACTACGAGACGGAATGGAAGCTCCGGCCACACAGGGAGTGGATGTCTCTGCGATTTCCTCTAACGCACAACCCCCGCAGCCTGGTGTACCGCTTGACACGCATTATTATCTTACAGAGGGGCTGGAAGGAATAGAACGCAAGCAATATTACAGCACCCGCTCATTCTCGAACGCGATTGACAAACTCCACGATGAATTTGATTCGGGTAACTCGAGGGCTAGACAGTACTTGGTGTTTACCTCAGTGACTCAAGCACAGCTCGAGAACATCCACCATTTTCGCGAAACCCGCCGCCGGCACAAATCGCTCAGCATAATGTACCTCAAGAGCGAAGAGGTATTGATTGTCAAAATCATTCCAAATTGTATTCAAGAAATGACTCACTTGGGGTTTGGAACCATGCTTTATCTGAAAACCAATGGGATGGGACGGAGATATCGTCTTCGCGGTATAGGTCGTGCAACATTTGAAGGCATTCTGGGCCAGAAAGAGGCAGATTCATCATTCAAACCTTCTGTTCGCCGGATGGCAGCTGATTGGCCAACTGTTGTCTTTCAGTGCGGCCTTGCAGAATCACTTGAGCGCTTGAGGGTGGATTGTCGTTGGTGGCTGGAAAACTCCGAGTCTACGGAAGTGAATATCGCTCTTCTCTTTACATTCTCCCAAGCCGAAAAGAGAATACATATTGAGCAGTGGGAAGTGCTCCCAGTACCGAACTCTCCGGTTTCTCACACCCATTCCGATCCTCTTACCAAGCAACTCACCAAAACCCACGAAATCGACATTGTAGCCGGGGTTGCTTCGGGAGCTCCCTTGGTGCTTGACTTTCAGAAAGTCTTCCTTCGCCCACCCTCCCCAGGAGCAGGAGACATCGTCTTTAGCGCTGAGGAACTTGGGGAGTATGCCACTGATATCTGGGCTGATGAACAATAAGGTAAGCTTTCAACACAGGTACAACGTCGCCCTGGAACAACTAACCGAAACTGACATTAAGGCAAATGGTGTTACCCACTTAAGTAGAAGATTTCCGAGGTGAGGCCACTTGGGGATAGGTTCTCTGGGAGATCAAAGTATGGCTCTTGGAGGAACAGGTTGACTAGGGGGGTTTAGCAAGCTGAAGTGTGGTTTCGTTGCTTGATTGTATTAGAAAGCCTTGGTTCTTTCAAGAGTCCTTGGTCAACTAAAGTTTTCGGTGTTCTCATATTATGAAGTGTGTCTAGCGCTCGATTGCTTAGATTAGAACTAGGATCAATGTGAAATAGCCCGGGCAGGTGTCAACGCATGTTTTGTGTGCAATAATCCTCTACCTCCCGCTTAATAGGCTATAGCTCGAAACTTATTTATTCCACTTAGAAACTGCTTACGCTTCACTATGCCATGCAGAGAGACAAACCTAAAGCAGGGTTCCGAATAGTCCGACTGGGCTGGTCTTGAGGACAGGACCGTTTAGTCGGTCCTCCTTGATGTTAACGATTAGACCGGCCTAGTTCAAGTGGTCAGGTCTGGCCCAGGGCTGGTCCCAGACCAGTCTCTATAAAAGGATTGCAACATACTATTATAATGGAACTCAGATAGGATAAATACATGTTTTGAAAAGAAAAAGATCTACATTTTACAATCAGAAAGAAATCATCCTTATTTCCATATGGCTGCCTCGGTTAGGTGTCCTTGATGCTGCTTGGCATGCTCAGGTATCACATGGCAGCAGAATGTCACGTTCTGCTTATGGCTATATCATTGATACAAACACTTCAGATATGCCTGCCGGAAACCTGTGATGCTGCTCAGCATGCTTTCTCTATCGGGCACGCACACAGCTTATCCCATTATTGTTGGGACAATGAAGTCCTGACCTGTGCTCTGGATTGACAGACCGGTTGAGAGCAAGCTCCTGGATCCTGCTCGGCGTGCTCAGCATACTCGGGGGTGTGCATGGGTGATCGGATGGACAAGGATCAGAAAATGTATGTATCAAGATACATTTTCTGACCCCTGTCCGTCCGATCACCTCCGAGTAGGGGCAGCGTATCCTGCTATCGTTCAACAAACCACCAGTAATGCGCTTGGGATCGGTGCTGCACGGGAAGGATATGGGTAGGAGAATCTGATGCATGGAGGCTATTGTGGGAGCAGAAGTTTTCTTTCTGACGTTTGTTCTTTCCTGTATTAGCATGATAGTTCTTGGCGGAAGGGAAAGGGGAGCACGCATGGAAGAAAGAGGGACACGCGTGGAAGAAGGGACATGCATGGAAGAGAATGGATCTCTATTGCGATTGGCGGAAGGATGAGAGGACTTTTCTGCTTTACATATACTCCTGTCTGTACTGTTAGTAATTCGTTAGTGGAGTATGATCGTGAGTGGGAGTGGATGAGAGAGAACTTCCCCGTGGGCGTGTTAGCGATTAAAGTCCTTTCTGTCGCTTTACTCTTGGTACTTCTGTTTGTTTTGGAGCCGCATTTTTCACCATTCGGCAGTTGCCATGTGGATCAGCCAAAAGCCGATGCACCTTCTATCACTCGGTTTTCGACCAGTCTGACCGATCCAGGTCCAGTCAGGTCTAACAGCATGACTGTTTGGTCGGTCTAATTTCCACCATTAGACTGGACTTGACTTTGGGTTGAGAACTATCGGGTGCAGAAGAGGGCAAGCGAGTAGTTCCACAGGTTCAAAGGCAAAAGATTTGTTTTTACTTATTGAGCAAGAAGACTATTGAGAGGGAAAAAAGAAGAAGGAAAGAAACAAGAAGGAAGAGAGAAGAGAAGCGAGGATTTGAGAGGGAACAGGGGGGGTGACGTGAGTGGTCACGAGGTGTCACTCGTAACTACAGCAACAGATAAGAGGAGAGCGCACCCATAACTACAGTTTCAAACACTTTGACTGGACTCATCTAGTCAGGTCCAGTCTTCTGCCAACCATTCGGAACCATGACCCGAAGTCACTGTTCCCCCATTCTCCTTGATGCCTCACAGTTCCCATATCGCTCCTTGTGCTGATGCTATAACGCTTTTCCCGTTGACCATTAGGTGCTATGCTATCAGCTGCACACAGCAGAACAGTGTTCCGAACCGTCCAGGGCCCCACAGGGGCGGCGGGGGTGGTGCCAAGAAGACGGGACGGGACCGCTAGCCCTGGTCCTACGTAGGTCAAATTACTCGGGGGACTGCCGGGCCTGGCTGGGACCGCCGGGCTCCATACTCTAGGCCTTTATTAGTATAGCGAGACAAGCGGGAAAGCGGCTGCCTAGGCGGACGGCAGAGGGATGGCAAGATGGCCGAGATTACGAGGGGGACTATAGTGGGTATAAGATGACGGTAGACTATGGGTAAGGACTATAGGGTGTAGGCAAGGGCTGCGGGGGGTAGGGGGCACAGACGGCAGGTATTAAGAATGACAGCCGGGCACATGTGGGGAAAAAAATGAGGGGGGGTGGCTGAGGACGGCCCGGGACTGCTGACAAACTAGGAGTGATATATGGTGATGCAATGTAACCGACAAAACAAAAAACGTTATACCTGTAAGAAAGAGAAGACCCTTAGCTGTAAAAAAAGAACGCGCCGCTCTGAACATTGTTATCGCACCCTCAGACCTAGCTGTCCAAGATCTCTAGGTTAAGTGAAAATAACCTTCCTTCATGCCACCTATGTCTCCTTGTGCAAACTCTACACGATAATACCTTTTGTTCGGCATTTGCCAAGAACAAAAAAATCCCAGGTGACGTCACCCTACTACAAATAGTATGATAGGTTGAAAAGCCAACAGGTCGCGTCTTGATTCCATGCCATATCCACCACTCTTTCCCACAAGATCAAAACCAATTATCCTCTGTCTTTGATCGCAACACCACTACGCGACACTACCCCCATCCACTGCTATCACCAACTACGAGACGGAATGGAAGCTCCGGCCACACAGGGAGTGGATGTTTCTTCGATTTCCTCTAACGCACAACCCCCGCAGCCTAGTGTACCGCTTGACACGCATTACTATCTTACGGAGGGGCTGGAAGGGATAGAACGCAAGCAATATTACAGCACCCGCGCATTCTCGAAAGCGATTGACAAACTCCACGATGAATTTGATTCGGGTAACTCGAGTGCTAGACAGTACTTGGTGTTTACCTCAGTGACTCAAGCACAGCTCGAGAACATCCACCATTTTCGCGAAACCCGCCGCCGGCACAAATCGCTCAGCATAATGTACCTCAAGAGCGAAGAGGTATTGATTGTCAAAATCATTCCAAATTGTATTCAAGAAATGACTCACTTGGGGTTTGGAACCATGCTTCATCTAAAAACCTATAAGATGGGACCGGCATATAGTCTTTGCGGTCTGGGTCGTACAACATTTGAAGGCATTCTGGGCCAGAAAGAGGCAGATTCATCATTCGAACCTGATGTTCGCCGGATGGCAGCTAATTGGCCAACTGTTGTCTTTCAGTGCGGCCTTGCAGAATCACTTGAGCGCTTGAGGGTGGATTGTCGTTGGTGGCTGGAAAACTCTACGGAAGTGAATATCGCTCTTCTCTTTACATTCTCCCAAGCCGAAAAGAGAATACATATTGAGCAATGGGAAGTGCTCCCGGTACCGAACTCTCCGGTTACTCACACCCATTCCGATCCTCTTACCAAGCAACTCACGAAAACCCACGAAATCGACATTGTAGCAGGGGTCGCTTCCGGAGCTCCCTTGGTGCTTGACTTTCAGAAAGTCTTCCTTCGCCCACCCACCCCAGGAGAAGGAGATATCGTCTTTAGTGTGCAGGAACTGGAGAAGTACGCCGCTCGTATCTGGCTTGGTGCACAATAAGGTAAGCTTTCAACACAGATACCATGTCGCCCTGGGACTACTATCTCGTGATAGAAATTAATGCTAATAGTGTCACCCATTTAAGGATAAGACGTCAGAGGTGAGGCTACTTAGGGATAGGCTCTCTGGGGGATTAAAGTATAAAAGGTTCATGGTTTGGTTCTTGGAGGAACAGGTTGACTAGGGGGTCTCAGTAAGCCGATGTATGGTTTCATTGCTTGACTGTATACGAGGGTCTCGGTTCTTTCAAAAGTCCTGGGTCAACTGAAACTGTTTTCCGTGTTCTCATATGAAGTGTGTCTGGGGCTTGTCTGCTTAGATTGGAACTAGGATCACATCAACATGAAAAAGACCAGGCAGGTGTCATCTCATGTTTTCTATGCAATGATCCCACTTAAATAGGCTATGGCTTGAACCTAATCTATTCCACTTAGAACTGCTTGCGCCCCACTACTCCATGCAGAGAGATAAACCTTGAGTGGCCGTTCCCCCATTCTCCTTGATGCCTAACAGCTCCCATACCTCACCTTGCGCTGATGCTCCAAGTGCTTTTACTATTGAGCTTTGGGTGCTATGCTATCAGCCGTACACAGCAGAACAGTCCGAACCTTCCAGGGGCCCAGAGGGACGGCGGGGATATTGCCAAGAAGACTGGACGGGACGGGACGGTTATCCGTGGTCCTGTGTGGCGCAAATTTCTCGGGGGACTGCCGGGCTAGGCTGGGGCCGCCTGGCCCTAAGAGCTAGGCCTTTATTAGTATAGCGAGACAAACGAGAAAGCGGCTGCAGAGGCGGATGGCAGGGGCAGTGGCAGGACTGCCGGGATTGCGCGGGGGGGTAGGGGGGTATCAGAAGGCTGTAGGGTGTAGGAAACGTTGGAGATTAACCATTTTAGGCTGCTCACCACATACATATTTTCCTTTCCTGAATGATGAGAAAAGCAACTACGATGGCCTTAAACAGACTGTTGCTTCGACCGTGTCCCACCACTCTTATGATAGTTTCTCACCTTCAGACACCCCGACCCCAGTGTTCCCAAGCGTGCAGTCCGTCCGTCTTCGGATCCGGATGGGACGGACGGCCGCACCTCAAAGGGCGCCCGGGAGAACGGGTATCTTGGCGTCCGTCCGGACGACACCCAGGACGGACTGGCGGGGACTGCAGGTGTCTCAGGTGGCTCAATTTTCCCGGTAACCCAGGATGGCGAGTGGGCTCTGTGGGTGACTGGCGGGCCCTACAGGTAATTTGCGAGGACTGTTGGAATTTTTCCTGCTCACCACATACAGATCCATTGACGGAAAACTTCTACCACGAGAACAATCACACATCGAAAGGGTACTAGAACGAGCTAGTTCCTAACTACCGTTGTTTGATACCTACCACACCACTGTTAGCTTCAAACAGATTACCCACAACTCTGCATACCTAGTTGACCACGGATCAACAACTGCAAAACACCTTAAGTGCAAGGTGCGACAACACCAAGCACACTATTGTCGCCGCAACCCACACAACACTTGTGATATTGACCGAACCCGCCATCCCTCACTCTATCATGATACCAAGAGCAAAGCGCCTTCCCCAACCCTCGGTGAATGGGATTTCACCTCGGTTATGAGTCGGAGGAGATTCGGCAATGATGAAGGGTGGAGGAAATACGAGGAAAGAATTGGCATGCTCAGGTCGTATGTCCGAAAGGGAGCTTATTATTTGAGGAGGATAAAAGGACTCCTGTTTCCCCCTTGTTCGTTGTTTGTCGATCACCCATCAGAGTTCGGCTTTTGTCCTCGCTCTATCTTCTGTACACAGAGTATCAGTCACTCGTTTCTTTATTCTTTATTGGATTTGTTTTCTTGTCATCTTACCTGTTTGTATCGATAAAGTTTTGGTCCCCCCACCCTTGAGTGATCGAATCCACTGTGCACCAAACCATTTTGTTGAAAAAGACTGCTGATGACGGGTGAGGAATGCAGGTACGATTCGGAAGTTACCGATCCGCCGAGGACTGTAGGGCCCTACAGTCACCCTCCTAGACGGTAGTCTTTCCCAGAGGACGGACGCTCTTGCCCTACAGCTTGAGACAGACGCCCGGGACGCCCGGGACTGCAGTCCTAGCAGTACCTACAGGGCGGACGGGACTCTTGGGAACACTGTCCGACCCTGCATACCTGATGCGACAATATCAAACACCGATCCACCTAAAATGAAGCAAGAACTCTGACGATAGCCGAACATCTACCTCACCCTCGGCGATGAACTCGACCCGAGGCAGGTGGCATACCTCTACCCTTGGCGATTGATCTATCTTGGAAGTGTCCCGGCAAAGAGAAACGGAAGGATGAGTTAGAGATGAAAGGTTAGAGAGCAATCCGGCATGCGCAGGAAGTGTGCTGGGGAGGAAGATTGTCTGTTGATAAAGATATAAGGTGGCCTGTTCTTCCCTTGTCCGTTTTGTTATCTCTGACTCATCGCATTTCACTCATGGTTCTACGGTCATCTCTTGTTTTTGTTAAAGCCATACATTCTTGCACACTATCTCTTTATTCTTTCTTGGTCTCTGATATCTTTTGTCTATCATCGTTGTTCGTATCAATAAAAGTTTTTTGTGTAGTTCGGTGGCTAAGTCAGGGTTCCGAATGGTCCGCGGAAGACCGAACTGACCAGCCGGTCCGGTCGAAAGTCAAGTCTAGTCTAATGGTGGAAATTAGACCGACTGGACAGTCAAGATTATCGGACCCGACTTGGCCAGGACCAGTCCGACCAGGCCCGCCAAGAGATAGGATATGCACAGCCCTTTGACAGAATTACCATCTCGTTTTTCTTTTTACTATTTTTTTGTCACAATATATTGTGTTCGAATAAAGCTTTCCTTAATTAAACTCATTGTTTGCATGGATTATGCTCAGTGTTCCCAACCGTCCCGTCCGGACGCCAGGGCCCTGGCGTCCTATAGTCCCGTCCGTCCCGGGCAGGGTGGGTAAGGACGGCCAGGCACGGCGTCCGTCTTTTGTAAACACCGCAGGACTGTAGGTTGATGGGCGGGCCCTGCAGTCTTTTTTGGAAATAGTAACTTCCGGTAGGTACCTACCGTCCTAAGTAAGGACGGGCGTCACCTCTAGGTTACCTACCGTCCTGCATAATGACGGGCGTTACCTGTAGGTTACCCATCGTCCTGAGTAAGGACGGGCGTCACGTGTAGGTTACCTACCGTCCTGCATAATGACGGGCGTCACCAGTAGGTTACCTACCGTCCTGCATAATGACGGGCGTCCCTTGTAGGTCAAGGAAGTGGAATGGGGTCACGGTGCTCGGAACCGGGATCGGATATCACTGGAAGCATTGGTTGATTGATAGCGAAATTTGATACATAATAGTAGAGCCTAAAGTTAAGCTTCTCTTCATTAGAATAAAATGTTTCACATCTTGATAACACTTACCTAATGCTCATGAAATTCGAAAATGAAACATAAACTAAGACACCTATAGGGCCCGGCCGTCCGTCCCGGGCATAGGTCAGGACGGACTGTAATTGGGCGTCCGTCCCGTCCGAAGGTCTCAAACTTGGCGTCCGTCCCGTCCTAGGCTAAAGACGGACGGACTGGACGCTTGGGAACACTGATTATGCTGTGGGGTGGTTGGGATGTGGGATGGAGATAGTGCCTCGTTTAGACTAGGGGCAGCAAAGATAGGTTCACGAGTATTAAATTTCTTCGGTGAACTAAGTGAGTGATATTACATGATTATACAATATTTTATACAGACTGGTCTGGGACCAGTCCAGACTAGACTGAACTACCTGAGCTAGTCAGGTCCAGTCATTGACATCAACTTGGACTGGCCAGCCTGGTCCTGCCTCCAAGACTTGACCGGTCGGACTATTCGGAACCCTGGGATAAGTATTGGATCCTCTGCGCCCAACTGCCCAATAGTTGTTCAAAAGGCAAGGACTGCGCGGGGGGGGGGGGGGGTCCACAGACGGCAGGTATACAGCCTCCGGTCGAAAAGATCGGGAATTGTGGAAATTAAAAGTCAGAAACACGGTTGCTCGATTGGCTCGAGCACACCGAATACTCCAATCAAAGCCCCAGAGGCCCGATCACCGTTTCCCGATTTTTTCCACCGGGGGCTGTAGCACTAGAAATGGCGGCCGGGCACATGCGGGAAAGAGGTGAGGAGGACTCCGGGGAACGGCAGGGGAGCTTTAGACAAACTATGAGTGATATCTAGTGATGCCATACAACTGACACAAGAAACAATACGCCTGTAAGAAAGAGAAGAAGGTTAAATAGATCATCAAGTACTCTAGGTGTTAAGATAAGACTGAACCAATGATTCCTCTATGCGTGTTATTTTATCTTTAAATACTTTCATAAGCCCTTTGCCCTAACTAAAGTCATGGTGGTGATGTCGCAACAAAGCCAAACACTCTGATGCAACCGAAGTTGGCTCATAGCACACTGCCTGGAATTTTCCAGAAGAGTTACCGGGAAACCCAATCGTCCCCCTCGGATCTGGAGATCTGCAACCAATATCGGAACCTTCTGGCCGCGATAGTGCAAGTGCACTCAGCAGCAGGGATATGATTGCCGTTCCGCAGATTCGTGCCAGTGGCCTTCGAGTTCTAATTTGGAAAACGTTTTTGGCTTTTTTATTTCTTAAAGATGTATTCTTCCTTGCTTAGTAGTTCATGCATACGGCACATGATTTGCCTGATCATGAACTATGAGCTAGACCAAATCATGAGCTTGAAGTTTCAGAGCATACCAGCCGAAGAGATGTAATAGGAAACACCACAGGGCCCTACCGGGCCGGATAGGGCGCCAGGTCCTACCTCCATTTGCCCTAGTCCGTCTATGGACTCAAAAAAAGACGGACTATCGTACCACCGGCAGTCCGTCCCGTCTTACCTCCAAGACGGACGGACTGGACGGTTCGGAACCCTATGCTGGAGGATTCGCCGATATGAGATGTCCATGCTAAATGGGCTTGTGAGCAGTGGATAAACGAAATGGTGTACTACTATCGGAAGTAGGTTTTTAGTCGCAGAATATATAAGAGGGCGGGGGCTGGGCATGTGGGAGAGAGGATAATTTTCTGAGCCCGCCATGTAAAGTATCAGATGCCCGGTCCTACAACTTCTCCGTTTAACCGGCTCTTGGGCGTAGGGCGTGTTCTTAGCCAAAAAACAACGGACTGGGGGACGTATCCGTCCTGTCCTACCTCCAAGACTAACTGACAAGACTTTTGGGAATACCCCCTAACACCTAGGGAAAGCGATGAATTTCGGCGGTATACGATAGTAGTCATGTTTGCTAAAGTTATTTCATTAGTAAATGAATGCTGTTCATGAACACAATGGGAACTACGTAATACACAAACGCATAGAAGGGAAAAACTTACAGTACCGTTGACACAGCCAATCTAGGATAGGATCCTCGCTCGCAAGTGCCGTTTACCCCCGAGAGGCGGAAAGTTCTCAGTACATTAGATGGAAGGTACAGGTGTTTCGGCTGAAAGTTTAGAGGTTGGAGCGTTCTCATCTGCGCAGCCTCCACCAAGAGTTGCTGAATTGGGTTGGTTGAGGAGAAGTCTATCTTTTCTCCAACCCCACCGTGATGCATTGGGACAGCGAGCAACTGGTATCATATATCATACCACGAAACTGTATCACCATATTATTCAGCTCATGTCTAGAACCGCTCCAGCTGATTAAAACTTGCCCTTAGGGAGTAGGGAAATATCAGAAAACAAAATCTGGAAATCCCATAACTGTGCCTACTGAGACAAAGGCTATGTTTCCCGATTGTGAGACACCTTCGCTTACCCCAAGCTGGGGAAAAAGCATGCGACACTCCGGACATTGTTTACGTGTCCGCAGGCCTAAATCTCCAAGACTTCTAGGTTAACTGATAATTTCCTGTTTTCCTGCCCCCAGGTCTCCTTGTGCACACTCTGTATGATAATACCCTTTGGCAAACACCTTCCGGCTAGCGATCTGGATCACAGTCAAAATCCCAGGTGACGTCACCCTACTAGAAATATTAGGTTGAAAAGCCAACAGGTGGCGTCTTAATTCCATGCCGCATCCACCACTCTTTCTCACAACACCAAAACCAATTATCCTCCATCTTTGATCACAACACCACTACGCGACACTACCCCCATCCACCACTATCGCCAACTGCGAGACGGAATGGCAGCCACGGCCACCCAGGGAGTGGATGTCTCTTTGATTTCCTCTAACGCACAAACCCCTCAGACTAGTGTGCCGCTTGACACGCATTATTATCTTACGGAGGGGCTAGAAGGGATAGAGCGCCAGCAATATCGCAGTACCCGTTCATTCTCGAAAGCGATTGACAAACTCAAAGAGGAATTCAGATCCGGTAACTCGAGCGCAAGACAGTACTTGGTATTTGTCTCGGTGACGCAAGAACAGCTTGAGAAAATCCACCATCTTCGCGAAACCCGCCTCAAAGGGCTCGGCACAATGTACCTTAAGAATGAAGAGGTATTGATTGTCAAAATCATTCCAAGCTGTATTCAAGAGATGATCCACTTGGGGTTTGGATCCATGCTTTATCTAAAAACCATCGAGATGGGGCTGAAGTGGGGCCTTGATCCAATGGGTCGTACAACGTTTGAAGGCATTCTGGGCCAAAAAGAAGCTGATTCAACATTCGAACCTTCGGTTCGCCAGACTGCATCCCATTGGCCAACTGTTGTCTTTGAGTGCGGGCTTGCAGAATCAATTGAACGCTTGAGGGTGGATTGTCGTTGGTGGCTAGAAAACTCTACGGAAGTGAATATCGCTCTTCTCTTTTCATTCTCCAGAGCCGATAGGGGAATACATATTGAGCAATGGGAAATGCTCACCGTGCCAAATTCTCAGTATACTGGCTCCCATGCCGATCCTCTTACTAAGGACGTCACCAAAACCTACGAAATCGACATTGTAGCAGGGGTTGCTTCAGGAGGTCCACTGACGCTTGACTTCCAGAAAGTCTTCCTCCGCCCACCCGTCCTGGGAGAAGGAGATATCATCTTCAGTGTCGAGGAACTCAGGAAGTATTTCACTCATATCTCGGCTCGTGCACAATAAGGTAAGCTTTCAACACAGATACCATGTCGCCCTGGACCAACTATCTCTTGAAATTGAAATTATGGCTAATAGTGTTAACCACTTAAGAACAAGATGTCGAAGATGAGGCTACTTGAGGGTAAGCTCTCCGGGAGATTAAAATACAGAAGGTTGATGGGTCGGTGCATGGAGAAACGGGTTGACTAGGGGGTCTCAGTAAGCTGATGTATTGTTTCATTGCTTTACTGTATAAGAGGGTCTTGGTTCTTTTAAAAGTCCTTGGTCAACTGAAATTTTCGGTGGGAGATAATGAGCAAACTCAATGGGTCGTAACACAGTGCGTGTTAGGGAGTGACATTGCATCCGGAAGGATTCCCGCCAACGAAGATGTGTGGTAAAGTTCTCTGTATTTAACCCCCCGGCTCCGCCATTGATATATGAATAAGCAAGCCAGATACGAATCCGCAGAATATACAGATCTCTCCTCCCTGACTTCTTTGTCCTTTTTCATCGGTACAGCCTGTCCTTCTCCTATCCAGATCTCATAACAACAAGCACATCCCGCCAACATGAGTCCCGCAGTCAAGAGAAAAAAATAATAAAGAAAAACAAAAACATTATATGCACATATCAACCCCACAGCAATCCTCATTCTTCCTCCGGAAACGGCTGCTAGAATTAGCTTTGACTGCAACTCAAGCCTGGGATGACAAAGATTAACTTACAGTACTCTCTTTCAGAGCCGGGTTCAAGCGGGCCCTGCCGGATATGATTGTAGTATGCTCTCAACTTCTTTTTTGTGAATATGAAGTCTCCTTCGCCATGTTTCGTTTTGGGTTTTCGAAGAAAAACCTGCTCGAAGCGGAGCTTCAAGGGGCCGCCCGTTGTCTCCTCCGGAGCGAGATGTACAGTCCCTGTTATGCCCGGTACCGTACTCTCATCGCCTTTCTTCTGTGTGATTTGTGGATTCCGTAGCGTTCCGTGTTCCCAGAGTTCAATCCTAACCGTCCGGTCTCTCTTTGAAACAAAAAATCAGAATGACAATTTTTACAGCCCCCTCAGAGCTCTCGAACCACCATCGGGCGTCTGCAGCTAACCGCCGAGGAGTCTCCGAAACGCCGCCTTCCACTACCACTGTTGGCCAATCCATGATGCCCCGACGGGCCAACCATGGTCTGAGGGCTCCATCCGCTTCCTTTTGGCTCTCCATCCCTGAATCGTGCTTGAAACCTCGGCTCCCTGCCCCTTTGCCACTATCCTTTCCCTCATGGCATACACAAACTCATTGGTGACCATTTGATGGACTGGGCCCGGAATGATTTTGATAATCAAAGTTTTTGCTTGGTTGAAGTAGAGGAAGCGGAGCGCTTTATAGTGAGCGTCACGAACACGCTCAATGTTCGTAAGTTGGTGTAGCGTCACTGGAGCAAAAACCAGGTGTTTGGGTGTTTGGTTTTCGTCAGCTTTACTGGAACGGAATCCGTCTAGTCGTGGATCCACGGCCCTTTTCAACGACCGAATATTACGATATTCGCAATGTTCTACCCCCTCTAGCCCCTCGGTAAGGTAATAATTCATGTCTAGCTGCCCCCTAGGCTGTTCTCGTTGGGGGGCGCTTGGTTGAAAAAATATCAGCTTGCTGGGCGGGCACGGCAGTCATTCTCTCAGCGGCTGGTCGTAGATATAGAAGAAAGTGATGGCTATGAGTATCAATGGTTGTGGTTCATAGGCTTTTAATGTTGGAGGAAGCGGTGCGATGGTTGTATGATAGCATGAGAGCACACTGTCGCCAGTCGTCATTCCAACTGAGGATATATTTTGGTCACGTGATGCCACCTGGTATTCTCATACCCGCACAAACCGCCGGTACCTGCCACAGTCACAAGAGTTTTACTATGGCCTCCGCGATGTTAACTGTTAGGGCCTGTTTGGATGCAACAGTTCCGTCCAGTTAGCCCATACAACTAACCATTTCCTGCCATTCCGGAAAATTGTAAACGGAATGGCCGTTTGGCACAACAAGTATCAACCTTTCCGTTTCAAAACACAGGTAAAAATATCAGGTGTGAAAATTTTTCTAGAGGTCACTCCTTCCACTTCTGCCAAACAAGCCCTTAAGGATTAGCTCATTCGTCGCCTTTTGAATCCTTAAACACCGCGATTCATTTCATAAGCACCATTTCAATCTCACCATTCAACTCCCAACCCGGTGAGGTAAATTGTCATAATTCTCCAAATTAAGTTAATAAATGACGGGTAGAAGGACTTCGGTTTGTGTTGGAAGACGTCAACACCATAAGGACAAGAGCGAAGCTCTGCCACTGCCTCTTGTGACGCCCCAGTCTTGTCAAGAGAATAGAAGCACCGACCGTGAAGTCTAGGAGGAATCGCCCCTGTTCGCTCTCTAATCCTTGCAAGGCCATCGGAGGATAAATGATCCTATTAGGAAGATCCTGCGGGAGTGTCTGTGAGCTCATAGAGACCAAATCACCAATGGGCACCGGTGAGATCGCTCGGACTTTTTCAGAAATCACAGTGCGTGATTCTGCGAAACCAGAGTCGATGCTTCGTAGCTCCCGGGAATTCACTAGTAATTGAAGCGCATGCAGGGCAGAAATTCAAGTGGGTAGAGGCATCATACTACCTCACTCGCTACGCGATTCAAGTAGACTGTTGAAAAAATGTGGAATGGCCGAGTTGTATACAGGAAAATAGGGGTAGCAAGAGATTCTTAAAAACTCAACTCTATCTAAAAGGGCGGGAGAGACCCACTGTTTATACAGAGAAGCCGGTCAAAGCAAAATGATATTGAAGACAAGAGAAAACGGATGAGACCAGAATTGCAAATCAGATCATTGATTGATCGCGTGGCGACACGAGCGAAAAGATAAACGGGACGAGTGAAACTCCGATAGCGCGAGATCGATGCTACGAGATACCGACCGGCTTTGTCGTACTCGAATAGGTATGCAGCAAGTGCATATCCGGAAGCACCATTTCAACATAGACCCATGCTCCACAAACATCACGACATTACGATTTCTGCGGATCCTGGCTTGGCTGGGATTGTATAGGAATTCATCAAAACCAAGTAACAAAAAATAGCTATAACTCATCCCTATTCGCCAATCTCTGGTTTCCGCCGTGCTCCCGCTGGCCACTATACGAGTATCTCTTCGGGTTACTCTAGCTTGGTCTCCCCTGACATACAAAAAAAAAGTACATGGCAACCGGTCCTAGTACGTAACCGACCCTTTCTCCACCATTTGTAATATTTCAGAAATCTGTGATATTCACCATGTTGCCGCGAGTATTACTGATGCATCGCCAAATTTTCGAGGATTCTCATGGACATGGGGCTGTAATAGAAGCCAAGATGTGTATTTTTGGTGTAAAAAAGGCATCGGACGAAAAGTTTTGTCCTAGTACCGCATAAACTGGTGGCTTTGTCTCGAAATCGAAATAAGACGACATAGGCTAAGAGCCTGCTTGGCAACAATAGGACCGTTCCGTTGGGCGACTTTTCCGCTCTGAAAATGACCTCCCCGTTTTGAAACGGAAGTGAAAGAGTCATTTATATGGGAGAACGGAACTGAACCGTTGTAGCCAAACAGGCTCTAACTCCTTGTAGACGGTACTAACTCTTTCAGGGCTCTTATTTTGAAGAAATCGTCCGATAAGTTTCACCTCAGCCGCTTATTATTTCAAAGTACAAGAGCTGGGCCGATTATCGCCAGTTTATGCGGCACTCTAAGTATAAATTTTTATCGCATTAAGAATTTTGCCGTAACCACAATGTCTAACGTCACTAACGTCCACTAAGAAGATATGAATTTCAGTTGACTTCCCTGAGCACCCGTTTCGCATATCGTGTGTAAAATTACGAAATCCTTTGATCTAAGGTAAAGTTCCCAATGTAAAACGGTCGGTGTAGTATAGTGGTTAGTACGCCTCGTTGTGGAAACACAATTTCCGATGAGACCCATGTTCGATTCATGGTACCGACAACATTATTTTTAAATTTTCCGTGGTTGAAGCACCACCCCCCTCGTCTATCCCCAGAAGCACCTGTGCAATGGTTATGCAAGTATCTCGGACCGAAACCTTTTGCAAGTCCAATGCCCCGTTTCATACAAAACGGGCAGATGAACCCGAAACCTGCTCGGCACTCGAAAAACGCACTTGCAACCGCTGAGCCGGATCTCGACATCCCAAAACTAATTCTTAGTGCGGAGACACCGCTACAGCACGGGCTATTGTCCTAAGCCGATTCAGCGAGAGCACAGTTTATACAAAAATGAAGCCACAACTCGACATAATAGCCGAAAAATGCCCACTTAGAAATTCGGAATAAACCCACTTTTGATAAATCCGGTTTTCTTGTTTTTTTCTTCTCCTGCCAAGGTTTTTTCCCCCATAAAGTTCAAAATTCTCTTTTAATTATATCCAGCTGCCCCCCGCCTTTCCCGGCCACTTATATGAGAAGTGTTTGAACAAAAATGGATATAGGTCAACTGAGGAAGGTTACCCCTTTTCCCAGATCCAAGTTTGCAACTGGGCACAGTTTAATCACTTAGTCATGAGGTACTTGTAGAGCATTATGGTTGTACGATCTTGGCGACAAAAGAAACCGACCCCTCCCACGTTTTACACCAAAAATGGCTGACTTTGGACATTCACAACCCATTCCAAAGTTGAATAGATTTAATGAAACCAAGGTATAGTGGAGGCAGTTGTTGAAACTTTCTGGGTAAAAATTATGAGAATTTTCCCATTCTCCTACAGAGGTCGAGGGCTTGGGATTGTCATCGGAGGTGGTTGCAATGTACCTTTTGTATGGGACACTCATACAAAATTTAAGGTACTTTTTGGCCCCCATCACAATCTCTCGTATTGCACCACGGGTATTAACTAACAGAGCTTGTCACATATAAATGATAATATATAGATGCTTCCAAAGATTCTGAGGAATTTTAATATTTTTTCGCAAAACAACTAGGCGTGATTTTATGAGGCGAAAATGCCCATTTTTGGTGTAAAACGTGGGGGGGTCGGTTTCTTTTGTCACCTGGCTCGTACGTGGGAGCATACGAGTGAAGAAAACTGTGGGACAACCGGATTCACAACCAAAAAAAGGGAGGGTATTTGGAATAATTATCAAGCGCCAAAAAATATTTAAAATTCAAGAAATTGCACAGGGAAATCACCTATATAAATTTTAGAAAGCTCCTGCCAAAGGAATGCGTGTCTACAACTGCTTGGTTTGAAATTACCTCCTACGGAAACCCAACAGGTACTGTCGTTTCTCCTGGGTTCTCCGGCGTTCTTTGATGGCTTATGGCAATTCCGAAGGACACTCGCAAGCCGAATTGCAGAATGAGATAAAGGGCAATGAAAAAGTGATGAGAGTTAATTCTTTTCTGGGTGCGGTGCTGAAAACAAAGAATTTCTGGTTCAGTGTATCTACTTTCTAAACGGTGGAAGTACAGAAAAACTACTATCACTTTCACGAACTTCCAAGTAGAAAGGTAAACAGCACAAGCTTCAATCAATTCAACTTCTCTAAACTAACCAAACCACCTAACCGCAAAAGAGAAACAAATTCCCGCCACAAAGTAATTCTAACTAACCCAAGCGCACTTCCCTTTCACACAAACTGCAAACAAACGGTTCCTCCGTTGTGCTGCTCTCACAATCCACTTCGTTGCGCTCGACCTCGCTGGTTTGAGAAAGAAGGAAGAAAAAAGATAGCGTGAGAGAAGAAAAACCTAACTAACACACCACCCCTGTCTGCCAAGCCCCAGACAGCCTCCCCCCTGCCAGAAGCGCAACAACCCTTAACTTCCGAGATCGTGACTAGCAATACATCAAGCCCAAGTTATCCGCAGATAAAAAAGCTATAAAATAAGAAAGCCAAATAAAAACGTAACAGTGCGGTGGTGATGATTTTCTCTCATCCGCTTCCTCTCCCCTAAATACCCCTTTTCCTAGAGTGCTAATCTACTGGAGTGTCGGTATCAGACATGCACGATGCTTTGTATGTTCCCGCGCAGTTTTCCCCATGGCCATCCACGTGACCGACAGTACCTTTTTTGGGTGTGGAAATAAGATTTCCAAGTCCCAACCCCACTCAATATAACTAGTGGAGCAGAAGTGAGATCCACATTCCCAAAACAGGTGGGAGAAAAATAGAGAAGCAATAAGATCAGTGTGAAGTTATTTTCATTCCAATTCCAAACTCCGAGTCCATACCAATGTGTGAAAGCCCCATTTTTTGTGAAATCGGGCTTGTCCCACCATTTTCTTCACTTGTATGGGAGGCCGACTGCGAACCCGGAGAAGAGGGACAAGCTATCGGCGACTAAAATTGAAAGGCGGAGTTCATTCGCCACCCAGGCGAGGAAGTACGCTGTGACGTCATAAGCTCTGTCACCGTGTTCTCTGTAAAATACATATCCTTCAACGGGGCTACCACGAGATTTTCCTCATTCCTGCGATACTGTGGGGGGCATATGAAAACAACAATGAGACCCGCTACCGACGACGAAAGCAGGATCTATCGTACCAGATCAAGCCTGTCCTGGAAGGCAAAGTAATCATGCTTCATGAGAACAATATATGATTTGACTATTAAATAAAATCGACGGTTGGACCCTGCCGATTTAATCACATGCTTCACAATTGGACAGATTGCCGATTGTTGAGGGAGGTTGGTCATGCAATACCCAAACTAGTTAATTATTCTAATTTCGGGTGGGCCAATCCTATGTTCTGACCACATTTCATAGAACACTGACATGGGTCGCCCCTTAGCCCCAGTATCAGTTCCAGTCTTGTGTTCTATCATAAAGTTAGTGAGCTCATATCTCAGAAACCGATGTGCTGGCGTTTACCCGCCCGGGAATGGGTACGCCCTATTTCTATCACCCAGCTGTCCATAAACCCTCCAATGCCATTACCATAAGCACATTCAGCACGCCCCGAACAAACCATGGACCACCCAGAATATCCGCACGCCGAATCTGGCTCAGAACAACTCTTGTGGGCCGCGGAGCACGGGGCCGAGGAGGTTGTAAAGTTACTGTTGGAACGACAAGATATCAATCCCAACGAAGCAGACACCAAATACGGCCGAACGCCACTCCTCTGGGCTACGGAGAACGGGCATGATGGAGTAGTAAAATTGCTATTGCAACGAGAGGATATCGATCCCGACATTGCCGACACGAAATACGGCCAAACGCCACTAGAACGGGCGGCACAGGGGGGGTATGAGGGAGTGGTGGAGTTGCTATTGGGACGAAAGGATATAAATCTCAATACTGCGGGTGTTAAATCTCACTGGACACCACTCGGCCAGGCTGCGTGGGCCGGGCATGAGGGAGTAGTAAAATTGCTATTGCAACGAGAAGATATCGATCCCAACACTGCAGACGCAAAACATAGCCTAAGGCCGCTCGAGTGGGCTGCACAGCAGGGGCATGCGGGAGTTGTAAAGTTACTATTGGGCAGAGAGGATATAAATCTCGAGACTACCAATCCCTGGACACCGCTCGGGCGGGCTGCTGAGAGGGGGCATGCCGCTGTAGTAGAGTTGCTATTGGAGCGAGAGGATATTAATCCCAACGCCGCAGACGATACATATGGTGGGACACCACTCTGGTGGGCGGCACAGCACGGGTACGAGGGAGTGGTAAAGTTGCTATTGAAACGAGAAGATATTGATCCCAACACCGCGGACACCAAACACAACCTAACACCACTCGCGCGGGCCGCCGGGAAAGGGCATGAAGGAGTCGTACAAGCGCTATTAGAAAGAGACGATATCAATCCCAACACGGCAGACACCAGATATGGCCGAACACCACTTTCGTGGGCTGTAGAGTACGGGCATGAGGGAGTGGTAGCGTTACTACTGGAACGAGAGGATATTAATCCCAACACGGCAGACACTAGACATCACATGACACCCCTCATGTGGGCTGTGGAGCACGGGCACGAGGGAGTAGTAACCTTACTACTAGAACGAGAGGATATTGATCTCAATAAAACGGACTACAGATATGGCGGGACGCCACTCTGGTGGGCGGCACGGCTCGGGCATGAGGGAGTAGTAATGTCGCTATTGGCACGTGAGGATCTGGATTATGATGCACTGGGCCCAAGCCGCCGAACAGCCATTGAGGTAGCTGCATCACAGGATCACGCCGGGATTGTGGAACTACTCTCCCAGCTTAAACCCTCCTTTCCCCTCCCACAGTACCCAGTACCCAAGTCGGACGCACATGGGACCTTTGAGCACTTCCCGCTTGCTCCATCGCAGAGGCTTCCCGCCGGTGTCCGAGCCCTCCTTGTTTTCGTGATTATTATCGGCTTTGTTTTCGCCATCTTTTTGCCTTTCCTCATCCCCTACAAGCCCTCATAGGACACCCACAAGCGCCTCACCATGATTCTTACCGTTTTCTAGACGATTTTCTTATCGCACCTGCGGAGTGGATGCGTACCAAAACGTTACAGTTCTATGTTCGATGCATAAACGCGAGTTCATGCGCTTGGCGAAAAGGAAATAACCCGAGAGTCATCCGGTGGAATATTGTGCATAATCCCTTCCCTCAACCTTTACTTCTTCTACCTCCTTCTCTGCAATTTTTTATCCCTCTTTTTCCTCCCACTTGTATCTTGGAACACAGTTTATCTCATCTCATTATCCGCAGACCCGTTTTCTTCTTTTCCTCCCTCAGGTTATTCCTTTCCTGAGAATTCACTATTATGAAAACGGAACCTACCCTCCCCCATGGACCCCCCTCCCCCCCACACCCTTTTGTATTCTGGCCATTAGTTGTTTAAAACTCACAATGTGTAATATTAAAGATAATGGCTTCCCGACAGTATGACAACCTGATAGGAATTCAGCAATCTCACTTGGCTATTGCTCATAACTTCCATAGGAAAAGCCGTGGCAAAGGTGGTTATTTGAGGTCTCCTCTACTCGCGGTTTGAGCTCTATCGGGGCTCCCGCCCAACACTCGCCCCATATCACAAAAGTGGATATTTAGTAATGACCATGTTGATCAGAAGCATTGAACGACACGAGCGCTCTCGAGAGGCCCCCATTATCTAATCACCGAAGAAATGAGAAGCAATTGGGATCCTTTGGTAACCGAACAGAGGCCAAAAGACCCCAAACTGCATGTTTCAGACTTTCATTAGAAAGTTTGCGCAAGGAGAGATAAGTGTTAGGAAAACAAGTTATCACCATCCAACCTAAAAGTCTGGGATACCAAGTGGGCGGCATGACCTGGGGACATTCGACCACCGCGAGACGAGAAGCCGGCGATGACGCAATACCCTTTGACCACTTAGATGTCATCCAATACTACAGTCGGCCTTCCCAAGAGATCTCCTACCCAATCAGTTAACTCTGATCTCACCCTCAAATTGGTTGCCCCCTCGAGCTCGAATTCCAGGCCACTATTATACAGGTCGGGTTTTATACCAGCTATATCAGCAACCATATGGAGAAAATCGGGGTATGCCAAACACTTAACCAAAGCAGTCTGATATAACGAGATAAGTTAATAAGCATGTGGGGTCCAATCGAGGAGGATGTGGAGACAGGGTTTCGAGACTGCAGTTGTTGAGACATATTTCGATTCTCTATTAGTCCGCTTTGGCAAACCAGTAGGGTAGGTGCACTCCACTCCCTATCACTCTGTTTAAGGGCAGACTATGGGAGAGAGGGGGGTACTTGTTTCAAAAAAAAATGATTAGAATGCTTACATTCAATCTCACTATCCCGCATCCTTCCACCCAAACAAGCCAATCTCAATGCCCCCGGCTACCGGTTGAGATCAAAAGTTACCGGGAAATATAGCCCGGTTCAGGCCGTGGATAGGCCAACATATTTCGATACCTTTGGGACAAGTCACAGATCCATCAGAGTTCTGCATATATCACTAGAAAGAATCATTCGGTGAGTAAGTGAGGCCTGCGCCTATCAATACTCGCCCCGACATCCATCCGGGAACAGAAAAGTTCAAAGAAGTTCCAATATCTTCTAAGGACCCTGGTATGCCACCGGTCCCGGCCAGGTTTTAATATAAAATTAGCTTAGTAGGTTCGCCCTCTCTTCTTACTTCTCCGTTCACATCCAAAGTTCAATTCTTTTTCTTTTTTTTATATCTAGTCCAGCTAACAGTACCCATTAAGTTTAAACTACCAGATGACACTCCGTCGACGACGGCAATCGAAACAATGAGTGATAATCCATGAACAGTGAACCCCGTGAAAGAGATACAACCACATACCCGACTCAAATTCTTTCCCTTATAATACCTCTGTCTTGCCTCCACTTTCCCCAGAATCTTCTCTTTTATACCGTGTCATCTTACATAATGACACCTTGGGCTCTCATTGAACATCAAATCCAATGCTCCCATTAACCCCAGTCTCAAGGTTTACTACCACTGCTGGGACAAGGTAGGGCAAGCAGTGCAGCCCAAATCTCCATATATTTGATAGCTTTCACCCCCTTACGAGCCCTTTCACTTTGCTGCTAGAGATGATGTTTCCTCGCCAGGCTACCGGCAGTACCGCATCGTTCTACTTCCATATAACTTCACCTGCAACCACGTTCCCCATCAACCTACCGAATTCCAAATTCCGAGGCCACCACCTCATAGGACCCAAAATTGCTATAGACCTATTCATCCTTCCAGTGAAAGAGGACTTTTCCTCGGTTCCAATCACCTGGCGATACCCATTCCGCCGATTGGGGAAGCAAGCCACAGAATAAATCCAAACACCGGAAGCGAAGGGAACCCCCTATCCCCCGAATTCCCGAGAGAAACGAGGAAAAACAGGACTCTCCAAGCACCCAGTATGTACCTATACTCTCCCGAGCAGACGGTATCCGTCCGGAGTCGTCAACCGCTATAATACTATAGTCAAATAATATCTCAACCAAGCCATCGATACCACCTACCCCCCCACGAGAGAAAAATACAACTATTCAAACACTTCTATCTCCAATCCTTCCAGACAGTATTACCATACAGTACCAACCTCGGCAAACCCTCTCTCCAAAATCCTCAATATTTTCCGGATCCATATCTAGGCGCCAAGACATTAAACCCCCCCATCACCCTCACTTAATTACAAAACCAGTCGGTTGGATGATGTTTCCTTCGTCGCGAAATTTACCGCAAAACGTGCCTTGGCGGCGCCGGCCGCCCCCGCAACCACGGCCATCGGGTAAATAAACGCACTGTAAGGACTCCACGGTCTAGTAGCAGATCTCCCGCTGATGTCCCTTTTCTTGGGCAATTGTGATACCCGCAGTTTACCCTACCAGTGTATTGAATTCCTCCTCTGGGGTTTTTCTGCACTGACCCAGCTCTTCCAAAAACTCTTCCTCCCTCCCTCCCTTCCCACCGTATTAAATCTCCCAACCCCACCCCGAAAGTAAAAAAACAAAAAATTCCCGAGTACAGCACCACAGCAGCGTAGCACCTCCCAACCGAAGCAAATCATCTCCCGGAATCAATCAATATACCCATTCACAAGTCACTTTCTCCACGACCGAGGGAAGGAAATTCCGCTCGAGCCCCCCCCAACCCCCCAACCCCGACCCCCCGTAGATTCCCCACAAGTATCAAACCACACTCTACCCTAAGCGCGCACGCAAGAAGCAAATTCCCCGCCACGAAGGAAAGCCAAGTGAAGTAAGGACTCCATTCCGTCGGGGTGATTCCATTTCATGCGGCGATATAAATAGATCTTGTTTTTCTCTTTTGTTTTGTTTTTCTATTCACTTTTCTCTTTTCCCCTCTGGTTTCTAAAACTCCGCAAAGAGAGAGGGAGGGATATGGCGCCACAACTCAATGCATTGGGAATGGTGAATGAAGTGTGACTTGGGAGGCTTTCTTTATTTTCTATCTTTCTCTTGGATTTGCCGATTCTTGGGCTAGTGGGTGGGGGGGAGGGGGGTTGTTGGTCGGGGGGGTGGAGGTTGAAATAAGGTGAAGAAGGTACGGATGGGTTATTTTTGTCGTGAGTATGCTGTCCTAGCACTATCCTCATAATATTAAAAGGTATCATAGTAAAATTATATATTCTCTTGAGCAGTGGTAGGAATTTCACACCCAGGGGTATAGTTATCCCCACAGCTCGCTTGTTTCAACACAACCCCAAACCCTGCATCTCTACAGTACCCTTACTGCACTGTGCACAACAAAAGCGCAGCTGTAACAGCGTAAGAACCTAATCTCCTCTCCAAAGCATTGAATGCACGAGTGAGCAGTGGGACAGTCGATCCGGGACCTTCCCCCACACACCACCCGCCATTCGCCAGCGAAACAGAGGCCCGCGCTCCCGCCCTCAATGCAAAAAAAAAAGATATTATACAAGTACTGTAACTCCTGACACAAACAAACCCGGAATTCTCCGGCGGTTATTATAAAAAGATCTACAATAACATGCAAAAACTAAAGCGAACCCACTTCTGCGACGAGGGGATAACCTCTTCTTCCCGGCAATCATTCCCTCACGAGCTCAAAGGCATTGAAACTCGAGGCCCATTTTAGTCCCTTTACTATCGCTTGAATTACTCTAGCCGAGGTTTTTTGGTTGCACTGGACTTCACTCGGTCGTTGCCCCCCCCCCCGCCCCGGCTAATTAAAGAGACAGGGAAAGCGTACTGCAAATATGGAAACCAAGGGGACTTGGGAATTCTGTTTTCCGGGGAACGAGCTGTCGCAAATTACTGGCTTCCGTGGATCCCCCGTGCGTGGCGTTACCGGGAGTGCGGTATCCTGCAGGCTCAGAAATTGTGCTGTATCATGCTTGAGGGAAAGTTTACGAGAATAATTACAGCTCGCCAAAAGCATAATTAATAAATAATATGGAGGGCAGACGCCCAATTCTGCGCCAAGCCGAGCCGGACACTAGGTAGATTACCCTACAATGCTGAGTGTAGAAAACGCACCTGGCACCCGGGTTGTGTTTCTTCCATTTGCAAGCGCGATCTAGGTCATTCCGTCATATCGCATCTTACACATATGTACCGCCCTAGAGCACTAGCGCTGAGAGTAGGCGCGACTCAACGAGGAGTAGGCGTTAGCCGCCGGAGAAAGCTTGTCGCTGAGCGATAACTCTAGAGTTTCCTTATGGGTGGCAATCAATCCGGTGTGAGTATATTATCTGGAAATAAGGACGCTTCCCGGGAACCTGGGATGAGCTGAAAGACCAGCTCTGGTACTGTCTTATGGTGTTCCTGTGTCTAATTCCGTATAGATAGATATAGAGAAAAATAAAATAAAATCGCGCACCTACATCTTAGATCTTCCCGGGCTCCCCGGCGGTAGAAAATCGAATAGCTGATAGTCAGATAGATCAGAGAACAGGGGATAGAGGGCATTGCCGGTGCAGGGAGCAGGAGAAGGTCGGTGCGCCGACTTCGAAACAATTTGCCTAAGTGACTAAGACCACGTCTTTGCTCCTTGTCCCCTCCCGGGTACGGGATGAAACTACCACCCTTACTATTTAGATAGGGAAAAAGTACCCGCTAGAAAGCCTTGCGATTCACCAAACCACTGACGTAGTCAGGAGCGAGTCAGAAGGCATGACTCCCCACCGCTCCATCGCGTCTAACACCCGCCGCCGCCGCGGCGGGAGGGTGGACAAAAACGGGATTGAGCAATTATATCCACCACCGCCACCTGAACGATTCGCCGTTTACCAGATCGGATGCTCCCTGCAGATGTATGTAGGTACGTAGGTATGCAGGTATGTACGATGGTGAGATTTGCCAGCACAGAGGGCACAGCATAGCCGGAGGAGCAGTTTGATGGAAGCCCCGACGATGGGTGGAGGTAACATGATACCTGCTACCTATCGACAATCTGCGCGTGATATAATGTGACAAAGATGGCTCCTACAGCCTCGCCGTGAGGCTCCCACTTGAGGCTCCGAAGAATGCTAGGCGGAGGAGGAGGAGTGGGGTGGTGGTTGTTTGGGGAAGCTATTATCTTCGGGTAGTGGGGCTGGCCGGTTAGTGGAAGCAGAGAAGACCTTGAAAGGGAAGTCCATGAGAGAAGGGTATTTCCCACGACTTTATCAGACACCATGATGAGCAGAGAACCAGTTAAAGAGAAGTAAAAAAGAAGAAAATGCAAGACATACCGTGAAGGCATAAATTTGAAAACCAGGTATCGAGGCGGCGCAACCTAAATCACATAACTTACCTAACATAACATCGTCACTTGTTTTCCAAAGAAAGAAAGAAAGCGAGAGAGGGAAAAAATCCAAGACGAATTTTCTCGTCATTCGCGGGGGTATGATACCTCTTTTTTCTTTTTCTTTTTCTTCTTCTTTCGTTGCCTGTTGGTATGTGGGTACGATAAGTAGGGTGGTACCCGCGTCTTGTGGTGCAAGTTTCACAGCCCTTCCACGGCTCAGCGGGTATTTCATTGGTCGTGTTGAACGTCGTGCATCGATCGCATGAATTTCAACTCCCAGCCCTGTCCGGCTTTACAAGCTCGCTCGCGAAAAAAATGCTAGCTCCGCTTGCTCGCGCGTATTGGTATAGCCAGGCGGACGGGCGCAGCACCGGGTAGGAATTGAGCATCGCATCGCACAGTACCGAAGTCTATTCCCATTGAACAGAATCGGTCTGGTTTGGTTCGTCTGGCTGTCAGCAGGTTGGTACAGTAAGGTAGCGGGGGTGTCGGGGATGGAGCGGTGGAGGGATTGAGTGATGGGGTGGTGGTGGGCAGATAGTAGATCGCATAAGGTGACCAAGCCTTTTCCCCTTCCACAAGTCCTAAGCTGGGGAGATCAAAAACATTATCCACGGCAATCGGTCAATATTGATAGCCCCGAGTGAGTGAGTTAGCGCCACAACACCCGCCTTCCGCTCTATTCCACAGTTATCATCGCCCGTTTACTCGAGTACTCGTATTGATTCATCCATCCGCCACTCCCATCACCCCTTACTTCATGTACTCTGGTCACAGCTTTGGTTATGATACGTTTCCACTACCCATCCAATAATCCCAGTATTCATTTGCCCGCTACTATACTTAACCTGAGGAGAAAACCTGTTGCAGAAAAAGCACCTTATCCTGTTTTTAATTTATATCTTACTAAAAATTTCACAGGGTTTGGTTTATTTTAGCCTAGCTCGCGACAGTTCTAAGAAATCCCACCAAGTTTAAGGCTTCCCATTTTTTGCCCATGGAGAGATACCCCGTTAAGTGTTCTTCTCGGTCCGCCAGCTGGTGTTCCCGGACTGTCGGCCGGTCGCGGTGTTTCTCCGACAGGGGATACTGACGTTTAGTGGTTAATGCATGATGGGTTGGTGCTTTGTCGCGGGAGAGCCGCGAACTCTGCGCGCCCGGGGGCTGTGTAACCATACCTGGTCTGTTATCGTTTGACTTCACATGTTTACTCATCCGTTCAGTTACCTGCTCGCTTGCTCGTTCTCAAGTAGGAGTGCTATGCTCTAGTTTCCTTCCCTTTCCTCATCTTTTTCTTTTTTATCAATGCTATCTACTGCACCTTTTTTTGCACCTTATTTCACCCACCTGCGTACTTGCTCCCGGGGTAATGAGCGCATGCATAGTTGAACACGATTAGGCACATCTGAATCTACGATTGTTGACATGCGTGTCGATAGCCCGGCGCGCGTTCCGTAGCAACCATAGGATTCTCGAGACACACAACACTGGAATGTGGGCATAACTTATCATATCAAAGGCAGTGGTAATATACGGCACCGGGAAGCAAGCAATGGTCAGACTCCAAAATCCGGGGGAGAACAGGATTGGCCGGTGGTGGTTTCCGGGCTGGGAGCACTGTTTCTATTGAGGAATGTTGTTTTATCTCGTTTTGAAAGGGGGTGGTTCTATCTGCTACGGCGCGGCAAGTGGCCGTTGGATAGGACCCAGCATACTAGGGTAGTTTTCTCGGGCAGCGGCGGGTGAAGAAACTTTCGCGATGCAGGCTGTGAGGCAGTAATTGAATACTGTGGCTGATGCTACTAGTAGTGTGGTAAGGCATTGCTAGACAGCACTGCACCGTATTATACAAGACCACCGGTATCGATTACAGGAAAGAGAGTAGGGTAGGGAGAAGCATATCCGGATATTTCGATCCATTTCTGGCTCTACTCCCGCGATTGTGATCAATTCAGTTGCAGTAATAGAATGGCACGCCAGAGAATGCAGTACCACAGCCAAAGAGGAATGACTGGGCTGAGGCTTCACGTGATGCCGTGTCAAGCCACACTCCTCCACCTGTTCGCATCACCCCCACACATGCCCCTCCATCAATTGATCCATCCATCCGGCAACCGTTGACCAATCCACGGGTTGACACCGTACCCTACCCTACAGATCCCCAGCCCCAGGCCAGCCTAGCCGATCGCCCATATCCCGTCTTCTATGACAACTCGATGCGACGCAATGTGCCATGCGATGCCATGCGGTGCGATACAATGCGGCACGCCGAGAACATGTTGTACAGTACTCTGCGGTACAGTACAGAACGGTAGCACTAACCCTTCCACCGCCCAGAGCCAACCAAGCCCAAGTCAAACCATCTCTTTATCCGCCACAAGGGCTAAGCTCTAGCCTGCTGAAGAGTAACCACAACAATCCACGATTCCTCCCTCCCTCACTCCCACCCATCCACTCCAATCCATCTGCCACAAAGAATACATGACAAGGCAAGACAAGGAAGACAAAGCCAAGTTACCTTCACGAAAAAAAAAAGAGGTCACCAACTAAAATAAGCAATATGAAAAATACGCTATCAAAACTTTGCTTCAGACCTACGCAACAAAAGCCCCTTGTAGCGAGATTCATTCAGCATGATAATGGATCATTTGAAGGCTGAGATTGAATGCCTCCCGCTTTGTTCCCTGCAGAGTGCGGGTACCAGTACTCCTACTCCGGGGTTGATAATCATTTCTGACTGCCCTCCAGTAAGCTGGTCTCACTCCCTGGCGGAGGACATGTTATGTTACCATACAGTAAATTACTATCCCGTATTGCCTCCCCAAATTGAAGATCGCCATACCGCGCACCGTAGTACAATACTGAACAAAAGAGGAATAGGGGTATCGCATTAACTCCAATTAATCAGCCGCAAAGCTTCTTAACCTACGGTTAGTCGGGCGTTTTGGGAAATCTATATGACTCTATCCTATATGACGAGCTGATTGCTGCCTTGCTGCCAATATGTGAGTACCGGTAGCGGTGGAGACTTCTTCATAGAAAACAGGGATAGCTGACCAGTAAAAAAACCCCTGCCTTGTACTCTGCTGTGAGAGCTCGTATATCCACCATGTCCCTCAGGCCTCTAAACCTCCGCACTGGGAGACAGACACCTCTAGAATGGTTGGGGTTTGCCTGACGCGGTGTAGCTTGAGCGACCCAGATCCTGTTAATCTCATCAACTAACTTTAGTGCTCGTAATTTTGTTGATTTGCTCGTCTAAGCCTATCTCAGCCGAGCTCAGCGCTCATATGATACCAGATTGTATGGGCAAATGCGGTGATTTGAAAATCCGGCCACTCCGGATTGCCCTCACCAAAATTAACCACACTCCCGGGCGAGCACTAATGGAATTCCTGGCCCACCAAAAGCCAACTTTGCAGACTTTTATCCATGCTATTCAGCGTTCCCTAGTGGTAATAGTAAGCTCTCCATGTCGCATCTTACTGTACAGCACACTTCTAAACATTAGGAACCAGAGAAGACATGCATGATTTTTTCTTCTCCTGAACCATCGGGAAAGAGAAGCTGTGAGAATAGGGGATGGGATCCAGAGGAGTCTCATCGTAACACTGAACAAAGGGGGTAAAATTGAGAGGGAAGGAAGAGGGGATAGAGTTTCCTGTGCTACCGGAATGCATAATAATTTGTGCGGGACCGTAGAAGCACTTGCTTACTTCAGAAAGTCTGGCCTGATCGTGAGGGCACACAAGTGCTTTTTTTTGTGCTGTATCATTTGTGTGGTGCTTTCACAACAAGCACCGATACCACTACTTCGCACAACTGGAGCACACCGTTCGGCCTATACTGCACCGAATTGGAGCCCTGATGTTTATCCCATTTATCCTTTTTCATCCACGACATATAATGCCGTACTCAGTCTTTGAGAGAGTGCACAGGATTAGACAAGAGATTGGTTGAGGTGTCTAGCGGCGAGTTTGAGAGAGGGTTTCCGGGTGACGGGGATGGGCATTTTGGGGAGTGTGCGATCCTCTAGAACTTGTGAGTTTTACCTCGAGGGTGTTTTATTAGCGGCTTATTGGGCAAGGGAACGGAAGCCTTATGTCTGCTAAGGTGATCGTGGCATGCGGCAAGTTGGTTAAGGTGAAGGGTCCAGAGGGTTTGCAGGCAGCAAGTAGTGGAGGTGATATCCCCCGAGAAGACCTCCGAGTGAAGTCTTCGGAATGCTCAACATCAAAGCAATTCAACCTGACATCTTTGCCACAAAACATAGCATAGGCACTGTGTCCATTCCCTTTCAGAATACCTTACCATCCCCCCTTTCCATCCCGGATTCCATCCACACTACCGGCCAAGAGAAGGAGAGAGAAAGAGCTATAAAAAAAGAAAGCGAAACCATCATCATTCTCCCCAGCTAACCACTCTCTATCTCTACGACGCCGCTGCATAAAGTTAGGACGTTGAAGGATTCCAGTCCACGGGGCGCGCTGTTGGATGGCGCAGATATTGCTAACTTTTTCTTTCGTGCTAAGCTAGTCCCAGTTCCTTTGAATGGCTGACTGACCGGCCGACTGATTACAGCTTCGTTGTTAGGGTCGTGTGAATATGACATCCAAAATGAACAAGTGGGCGCCAATGCTGTCTGCCTCGTTTCCCTTTGTCTGTAGAATCGCCAGCTCCCTTCCATTCATCACCGACGGGGATTGCTTCCAGCCTGCCACCAGCCCCGATGACCCAATGCTGTCTCTCACGGAACAATACACGAAAATAAACCTGCTCCGAGAGGCCGGGGGTGGGAGTGGTGGCAGTCATGATGGGGGGGCACGTTTTGAAACACTATTTTTTTCCCCGTTTTACCACGCTGGATGGGATGGATGGAGCATTCACGCATTCCTTCGCCCATGGGCTCATTTTGTTTATTTTGTTGTGGAGGATGGGATAATTCTGGTCAAGCAGCTCGATAGATTTGTTTGCGGCGGTCGGGAACACCTTCTATATCAACGGTGATTAATTCCTCTCATTCTTCTTCGACGTGTTTGGGCTGTTGCTTGGCGCGCGTCCGGTGCCGCACGATAAATTCGCAATTGTCCGGTGGAGTCCACAATTGTGATGCTGTAGAAAGCAAGTGAGGCTCTGAGCGAGTTTCCTTTGCCGCGCAGAGGTGGCAGGTGTATGATGGGGATGGGAGGTGGAGGGGACGGTACGGGTAAATTCTATTTGGGGTGGCAGTGTAGCATATTTCCTAGACGAGGGTTTAGACGCGAGTTTCGCCACGATTAAGCGCGGAGGGATCGGTAGGTCCCATTAACTAGGTTACGGATAACTTATTATAGTGGAGGGGGGGGGGTCTGCGCAAAATTACTCCATGATACAATCATGGTGAATTGGGCTCTGGAGTCTAGCGCCGATTCAACTATATCTGTGTGTTACAGGCAACTGGAAGACATTAACGTACTGTGCTGTAGTATAGTTTCTTTTTTTTCATTTGCTTTTCTTTTCTCTCTTTTTTCCTTTTTTTACCTTTTTTTTTACCTTACAGGTTTTTAAGAACATTGGCCTGGGTAGTTCAGACGGCCGCAGCAGAGACAATTCATACCCTCTATTGTGGGACCGACCTTTTCATGTTTGCCTGAAAGTCGCCGTGAATATAAACCTACCCCGATATCTCATCCTCCTGAGAATCCAGTATAACAGTGTTACAAGGAGCGGTATCACAATTTCTTCCCCCACCTCCCCGCCCGCCTATTTCTTCTCCCTTCCATCCTCCCGTTGAAGACCGGCCCTGCCTATCAGTCCGTTGGTTGGCGACTCCCGGCAATTCTCAAGAGAGACGAAAGACACTCCAGAGCACGAGCAGGAAGCACAGAACATACAAGCAGACATAGAGAGGCTACCTTACCCGCGCATCGATAAAACAAGCAGGGGGGGGTCACGGGCACAGACTTGTTTTCACTTGCACGGGGTTAGTACGCCACCAATACCATACTCCTTTGTCAACACAACGTGTCTTAGAGTTATCCTGGATAGGGTCTCGAGAAAAAGGAAGGAAACCATAATAATAATAATAAGAGGGACTACCGTCCGCTAAGCTGGGGGAATAAAGACTCCCGTCTCGGTACAGACAGAGCTTGTACTTCCAATCTTTTCTATCTTTTATTTCTCACGGCAACTTGAACCACGATTATCTACGACACTCCCTTATTACTCTTTCTCGCCTAAACGTCTTCTACGCTCATTGCATATCTCCTCCGTTGCCTACCACGGTACCTCTTTATTCACTTGGCTCAAAACGAGTTTTTCTATATACCCACAATATCCAATTAAAGTAAGTTTCCACATATCGTCTCCACTTCCTGCTACTTGCTATGCGGAAGAGCGCAGTGCATTACAACCTGGAAATTGCCCTATCCCGTTCCCCACTAAAAATATTGTCAAATCTAACAATCTCGTCATTAGAAGCTACATCCTTGTAAAGTCGCGCCCAACCAACCAAGCAAGCTCCACCAAGCTTTTCAGAGCTAGAGCAAGCCCGAAAATCCACGGCCGCCACCATCACCAACATTTCTCGTCTTTCGTTCTGCCACTCTCTACCGCGCAAGTACTATAAACCGGGGGGGAGAGAAGAGAAAGCAAGCACCATATATTCCTCCCCAGAGATAGCCACAGAAATACCTCGAACGATCACTTATTTTCCAACGCGGGGAGGGGGGGAACGAGAGGGCAGTTTCAATTAATTCCTAACGGTAAAACAACCGAAAGAAGGAACTAGGATTTCGTTTTTTTGATCTTGAAAAAAAAAAGAAGGCCGTTTTTGGTTGCTTAAGAACCCAAGCTTATGCTATCTATCGCGGGAATGTTAGGGCCCGAAACCCTCGTGGAACCTAAGAAATCTCCAGGCGGAGTGCAGCAGCAGATCCCCCCATTGCCACGGTCTTCTCCTGAATCGCAACCCATACGGGAGCAAGGGAGAGGTGATTCACCGAGGGATAGACAGGGCCTTGGAGCTCTGCTCGAGGCCACAGGCGTTGGGTGTACCTCCAGTCCTAAGGGTTCACAATCACCGCCCCTACCACCACCGCCGACGACAACGAAGATGGCTTCCTCACAAACATTCACACAGCATGGCACAGAGGTAAATACATTCTTCAATTCGTCCCATCGATCTAGCCAGCAGCCCGCGATGACTAATGATTTCCCCAAAAACAGAGCACCCCCGGCCCACCCCTCTTGCGAAAGCTAAAAGCCTCCGCCTCCACGCCCACACCCGTGCCGGTAGAAGGACGGCAGAAGCGAGCACCGCGCCCACAATACACAAAGGAGCAAGAAGATTTCATCTGGTTCTGTCGGGATGACTTGGCAATGTCATGGCGGAAGGTTGTCAAGCTCTATAATGATTATTGGCACCCCTACCAGACCGAGCCGCATATTCGGTCCGAGTCCGGGTTGCAGTCACGGTATTACCGGATCCTAGACTTCCCAATCAAGATCCGGAAGCGGAAGGAGCCTTCAAGGCCGGATTTGGGACTTATACCCTCGACGATCAGACGGTATCCTTGGATGGGGGGTTTGATGGCAGATAGAGAGGGCTATACCGATGGTGTGGAGATGGTTCCGGGGGTCATCGGCGTGGATGGCAACAGCGGCGGTGGTGGTGGGAGGAGCCCGAGCAGGAACAAGAGGAAACTAAGTAGTAGCAGCAACGAGACAATATGCGACGAAGTTCATCCCCCCCACTACAACACCCCTACCCGTTCCGCCAAACGAACCAAGTTTTGCCATTCGAACCGCCCCGCAAGCATCGATCAGCGAAGCCCGGGTAGTCACGAATCCTCCCGGATAACCCCCCCGCCCCCGTCCCCACACCAACAGCCATCCCGCTGCACCTACCCCCGCCCTCCGGATCCTCAAGTGCCCCTTGGCACGCCAATGTCTCCCGACCGCGTGCCTCATCCCCGGAGGAAACGCACCCGGGATGCCGAGGATGAGGGCGAGCCAGGAGCTGAGAGGGAGAAGAAGAGGAGAATTTCGGTTACAAGTTTGTGCAGCTAGTTTATGTAGTCGCACGGGGTAGTGTATTATACACATTCTAGAGTTTTCTATTACCACCTGTCAAATCCATCCGGTATTTTTTTTACGCCCTTTCCTTCCTGTTTCTATTTTCCGTTCCGGTTCCGGTCCTTTTTGGTTTGGCCTTCTTTTTCTTTCTTTCTTGCTTTGTTAGACGCATGTTACGTGGTATCCGTTGGGCGGGCTGTTTTTGTTTTTATTTTCTGTTTTGTGTACCTTACTTTTTGTCCCACTTCTGTCCATCCACCTCCTCAAATATCTCTTACATTCCCTTCACCTCACCGCGTTATAGAATTATTCCTTTTTTTCCTTCTCACTCCACTATTTTCTTCTCCTCCTCCTCCTCCTCCTCCTACTCCTCCTCGACCTATCAACCTACACGATAGACATGTATTTCTAGCTCACGACCCCCGGCGTTTGGGCGGCTCCCTGCATTTGTTTTTTCGCGCCGTTTTCCTCCTTTTCCCTCCCCTTTTTCTACCATACACCTTTGATTTATTTTTCCCACCTGTACTGAGTATTCTGGTAGTCAATCACGTTATTCGGAGCTTATAACTTGGCATAAGAGTTGAGTGTCGCACCGCATCGGTCCCCGGGGATCTGTTTGGTTGTGTTGAGGATACAGGAGATGTAAGGTAAAATAATGTGACTTGGCCTTCTCTAAATAAACCGCACTTGTACGACTGCCGATGCAGGTAAAGTTCCATACAGCGGACTTATTATGTAACGAGGTGTGATCTGACATGATATGGGATGGCATGGGAGGCCCGATGGAACATGCACGACGTGCATGACTCGTGGCATTTCATAAACGCGAGCTCAACGTGGTTCAGGAACTGGGAAGGGAAGGGGAGGGAAAGGGGGGGGGGGCGTGAGTGGTGGGTATTTTCTTTCCTTTTTTTCTTCTTCGTTAAATCCATGGTTTGATTTGAGATCTCATACTTTGTACGAGCTTGGCAACAAAAGAAACGTGCCGCAGCACACCTCCCCCCCCCGTTCTTCCCGAGCGGGCCACCGGGGGTTTCCAGAAACAAAACTTCAATCTTTCAACACTCACCTGCCGGTACGGAACAACGAAAGAATAGGAAAAAAAATTCGGAGAATCCATTTTTTTCTTGATGGAGATTTTCAACAGAGGGGAAGATCCGGAGGTTAATGGCGGGCTAGAGGAGGTTATTCTTACCACAAAATATGGGGTTCGGAAGGGGGTTGGGATCCACGCCAAGCCTGCTAATTAATTTATGCGAGCAAGCAAGCAAGCAACCACGCGAGTCGGTCGCCCCGTTGATATCTTTAATTAGGATTTACAATCGGACTGGAGATGAAAATTGGGAGGAGATGCGCAATCAGAAACTGCCCCTTCCCCCGCCCCCCTCAATGCATGCACTCTCGCATCCATCCACACGAAGGGTTTTCGCATGACGGGTTTTGTTCGTGGCTGTTTTTGGTATCGTAGATCTTTGAGGTTCGGAGTTTTGAAAATGGTGGAAAATCGAGGAGGGCATTTCCTTGTTTGCGGTATCTCGAGGGCATTTCGTGGGATGAGGTGCAGTAACGGACGGTGCTATTATGGATTCTGGATAGCCGTTGTAAGCTGGGGGAGGGGGGGGGTTCCACACCAGGTACGATACGGTAAAGGAGGAGGAGGCCAAAACGAGATGAAGGGGGGTGGGAGGATAATATCGCGAAATGGAAAAATGATGTGATTCAAAGGGGAACCCGGTTCGCGGACTCGCACATTCGAATAAAGAGGGAGGGGGGAGGAGGAGGAGGAGGAGGAGAGGTTTGCACCCTTACGCCGAAAGGAAACAAGTGAAGAGTGTAGTGCTGTTCCTTAGTCCGCCGCATCTCCGTTTCGGAGGGAGGCTGCAGGGAAGGCGGATAAGCGGCCAGTATATACTATACTCGAGTACTTGTACTTTCTTTGAGTAAATGAAGCTCTTGAAGTTGGTGGAGAAGTGCGCCAAGTGAAGCGAAGCTTAACTTCTATATCTCCAGACATCTACGAGTACTTTATCGTAATAATGAACCGATGCGGCTCCGGGGAGAGTATTACTCAGCGCTGCACTATTCCGAGATTCCCCGACATCGGCTCAATGGTCTGGAGGTGCACGTGACGACGAGAATAGTGAAGCATCTCGTAGAGCACTAGCATAAACGCGCTTCTTTTTCTTTTCCTCTCGCTTGCTTGAGAATTTAGGGATAGGTTCTGCATACGGCAGGGCGAATGTACTGTTTGTGTGGAAAAAAATCAGAGGTCTACAACCAACAAGACCTTGATGTGCGGTTGCAACCGGGGATCACTGACGCCCCTTATTCTCCGAATATAATAAAATAGTAAAGGAAAGTGTATACTTAGCAATATAGGGCATTTTCCTAAATAGCAGTTAGAATAAAGTGAATTTCTGCTTATTTTCCCAATGTATTTAGTTGCTTTTCCTTTGTTTGTGATAGCAAAAGGGGACATTTCACGGTATCAATTTGGACGCTGTGGAGGGAAAGTGGGGGGTCCAGGTGCATCAGAAGCAAGATATAAAGGGCCCGAAGGGCTCAGAATATGTAGGTTGACTGGATGTAAAGCACAGACACGCTTCATTCAGACACTGGCTCTATATGTCGGGAGAAAAAGGTTTTTTTGCCGATGCCGGCTGGCCTTCCAGGATTACCAAAAAGGACCAGTGGCAGGTAACTGCTACTGTTGAAGCAAACCCAGAGGTTTCATTACCACAAATTACTGATACCTTAACTGATCTCAATATATGTCATACAACACTGTAACAACAGCTTGGATTCAAGCTCTGAACACCCCCACAAAAAGCTCTATCTCAATGTTATTCATAAAGTTCAATATAAATTCTTGTCATAGGAATCTTAGGTGGACAAGTGAGTGCTGGAGGAGATCAGTATGGCTAGAGCTGTCTCCTGTTGAGTATTCAACATACAAATCTGGCCGTAAGGTGCAGATTTAGTTCAGAGAAGAACTACTGGAAAAAGATTTAGCACTTACCTTCTGATCAGGGTGAATTATTGTAAACTCTTGGACTGCAGTTACATATAACAGAAAAACACCACTTGCTCGGTTCAGCAAGCGCAAACCTCTAGGAGAAAGAACAAAGGGATTGGCTTGAACTTGGTGCTTCTCAGTATGCAAATTAGATTTTTGTCAAGTACCTGGCGCATTTTCTATTCTCAAGTGATAAGCTAATCAGCAAGTTCCAAGTAGTGAAAGGTGATGCCAAATACCATAAGGGTAGCTTGAATTAAGACAATTGCTTCCAGCCATGGTGTCCGGAAGCTTTATATGTCTTGCCAACACCCTGACGTTAATCTGATTCAAAACGTCAGCACCTGAGCAAGCAATTTTCAGAAGATGAGCTAGCTAGGCCTCATACTGAGGATGAATTATGGGATAGGGTGAAGGAGGAATTGAAGGCTATAGTACCTCAAAGTACTATTGATAGATTGGTTGATGGGATAGGTACTCTTGCAATAGTGGATAAGAACAGAAGTTATATAATGTGGTAGATAGTAACGGACACCATATGACTTCTAGTAATTCCTCGAATATTTTTCCTTACATGGACATGATCATTACTGGGTTTTACAATAATAGGTGCCTAAAATCAGGGGATGCGGTACATCGTTGGTCCCAAGACATGGCCACATATATACCTGCCCTGTTACGAGATTTGCGGAAGCGAGTGTACGCTACGCCTGCCGTGCGGTGCTATCGTAGTTCTCTCACTCCCGGTGTTCTTTTTGGGTGGGGAATAGGAACTTCCGACGAGGCAAACTCGCTCCACTTTTCACGATCCCACAGTCAGGTCAAGCGAGATAAAAATTAGAGGCAAACAGCAATGAAAATGTATGGAAAGTGGGGGTTGGTTGCGGATGGTTGTGTCTTCTCCTCTGCTTTTCCTCCTCAAATACCCCTTTTCCTATGGAGCTAAGCTAACAAAATAACATTATCAAACATTCACGATGTTTTCCGTTCTCCAGCCTACTTTTCGCCATGGCCATCCACGTGACCGGCAGTGCCTGGACACGGACGGAGATTAGAGGCTGCACTAGCTGGATGGATTATTTGCCCTTGGCAAGATTAAGTCTGGCAACAGACTCAACCGCATGTGCCCTCAACACTTAATCGAATACTTTAACTACTATGCATATAGAGACCGCTGCCAAGGGGGTGGCCTTGAAGAATATACCACTTTCGGAGCCAGTTCGGACCACCTGAACAGCACTACACAGCTCGCTAGCTGACTAGCAAGAGAAATCAGGTTTGATTTCCTGTTTGCTGTGATGCTTTTTCGTCTTTTTCTTCCACCTATAGTATAACTCGGTCCTAATTTTATCCACTTCCCCCTTGGCAAAGGTCTCTATATACACTGTGGTTCCGGTATCACAATAACTTCATGTGAATACTATAGTGAGAATAAAAGGCTTTTTTACCACATCCGGTATCCCTCGAGGGAGAAACGCAAATATACAGGCCTCAGTATTAATATTCGTTACAGTTGCGGTTGCTATCTCAGTCGCCATTGTGGCCGCCATGATGGTTTGAATTTTGCCGGGGGATCGTGGTTGTGCGGCAGGGAGGCGTCTCACGACTCAATCTCACCCGGAGTACAGGGCAGAACCCGAATCAATAACCGGGGTTAAATCACCAGCGATCCACACGGGAAGCCATGTTTCAGATTGGCGAGTTACCGGCCCAGATCGGAAAGGGCTGTGGGGGGAGGGGTGGGGTCTAGACTCCCCGGAGGTGAAACAATAGGAAAAAGAAAGGGAAAACGGTAAAAGATGGAATCGAGGCTCGCTATCCTACTTCTTACCTGCTTGCTGAGGGATCATACTTGCTGTGAGCGATGTGGGTTTCTCCTACCGGAGCCTAGAACACGAGCATACCGTGTGCGATATGTAAACACAAACGAAGTTATGGTGCCGATCGACGAAAAAAATATTCCAAGATCTGAGACCCGTTGCACCGTGACATGATCTGCACCCAAGTGCCGGCAGTAACAACACTAGTGATGTTTGATGAAGGAGGGTTGTGCTTTTTATGCTGGAGGAACGGACTCCAAGCGAGTCTAGTAGGTGTACTCGGGTATGGGCGTGGGTGATCGGACAGACAGGGATTGGGAAACCTATGGGGATACATAGATTTTTAATCCCTGTCTGTCCCGACACCATTGTCCATTTCCAAGTACTAGTACTGGATGTGAGGGGGTCATGCGACGTGTGTCTTACCAGCAAGCAGGGAAATGGGTGGCGGTCGGCATCGTCGCGGGTGCTGTTGTTGCTGTTATTGTTATTGTTATGCCATCTGCGCTCGCTTCTTCTGCGTTTAAGCTTTGCAACCACCCCGTGACACGGCAGTCAAGCTCCTGAAGAATTTTCGTGATCCTCAGCTGCAGTAACAAATTCCGCGAGACTGTTGGGATGACGATTGCAATTAACTTAGACCAGAGGACTTTACAGTCGCAGGCAGTTATAGTGTCATTCTGCACGAAGCAACCAATGCCCAAAATCACACGAACGGATATTTCCTCTTTGCATGTGTTGGGCGATCACCGATTGGGGGGGGCATGACGGCTGACGTGTTAATGGTGATGACTGAGAAATTCGCACATTGCGGCCTATGGTGCGCGGAGTTTTTCCGTCGTGTATTCACGATACTACTATCATACTAAGAGACATCTGTGAATATAGCACTCACTCGCAGATTCTAAATTTTGGCAGCGGTCCCGTGTGATTGCGACTATACCGTAGTGTGCGGAGAGCGGTGGATGACGGAGAAGGGTATCCGGCCAGGCTCCAAAATGAATTCTCCAAAGTAGGGTAACAAAAGTTACACCAGTTACCAATCCGTGTTGGTTACCCCTCCAGTTCTCGCCATGTCGGTTGCAGGCTGCTCCTTTAGGTCCATTCAGCATATTATATCTATCTCATAAGCATGCGCGTGTGCGGGGGAGTTGCAGATCAGGCTTCTGTCGATCTCACATCAGTTTTCCATGGCGCCGGCGCAATTGTCTCCCATTGAACGGACTGCAGGTCAGGATAGAGGGGCCCGAGTTCCCCTCCTGTGGTGATGCGAAGCATGCATGCTGTACTCGAGTACTGACACTCCATTTCGTTCTCCGCACATTCCCTCACAGGGCGAAACCGCAGCTATAATACTCGTACAATATTAACTCATAATCCGGGGATCAAATCGTAGAATTCTTCAGAAGAGTTACCCTACTCTCACATGTTTCAATAGTACTCGAGTATATACCCAGAAATATTGGCGTCCTCTACTCTTCACGCGTGCCAAGACTTCCTGTTCCCTCCGGAACGCGCCAGTCGCATGCTCCAGGACCAATTCGGGCATCGGGAACTCAGGTTGGAGAGTTGGTAAAGTCGATTGGAACTACCCATCACATGACATGACAATAGCCGTTGAGTAAAACGAAAGGTTGTATTGTTGGTGCGGATACTTCCAGGTTGGCTGCCGAATTCACCAGAGCACCTCCTCCCCCGCCTCATGCGCGAAAATACAAAAATGATAATCACCAACTCGTTGGTGTTGAAATTTTCCTACTTTGGGCTTAATTCTGGGACGACAACTGGCACAGAGAATAGAGTTGGACTAGTGTGCGCTAATTTACTTATCGTCACCCTCGCCCTATGCAAGCGGTAACCGTCTCTCGCCTGTTTACAAGTTGGTGTTTTTTGTTGCGCGAGTGATGTTGTGTGGATCGCTTAGCTTGATCTGTTGTCACTTATCTCGCTAGATGATGCTATCCCGGTATACAACACTGGAATCTAGTGCATTCCACAGGGGGTTGGAATAACTGGAATGTTCAGCAAATAACTCTCGGAATGAAAAAGAAGAAAAAAAAATGGGTGGTGTCGCTCTTTGCTGGGCGCCACACACCCCCGGTCGGGAGGTGAACTTTATGCGAGATTGTTTGGGACCTATGGGATCGTCGGATGGAGGGGGTCATGGCCTCTCGCTCGATGTACTCTCACCGGCCGTTGAGATCCGTAAATGCTGAGGTTCTTTTCAAAAGGTGAGGCTTCTAGAAGCTCTCGTTGGGCTCCGGCATATCATCTACGGTGGTGTAACTGGTGGCGCACTGCATGGGGGATGGGGGGTGATGCCTGTATCACCCAAGGAACGAATGCGAAAGTGCTTATTTGGGATGAAAAGTGAAGGATGTGCGTTGGTGTATGAGTATGGAGAATATGATTAGGGGAAAAGTGGAGGCTGTCGGGTGAATTCCTGTGCGGTGCTCTGAACCTGGCTAGCGGTTATATCAGCGCCCCTTACTTTGGCGTGGCTGCAGCTGTTCTGTTCATGTTGGGGGGGAGATTGGTGGCTTTCTCCTGGGCATCGGTTGTTCTGCAGTGGATATTTATGGATTCTTGACAAGGCTGTAGTTCATGGGTTCTAGATGACACCTTTGGACGACTCCATTTCTTCGCCATATAAGCAGGAAGGGGGAAAAAAAAAAGAAGATAAGCAATGCGTGAAAGAGTTTCACGCATTGGAGGTGAAGGCCATCGTCAAGTTGTGATTGGCTAGGGTATCTGGTGTATGATCGATTGACCCCGCAGTGCTAACGAGCGTGCATGTTTTGTCTAACGCTTCTTGGCTCAGCACCCCTTACATTTGTAGAGCTATATCCAACCCTCGATGGGCAGATTCCTCAACCCTATGGGATCTCGGCTATCTCGCGGCTAATACGCCGTTGGTTCCTCCTCATCCAATAGACACACCAGCAAACATAGGTGCGTCCTGGCTCACCAGCGGCAAACGCGTCTAATTTGTTCATCGCTGTCCTTGGTCTCTTCGCCGCATGCCTTGTCGTCAGCTGCTTACAGCCGTGCTCAGGAGGGTTAAACGCGCATGTCGAATGGGGGTCCCAATTTGGCTCGTGACGCCTTACTGTGGCACGGCTACGCTCGATAAATTTAGGGATCTGAGCACCCACTGCATTGTGGTTAGGGTACCGTCTCTCGGTTTTAGTGTCGTCTTATTATGGTCTGGGCATAAGTTTTGGAGCAGAAGATTTATAAAGGTTCTATTGTCGGCAAGCCAGCGCTTCCCGGAGCACCCCTGGATTGAGGTAAACTTAGGTTGGCTCTCCAGTTGTAGCGTTCTACCTGGGACGAACAACAAGGCTAGATTTCTGAATACTGATCTGCCATAGTGTATCAAATCTGCAGGCAGCTCTAAATAAGGTTAAGGGAGGAAAGGGATGCCAAGAGGGCGTCAATTAAACAAACACCTTTTTGTTGAAACGTCTTCTTTCGACGGATGTCGGGCGGCGTCGGGTTGGAGTTCTTTTTGCAACAGTTCCACTGCTTTACGTGCTGCTAACCTATCCTCACCCTCCCAACCCGAAGAGGAGGAGGAGTCAGGCCTGGGATTCGGACTGATATTGTGATACAGAGCAATCACCAACCCTTCAGCGTACGGGGGTTTAAGTCATCAACAATTATCTCTTCTGCCGGGCCGTGGGAAGTTGGAGCGGTACATGGGTCATTCAGTGAATGGGGGCAGATTGTGCTTCTAGCCGGGTGCAGGGGGTGTGTGAGTGGTTGATCGGCCCAGTCTGACCTGATAGGTAGGTGTTACGATTAGCAAGGAGGCGTTGTTGACTCCTTACATTGGAGTAGTGCAGAGATGGATATCCTTCCTAGATTGACACGAGTACGAGGCCTGGAGATGTGCGCCTCAACTCGCATCTCAACTCGCATCGGCCTGAGGGAAAGAGGGTCGGTGTTGCGTTCTAAAGGCTTAGAAGAATCCCTTTCGTGGGGCGAATGCTGGTTGAGATTTGGATCGCTCGAGCCTTTATCCACAGGTGAGAGACAAGCCTGAAACCGAGCGCGACGACATTCAACTTCTAAATACAGGCCGAATCAAGGCCTGCGGATTGTCCTTGAGCCCGAACGAACTCCGAATCACCACTGGAGGTGGGATACTGTGCTTTATTTTTTATTTTTTTCACTATCACCACAATTTACTGCAGAATAATCTTACTGGTTGACTCACATTGTCGTTTTCTACATAATGGGCATTATTAGGATTATTGAAAGAGGTCGGGGTTGCATTCAGGTCTTAGAAGCAATCTGCGCTTTCTGTTTTGTTAAGTGGACGCCTTGGGCCCGGAGTTCCTACCAGGCTAGGGCCCTGACTTCCCCTTGGGGGGCTGGTGCCGGTGGGGGGATTCGACTGGACAGGAAACCAAGATTATAGCCCATCTAGTACTGAAATTTCGGAGGACATTAGTTTTTGTCAAGGGTGACTGCCTAAAAAATCGAAACCCCTATCACGGCTAAGTTGGTTGTGAAAGTGACTGTAGTCTGCTGTCTGCTTCTACCAAATATTATGAGCGAGACTATACACCTGTTAGGGATGGGACACTCCTGCGGGTAGCTGTGGCGTCACCAGTTAGTATGGCGGATTGGGGGCGTTGAATGGCTAACTGTTGAAAGATGGGTCGCAAGGAGAGCGGGATGCTTACTATGTGGAGCGGGTTTTTGGTTTTCGGGGTTTCCCATTGCAGACTTTAGCCCTACATAAGGGGGTACATTAGTTCAAGCCGAGGTGGTAAGAGTAGGTTCTATGCGCCTTCGGCTTGTCGAAAAGCTTCCATTGAGAGTGAGCGGGATGGTTGGGATGGCGGCCCATTCCGCCGGTTCGGCGGATATTAATGGAACTCGATCCCGCAACCGGGTTATCATCTGTTTAGGGCGAGGGACACTTGCTGCGCACGGTAATAACGTTCATTGAAGCCGTCATAGTGGTCTCTGGAAATTACTACTACCGTAATAGAGGAGAAAAAAGGGCTTAAAAAACTTTGGGGACAGGATCTTTTATCGCTTCCGGAATCCGATTATTCGATGGCCACGAAATAGGAAGGGTGCGGGATTATCTCGAGTCCCTTGGGCTATCATGTTTTCCTCGTAGCGGTGTCCACACTCACCTATCCTCAAATCAAAAGTATTATTTAGCTGCCAGGCGTGATCAGTCATTTTTTGCGTTGGTGCCCATGATGATTCCACAACATGGGCTCAACTGCTGTATCAGTTTGGTCCTTTCGTTCTGTAGGGGTTCTCGGTAGCTCGAGCTAAAAAAGGTTTTTGTTTGGCTAGGATTCTGACTTCTGCATACGGTAAGAGGTTCAGAAGCCATCATGCAGGCGAGTTTAAAATCCGTGGGCTAGCCTTTAACGGCGATGATGGTAAAAGGTGTTAGAGGCGAGTGACTGGCTGTAGGTTACTCGAGGAGAGGGGAGCAAGATGAATAACATAGAGTTAGGTTGGAACAAAAAAAACAGCCGTTTCAAGACTTGTTCGCCTCGCATGCCCGGGCGGCTACTACGAAGACAAGAATCGTCAAATGTGTTGTCTGTGCTGCAGAAGAGTTGAATACGATGGCGACGGTTCCGTAATAGGGGATATGATTTTTAACGAGGGGATCTCGCGTAAGCATCGTTTTTTCCGGTGCAATAAATGATCCGAAGGTTGCGGAGTTTTCCACCAGCACGGGCCACCCAGTGGCATTTGCGTTGGCTTCAGAGAGCCACAGGAGAAATTTCTTGTTTGATCCGGTTGTGCAAATGGGGATACGGCTCGGTGGGGGGGGGGGGGAACTAGTGGGGTTAAGACTATACGGTAGCAGGGGAGGGTGGCGGTCTGTGGTGCATGTATCGGAGAGAGACATTCGGTCGGTCACGGTGCGAAGTGATGCTGGTAGAGAAGGAGGATGCAGGGTGATGTGGCGTTCGAGGGTAGCACACGGGGTTACGGGGGGGATCAACTAGAAGAAAAGTGGATAGAAATAGATCTCTAGAAGAAAGACACGAAATGCCGTGACACGAGGAGCCGGAGGCGTCACTCGGGGTCGAGGAGAGATCAACTGGAAGAAACTGGATAGAAATAGATCTCCAGAAGAAAGACACGAAATACCGTGAAACGAGGAGCCGAGAGTGTCACTTGTTTTGTCTGTGATGGGAGAAACTGGTGACGGAGGAAATCAGTATAATGATAAGCGCGCGATGGGAGGCTATAGCTAGCGATCGCAAGGAGGCATTGTGGCTAACACCCTCCCTTATGGAAATTCACGAGCGCACGAATAATTCCAATCCTAATCTGAATGCCATCTCATGACACAAGCGGCGGTCCCGGGATTACGCATCCCAGCATGATATATTTTCCCCTACCGTTAAAGTGATATTAAGCCGGCGGGGAGAGAATTTTGGGAACACAATGGTTGATTCTTAGTACTTGGTCAGCATCGCTCATTATTGTCCTTTGCTTGTGAAAATTTGCGTGGTAACTGCTATCCCGGCTATTGTCATGGAACCTCGCTTAGTATTAATAGCAACTTCATGATACCGAAAAATTCTCTTCTTTTCAGGTTTCTCAAAAGTCAATACGTCAAACACCCTAACCCACAATAATCGGATTTCCAAGCCTCTAACTTAATCACCTTGTGGCCTGGAAACTAGAAAATACCCCCCGTGTATGAGAGATACCTGGAATTAAGTGCTGCGATGCCAGAGGGGAGAACTTTCTTCCCAATTAATTGCTAGGCCCGGGTCTTGGGACTTTATTGCTGGATTCACTGTTATGCATCCGGTTCTCAATTCCTTTATTCCTTCATTAACAGTCACTCATGTTTTTTTTTATACTTAGAACATCTCTTCTGTGACTAAGCCTAGGATGCTTTCCCCCCCATATATGATTAGCTCAAGGGTCCTCGGACCTTTGTGATGGGATTGCCGAATTACTGGGTGAGAGGGCACCCGGAGCTGGATATTCACCTGGTTCGTGATCTTGAGGGTTAGGGTTATAGTAGCTTGAGTGTAAATTCACCTCTTTGTGTTGATAGATTAAGAGAGCTAGATTTGAACGGGAACAACTACGGGTCGGGGAATAGGTCAGAGGATAGATGTGGAACCGCCTAGAGTGCTAATAGGAGTCTAGATGTTGCTTTTAATCGGAAATAGAGCGTTTCAGATTCGTATAGCTTTTTTCTCGCATTTTAGGAAAAACCCCCATGCCCGGAACGGTTGGGAACATTGGTGAGAGAGGGGACGAAAGTCAAGTCAAGGGAGGCATTTGAAAGAAAAACATAAGGCTCATAGCCAAATGATTGGTTCAGTTTTATCTTAATTATCGGAGCACTCGATGATCTATTTAACCTTCGATTTCTTGCATAAATATCGTTTACTCTGCCTGTTACAAAACATCACCATATATCACTCATAGTTTGTCTGCAGTCCCCGGCGGTCATCAGCCACCCCCAGCCGCCCACTGCGGCCCCCCTCGTTTTTTTCCCGCATGTGCCCGGCCGTTATTCCTAATACCTGCCATCTGTGTCCTCCTCCAGCAGTTCTTAACCCCACAGCCCTTGCCTACACACTAGCATCTTCGGATAGCCCATATAGTCCCCCGTGCAATCCTGGCAGTCCTGTCATCTCCCCTGCCGTCCACCTAAGCAGCCGTAGTCCCACGTGACATGCTTAAGTGGAGACACAGAGTGTGTATTCAGCGGTGATGAAGATCATTAGTGATTGTGAGAAGGAATGGAAAATAATGTGATGGCTGGGAGGATGCCAGACCGCGGGAGGGGGTGGGATGAGGGAGACTGCTGAAAATTGAAGGATTTAAAATGGGGCAAGACTCAGACTAACCGATCCCTGCTGAATGAAATATAAAGTGGTTGAAGTGAACGAGAGTAATTTGTTTCCAACCCGCTGTGAACCTGTTAAGGAGTTATTGAAAATAGAGGGCTTAAGAATGGATGTAGTGATTGGAGTGAGGGATGTTATCGGGTGGCGGAAAGTGATCAAGTGGACGAAGATAAGCTGTGATGAAGAGATTCAGTCGTACTTTCCGTGTGAGTTTGAGTGTGACGCGTATGCATTCTTACACTTTGGTGATTTCCCTGTGTTTGCTTCACTAGCGACCCACTTGCCTTTCCTTCTTTCCTTCTTTCCTTCTTTCCTTCTTCCCTCGCCCTCCTCCTTTACCAACCTCACCCCCCCTTAAATAAAATTCCAATAACCCTTTCTCTATTACTCCTATCCTATAAATAATAACTCGAGATGCCCAACAGGGCGCAGAATGACTAACACCACGAGGGGGCCAAACAAGGTTGGTTCAAAACATTTAAGATCTCCAAATAATCATCGGTGTCATTATTAATGCAGTTATCTCATCTTATTTAGGGCCCGGAAAGGTACGCCGTTCGGACCTCGCACATCCCCGCTATTATTATGGGGCTAATTGCTATGGCCGGTGGGTTTATTTACGATTCCTACAAGATTGCCCCTTCCCGCGCCCCTCCTCAGCTCGTCAACATCACCCACCTTCCGCCCCTGACAATTTCTGATCTGTTCCCCTTAGATGTCAGGTGCCCAGCCGCCGCCCTGGGCTGTCCCACTCCGAACGTGATCTATCCGGCTCCCATTATCATCTACCCTACCTGCCTCCCCACCTCCGTTACCTCCTGTGTTGCCCTTTGATGGCGAAACGATTCACGACAAGTGACGAAAGGTGAAACGAAACGAAAATGCCAAGGAACCCAAACCTAAAGCGATCTCACTCAGGATCGGGGAAAAACTCTTTACTAACTTAACAACAACAGTCTCTCGCTCAACGACTCGACGATGCTCGATGCTCAACTCTCTAACTAACTAACTGTAGATGATCACAGAAGTATATATGAATCACAGGGGCATCATATCCATCCGGTAGGAACCATACTACTCGATGTGAGTATCTCCTTCACCCGTGAGCACTCCCGACTAACTAAAAAGAAAGCAAACACTTTCCCACCCCGGGCTTCCAGCTCTTTCGCGCTGGCCTTACAGTGCTTCCGCTTTTGTCCCGGAATTCCAGAAAGCTGCACGTTCCCAAAACTATCGTGCATTCCTGCATTCGCAATGCTTTCCGGAACGCACAACCAAACGCCCAAAGACTAACCATATACCCGAAGCCTTAGCGCATATCAGAAGCTACGAACAAGAGTGCTCTCGGAAGCTATCTGAGCAAAGGAAGTATCGCGAGAGTATGGCGAGCAGCACCATTTTCAACATCCTGCCCCTCGGCCTCCTTTTTCACCTGCTCCCCCGCCCAGGCTATTACCTCCCTTCACCCTCTTTACCACTCTGCGATCGTTGAGTCCATCTATCCCCAGGTAGTGGAGGAAATAAGGGGTGGTAGCCAAAATATCTGGCGAACGAGCAGGACAACAAGCAATTCCGAGGTCGAAACGACTTCTGCGTCACCCTCACCAACACCACCGACCCCCGCCCTGCCAACGTGTTTTTCCCCTGACTGGGGTCCCCCAGGCTGCCGAGGGGGCGCCCTACGGCGTGGTGGGGACCGGCAAGGATTGGTTTTGGCAAATTATGTGTGGGAAAGTTCAGCTTTGAGGGAACCGGGATGACGATTCGTACTAGCCCATCCTCTCCCGGGATGTTAGGCAGTCCTCCCCCGCAATGCGTTCCTCCCCCTAGCCTAGCCTCACCTCCACCCAGTGTTCCCAAGCGTCCAGTCCGTCCGTCTTCGGTTCTAGACAGGAAAGACGGCAGTACCTGAAAGGGCGCCCGGGACGGACGGGTATCTTTGCGTCCGTCCGGACGAGTGCCCAGAACGGACGGGCGGGGACCACAGGTGTCTCAGGTGGCGCAATATTCCGGGTAACCTCTCGATTACGGGAGGGTCCTACGGGTGACTGGCGGGCCCTGCAGGTGATTGGCGAGGACAGCAGAAGACCGGTGAGGACTGCAGTTATGGTTCGGGGTTCGGGGGTTACTAATCCGTCGAGCAGTGTTCCCAGCCGTCCAGTCCGTCCGTCTTCGGGGGAGGACGGGACGGACTACGGCTCATAGTCCGTCTTTTTGGGGGTGCTAGGACGGACTACGCCTGGGAAGGTGAGGACCGGACGGACTATAGGGGAATATAGTCCCAGCGCTTGGACTTCCTGCACTAGCCAAGCCGAAATAATGGACCTCCAAACGAATTCTTTTCACATCATGAGACACCACTCTTGCAGTCCCCGGCGATCCCCTGCCGTCCCCCGTAGTCCACCACCGTCCCCGGGCGTCCTCACCCTTTCCCGGGCGTCCTCAATAGTCCCCCGCCGTCCCCACCCGTCCCCCACCGTCTCCGGCCATCCCCTGCAGTCCCCGGCCGTCCACCCCCTGCCCTGAACTAAAATGTCTCACCCTGTAGGGCCACCGTCCTGCCCAAAGACGGCCGTCCTGCACTTAGGCCGCCCCGGACGGTTGGGAACACTGCCGTCCAGGAATGTAGGGCCCTAAAGTCACCCTCTTAGACGGTAGTCCTTCCCAAAGGACGGACGCTCATGCCCTACAGCTTGAGCCACATGCCCGGGACGCTTGGGAACACTGTGTCCACCTCCACCCCCACAGTAAAGCTAGTGGGTGTCCCTGAATTGGCCCCAGTCCCCATGCCTCCGGACATGACCCCTGAACAGGCCGTACTAGCTTACAGGAGGCTGTTCGCGGACTGGCGTTATATATATGGCGAGGAAATAGATGGGGAGGTGAGGTGCAAGTAGTTGTCCCTGGTTTGGCCTAATGGGTATGAGATCATAAGGTCACTCTGGCAATGAAGGGGAGTTGATGGAGAAATGTATCGTAGTCCATGGCAATTATAACTACCATGCATAGAACACACAAGGCTCATTCATGACAATACTTGTCACGGTAGGCCTACTTCTACAAAATGCTAGTGGGATGCCCTCGCTTGTCGTGGGTGAGGTGCGGTTTTAAATGCCCCTCTAAGCAAGTAGCTAAAGGTCAAGGAGAAGCCTTGTGTTTCGACGAGAATACATTTAATAGTGCCCACAATCTGAGTCCACAGTGGTATGCGTATGAACTGGTGGATACTCACTCCATGGAAAGTTTTCTTCTATTTGTTCTTCCTTCCTTCCTGCTCTTTCCATGCCTAAGTATTCCTCCTTGTTCTTAACTTTCTTCCTGACCTCCCTTTTTCGATAACTGATGGAAGAAACCATAAACTCCATGAGCGACCCCATGCCACTACGTAAACCAAAAACAGATAATTACTTCCTCATTTGGATTATTTTCAACAGGCGATGTTTGAATAAGCCCCGGGGTGCGGAAGCGGAACAGTAAGACTTTGCGCATCCAACCAAAGAAAGGGTCAAATAGCAGAGCATATATAGAGAACATTCATGAGCTGATCCTTCTTGAAACGGAACCTGTTTCCCGTCTTCAGCCCATAACGCATCATGAGTTCTAGCTAGGTATACGCCTCTAAGCTTGGAGAGAATAAACAAGCCTAGCCGATACTGGGGGGAACGAAATGTTAGCGGGGAGAGGGTCCCTGGTGAAGGCAGAAAATCGTCTTCTCTAAGTGGAGTCACCGGGTCCGCGGACAAACAAGAAAGACAGTGCAGAAACAGGATAACCGGTATGGGCAAACACCGCTCACACTACCGGTCCCTCTTAAGTCTCAAGATAAAATCGAAAAAAAGTCACCGCTCAAGAGAAGAAAACAAAAGGTTGCGATGCCGGAAATCCTCATTCACTGAGGTGGTTGCAGAGGTCGTCGTCCGTCCTCTATTTACCTATCTATCGGCCTATATACTGGTAACCAACCCATAGCCCCCATGACAACCACCGTTATCGTGCCAGCTATGACCATGTGCTCATATCCGCCTTCTGGGCCTTACTATAACTATAAAAATTTAAAACAATCAACTAGCTAGGAAACAAGGTTCATGCCCCACAGTACCCATCCAACCGTCCAGCCCTCACGGTCGGCACTGTCTCGAAGTGCTAAACTGCCGTCTATAAGTAAACAGGTCCTAATATCACTATTGGCACTACACTGGGGTAGGATAAGGCATTATGTAAAGTCCCTAGGCAAAAGTGTTCGTGAAATCGCTTAGTCAGATGTCTCACATTTTCACGAACACTTTTGCCTAGGGACCGTATTAACAGGGGTTTATATACCATATTACCACTATTTATTTCTATCATACACTCCTTTTCCTCTATTTTTTTTTTAAAAAAACATGCTATGTTATATGGTTGATCAATCATGTAAGGAAGAAGGTAGAGAGGAAAGAGAAGGAAAGGTGCAAGAGGAAACGAGGAGCAAGCAAGAATTTACAGGTAGAGGAAAATTAAATATAGGAGGAGTGAGAGGAACGGTAGGGTAGATAACTAATCCTCTCGCAACAGTAGAACTGCTCCATCCTACCGGCCGGGCCCTGCAGGCCACAGTACTCTATAAACAGAAACGGATGAACCCGCCCTCGATGGGGGGAGATAAGGAGTCCCACACAGGTGTGATAACACATATTACGATTCCCATCCCATAGGATTTCCTCGGGGAGAAAAAGGATGATATCTAAGGACAACTTCCGCGAGCAACGTGCTCCAAATAGGTAGGAACGGTGGTGACTTCCGCAAAAGGATATTTGGTCGGCTCTAGGTCACGCTATTGTTTACCGCTTTGTGGGATCGTAGAAGGGCTACCACGCTCTGATGGCCAATACTGGTTGCACGTCCAAGCGGTATTTGGCGGTTATGATCTGCCATGTGAAGGTTGCAGGGTTCCGAATGGTCGGCGGAAGACTGGACTGGACTAGCTAGTCTGGTCGAAAGTCAAGTCTAGTCTAATGGTTGAAATTAGACCGACTGGACAGTCAGGATTATCGAAATCGACTCGACCAGGACTGGTCCGACCAGGTCCTCCCAGGAATAGGATATGCTATTTTTATCACAATATATTACTGTGGGTCATGTGGATGGACATGGCAGAAACTACGTAGGAGCAAAGGAAAATGTCGTGAATGTTTTGTACTAGCATTTCTTTAGTTTAGTTCCATAGCATGGGAGGTATTTAAGAAGGGGAGAACAGAGCGAGAGAAAAAAAGACAACCAACCCCTCCCCCTCAACAAAATTCTCATTTCTTGTCTTTCATTGATTTTTATCTCGCTTGATTTTTGATTTTTGGAATTGTGATAAGAGAGGCCGATTTGCTTTGCTTCGGAAGTTCTTATTTTCCCACTGAAAGAACGCCTGCACTCACGAGATCCCACGACATTACGTTCAAATAAAGCTTTTCTTAATTAAATCTATTGTTTCCATGGATTATATGGTGGGGATAGTGCCTCGCTTAGATTAGGGGTGGCGAAAATAGGTTCTTAAGTGTCGAAACTATTTTGTGTG